>Ga0187772_10000556_pt1 | contig 16777 bp, 26 predicted proteins | sample 0116_SJ02_MP15_2_FD_133137 | JGI IMG/M metagenome (GOLD analysis project Ga0187772, IMG submission 133137) | Tropical peat soil microbial communities from peatlands in Department of Meta, Colombia - 0116_SJ02_MP15_20_MG | ecosystem: Environmental > Terrestrial > Soil > Wetlands > Peat | place... | reverse complement strand
GTGGGGAAGGAAGTATAGTGGCATGTCGAGCCAGCAGAGCAGCTCGGTAAGGTCAATCCTGAACGGGAGCAGGACCTACGCAGAGCTGGATGAGTTCTTTGAGAAGCAGCTCCGCGATGCCGGGTACGGCGGGCTCGAGATTCAGAAGTCTCCGGTTGGGACCACCCTGAAGGTGTACGTCGCCAGGCCAGGGCTGGCGATAGGGAGGAGGGGCACCGGGATTAAGGACCTTACCGACAAGGTTGCCGCACAGTTCAGTTTCCCGAACCCCCAGATCGCGGTTTCAGAGGTCGAGAACCCGGCGCTGAACGCTCGGATCATGGCCTCGCGAGTGGCTCAGATTGTATCCAGGGGTACCGCATTCAGAAGGGCAGCCAACTGGACGCTCAACAACATAATGGCAGCGGGGGCGGCTGGCTGCGAGATCTCGGTCGCGGGCAAGCTGAGGAGCGACAGGTCCAGAGGCGAAAAGTACAGGGCGGGAATCGTCCCCAAGAGTGGCGACACGGCGGACAGAACCGTCACGGAGGCCACTACGGACGTTCTCCTCAAGCTGGGGCTCTACGGCATAAAGGTGAAGATCGCGCTGAAGGACGCCATTCAGCCCGAATTCCAATTCAAGGAAGACGCCAAAGAAACGGAGAAGAAACAAGATGGCTCAGCTGAGAACAAAGGATCTGAGGGAACAGGACGCTGAGAAGCTTAGGCAGACGCTCTTCGACCTCAGGTCGGAGCTCTCCAAGCTTCGCGGCACCGCCGCCCGTGGCCTCTCGCAGAAGGAGGTAGGAAAGATCAGGCGCGCCCGCAAGGACGTCGCAAAGGTGCTCACGATAATGCACGAGAAGGGGATTGAAGAATGAGTTTGGTCGGCCAAGAAATCACAGTAATTGACAGCTGCGACCCAACGAAGACCGGCAGGAGAGGCGAGGTGGTCCTCGAAACCTCTGGGACGCTGGAGCTAGAAGGCGGTGGCAGGACAATAGTCGTTCCGAAGGCGGGCTCCGTCTTCCAGGTATCGGGCTCGAGGAAGGTCCTCAATGGGGACGAAATGGTCGGGCGGCTGGAGGACAGGCTGAGGTCGAAGAAGCAATGAGCACAGCAGGTCTCGAGGTCGCCATGCCGAAGAAGAAGTGCGAAGACAGGAGCTGCCCCTTCCACGGAACCCTGAAGGTCAGAGGAAGGCTGCTCTCAGGGAAGGTGGTCTCCACGGCGGGCAAGAACTTCGTCGTCGTCCAAATGGAGTACCTTCACAAGGTTGGCAAGTTCAACAGGAGCGAGCGCCGGAGGAGCAGGCTAAGCGCCCATCTCCCGCCGTGTCTCGACGTCATGGAAGGGGACATGGTCACCATCGGCGAATGTAGGCCAATCTCGAAGACAATCTCCTTCGTAGTCGTCGAATCGAGGGGGAATGAGTAGTGTCCACCAAATCTCGCGCAGTCTCCGCCAAAGGGGTAGAGGAATTCAAGAACTACATCACACGGGCGATACCGCTCAACGCGGTCATCACCTGCGCAGACAACACGGGTGCTAAGACCCTGAGAGTGGTCCAAGTCACGAAGGCCAAGAGCAGGCTCAAGCGCGTCCCCGCCGCCTCAGTGGGAGACAGCGTGATCTGCGTCGTCAAGAGAGGTCCTCCGGACCTGCGGAAGCAGGTCTTCGGGGCCGTCATAATCAGGCAAAAGTACCCGGTGAGGAGGATCAGCGGACAGAGGGTCGTATTCGAGGACAATGCCGCCGTGATAGTAACCCCGGAGGGCGAGCTGAAGGGGACCGATATCAAGGGACCCGTCGCGAGCGAGGCCGCAGAAAAGTGGCCCAGGATAGCCAACCTGGCGTCGATAGTTATATGAGGTCTTGGCCATGAATTTCGAGTCCCCTCTCTCGAAGGATCTCAGGGAGAAGTACAACGTCAAGAAAGTGAGGCCACGCGTGGGAGACTCTGTCAAGATTCTCGGAGGCGAGTTCAAGAACATCGAAGGGAAGGTCACGAAGGTGTTCTCGTCGAGCGGCCAGCTGAACGTCGAGGGAGTCAACAGGGAGAAGCTGGCGGGCGGCAACGCGCCTGTGCCGATATACGCGTCCAAGGTCGTCGTCACTTCACTCAACCTCGACGATGCGAGGAGGAAGAAGAAGCTGGAGGCTGAGAAGTAAATGGGTAAGAAGGGCGGAAGGAACAAGCTGAAGAGGCTGAGCGCACCCCGCGGGTGGGACATCCCGAGAAAGGGGGAGAGGTTCGTCTTCAAGCCCCTTCCGGGTCCGCACGGGACCTCGTCGTCCTATCCACTCGGCGTCGTGATAAGAGACCTCGCGTCGATGGTCCAGACGGGAAAGGAGCTCAAGCAAGTCGTCAGGACAGGCAAGGTGCTGGTGGACGGAAGGCCAAGGAAGTCCTCCAGCTTCCCAGTCGGGCTCTTCGACCTGGTGGAGCTTCCCTCGGAGGGCATAACTTACAGGCTCGTGCCATCGCCGAAGGGCCTCCGGCTCTCGAAGGTCGGCAAAGACGAGGCGGCGAAGAAGCTCTGCAGCATCAGGTCGAAGTCAAGGGCGGCCGGCGGCCACTTCCAGTACGGGCTTCACGACGGCAGGTCAATAGTAGACGATACGCTGGCGCTCGCGCCCGGCGACTCGGTGCTCCTCGAAGTCGGAACCCAGAAGGTGCTGGGGAAGGTCAAGCTGGCCAAGGACTCATTAGGCCTCGTTCTGTCGGGAGAAAGGGCAGGTCAAGTCGGCAAGATAGTGGACGTGAAGAAGGGAACAATCTCCAGGGAGAGAATGGTTAAGATATCCCTCCCTAGCGGGGAGGCAGAAATCCCGTCCAGGCTGGTCTTCCCGGTGGGGACAACCGAGCCCATGATTGGTCTGGGAGTGAGTGCTGCATGAGCCAGAAAGCCATCCAAGAGAACCCGATGCGCGCCATAAAGGTCGGCAAGGTAGTGGTGAACATAGGCGTCGGGAAGTCTGGCGAGGCGATCGAGCGCGGCAAGACTGTCCTGGAGCAGGTCGCGGGACAGAAACCCAGCCAGAGGCGGGCGAAGAGGTCAGTGAGGGAGTTTGGGGTCCACAAGGGCGAGCCGATAGGTGTCCTCGTCACTGTGCGAGGGAGCGGAACAGGGGAACTGATCGGCAGGCTGCTTGCGGCGAGGGACAAGAAGCTGAGCGAGTCCTGCTTCGACGACAGAGGCAGCGTGTCATTCGGCGTCAAGGAGCACATAGAGATACCGGGCATCAGGTACGACCCTGCCATCGGAATATTCGGGATGAATGTGTCCGTGCTGCTCGAGAGGGCGGGTTACAGAGTCGCCAGACGAAGCAGAAGGACCTCGCGGGTCGGCAAGGGGCAGATGGTGACAAGGGACGAGGCCATGAATTTCTTCCGCCAGAACTTCGGGGTGTCCATCGATTGAAGGAGCGCCATCCTAAACAGCGGAAGTACGGGAAGTCCACGCACTACTGCCGGAGGTGCGGGCAGTACGGGGCCGTTATCCGTGCATACGACCTTGTGCTCTGCAGGCAGTGCTTCAGGGAAGTCGCAGGCAAGCTGGGCTTCAGGAAGTACGACTAGGAGGGAAAGAGATGCCAGCCACAAACGTACTCTCCAATCTGTTCGCGAGCCTCCAGAACGCGGAGATGCGCAACAAGAAGAACTGCATGGTGATACCAGCATCCAACCTTGCTAGTGAGGTCCTTAGGGTCCTCCAAAAGAGGAGGTACATCGGGGAGTTCGAGTTCATTGACGACGGGGTCGGCGGCAAGCTGATGGTCCAGCTACTCGGAAAGATAAACAAGTGCGGCGTCATTTCCCCACGCTTCTCCGTGAAGTCGATAAAGCTGGTCGACTGGGAGCACCGGTACCTGCCTGCCGTAGGGGTCGGAATCCTGGTCGTATCAACGCCCCAGGGGGTCATGTCGCACACCGAGGCGCAGGAGAAGGGCATTGGCGGGAGGTTGATTGGGTACGTCTACTGACACCGTACAGCAGCGAGCGGCGGAGCTGCCCTCGGGCGTCACGGCCAGCCTTGAGGGCAGGACACTCATCATAAAGGGCAAGCTGGGCGAGGCCAAGAAGACGTTCGAGAAGATCAATGTGAACATGACCATAGAGGGAAACAAGGTCGTGGTTGTCCCCTTCTCGACCAAGAAGAAGGACAACGTGGTCGTGAACACGGTGATAAGGCTCATACACAACATGGCGACGGGCGTGACCAAGGGCTACACCTACAGGCTCAAGGTCGTGTACGCCCACTTCCCAATCTCGGTCAAGACGAAGGCGGACACCGTCCTGGTGGAGAACTTTGTCGGCGAGAGGTCGCCCCGAGTAGCACAGGTCGTGGGAGGGTGCAAGGTGACCACTGAGGGGGACGACGTCATAGTCAAGGGCGTGTCGCTGGAGGACGTGAGCCAGACTGCAGCGAACATCGAGCTTGCCACCAAGATAAAGCGGAAGGACCAGCGGATATTCCTCGACGGCGTCTACACGTACCACAAGGAGGAGGGCTGGTAACCGTGGCCAAGCCCAAAGAGGAGCCCCAGGCGAAGCTGAAGGAACTCGTCGAAAAGCGGAAGGAGTTCTCGGCCCACAGGCCCAGGTTTGTCCGCCAGGAGAGCTGGCGGTACGTGAGGCTCAGGCCCATGTGGAGGAAGCCGAAGGGTGTGGACAACAAGGTCCGGCGGCAGGACAAGGGGGCCGTCGCGCTCGTAAGGATCGGCTACAGAGGCCCCGCAGAATCCCGCGGCCTACACCCGAGCGGCCACTACGAGGTCGCCGTGCATCGGCCCGCGGACCTCGAGGCCCTGGTGCCGGGAAGGGACGTTGCAAGGATTGGGAGAACGGTAGGCGCGAGGAAGAGGCGGCTCATTCTGGACAGGGCAAAGGAACTAGGAATCAGAGTGGTCAATCCGACGGGGTTGAGGATAGTTGAACCTAAGGAGTAAGCGGCGAATCGCGGCATCGGTGATGAAGGTGGGCTCCGACCGGGTCATCTTCGACGATGAGTACACCGACCTGATACAGGACGCGATTACCAGGAGCACGATACGGGGCCTGGTCGGCTTCGGCGCCATAAAAGCGGCTCCGAAGGGTGGCACCTCCCGAGGCCGCTACAGGTTGAGGTCCGAGAAGCTGAGACGAGGCAGAGGCCCGGGTTCGATGGAGGGCAGCAAGACGGCAAGGAACGCCCGCAAGGACCAATGGGTGGTCAAGGTTAGGGCCCTGCGGTGGAGGCTCAAGGTGGCAAAGGACAGGGGCGCGATAACACGGGACACGTACAAGAAGCTGTACAAGCAGGTTAAGGGCGGTCAGGTCAGAGATGTGAAGCACCTGCTCTCACTGATGAAGGAGGCCAAGAAGTAGATGTCGCACGTACCGATCCAAAGGAGACGGAGGGCAGGCCTGACTGACTACCACGCAAGGCGCCGGGCGATCGCGTCTCAGGGAACCCTACTCGTCGTCAGGGTCTCGAACAAGAACGTTTCATCCCAGTTCCTGAAGCCGAAGGTTCGGGGAGACGAGGTGGTCGCCTCGGCACATTCGAAGGAGCTCACCAAGCTCGGCTGGAAGGGGTCACAGAAGTCCACTCCTGCCTGCTACCTGCTGGGCCTCGTAGCTGGGAAGAAGGCGCTGGCAAAGGGGGTAAAGGAAGCGATCCTCTACATGGGGGTCACGCCGTTCGTCAGAGGGTCCAGGACGGCGGCATTCGTCAAGGGCGTGCTAGACTCCGGCGTCAGCGTGCCGTTCGGTGAAGAGGCCCTCCCGAGTGAAAAGAGGCTCTTGGGCAAGGACATCGCGGACTACGCTTCCAAACTCGCAGGCGAAGACAAGGAGCTGTATGAGCGACGCTTCTCCGCCCTCCTCAGGGCTGGCTTCAGGCCGGAGGACTACCCGTCCAGTGTCGAGAAGGCGAAATCGATGATAGTCAAGGGTGCGCAGCAATGAGCGGAATGGACAGGCGGGACAGGCAGGAGGAGGAGGTCTGGATTCCGCGGACCAAGCTCGGGAAGATGGTGTCGGAGGGCAAGATCGGTTCCCTCGAGGAAATCTTCCAGGCCGGGCTTAGGCTGAGGGAAGCAGACATAGTGAAGAAGCTGCTTCCGGACCTGAAGAGCGAGGTCGTTGGCGTAGGCATAGTCCAAAAGCAGACCGACGCGGGCGAGCTCACCCGCTTCGCCGCGGTCGTTGCCGTGGGCAACGGCGCCGGGTGGTTCGGAACCGGCAAGGGCAAGGCCATGCAGATGCGCGAGGCCATCGACAAGGCCACGAACAACGCCCTGCTGAACATCATCCCCGTGAAGCTGGGATGTGGGAGCTGGGAGTGCAGGTGCGGCACACGGCATTCAGTGCCTTACAAGATTAGCGGGAAGGCAGGCAGCGTTACCGTTGAGATAATCCCCGCGCCCCGGTCCCTGGGCCTTGTCGCTGGCCCAGCCCTGAAGAACCTGCTCCAGCTCGCGGGTGTAAAGGATGCGTGGATCCACACCTTCGGGTCTACCAATACGATGTCCTCGCTCGCGAATGCGGTCTACGACGCGTTCAGGATGTCGCACGGACTGAGCAGCTAGGGTGGAATTGATGGGACTTCTCTTGGTGGTCAACCTTCACGGCAAGATAAACTCGCCTCGCGCCGTAAGGGAAACTCTCCGAGAGCTCAAGCTAGAGAGGAGATTCACCGCATCCGTGGTGCCGGACGATGGCCCCACCCTTGGTGCCCTGAAGTCCTGCAAGGACTACCTCGCCTGGTCTGAGCTGGACACACCGACCCTCGCTTCGTTGCTCGAGAAGAGGGGGATGGTCAGCGAAAGCAAGCGGCTCGATCTGGAATCCCTGAAGACGCTTGGCTACGGCGGTTTCGGGGACCTCGCAGGGAAGATGGAAGAGAAGGGAATGAGGCTCTCAGCGGTGCCCGGAATAAGGCCGTTCTTCAGGCTAAGCCCTCCGAGGGGGGGCTTCAAGAGGTCGATGCACAAACAGTTCACCGAAGGCGGCGTCCTCGGGAAGAACCCCAAGCTGCCAGAAATCATCGGGAGGATGCTCTAGATGCCGACGCGGATTCGGAAGGTAAGGCGGCTCCGTGGCTCGAGGACCCACGGATACGGGCAGATCGGCCAGCACAGGCACTCCGGAAAGCAGGGGGGGCACGGTGCGGCTGGCCTCCACAAGCACAAGTGGTCCTGGCTAATCCTCAACGACCCCGACCACTTCGGGAGGGACCCGTTCCGACCGCCGAGCTTCTATCAGAAGCCGTCCCGCATGGTCAACGTCGGCGACCTAGACACCATCGCAAATGGGAAGGCAGAGCTGGACCTGGAGTCCCTGGGCATCGGGAAACTGCTTGGCGCAGGCACCGTCGCCGGCTCATACCACGTGAAGGTCGGCTCCTTTACCAAAAGGGCTCAGGCTAAAATAGAGGCTGCCGGAGGAAAGATAGTCGTCGAGGAATAGGTCCCTGACCAATGGCTTCAATACGTGACTTCGTGAAAAGCGTTGGAGCGGTACTCCCCGCGATTCCGAAGCCTGAGAGGAAACCATCGCTGAACGAGAGGTTCGTGTGGACGGCATTCGCCCTCATAGCCTACTTGGTGATGGCGGTGACCCCTCTCTACGGGCTGGGCGGGACCAACGCCGCAAACTCCTCGAACACTCTCAACTTCCTCCGCGTCGTCTTCGCGTCTGCCCAGGGGTCGCTGATGACGCTCGGCATAGGCCCAATAGTCACGGCGGGCCTGATCCTCCAGCTGTTGGTGGGCAGCGACATCATCAAGCTGGACATGGGAGACTCGAGCGACAGGGCGATCTTCGGATCGGCCACAAAGCTGCTCACGTTGGTTGTGATCGTAGGCGAGGCCGGGGCATACATCGTCGGCGGAGCGCTCGGAGTTCTGACGAGCACCCAGTCTGTCGTGATATTCGTCCAGCTCTTCGTGGCGAGCCTCATAGTGCTCCTGCTAGACGAGATGATACAGAAGGGGTGGGGCATTGGGAGCGGAGTCAGCCTCTTCATCATGGCCGGCGTCGCTCAGACGGTTATGTGGTACACCTTCTCACCCTTCACCGTAAGGCTCACCGCGGCTTCGACGGCATCGGTGTACTTCGGCTTCATTCCTGCACTCATCAGCGCGACGTTCACCAACAGCCTTTCCGGCATACTCGTGAGAGCCAACAACTACCCGAGTCTCCTGACGTTCGTGCTGACGATCGTCATGATCCTGGTTCTGGTCTACATCGAGGGAATACGGGTGGAACTCCCGATTACCTCCACGAAGTACCGGGGCTTCCAAGGGGTCTATCCCATCAAGCTGCTCTACGTGTCCAACATCCCGGTCATCCTGGTCTCGGCCCTCGCAGCCAACGTCACCTTCTTCACGCAGCTGCTTCAGAGGTACGCGGGCAGCTCGAGCAGCTCTTGGATACACCTGCTCGGCACTTGGCCGGCCAACGCGACTACCGGCACGTATCCGACCGGGGGCCTCGTGTACTACATCACGGCTCCGACTGGGCTCTCACAGACCGCAGCCGACCCAGTCCACGCCGTAATCTACCTCCTGTTCCTGGTCGGGATGGCAGTGCTGTTCGCCAGGCTCTGGGTCGAGATAGGCGGCCTCAACCCCAAGGCGGTCGCCAAGAACCTGATGGACGCGGACGTCCAGGTTCCGGGATTCAGAAGAACGGGCCTCTCAATCGAGCAGGTCCTCAACCGATACATACCTACGCTCACAATTATAGGAGGGATACTCGTGGGACTGATCGCCGGGGTCTCGGATCTATTCGGCGTCTTCGGATCGGGGATAGGCATTCTCCTCATGGTGGACATCGTCCTGCAGTACTACCAGATGCTGCTCAAGGAACAGATCGAGGAGCTGTCGCCTGGCCTAGCAGGGTTGCTGGGGGCTGCCTAGAGTCATGACGCGCATCAACCCTCGCGTCCAGAGGGGCACGGCATGATTCTCCCGCCGATGTCGACTGCAATCCTGACTCTCACAGCCGTAGCCTTCACCATAGTATCGAACGTGATGATTCTGAGGTTTGTCGACCTGAAGGCGGAGCGAAGGGCCAGGGCCGAGTTCAACGAGTGGCAGAAGCAGCTGAGGGAGGCGATGAAGAAGCAGGACAAGAAGGAGGAGGAGAAGCTGAAGAAGAAGCAGGTGACGATGCAGACCATGCAGGCCAAGGCTTCCATGGCCCGGCTGAAGGTCAGCATGTACACCATAGTTCCCTTCTTCGTCATATACTACCTTCTGCTTCATTTCCTTGGAAACGTCGCCGGCGCCTGGTCGCCGTTCTACATCCCCTACATAATGACAACCACGCGCTTTGCAACTGGGCAGGGGTACGAGGTAACCACCTTCGGGTGGTACATCATCTCGTCATTCACGTTCAGCAGCCTGATCATGAAGCTGCTCAAGACCCAGCCGTAGAGAGCGGCTCATGGACGCCATCATAATCTCAGGAATGCCTGCGGTGGGGAAGACGACGGTCTCGAGGATGGTCGCTGCAAGGCTCTCTCTAAAGGTCATGGGAGGGGGGGATGTCCTGAAGGAGATGGCGGTCGAGGAAGGCTACACTCCGGGAGGGGAGGACTGGTGGGACACCGCCGAAGGAATGAAGTTCCTCAGCGAGAGGAAGCGCTCCTCCAGCTTCGACAAGGAAGTCGACGACCGGCTCCTTCAGAAGGCCAAGGCGGGGAACGTAGTGATAACCAGCTACACTCTTCCGTGGCTCTCGAGGTACGGGACCAAGGTCTGGCTGTCTGGCAGCGTAAAGAGCAGGGCGAAGAGAATGGCCAGGAGGGACCACTCAGATCAGAGAAAGTGCGTGGACATCCTCGCGGTGAGGGACGGGGAAAACCGAAAGCTCTACAAGAAGCTGTACGGGATCATGTTCGGCGCCGATTTGGCCCCATTCGACCTCGTGGTTGAAACCGACTCTATCGGCGAGTCCGAGGTCGCAGAAATAGTCCTCAACTACGCCAAGCACAGGCCCGTGAACCAGGATGCAGTCGCCTAAGCTCCTCGTCATCGACGAGGAGCCCACGGACCCCGACCACGGCCACGCCCCATCTGAGCGTCCGGTGGATGCGCTTCTCGAGTACGGTCTGATAGCGCTTGACAAGCCGAGAGGGCCGACCAGCCACGAAGTCGTCGCCTGGGTGCGTAAGCTCCTTGGCGTGGAGCGCGCCGGGCACAGCGGCACGCTTGATCCCCCCGTTTCTGGTCTCCTTCCGATAGGACTGGGAAACGCGACCAAGGCTCTGGGACTGCTCCTCGATCATCCCAAGGAGTACTGGGGTGTGATGCGGCTCCACTCTTCGGTCCCCCGAAGGCAACTGGATTCCGTGGTCGAACAGTTCACAGGTGAGATCTACCAGCGCCCGCCGCAGCGCTCATCCGTCAGGAGAGACACCAGGACGAGGACCATACACGAACTGGAAATAACAGAATCCCACGGGAACCTGTACCTGGTCAGGTGCCTATGCGAGTCCGGCACCTACGTCCGAAAGCTGTTCTACGACATGGGCGAGGTCCTCGGCGTCGGAGCCACAATGACCGAGCTGCGAAGGACCAAGGTCGGCCCGCTCGAGGAGAAGGACGGGTTCGTCACGCTGCACGAGCTAAGCGATGCGATGTTCAAGCTGAGAAGCGGAGAAGAGGCCGGCCTCAGGCGGTGTGTCCGTCCCATCGAGAGCGTCCTCGGGCCCAACAAGAAGGTCGTCGTCAGGGACTCGGCGATCGAAGCGATATGCCACGGCGCGAGGCTCGCGGTCCCCGGGGTTCTCTCGGCATCCGAGGACCTCGCCAAGGGGGACAAAGTCGTGGTCCTGTCTGCGAAGGGCGAGCTCGTGTCCCTAGGAACAGCCCTTATGTCCGCGAAGGAAATTGAAGCCTCCGGAAAGGGCCTGGCAGTCTCGACGGAAAGAGTCGTGATGGCTCAGGGGACGTATCCAATGATGTGGAAGCACCAGAAGAGCCCGACCGGAAACGCCTAGGACCGAGGCGCATCGCAGCGACCAGCGGGTCTCGGAGAATCTCTGCCGTTTCCTCCCCGCGTAAGTCCTGTCTTTAATGACCTTCCAACCACGCGTCGCCGGCCTTTCCGCGGGACCCTTCCGGCGGGACGAGGTTCGACTCCTTTGCGACCATCACCTCGGTCGCCTTGACTACGGCGTCCACTTCGTCGCCTTCCTGGAGTCCAAGGCTTTCGACAGCCTCATTGGAGATTATCGAAGTGAGCTTCACAGTCTTGTTCGATGTCAGCTTGACCAGCGACATTATGTCGCCCTTTTCGATCTTCGTTATTTTCCCATGGATTCTGTTCCTCGCGCTGAGCGTGTAGCCGATGTTCCCTGCAGACTCCTTGTCGTAGAGCACGCTGGAGATGTATCTCCTGACTGCCTTGTATTCCTTGTACAGGGCGAGGCCGGCGGGAGTGAGCCTAGAGCTGCCTCCAGCCGCTCCGCCGGACGCGGTCTCCAGAATCTTCGTTCCCCTGACAGACTCGATTCTCTTTATCCTTCCCCATGCGTTCCTGTACGAGATTCCGAGTAACTTCGCGGCCTCGGTCAGAGAGTTTGTCTCGGAGATCCTCAGAAGGAGCAGGGCGTCGACTTCATTCAAGACCACGCCGTTCTCGCCATCAAGCGAGAGGTGCGGGACGGACTCCAGTTCGCGCTTCCTGCTCAATTCCTAATTCGAGCGTGCCGTCGAAGAATTAAAACCTTGGCCCTCGCAAAATATATATACCGTTATGCAAGGGCTTGCATGACGGAAATTATGCGAATCGACAGGAGAGGCTTCTCGAGTCTTGCAGCTGCCGTAATAGTGATACTGGTAATCATCGTCGGCGTGCTAGCGTACGCCTACGTGAGCACAAGTAGCAAAACCGCGACGGTGACGGCCACGTCCACGCAGACCACGGCTTCGACCGTCGTATCGTCAACATTCCTGACGTCCACAGCCACGCTTACCTCCACAGCTTCTTCTACGATTACTTCTGTCTCGACGGCTACCACTTCGGTAGAAATGGGTCCGCTGGTCACCTACTCGGCCGACGCATACGCCACCGAGACCACGGCTCTCCTAACCGGGTTCTCCAAGGCGACGGGAATTCCAGTCGCGCCGGTGATATCAGGGGGCTCAGGCGCCGACGCGAGTGCGATAGAGGCCGGCGCCCCAGACGATGTCTTCGTTTCTTCGAAGCTTTCGGCCACTTCGCCTTCTGGGCTGGGAAACCTGTCCGCGAACTGGGCAATAGGGTTCGCCTCGGACCAAATGGTGGTGGCCTACTCTAATGCGACCCTCACCAACTCGGCCGCCTCTGCCATTGTAACACAGGGCCAGACGGCTCAGACATCCAACGCTACCGCGGACTGGAACGCATTTTACACGGCGCTCACCTCTGGGAGCACGAAGGTAGGAATCTCCAACCCGGTGGCTGACCCAGGAGGTCTTAGAGGCTGGCTAGCCCTCGAAATCGCTGGCTATCTGTACTCCAACGGAAACCAGGGCGCTTACGTAACGCCCTTGCTGACGACAGCCTCCAATGTGACGGCTGCCAGTGCGGCGGACCTAGTTGCACCGCTCCAGGCCGGGCAGATTCAATTCCTATTCACCTACAAGTCCGCAGCAATCACAGCGGGGGTGGGATTCATCTCTCTGGACAGCCATGTGAACCTATCCAGCCCCAAGCTGGCCTACTTCTACGCGAAATTCTCCTATACCGACTCAGCTGGGAAGAGTGTGGCTGCGCCCATAGTCATTGTGGTCACTGTGCCAATGAGCAGCGTCAACACCTCGGAGGCGCTGGATTTCGTCCAGTACCTCGTCCAAAACAGCAAGAGTCTTGCGTCCTACGGGCTGGTGATTCCGACTACGTGCCTGCTCTACAGTAGCGTGACCGCTCCGCAGACTCTACCTCCGGTCATACAGGCAATGCTTTCGCAAGGGCTATTAGTTCAGGCTGGGTCCATATAGCCGGGACCTGTCATTAGGTACCGGCGCGGTTAGATGGGCTGGCTAAGAGTCATTGCATTAGCAGCGCTCATCCTTCTCCTAATCCCCATCTTCGTCCTTCTCTACTACGGGCTCGGCCCGCTCCGCGACTCGGCTGGATACAGCATCCTTGTCTTTCGCTCCATCGAGCTTTCGCTGGTCGCCTCGGCACTGGCCGTCGCCGTCGATGTCGTCGTCTTCACGCCGCTCGCCTACTACCTTGCTAGGGGGAGCGACAGAATAGCGGAGTCGCTGGTAGACATCCCGATTAGCGTCCCTCATCCGATTATCGGAGTTGCCTTGCTCATCCTGGACAGCCCGATTACTCCGACCGGGAAGATCCTCCTCGGCCTCCATATCGATTTCTACAACACAATACTCGGGCTTGTCCTCGCTCTTGTCATAATGTCGGCGCCAATCTTCGTGAAATCCATGCAACCATACTTCGAGTCCAGAGAGTCTTCGACCGAAGAGTTCGCGGCAGGGTTGGGCGCGTCCCGCATCAGGACGCTCTTCGCCGTGGTCCTGCCGGAGTCCTTCGACGGCCTCACCAGCGCCTCACTAGTCTCAATGAGTCGAGCGCTCAGCGAGTTCGGTTCAATTTCCATAATCGCTTACTATGTGCTCCAGTACCCTTTCTATGGGGTGAGCCCAGCCTCAGTAACGATTTACAACTTCTTCAGCGGCAACACGGCGGGTGGCCTCAACGCTGCCGTCACTGCATCGGCTGCGATGATTCTGGTCGCGATTCCGATAGCACTGGCGGGTCACTTCGTTCGGAGGAGGCCCAGGCGTTGATTGAAGTGAACGTGCGAGCCCACGTAGGTGACTTCAGGCTCTCTGCCGTCTTGGAGGGTGAAGGCGTCATCTGCATCGCCGGAAGGAACGGATCAGGGAAGTCCACGCTCATGAGGGTGATGGCTGGTTTTCTCCCGTTAGACGAAGGATACGTAAAGGTCGGCGGGGCGGATGTCACACGCTTTCCGGCCGAGAAGAGGGGAATGGTGCTGGTCAATCCGTCTTCGTTCATACCGCATCTGAAAGTTGATTCCCACATCCTTTGGGGCGCACGGCTCAAGCACGGGCGCCCTTCTCCCGCTTCACTCTCGAAGATTAAGCAGGAGTTGGGCATAGACTTTGAAGGCAAAGTGGGGAGCCTGAGCCGTGGAATGCGTCAGAGGGTGGCGCTGGCCACGGCGCTTGTGGCCTCGCCCAGGGCGATCCTCGTGGACGAGGCCTTCTTGGGGCTCCACGAGAAGGAAGAGTTCATAGTAACCTACGGGAAGCTCGTTAAAGAGGAAGGCATCGACCTCCTCTTCTCCAGCCAGGACCAAACTGACGGAAGGATGTCCGATCACCTTTTCGTCATCGACGCCGGTTCGATGGGCCCGGGATCTCCAGATAAAACCCGCTCGCTGACGGAACACAGCACCACGGTCTAGCGAAAGGGCGGGAAAGCCGGGACTAGGTTCTTGCTTGAGCCAAGACTCGCTCGAAGACGCCGATCGTGTTCCGCAAGCCTGTCAGGACAGCATCTGGTGACCCCGGCAAACAAACGATCAGCTTGCCGCTGGACAATCCTGCTGTCGCCCTGGTCAGCATCGCCGCGCTCCCGATGCTGTCGTAGCTCGTTTCTCTAAGGACCTCTCCAAATCCTTCCAGCTCCCTCTCGAAATATGGCCTCAGAGATTCGATGGTCAGGTCATCCGGGGAAACGCCCGTTCCACCGACGAAGACGGCTACATCCTCGCTCCCCGCTAGGAACCCCTCAACTTTCTCCTTGAGCATTCTAGGGTCATCGGAGATGAGCTCCCTGCGGGCCAGCCTGCCCCCGGCGTTTGTCACAACACTCTCCGCCACATTCCCGGAATCGTCGCCGACGTCCCGACCCTGAACCTTTCTGGCGTACTTTCGTGTGCTGACCGTCACTATGACGTACCCGATGCCACTCGGTCCTCCCGCTGACTTCGACATTTCCCCCAAAAATGCTTGTTCTTTCTTTCCCAAGCTGCTGAAGCGGGCCTATCCAGGCTGCGCTTCAAATGATTTTCTATCGTGTTGGTTCCCCGGCAACTTCTCGGGGCTACCCGCCGATGGTGTACATCGGTCTGACGCGCCCGAATTCAACATTCTGCTTAATCATCGACTCCACCCCCGCTGACTTCAGCCAGAAGCTCTTGCGGATGAAGCTGGAAACCTCCTCATCTGTCGCACCGTTCCGAAGTAGGCGCCTTACGTCGAATTCGTTCCTGCTGAACAGGCAAGGGACTATCCTGCCGTCGGCGGTCAGCCGAATTCTGTCGCAGTCTCTGCAGAACGGCTTCGTCATGGATTCGATGATCCCGATTGCGCCTCTGGTGCCGTCGGCGAAGGTGAACAGGGAGGCCGTGGCTCCAGGCTCCCTGGGCTTGGGGATCAGCTCGAATTTTTCGCTTGCCCGCCTTGCGATTTCCCCGCCGCTTAGGACATTCTCCACGTCCCAGAATCTCTTCCCGTCGAATGGCATGTATTCGATGAACCTGACGCAGACTTGCTGCTCGTGGGCGAAGTTGACAAAGTCGGGGATCTCGTCATCGTTCTTTCCCCGCATTATGACGCAATTCACTTTGAGTGGCCTGAGCCCGACGGCTCGAGCCTCGCGTAGTCCTTCAAAGACCCTCGGCAACACGTCGGACGTCCCCGTAAGCTTGCCGTAGCGTTCTGGCCTGAGACTGTGGATGCTCACCGTCACGCCATTGAGGCCATTCTCCTTGAGAGGCTTCGCCTTCTCCTTCAGTAGAGACCCGTTCGTGGTCAGGCTTACGGACTTGATCCCTGGTGTGTCGGCCAGGAGCCGCACGAGCTTCTCAACGTCCCTCCTGACGAGGGGCTCGCCTCCGCTCAGCCGGACTGTTTCGACCCCCATGTCTGCCAGTATTCCCGTGATTCTGGCCGTTTCTTCGAAGGTCAGGACCTCAGCCCTGCGGAGCCAGATGGGGTCCTCCGGCATGCAGAAGTCGCACCTGTAGTTGCACCTGTCCGTGACCTGAATCCTCAGCTTCCTTGCCCGACGGCCCATTGAGTCAGCGAGAACGGAGTCTCTGCGGTCTTGCTCCTGCCCGCCGCTTCCCGGTTCACGCATCGCAAGTGTCACGCTGGTTCCCTGATGAACGCCGGTCCGCGAGGCTTCTCGCGCTTGAGGGCGTTGTGTAGTCAGCAGAGGACCTTCCTTATTCTTTTACGTTTTGCCCTAACCTATTAGCTCCATCAGTCGATCTAGGTCGCCGGGCAGCCTCAGCAAAGGCAGCCCTTCGATGAGCGGTCCCCCAATTCCGCCGCTGCTTATGACGCAAACGGGCCTGGGATGGACCTTCAGTAGTTCAAGTGCCTCCGCCTTGGTCCTCGCGCAAAGGACCCTTACTACGCCTCGTCGTCTTGACAGTCTTCTGTAGAGCCCCTCGACCATGAGGTAATCGATGCGGCGCTCCGTGAAGATACCAACTAGGTCGTCTATGGTCGTTAGGCTGGTGTCCCCCTTCTCAATTATTGTGAGCTCCTTGGGGGCCAGTGCGACCACGGTCGATGCTCCGGCCGAAGCGTGACGCCACGTGTCCTTTCCTTCGGTATCGATAGTAAAGTCTAGCTCGTGGATGTGCTTTAGCGTGCCTACCCTCATCCCTCTTCGGGAGAGCTCCTCCACCACGCTGACGATGGCATAGGTCTTGCCACTGTTGCTGTAGCCCAGGAAGACGATTATCTTCACCGCGCATCCGACCTCGCTATTCGCGAGAGCTCCTGGTCCCCAAGTAGTTCGACCGTC
>Ga0187772_10000555_pt1 | contig 16785 bp, 14 predicted proteins | sample 0116_SJ02_MP15_2_FD_133137 | JGI IMG/M metagenome (GOLD analysis project Ga0187772, IMG submission 133137) | Tropical peat soil microbial communities from peatlands in Department of Meta, Colombia - 0116_SJ02_MP15_20_MG | ecosystem: Environmental > Terrestrial > Soil > Wetlands > Peat | place... | reverse complement strand
ATTCCGATCCATGTCTCGGCAACGGAGGTCTTGAGCGGCGCCGCTGTGCAGCTTTCTTCCGGGCCCGCCGTGGACGCAATCCTCGCGAGCTGCGCGATACCCGCCGCGTTTCCGCCCGTTCGGCTTGGAGAGAGCTATCTCATTGACCGTGCCATTGCGAACAACACGCCGGTGGTGACGGCGATGGAGCTCGGGGCCAGCCGGCTCATAGTATTGCCCACGGGATTCACATGCTCACTGAAGGCACCGCCGAGGACCGTGATCGGCAACGCCCTGCACGCGTTGAACTTGTTGATTGCACGGCAGCTGGTACGGGACCTGGAACACCTCGCTGACCGGGCGGAGGTCATCACAGTGCCGCCGCTCTGCCCCATCGATGTGTCCGCATACGATTTTTCGCGAGCCCGCGAGTTGATCGACCGCGCTGCCGACAATACTCACCGGTGGCTGAAGAACGGTGGACTTAAGTCACCCGCACGCATTCCCGGCGCGCTGCGCCCACATGTTGATTGAAAGCCACGGTACATCCGAACGCGGAATGTCCGGTTTCCTGATTTGCGTCATGGGCCCAGGGTACGCGTGAGCGTCGCCTTTGGGTCGAGGCTGTGTGAAAACGCGCGTGCCCCATTTTCGGGCGTTTTAATTTCAGCCACGTAGATGCAATTTCAGGCGACTTTTCACATCGAACTCGCCCGTTAGCCATCCTGCGTGGCGAGCGAAAAGTCTTTTCACACAGCCTCGGTCGACACCGGGCGTTTGATTAGCGGAATGAGGAAGCAACGGCCTGCGCGTCGAAAGTTCGAGCTCATCCATGCCCATCATGTACCGAGACGATCTCACTACAGCACGCCATTGAGATGGGTCACTTTTTGGGTAACAAGTCAGACCGGCGTGCAACCCCTTGAGCTCGCAAGCGATATATCCCACGTAGAGTCCTCTCCCGGGCACCAGATTTTCTTTATTTATCAAAGTATTATAAAACTTAAATAGACGCGTTCGATGGCTCCGAGGCACTCGAAGTGAGAGGCAAACTATAGAGGATTCGCCGCGCAGTTACTCACGTAATAAAGAGCGCGAAGAACCTCAGCGTGGGCTGATTTGATCTCTAACGCATTCTCCGCGCATGCCGAGCGCGTTTGCGGATTTCGCTCCATTTCCCACTCGCGATAAGCGCGGCGGAAGCCAGCCAGGAAGCACCTACGCAGGAGACGTTTGGTAAAGCGAGATATCGACAGGCGTTCGCGGCCGTTATTCCACCCGTGGGGCAAAATCGAACATCAGGAATCGGACCGAATATCGCACGCAGGAACCCGGGTCCCCCACTCTGCTCTGCGGGAAAAAACTTCATCATTTGGAATCCACGGCTCCGCAATGCCAGTACCTCGCTTACGGACTGTGCGCCAGGGAGCCACGGAAGACCTGCGGTGAATGCCGCACGCTCAAGCTCGAGACTTGCTCCTGGCGAAACCGCGAATCGGGCACCCGCACGAACGGCCGGGCCAAACTTCTGCGGATCTATCACAGACCCGACACCGACAACGGCTTGAGGCACGGCCGATGCAATTCGTTCCACTGCTTCCAGCGCCGCCTCTGTTCGCAGGGTAACCTCGAGCACGTCGAGACCACCGGCTACCAGTGCAGTAGCAACCGGCACTGCATCGCTGGCACGCTCAATGGTTAGGACGGGAATCACGGGGACGCGACTCAGAATCGCATCCACATCACCCGCTTTTGCTTGACGTGACATCCAGTCAATTCTTCTAGGGCTTGCGTAGATGAAACTTGCGAACTACCTCAGCCCACTGACTGTATTATTGTCGACATGCACTCAGGCCGCAATCAAGGTGTCCACTGGCCAGAGGTTCGCCATATCGCGGCCCTCGGCGAACCACTGCTGGAACTTCAGCCGACGGAGGCAGACCAAATCCAGGTTTCGGTCGGCGGCGACGTTGCGAATTCGATGCTCTGTCTGACGCGCATCCTGCGAGGCAGCGGTCGACAGGTCTCACTCGTCACTGCCCTCGGGAGCAGCGCGTACTCTGTGTGGTTACGCAACAAGCTCGAGGCCGGAGGCATAAGACTGATTGAGGCACCGATTATGGGTGAGCCGGGGATTTATGGAATTCCCCCTGGTAGAGCCCAGCAGATTCCTTTCTCGTATTGGCGTGCATGCTCAGCTGCACATGGTTTCTTTCAGACGGCACGTTTCGAGCAATTCGCCGAACTCATTCCGCCGGCCGATATACTCGTCGTCAGCGGGATCACCCTGGCCCTCTGTTCTCCTGAAACCTTCGAAGGCCTCGTCCGGTGGTTGAGTCTACACGGGGATAAGTGTCAGCTCGTGTTCGACATCAATCATCGAGCCCCTCTATGGTCGAGTGAAGCGGAAGCACGAAAACGCGTCGGCGAGTTCGAGAAGCTTGCGGCAGTGATCGCAACAGGCATCGAGGACGAATGGAATCTGTGGCAGATAGGCGGCTCCGAGGCGATCATGAAACGCCTTCGGCAGTATTCTGCCGAAGGCGTAGTCCGTGCCGGCAAGGAGGGTTGCTGGGTGGGATCCGGCGACCGGTGGGACCATGTGCCAACGACAGCCGCCGCCGTTGTTGATACGGCAGGAGCTGGCGATGCTCACCTCGCCGGCTACATCGGTGGCCGGATGAATGGCTGCACCGTGCTCGAAGCGGCGAGCTTCGCCAACGGTGTCGCTTCCGAGATCGTCGGTCAGCGCGGTTCAGCCCCGAGAAACGAAGTTGTGTTTCCTGAATTGCCGCGTACACCTACGACCGGCCGATCGGGTCGGTAAGCGTTGCTGTCGTGGAAAACTTCAAGTCGAGATTGAGTAGATCCGCCAGTTGACACACCACCAGCTCCGCACCGGCTTCGACCAGATCAGCAGGGTTGCCACCCGGGGAAAAGCCAATCACCGACATTCCTGCGGCGCGCGCGGAGCGAATCCCTGGAACCGAGTCCTCGACAGCCAAACAGGTTTCTGGCGCAACGGCGAGCATCCGCGCGGCGAGCCGGTAAATGTCAGGCGCTGGTTTAGGAAACTGAACCTTGTCTCGACTCGCGATGCGCCCCTCGAAATAGCTCATTAGACCCACGCCGCGCAACATCGCCTCCACCGTTCGCAGACTTGAGTTTGAGGCGACCGCCAAAGGCACATGAGCCTCGCTGAAGGAATGGATTACTGCGCTCGCGCCCGCGATCGCCCGGACCTTCTCGGAAACCGCGCCGTGTGTGTGTCGCTCGACGCGAGCGTCGAAATCGGCTGGCAATTCAGCCTTGAGCGTTGCGGTCACCCACTCCACGATCGTCGGATTGTCCACTCCGATAAAGCGATCTTGGAATACGTGGGGCTCCACATGAACGCCCACCTCCCTGAGCACATGCCATAACGCGTCGGCGTGAATCGCCTCGCTGTCGACCAGAGTTCCGTCGCAGTCGAAAACCAGTGCTGAAGCCGCGCGAAGTGTCACGTCAAAACGTCGCCGTTACACCGCCATCGACGATCAGCACGTGTCCGGCAATGTACTGCGCATCATCCGAGCACAAGAACGCGACGGGACCAGCAACGTCTTCCGGGCGGCCGACACGGCCCAGCGGAATCCGTCGGTGCTTGATGAAAACATCGCGAAACCATTCCGTGTCGTATTCGGAGGTTCCGTCGGGGAGTCTCGACATCCTTGTCTCGATAAACCCAGGGGCGACCGCGTTGACCAAGATGCCCCGCGGCGACAGGTCGACCGCGAGACTACGCGTCAGGTTGATGAGGGCGGCTTTAGCCGAGTTATAAGCCACTGAGTTGGAGGTACCCCGAAGTCCGTTGATCGAGGCAATGTTGACGATCCGCGCAGTGTGGCTCTGTGACAACTGCGCAAGGAACGCCTGAATGCAGTTCACGGCTCCCGTGAAATTGACGCGCCAAACCTCTTCCAACGTCGAAGTTGCCAGCGCATCGATTGCAGTCGAGTCAAGGATTGCCGCGTTATTGATGAGTATGTCTACGCTCCCGATCTGCCGTTCGACCTTGGTACTCAGCGTCTCCACGCTGCGCCGGTCGGCCACATCACATTCACAATGAATGAAATCGGTAAAGCCGGCGCTGTTTAGGACTCGCGTTGCTTCCGCAAGCGCGTCCGCATCGATATCCACCATGGCGACGGTGGCACCTTCTTCGAGCAGTCGTCTTGTGATCGACAGGCCGATACCTCGTGCGCTGCCAGTAACCACTGCTCGCCGCGATTTGAACCTGCTCCTCATGCACACTCACTTCTTTAAGGGTTCGCCGCCTACCCGGCAGCGCCGGTGTCACCGCTCCTTCGAGTGCCCAAGAATACGTCCAACCCCTCGAAATGCAGCTCACCCGAGGCGAATGCGGCCGCGAGCAATCCATGACCCTCAAGTTCGATCCACTCTCCGGACGGCCTCCATTTGGCGCGGTCAGGACTCAGGTTGAACACCGCAAGAATGTGCTGTCCCTGCCACTCCCGCTCAAAGGCAAACAACGGCTCCGGTGCTTCAAGAATGTGTGAGGTACCCCACCTTAAAGCGGCGTGTTTTTTTCTCCATTTAATGAACCGCCGGTAGGCGTTGAGTACCGAGTCCGGATCGCCTTCCTGCACATCCACCGCCAATTCCTTATGAGTCGGGCCCAACGGCAGCCAGGGCACTCCCGACGTGAAGCCCGCGTTGGGTTGTGTTGAGCTCCAGGGCATCGGCGTGCGGCAGCTGTCCCGCCCCTTGTAATCCGGATACATCGCAAGTCCCCATGGGTCGCGAATCGCATCCAACGGGAGGTCCACGTCGGTGAGCCCGAGCTCCTCGCCCTGGTAGAGACAGGTGCAACCGCGCATGCATAGAAGCAGGCCCAGCAGCAACTTCGCGAGCTTGCGTGAGTCGCCCTCAGCGCCCGCGAGATGTCGCCACCGCGTCAGATGGCGCGCGATATCCTGACTGCTAAAGGCGTTTACGACCCAGCCCTCACCTATGAGCTCTGTCAGGCGGCGGCAGACGGTGGTCGCACGTTCGGCCGAGAGGTCGGTGAGTATGAGATCCTGAATAAAGGCGGCATGTATCAGATTGGGCTGAGTGTACTTCGCGCCGACCGCGCAGCCATCCACGTCCCCGATCTCCCCGAACAGAAACCTCGGTGGATGATACTCGTCGCCGAGCCGCCTAAATGCTGACAGCATCGGAAGCACGTCCGGTCCATCACGATCAAACAGATGTACCTGCCTGAGGAATGGATTCCCCATTCCGCCGTCTACGTATGGTAATGGCTCATCCGAGGCGATCGGCGGATTGCTGCGCAAGTCCCGATCAGGCGCAAGCGCCGTAATCGCATCCAAACGAAATCCATCTGCGCCCCGCTCATACCAGAATCGCATGATCCCAATTATGGCGTTGAGCACCTGTGGATTACGGAGGTTTAGCGCCGGCTGGCTCACGAGAAATTCGTGAAGATAGTATTGACTGCGGCGCGGCTCCCAGGCCCAGGCGCTGCCGCCGAAAATGGAAAGCCAGTTGTTTGGGGGACAGCCGTCCGGCCTGGCATCCGCCCACACATACCAGTCGGATTTCGTGTTGGTGCGGTTACGGCGACTCTCGACAAACCAGGGATGCTCGTCCGACGTATGGCATGGAACGAGGTCGAGAATGACTTTGAGACCAAGATCGTGGGCACGTCCGATGAGCCGATCCACGTCTGCCATCGAGCCAAATCGCAGGTCTACTGCACAGTAGTCGGAGACATCGTAACCGAAGTCCCGCATGGGAGACTTAAAGAACGGGCAAATCCAGATGGCGTCAACACCCAGGGATGCGATGTAGTCGAGCTTCTCAAGAATCCCTGGCAGGTCGCCCGTGCCGTCGCCGTTTGAGTCCTTGTAGCTCAACGGGTAGATCTGGTAGATGACGGCTCCCATCCACCATTCCGGCACTGCCTGCAGCTCGAGGGACGCTCCGTTCGACACGATTCAGTCTCGAACAAGGTACTTGTCGATTACGGCAGGGTTGGGCTCAACGCCGAGGCCGGGGTCCTCCGGGACCCGCACGTAGCCGTCCTTCACCGCAATGGGGTTGCGGGCCAGACTCCGCGAGATTTCACCGGGCTCCACGCCGTACTCAAGAATCAGCGTGTTCGGGATGGAAGCCAGATAATGAAGCGCCGCCGCCACATTGATATCCGTCGTAAAACAGTGATTCGCGACCTTGATGCCAGCTCGCTGAGCCATTGCCGCGATTCTCATCGATTGCGTAAAGCCGCAGCGCGAAAGGTCGACCTGCGCTATGTTGATACCTCCCTCGTGAATCAGGCGATCAAAACCCGTCACGGTACACTCCTGTTCGCCCGCCGCAATGTGCTGAATCGCGTGTCCGGAAAGGGACGCGTATCCTGGGTAATCGTCAGGATGGAGGGGTTCTTCAACCCAGGCCAAATCATACGGCTCGAATGCCTTGCATCGCCTAACCGCCGTCTTCGCGTCCCAGGCATGTCCAACATCGAGCATCAGCTCCATGCTGGTACCGGTAACCTTCTTAAGCGCATCCAGATATCGCAGGTCGAGATCGATTCCGGACCGTCCGAAGGGCTCCCAACCAAATTTGACTGCGGTATATCCGGAATCGCGCGCGGTCTTTGCGCGCGCGACCGTAGCGTCCACCGTGAGCTGGAACATGTTCGAGGAATAGGCCCTCAGCCTTCCGGGCTTTCCCCCGAGAAGTGCCCAGATCGGTTGTCTTAACGCCTTGCCTTTAATGTCCCACAATGCGATGTCGACGCCCGCCATTGCTTGTACGACGGCACCCGCTCGTCCGTAGTAACTTGTCCCTTCGTAGAGCTTTTTCCAGAGATGCTCGGTCCCGAATGGATCCTCCCCGATCAGCATGTGTCGCAAGCCTTTGACCTGAGTATGTGAGGGTGGCGCATCGATGATCGCCTTGGCGACTGTCGGGCAGCCGTCGACCTCGCCCCAACCCACAATTCCTGCGTCAGTGCTGATTTTGACGATGAGGGCATCCTGGGAACTGTCGGTCCGGGTCTCATCGACCTGAGGCATCCTAAGAACCAGAGCCTCGACATCCACGATCTTCATGGGATCCCTTTGCGCGAAATGGAATTTGGCATTATTGTCGACAATAATACACTTTTGCTGACTGGATGACCATGTTTCGGCCGCCCTCCCCGCCTCGATATGTGAGCGCAGCGTGAAGCTCTCTGTATGCCCGACCGGGCGATGCGATCTCGCGGAGTGCCCCGTATGGGACGTGGTCGCGAAGCGGCTCTTATACCTAGACCTGGCTGAGCCGACACTCGTCGAGTGGGACGATGCGAGCAATATCGAGCGAAGGCACCGGCTGACCTTGCCCGCTCCTCTCGGGGGACTGTGCCTCAGAGCCAATGGTCTGAGTGCCGTCCTCTGCCGCAGAGGACTCGTCGGCCTGGCGGGAACACCGCTGCGTCCTACGGGCGTTCTCACTGGGCCGGATCCAAGCTTCGAGTTGGCGCCGCCGAACGATGCGGGCGTTCATCCAAGTGGCTGCATTATCGTTGCGACCGCTGATCGTGCAGAAGAAGATCCCGTGGGCGGTGTTTTTCTCATATCTGGCCGGACACCAATGCGGCGCTTGGCGGCCGGTTACGTTGTCGGTAACGGACCGGCATTCTCGCAGGACGGGCGGACGGTTTATCTCGCTGACAGCCCCAAGGGTGTCATTTTCGCTTATGACTGGGACGCGGAACGTATGGCTCTGGAAAACCGCAGGGTTTTTGCTTCCGTTCCGAGTTCTTCAGGATTGCCGGACGGCATAGCGGTTGATGCCGAGGGAGGGGTCTGGAATGCAAGATGGGGCGGCGGCGCGGTTGTCAGATACACCTCGGGAGGCGAAGAGAGCCTGAGAGTGGACCTTCCGGCTCGGCTGGTCACGAACTGCGCATTTGGCGGTGACAACCTGCAAACGCTATACATCACGACCGCGCATGAGGAGCGCTCACAGGATCGCAATCTCGGAGGGCATCTATTCCGCGCGGATGTAGGTTTGTCCGGATTACCACCCGCTCGTGCGGCGATCTAAACGACTTGCCGCTTGGAATTCGCCCGTCGCTTGCTGGCTTCCGGAGCAGCGACGCTCAGGAAGTCGATCGAGAGATTATCTCCCAGAATGTGCTCCTCCATCAGCGCGGCGACTCGATCGGCGCTGGGTGAACTCAAACCCGACAGAAGACTCCGATGTTCCTCAGCAATTCGGCGCAACGGCTTTTTCAGTGTAGCCAAGCCAAAAATGACGACCAATTGCGGCCGCAGCATCTGCCAGAGCTTCAGCAGCACCGGGTTCTTCGCGGCTCTCATGATGGTTTCGTGAAAATCCGCGTCCAGCATGGCCAACGAAAGACGATCCTCCTTGCGAGCCGCGGTCTTCATGTCCTCGATCAGATGCTCCAGTGCGGTCTGTAATGATTCGTTGGTCCGGAAACTCGACATTTCCCGCAGCGACAGCTTCTCGAGCTCGAGACGTACCTCATTGATTTGCCGAATGCGTTCAGGCGTCAACGGTGCAAGCCGCATTCCCTGATAAGGCGTGTTCTCCACGACCCCGAGCGCTACCAGCATACGCAGCGCTTCGCGAATCGGGGCGCGCGATATTCCCAGCTCCTTGGCGAGCGCCAGCTCGTTTATCCGACTTCCCGGGAGAATCTTCCCCATCGCTGCCCGCGAAACGATCGCGTTGACCACGTGATCGACGAACGTCGGGGGACGAAGCGGCCCCAGCTCGGGGGTCGTTGGAAACTCAACGGTACTCTCGGACTTCACTGCGCCGGATCTCCGCATTTCAACGTGCACGTCTTCAACATTAGACGTGCTTGTCACAGCAAATCAATTTTATTATTATTGTCGACAATTAGACGATTTGCGCAGATGATCGCGAATGCCCAAGCCACTGGTTTGGGTTGGGGAGTCCAATGCGCTCAACCGCCGTCCTCGCTTTGGCTTGTGGCGCCGTGCTCCTGGTGGCCCTTTGGCCCTTGGCAAGAGCGGACGGGGTCTCTACCCAGACTCAGTCATCCAGCGGACCCGGAGACACTCTGGCAGAGATCATTGTGACCGCCACGCGACGCGAGGCGCCGTCCGAGACGGTGCCAATCAGCATCAGTGCGCTCACTCAAGCAGACCTGACCAGTGCCGGAATAAAAAACATCGCGGACCTGGCCGCTGCAACGCCGGGCCTTCAGTTCAGTACGCCCGTCGCGCCGTCGACCATCACTAGCGTCAGCGTTCGAGGCATCAATACAAATACCGGGCCCTCGACGACCGGTATTTATCTCGATGACACGCCGCTGCAAACACGACTATCCCCCCTCGGCAACGTCGGTGGGCCGATACCACTCGTGAACGACCTGAACCGTGTGGAAGTCGAACGTGGACCGCAAGGAACGCTCTTTGGCGCGGGATCAGAGGCAGGCACCGTGCGCTTCATCACCAATGATCCCAGCGTGACTCAATACAGCGGTGCAGCCGAGGGCGAGCTCGCCACGACAAAGGGCGGCCAATCAAGCTATGAGTACGGCGCCTCGGGGGGTGGCCCGCTTGAAAACGACACCTTGGGCTTCCGCCTGAGTGCCTGGAGCAGACGCGATGGGGGTTATATCAATCTCGTAAGTCCCCTACCGGGGCCCGCCCCCAACAACGCCGTCGTCGAGCCCAACGCCAACAGAAATTACGAAGAGGCATTTCGCGCAGCGTTTGCCTACAAGCTCGATGAGGTCCGGATTACACCGGCTTTCTACTATCAATCAATCACGCGCGATGACAGCGGGAGGTTCTACCCCGCCTATTCCAATGTATCGGATCAGGACTACAACGATGCAGTCTTCTACCCTGAGCACTCGTTTGACAATTGGTGGTTGGCCTCCCTAAAGGTCAACGCGCCGCTGTCTTTTGCCGACATGGTCTTCACGTTCGCCTATCTGCACCGCAACGTCACCGTCGATAATGACTTCCTAGATTGCTTCGTCTGCTTTGGCGGGTCCGGATACGGGAGTCCGTTGGGAGGCGACGTTCCGATCTCAACCACTGACGCAGCTCCGACGGTAACCGGACAAAGAAATCAGGCCTACACGGGGGAGTTGCGGTTCGCCTCCAACAACCCCGATGCCTTCGTGACCTGGGTCGGGGGTGTTTTCTACGACTACCGTAAGCAACAGGATTACCAGGACACGACCCAGCTTTCGACCAATTCCAGTGGTGCACCTGTCTTTCTCATGAACCAGAGCTACAAGGACACCCAGTATGCTGTCTACGGTCAGGGCGATATTCACCTCACCAAGCAGTGGATTGCCACCCTGGGAGTGCGCGTTGCTCGCGACGACACTGATTTCAACGCCACCTTGGCGGGAGCAGCGCCTGGTTCGTCTCCGGTAGTTGTCCCACAACCTCCGCAGAGTGCGAACCTGTCACAAACTCCGTGGACCCCGAAGGTCGGCTTGTCGTACCAGGCAACTCCCAACAGTCTGCTATACGTCTCAGCCACGAAGGGATTTCGTGTCGGCGGCGGAAATGCACCGCTTCCGGCCGGCTGTGCGGGCGCGGGTTATAACTCAAGCTATGGGTCAGACTGGGTTTGGAGCTATGAGATCGGCTCAAAGAGTAAGCTCTTCGACGATCACGTAGAGATCAATACCAGCGCCTACCACGTGTTATGGTCCAACATACAGCAGCTGATCGTCGCGTCATGTGGGATCTCGTACGTTGGAAACACGGGCGATGCAGAAGTGAATGGTTTCGACCTGGATATTCAGGCACTTCTTACCAGCAGACTGCGTTTTGATGCAAAAGTCGGGTACGCCAATGCGTATTACACGGAGAGTGTCTTCAGCGGCACCTCGCCGACAGTCCTCGAGGGAGACAAGATTGGCTTTCTGCCGCAGGTCATAGCGCCGTGGAACGTGGTCCTGGCGACGCAATACAAGATGCCGCTGGCAAACAACGATCAAGTCCACATGCGCGTTGAGTACCAATACAACAGTGAAAACCCCGGGCCTTTCCAGAACGGGATTCCAAACGGAACGAATTACATCCCGCTGCTGACGCCCAATCCGGCAACCCACCTCGTCAATACGCGGATTGGCTATACGACCGGCAGACTCGACACCTCCATATTCGCCGACAACGTGTTCAACAGTCAGCCCTTGATTGGTTCCCTATCCTACCTCTCTATTTCGACGCCTTACCGACTCTCCTACAGCACGTTTCGTCCGCGTACGCTCGGCATAGCTGTCAACTATTCGTTTTGAGGCGCGGGTGCGCCCCCCATGGTGCGCCAGGCCTATGTATAGTGACGTCATGGTTCGCGGCAGCTGTTCAACTCCATTCTCGAATCGCCGACTCTGCAGCGCCATGACTGCGCCACGTCCTTGATGGCAGTGCCGCCACCGGACTCTTCCCATTCCTCCGCGACGCGGAAGCCTAGTCACCCGACGATCGTCGCACACCGAGGAAAGCCCAGCGCGGCTAGCTCACGACGCCGTGAGCTCAATTTTGCCGCACTCGTGGCGGCGTTCATGGTATTTGCATCGCTGATCAACAGCGTCGGTGTCATCATCCTGCAGTCAATAAGGACGCAGAACATTACGAAAGCACAGGCCGGGGCGCTGCAGCCATTCGTGGACATGCCAACCGCGTTCAGCTCGATACTGATTGGCAGCGTCTTACCTAGCCTCGGTCTGCGCCGGGCGATGCTTGCAACCCTTGCGCTGGCCATCGCTGCCTGTGTGTCCATGCCGCTCTTCCCTCATCTGTGGGTATCCAAGCTGCATCTTGTCATTGTGGGCATTAGCTTTGCGGCGACCAAGGTAGCCGTCTACACCGCGATCGGAACGCTGACAAACAGCAAAAGAAAACATGCAGCCTTAATGAGCACCGTTGAAGGCTTGTTCATGTTCGGAATCCTGGGCGGATACTGGATCTTCGGTTCATTCTCCGAGTCAACCACACGCCCAAAGCTGAGTTGGCTCGACGCTTATTGGATCTTTGCAGCGTTGCTCGGTGCCGCGATGCTGTTGCTCTGGCGAAATCCCATTCATGAGCAGGAGCCAATGCAGGGCGCCAGGGTCGGCATTCGACACGAGCTGCTCTTTTTGGCAAGGCTGGCGCTCAAGCCACTGATATTTACTTACGCGATCACCGATGTGGTCTACGTTTTTCTGGAGCAGGCTGTGGGCGCGTGGCTCCCGACATTTAATGCAGAGATAATGCACTTGCCGGCGTCGATAAGCATCGAACTGTCGAGCGAATTCAGCCTTAGTCTTGCTGTCGGCGGGTTGCTGGGAGGCGCGGTACTAAGACGATTCCGGTGGTTCTCTGTCTTGTCCTTTTGCCTTGCTGGAATCGCGGCTGTCGTTGTGATCGTTTTGCCACTTGCTCGTCACGCTCCCAGTGGAACGATACACACTTTGGCCGACCTTTCGGGTGTGGCTTTCCTATTCCCGGCGGTGGGTGTGTTTCTGGGTCCCATCAATCCTGCGATTAACTCTGCCGTACTGTCATCCTTGCCGCAAGAGCACCATTCGGCCATGGCTGGCCTAATTGTCGTGTTTTCCGCGATCGGCGGCACAACCGGCGCCCTGATTACGGGCTTTCTATTTCAGGCAAGAGGTATTGATGCATTCTATTTGCTGCTGGTGCCAGTCGTTCTACTCGGCGTGGCGCTTGCAGTGTTCAGGACTGCGGTACAGCAGATGCCATAGCAGAGAAATCCGCCTAGCGTTCCCGCAACCAGAGCCACCTGGCGTTACGGGCGCGTTCCGCGGCGTCTACGTACGGCAGGAACGTGAACGGACATGACTACCTTCAACTGCAGGTCCTGACCCGGTGCGAGAACTCGGACGCCTGTGCGGCCGACTCGCCGGGTAGCGGCATTGAAACCGTCATTAACGTTAGTGACCGGCTCAATGCAGACAAAGTTAGACAACTTCGGGGAGTAGACGACCAGCGCATATGCGGAAGAGGACGCCGATATCACGATATGCATGCGCCTCCGTGGCCAGGAGAGACGCGCGGTTTTCGACCAACCTGTGAAGCAAGTATCCAGCGGGTGACCGATCGGCTCTGCCCGGCAGAACTGCCGGTCGGCGACCGGTCCGTTGGAGGTCCAGCGTCCATGGTGCGGGGCAGAGAGTCGGGCTCCGGCACGTCTCAAGAAGTAAGGATGTAACCCGAGCCCGGCGGGCATCGCGGAACGATCAAGGTTCTTAAGCTGAAGCCGGATGTCCAGCCGTGTGGGGCTGAGTACTACCTGTTGAACAACTCGGTAGCGGAACGGGAAGCCATAACGGGCAGTGTGCTCGTACGATAACGTTGCAAGGTCAGGGGTGCATCTCTCAACCTGCCACGCAGCCAGCCAAGCGTCACCGTGAATGGGACTGGGCTCGAGTGGATGATTGCGTCGTTGCGCGAAAAATGTGCCTGCAAAACGAAATCCCCCGCCCTCTATAGCGTTAGAGAATGGCGCTAGGACAAAACACGCCGACTCCAAGGGATCGCGGACGCCAGGCGTGGCGGGCCGAAGTATGTGCGTGCCAGCCACAGTCCATTGGGTCAAGGCCCCGCCACAGCGCGGAGATATTGCCAGCTCTGCATACCCCGAGCGAAGTCGCACCTCTGGTTGGATATGGGCCTTCCGCAGGATAGTCTCCGAGACGTTCAGGTTCCTCGTCGCCGATCAATTGGACTAGCGCGCCCGACGCTATCCTGCAGGTCCGAACCGCAACGGACCGCCACGAGCTCCTGCGGAAGACTGCGCCGCGTTACCCCCTACGCGCATGAAAAGAGTGCGCTCAAGCAGTCAACCCGTAGTGGGCAATTTGGCGGGTAATTCGGACTCGTGGTTCTCTAACGCGCTGAATCCCTTGGTTCGAGTCCTCTCCCGAACATTTCAACCTTATATTTCAATTACTTCAAACTCGTTATTATAGCAGTTTCGAGTACATCCAAGACTCGAAGTTCGGCGCGCATCATAGTTGATTCAACTCGCTTTGCGCACAGCTAAACGCAGCGATGAATTTCGAGTCCGGTCCGCTTCGCGAGGTTCCTAGCACGCAACTCTAGGGGGTAAAAACTGGGGGTAGTGAAAGGTTCGAGTCCTGAAGGTTGGATTCCTGAGCGAGCTAGATTGACTCTGCGAGGCGCGAATTTCATAAGTCGCGGCTAAGCCCAAAACTAACAAACCATCCGCAACTGAATGAGTGCTATCGGGCCACGACCGGACGCTCGCGGTGTCGGCGTAAACTTCCCATAAGGGGACTTTTACACTGCCTGGCAACATCTTCACCGCACAACAGCCGGGTCCAGCACTATCGTCTGGAGTACTCGAATGAAGCTATTCTTAGCCGTCCTTCTATTGCTCTCTGTATGGATCCTGAGCGCCGGCGAGTCTGCAGCACAATCGAGCTCCGCTACGCGCATGGTCTCCGAAGAAGAAGATGAAAAGAAGGCAGCAATAGCTGTCGTGCTGGCGCACGAACAGGCATTTCAATCGTACGACGCCGACAAGCTAGTTGCTCTGCACACGGCAGACTATCGCGGGATCGAGGAGTCCTACCCTCACGCGCAACGGAAGTCGCAATATATCGAGGAGTTCAAACCCCTCAAGGAGGCGGGCGTCCGCATCGACTACCACCCCCAAGATGCGGTGGCGGACGTGCGAGGCGATGTTGCATGGGTCACTGTGACGTTGCATAGCGTTTGGACGACGGATACTCCGGCGGGACGTGCGATCCTGGCTGGTGACGAGTGGCGCGCGACCTTCGTCGAGAGTTGGGTTCTCGTGAAAACGGCAGCGGGCTGGAAAATCGCGTTGGGCCATTCCAGTCAGCTTCCTCCCTATTTTGGGATCGACGTGGATTATCAGCAGCAGCATGGCGGAGTGAAGTTTGCGGAAGTGTCGAAGAGCGGTCCCGCGGGCAAGGCAGGACTCAAATCCGGTGACGTGTTGATCGAGTACGGTGGGCAGAAAATCGATAACCCCGATGACCTATACAGACTCCGGTATGCGCACTACGAGGGACGTGAGGTGATGGTTACCGTGATGCGGGGAAAAGAGTCAATTACGAGGGAGGTAACCCTTGAGTCAATGAGGTAAGTTGTGGGGCTCAAGTCGGCCACGAGCCGCCACTCGACGCGCTATTGGTATTTCCCCGAAAGCCGCCGTTCAACCGACAGGTGCTCGAACATGGGATGCGGGTCTCCTGCAAGGCCACTGTCTGCCAAGCCCCATCGCGCTTCACCCACACCCGGATAAAAAGTCCCGCTGATCTTAAGAGACACCCGCCAGCGGGCTCAGCCCGCTGGCAAGTCAAACTGCCTCAGGAATTCAATCCTACAATGGTGTCCTTCAGGCTGCCGTCGAGCCATATGCCTTTGACCTTGTCGAGCATGCCCAGATAGTCGCGGTCCTTCAGCAAGGCTGCGTTCACCTGCGTCATCCTGTCGAGACTCTCGTCATCAAAATACCAGTGAACACAGGGAGTGCCGAAGATCTCAACGCCGAACTTCATGTTCAGAGAATGTCGCTTATTGAGGTACGCGGTCACCTCAGTCGCGAACTGCACTGCTGCAGGAATGTCAGCAACATTCCGAACAGTGGCACAACGCTCAAAGCGAAACATGGCTGTCTCCCGTATGGCTTGTATAGAATCAAAAAATAGGTTACGCCTGGTCTCTGCTCTGACAATTCGGGCTATTACCTAAGTCTACGCATCGCTCCAGCAGTGCTTGCCTGCCCATTAAGAATCCAAGAACGAACCGCTACAGTGCTTTGCTCCTATGCGGCAGCGATGGGCAACCGCACGTCTAATGAGGGCACTGACGGCCAAGAGCAGGCATTCGGCCCCGTGGCAGCTCCTTCCGCATAGCGGTCAGTGGGATTGGGCGCCGCCCTCAAGGGTGCGAGGGTGAAATCGAGTCCTCGCCGCGACGCATCTGCGCGAGAGACCACCGCTATGAAGGCTCTATGGCACTCGTGTCACCGCTGGGGGTTTCCAACTGCCATCGATAATCGATGGACTCTTGTCCTTAGGCCAATACATCCTCAAAGTGACGTTGAAGTCGCCTGCAGCAGCTGGCAGCCAGTTCGCTTCTTTGTCCTTGCCTGGCGAGTCGTGCTGCAGGTAAAGGTCTACTGAACCGTCACTGTTGCGTTTGAAAGGCATCCAACTGCTTATCGCATAGCGGTTAATCGCGTTGTCGACGAAGAAGGATTGGGCATCGTACATCGTCACGGACCAGAACGCGTTTACGGGGGGTCCCAGCGCCTTATCGAAGTGGAGCGTATATCGGTTCGCTCCGTTCAGAGCTTTGCTTTCCGCGTCAACGTAGGTCGTCGGATATACAGCATCCTCAGGAAGGTTAGCACCGAGCCCAACTAAAGCGACAATGCCCCTAATACCATATTCGGTTCCGAACTTTCCGAGGATGGAGGGCGGAATCTGCCATCCATTCACTGGCGTGCCCGAGGTCTTTGCCGCTTCCTGTAGTTTCTGGAGCGCCACCGATAACGACCCGTCTAGTCCCTTTGCGACCGCCGGATCGAGTTTAGATGGATCAAACTTCTCACCCGGCACCACACCGATCGTCGCTAGTTTGGCAAGAACGGGAGCGTCAGAGGCCGGCGGTGGATTCGACTTGAGGAGCTGCGCCAAAGCATCGAAAAAACTCGCCGAGGTCATTTTTTGCAGCGTCTCGACCGGTGCTGCCTTCATGTCGATGTCAGGGTCCACCGTGCCTT
>Ga0187772_10000553_pt1 | contig 16808 bp, 15 predicted proteins | sample 0116_SJ02_MP15_2_FD_133137 | JGI IMG/M metagenome (GOLD analysis project Ga0187772, IMG submission 133137) | Tropical peat soil microbial communities from peatlands in Department of Meta, Colombia - 0116_SJ02_MP15_20_MG | ecosystem: Environmental > Terrestrial > Soil > Wetlands > Peat | place... | reverse complement strand
GGCTGGGCCTTTGATACTGAAGACGAATCGACCGGCCGCAGTTCCATTTCCTGGAAGTACTTCGAAAGGGCTCGCTTGATCCCGTTCACCTTGGTCGGATTCTTTGTCCCGACGGCGAATGTCGCCTTCTGGGGGAGGGCCATTGGACTTCTGGACCGCACGGGAAGGTTGCTATAAAGCGGAGGCGTAAGACCGTCGGTGCCGGATACCGGAATTCACAGTGTGATGGGGCTTGGCTCTAAGAGACTCTCAGTTCGTCGAGCAGCTTGCTGATGTTTGTGAGTGGCGTCCCGTCTGGGTGGGCGATTTCTTGGACCGCAGGAGGGTTGGTCTTGTACGATGGGGTGCGGCCGGCGAGCCTCTCTTCGTAGGTCGGGACGAACTCGTTCTGGTAGAAGACGCCGATGGGTGTGTGATCCCCGAACTCGAAGGACTTCAGGATAGCTTGCTGGACCTTTTGCTCGACCTCTTCCGGGGTGTTCACATGGACCACTCCGTCGTAGCCAGTCTCCTCGAGCTTGTATGTGCGTGGCAGAGGCTTCCCGGATGCATCCAGATGCCCTTCCCCGGCCCAGTACTCCTTGGTCTGGATGTCGTTGTAGGTAGGGCATGGCTGGAGTACGTCCAGGAAGGCATACCCTTTGTGGCGGATTCCTTTGGTTATCAGGTCCTTGAGGTGGCGGACGTCGTAGGAGTAGCCACGAGCCACCCAGGTATAGCCGGACGCTATTGCGAGCATTATTGGGTTGATTCCCTGGTTGACGTTCGGCGACGGAAGGGACTTCGTCTTCATCCCGAGCCCGAGGGTCGGAGACGCCTGGCCCTTGGTGAGGCCGTAGACCTCGTTGTCGTGGATGATGTACAGCATGTCGATGTTCCTTCTCCCCGAGTTTACGAAGTGGCCGGCTCCGATGCCCATGCCGTCGCCGTCCCCTCCTTCGATGACGACCTCCAAGTTGGGGTTGGCGAGCTTGATGCCCGTGGCGAATGGTACGGCCCTTCCGTGGAGGGTGTGCACCCCGTAGGTCTTGATGAAGTGTGGGGCCTTGGACGAGCACCCGACACCGGAGACCACTACGGTGTTGGACGGGTCAACGTTCATCTCGGCGAGCGCCATCTGGACGGCGTTGAGGATCCCGAAGTCCCCGCAGCCTGGGCACCAGTCGTTGTGCGCCGTCGTCTTAAGGTCAGAGAGCTTAAGCGCCATGTTTCAACACTATCCGCTTCGGCGCGTTTCCGCCGTGAATCGTCTTAAGCGCTTCGTAGAGTTCCTCCGATGACATCGGCCTCCCGTTGTACTTGACTACTAGCTGCTCGACCGGTATGCAAGTCCTCTCGCGGACGATGCCAATCAACTGGCCCGAGTAGTTCATCTCTATGCCCACGATTCTCTTCGCCTTCGAGAGAACCTTCGCTACGTATTCGGTGGGGAACGGGTTGATGAGCCTCAGCTGCAGGAAGTTGACGCTGATGCCGTCCTGCTTGAGCCACTCAATGGCGTCGAGTATAGCCCCCTTGGTCGAGCCCCAGCTGACGACCGTCAGATCCGCGTTCTCCGGGCCGAAGAAGTTCACCCTGTCAGAGATAGGAATCTCCCTGTCAGCGAGCGTAACCTTCCCCATCCTCTTCTCCATCATATAGTCGCGTATGGAAGGATCTTCGGAGATGTGACCGAGCTCGTTGTGCTCGTCCCCTGTGTGCCAGTAGACCCCTCCTTTAGTCCCCACGGGGGGCCTGGGAGAGATGCCGTTCGGAGTGCGCTTGAACCGTTCGTACTCGCCGTTGACCGCGTCGGTGATTTCCTTAAGGAAGGCTCCCCTGTCAATCTTAATCTTGTTCACGTCGAGCATCGGGAGGGTGCCGTCCGAGTTGGCGAGGGCCTTGTCGACTATGTGTATGACGGGGGTCTGGTACATCTCGGCGTAGTTGAATGACCTAACCGTGTCGTAGAACGCCTCTTCCAGGTCCCCGCTGGCCAAGACAAGCCTGGGGAATTCACCGTGCCCTGCGTGGAGGGCGAACCTAAGGTCCCCCTGCTCATGGCGTGTGGGTAGCCCCGTGCTTGGCCCACCTCTAGAGTAGAGCGTTATCACGACGGGGACCTCGTTCATGCCTGCGTATCCCATCCCTTCCGCCATCAGTGAGAAGCCAGGACCCGAGGTTGAAGTCGACGACCTGACCCCCACGATCCCTCCTCCAATCGCCATGGTGACAGCCGCGATCTCATCCTCTGATTGGACCACTGCTATGTTCCCCTTTTTCATGGCCGCGACTTCGGCAGCCTGCGGGTTGTCGTGGGCAGCTGTGCCGTCGAGCTGCATCTCGGCGTGGGCTTCGAGGTACTCGCTTTCGTCGCTTGCCGGAGTGATCGGGTAGTAGGTCTGGAGCCTGCACCCTGCGAGCTCCTTTGCCATCGCCACCATCGAGTTCCCCCTTACGTAGAGCCTAACGCCGTCTACCTTGACCGGGGAAAGCTTGTACGCGAAGCTCCCGGCGTACTTCTGCCCGATGAATTCGTACGCGGCGCCAATCGCATCTACGTTCATCTCCGCAACCTTGGGCCTGGACCTGAACTGCTTCCTGATGGCGTCCTTGACGAGGTTCGCATCGTAGGAGAGAAGAGCGTAGGACGCGGCTACCGCCATCACATTGAGCATCCTCTGGAGACTGCTGAGCGAAGTCTCGCCGTGCTTCGCGCCGACCGCCTTCAGGAGGTCGTTGTAAGGCACAGGATAGATGTGGACCCCGCGCCTGCGTGCGAGTTCGAGAATCCCTTTGACATCGGGAGAGAGTCCGGCCTTCGACAATTCAGCCAGAAGTCCGTCCCTTACTGGCGCTTCGATGGTCGGGACCTGGTCCAGGCGCTTCGTATCCTGGTCAGGGTCATAGACGATCGCTCCCTCGCTCCTAACCTCCAACGCATGCCTGAAGATTGTCTCTTCCTCGAAGGTCGCCAGCATGTCGACGGTGTCGACGTGAGACCTGATCAGGCTCTTTGAGACACGGACCTGGAAGTAGCTGTGCTCCCCCTTGATGTTGGAGTAGTACTCCCTCTTGCCGAAGACATGAAGCCCGCCTGCTGCGGCCGCCCTGGCGAAGATGTTGGCTGAAGTATCCACGCCGCTCCCCTGGACACCGCCAATCATCCATGAGAAATCATCCCTCTTCATAGGAAAAACTACGTAGATTAGGGAACATAGTTGTTTAAGAATATAGTTCTTATAGTGCTTACGCGTCCTTACAAGCCCGGCGAACAAATGGACGAATCCAGAAGAGTGCAAAGGGTTGGATACAACTCCCTCTCCATTTCAATCCCAAAGCAGTATGTGATAGACATGAACCTGAAACAGGGTGACAGCCTCCTCTTCAGGGAGGACTCCGACGGGACGCTACGCATCATCCCTGCTACCAAGGGGCGAGAAACGACCAGGGCAATCGTAAGGGCAGAACAGGTGGGGAGCGCCGAGATGCTGACCAGACTTGTGGTGGGGGCCTATGCGCTTGGGTACGACACCATCGAAGTGGCGGGAAAGGAACCGCTTGATCACACTACCGCGGAGAGGATACTGCACATCGTCAGAAGACTGAGAGGTATGGAGGTCGTCGAGTCTGATGACACGCGGATCGTGGCACAGAGCTTCATAGACCCGACGAAGTTCCCGGTGGACTCGCTTGTGAAGCGCCTACAGATACTCGTCTCTAGGAGCCTCGAAGAAGTAACCGAATCGCTGGACCTGAAGAAGACGGCGAGTTTGAGCGATGTGGCCCGCGTCCAGGACGAAATCGACGAGCTCTACTGGCTGATCCTCAGGCAGTTGCTGGTCGCCCTGAACCGAAGGGAACTGGCTTCCGAGATTGGGATCGAGTCGCCCTTGCACGCTTCAGGGGACAGGGTGTCGGCCAAGACACTAGACGAAATCGGGGGAATCATACAAGACATCGCCGAAGAGCTGGTGAGACTCAAGAGCCAGGGGACGAGGATGAACCCTAAGGTCATGGAAGACCTCAGGAGGCTGGCGACCAAGGCGGCGGAAGCGTTCAACACCACCGTCGAGAGCCTTCTCACGCCGGACATTAGGCTCATCGGCAGGTCCCTCGGCCTTGTCGAAGAGACCATGAAGCTCGAGAAGGACGTGACACAGAGAATGTTGTCGTCGGGAGAATTCGGGTATGCGAGGGTCCTCGCGTCGTACTTCGGGCAGCTGGCGAGGTACTGCAACATCATAATCGAAATCTCGTCTCACCGGCTACTCAGGAAGACCAGCAGAGTCGCGACGGTCCAGCAGTGACAGACCTTTATCGGAATGTAGCTGGGCGTCATCGGTGCGGGGGTAACGAAGCCTGGTCAACCGTGCGGGACAGCGTTCCCCGACTCAAGATCCGGCCACGCTTCGGATGGGGCATCCCGTCCCTTAGGGGTTCGTGGGTTCAAATCCCACCCCCCGCACCTTAAGCCATGGGGACAAATCCCGGTTTTACCCTGGCAGTGAAGAACCGCAAGGAGGATGACGACGTCTACGACTACAGCTATTCTCTAAGAAATTCTCTGAAAAGACGGATAGGACAAATCATGTGGTATCCCCTTACGCAGTACTCCTTCAGGGGTTCGAGAATAGAGGTGTTGATGCCTCTGATGTGAACACTGCGGTCAGGCAAAGGGGCTACCCAAACGTACTACATAATGCGTCAGACCGGCTTCGGATGCGCGTCAGCGACAAGATTCAGTTGGATGCCATGCTCCAAGTAGGCCTTCAATCCTGCCAGGAGCCACGTGAAACCTCCCGTTGACTCGAGCGCCTGCTTTACGACTTCATCGTCATTTCCTCGGAAGCCGGAATTGGTCACGGTGACGAATGCGGCGCTCTCCCCGTGAGGGGTGAACTTCCACTCCACGAGTTCTGGACCGCTGTAGCCTTCCCATTCTATCAGAATGCGTCTGTTCTTTTCAATTGATTTGACGTCGACTTTCGAGGACACACCGTACATCTCCCACTCCCAGGTAACCTGCTTCCCGACTTCAAGTCTGCTGCTGCTCTTGGTGAACCAGAACTTCGTGGTTATCTCGGGATCGATGAATGCCCTGAAGACTTCCGCCACCGGTCTGCGGATCAGCATTTCTGCCTTGGCTTGGACGTCTTTGTTCAAACTCAGATCGAACACTCACAACCATCGGGCGGGTTAAGTCTGTTTCGGGGCGCGCGCTCTTTCATTGGCATCAAGCAAGTAAGACTGAGACGGGGCTGCATCCACATACAGACCAAATAGCGTGATACTCTAGCCGGACTAGGAAACCACCCCACCTGTCTTACGTGTTAGATTTGAACGCGAACCCATGAATTCCCCCCCCACACCTGAACTTTTCGATAGCGCTAAAGCAACGACCGTGATGTACCTCTTGGATTGCCTGTACCTGTGCTGGAGGAGTTCGACCCCAGCGGAGCGGAGGGCTGGTATGACTGGCTGCGGAAACACCACCTTGACCGGCAGGGGGTCTGGTTGGTGTTCCACCGGCAGAACATGGGAAAGTCGATTTCCTACTCGGATGCATTAGATGGGGCATTGGCGTATGGATGGATAGACAGCCTTATCCGGAAAATTGACGACACCAGATATGCCCGGAAGTTCACCCCAAGGAGGCCCGGGAGCATCTGGTCGAGTTCCAACACTGCCAGGGTGCTAGAGCTAAAACGTGAAGGGAAAATGACGAGGTGGGGCTTGGATGCCTATGAAAAGAGGACAGGGAAGGTCTCCTTACTCGAGAGGTTCAACAAGGGCGAGGTCGCTGCCCCTGAGGAGTTCGAAGCGGCCCTGAGAAGGAACAAGGGCGCTTGGAAGAACTATCAGCGGATGGCCCCCAGCTACCGCAAGAGGTACCTTCTCTGGATCAGTGGGGCGAAGCGGCCGGAGACGCGGAAGAGGCGCATTGCCGAAGCAGTACAGCTCGTCGCAGACAACGTTCGAGAGTTGGTAAAGTAAACCCGGCTCTTCTACTGGGCCAGCTCGGGGAGGCTGATGACGTAGTCACCTTCGCTCCATTCGGTCGGTTTGAAGATGCCAAACAACCTGATTGGCGCCTTCAAAGCGGTTTTCGTTCTACTCGATGAACGATTCCACTACCTGTTCCCTAATTAATCAAAGAGGTCGAGTATTCTGCGCGGATGCCCAGACAGACGTCTGAACCCCCTCGCTATTCAGTTTCCTCCTTTGGCACTTTCACAGGGAGGTCTACACCATACCCTTCCTCGATCTTCTTTAGCATACTCGAGACGCGGCCCTCCTTGGTCATCCTGTCGAGCTCGTGCATTAGTTTGAGCGAGGACAGAACTTTCCTGTTTGTTCTAGATGCGTATGGGGTAGTCTTGAGCGAGTTGTGGAGCGCGGTCCGCTGGTCTCTGCTTGGTTGCTTCCCGTAGTCCCTCTGGAGGACGTCTTCTATCTGCCTTAGAGTGTCCTCGAGGCAGTTGTCAGGGTTTGAGTATCCGAAGAAGCAGTCCCTACAGTCAGCGGTGAGCATCTCTCTCATGGGCCCCCTTTCGTTCACCCGGTAGTGCCTCAGAGGATAGACGTACCCTTGAGTCTTCAAGCGTTCCACAGACTTGTAGACTGCCCCGATGGTCAGGCCCTGTGGAAGAACCGACTCGTAGAGATCAGAGACGGATCCCCCTGGACCGGTGCAGAGGACGGACATCACAGTCTCTTCGGTCCATATTGGCAGCTCCTCCACCTTCTTCTCAAGCGTTTCCTGAATCAGTTTCCTGTCCGAGGCAAACTCGTTGAGGGCCTGGTTCTGGCCACTTTCCTCTTTCGAGTGGAAAAGTGCCTGCAGTGCCTCGCCGCACTCCTTTGCTGTAATCCCTGCAATCTCCGCGACATCCTGTAGTTGGACCTTGGACTGTGACCAGCCACCCTTCTCCCCTATGTATGCCAGAGCCCACAGGACGGAAAGTCCGTTGTTTCTCCAGGTCCTTCGCACGTACCAGTCGAATTCCCTGAGCCCTTTGATTGCGTTCCCCCTAGATACCAAGTAACTGGTGTGTCCCTGTCTCACCTTCTTCAAGCCGAAGGAGGAGATCCCGTCAAGGGCGGCCTCTGCGAGGTCGTCCCTCGGGGTCACGAAGACGCGTCCTGAAATGCTTTCGACCATGAAAGGGGGCCTTCGGATGTAAGCTTCCTCGGTCCACTCTGTCGGCCTGAAAACCCCGAACAGACCCATGGGGACCTTCAATCTGATGCGCGTCCTCCCCAGGGAGCCCTTCCGATTTACCCTCACTCCCTAATTAGTTAGCCCTGGTCGAATATACGACCCCGAACCTATTTCGACTACGAAATCAAATTATACTTTAGTCGAATTTCGAACCAGAGTTTGCGCACTCCGAGCCAGGTCGCAGTCCAGAGAAAGGAGATTGGACCTGGGACGATTACACGTGAACCCATCAACGGCTCGAAATTCTCCAAGCCCGTTGCTCAAGTGTACATAATCCCCGAGAGGTGCAAAGAGTGTGACTTCTGTTGGACCTTCTGCCCCAATGATGTCCTGGAAATGTCCGACGAGATCAATGCCGGCGGGTATCGCCACCCTAGGGTGAAGAAGGGAAAGGAGAACGATTGCGTAAACTGCGGCATGTGCATGGCAGTGTGCCCTGAATTCGCGATTTTCACGAAGGAGGTCCCAGCGAGATGAGCAGGGCGGCTACTGGGGGCGCCCTCGCTCCAGGAGATTACTTCACCATGGGTAACTTCGCCTGCGTCGAAGGGGCAATACTGGCGGGGTGCAGATTCTACGCTGGTTATCCGATAACACCTTCTTCTGAAATCTTCGAGAGGGCGAGCGTAAGGTTCCCTCAGATGGGAGGAAACGCGATAGAGATGGAGGACGAGGTCGGGAGCATGGCCGCCCTCGTCGGCGCTTCCTTCGCTGGAGCCAAGGTGATGACCGCCACATCAGGTCCGGGCTTCAGCCTGATGATGGAGAACATCGGCCTCGCCTACATAATGGAGGCGCCTTGCGTGGTGGTAAACGTCCAGAGGGCGGGGCCTAGCACGGGCATCCCGACTCTGATGGCACAGGGGGACATGATGCAGGCAAAGTGGGGAAGTCATGGAGACCTGGAGACGATAGCCTACTCCCCCAACAGTGTCCAGGAATTCTTCGAGTTCACCATACAGGCGTTCAACACGGCTGAGAGGTTTCGCACTCCAGTCTTCGTCATGGCAGACCAGGTGGTAGGCATGATGTGGGAGCGCCTCCACGTCCCCCCGGCCGGGGAAATCGAGGTCACCGAGAGGCTCGTAAGGGACCCAGAGACCACCCTCGACTTGGAACATCCGCTCTTCGATTACGGCAGGGATTTCATCCCGATGCCCATAGCTGGTCGCGGGAACAGGGCGAACATTGACAGCTTGACTCACGACTACAGGGGGTATCCAACGACAGACCATGCGATCTCCGAACAAATGACGAGACACCTCTCTGGGAAGGTCAGGAACCACGCAAAGGAAATCTGGCGCTGGGAAGAGCGCTTTCTGGATGACGCCGAAGTGGCTGTGGTGTCGTACGGAAGCGCGAGCCGTTCGGCTCTCGCGGCAGTGAAGAGCGCCAGGTCGCAGGGGATCAAGGCAGGTCTCCTGAGACTCATGACGCCCTGGCCATTCCCCGACGAGGTGGTCGAGAAGGTCAGCAGTAGGGTTTCAGGGATGGTCGTGGCGGAGGTCAACGCAGGACAGATGGTGCACCCGGTGCGGGAGAACTCCCGTTGCCCAGTCGTGGGGGCGAACTGGGCTCCCGGAACCCTCATCGAGCCGAGGGCGATAGTTGAGGCTATGCAGGCGGTGGTGGTTTCATGATCTCGCAGGAGAAGCCGGGCGGTGGCCAGGAGGTCAAGGTGCAGCACCACGTCAACGACGATGTGATCAGGTCAGAGAGGCTTCCCAACATATGGTGCCCCGGATGTGGCATAGGGATAGTCGTTGGGGCTTACGTCAAGGCCATCCAGAAGTCGGCGATACCCCGCGAGAAGCACGTCTCAATTTCAGGAATTGGTTGCACGGGGCGCGCTTCTGGATATCTCAACCTAGACTCGTTCCACACCACCCATGGGAGGGCAATCGCCTTCGCGACGGGAATGGCCGTCGCAAGGCCGGAGTTGGAAATCACAGTAATCGCAGGGGATGGAGACCTCGGCGTTATCGGGGGGAACCACCTAATCCACGCCGCCCGCCGGAACGTCGATCTCAACGTGATCATGGTCAACAACTTCAATTACGGAATGACGGGCGGACAGCACGGCGGCACGACCCCCCTGGGGGCGAAGACGCATACCTCCCCCTACGGGAATATCGAGATGCCGTTCAACATCCCCTACCTCGTCGCCGCGGCAGGGGCTTCCTTCGTTGCCCGCTGGACCGCGATGCATGTCCGACAGGTTACGGCCGCCATCAGCAGGATGATGGAGGTGAAAGGGTTCGCCTTCATGGAGGTCCTTTCGCCCTGTCCCCCCACATTCGGGGAGTTCAACGGTTACCCTGACGCCCTGGACATGATGGAATACTTCAGGGATAAGTCCGTGGTCGACAACAACGCAGACCTCAGCAAAATCGCAGTCACGACGCACCCCGAAGACCAAGTTGTCGTAGGGAACTTCATCGACCAGAGAAGGCCGACATATCAGGAGCTGCTCGGAGAGCTCAGGAACAAGGTCTCGTTTCAGGGGGGCACCAAGAAATGAAGTTCGAAGCGAGGATCACCGGCCTCGGGGGCCAGGGAGCGATAACAGCCGGACATGTATTCGGTACCGCTGTAGCGCTCCACGAAGGGAAGGAGGTCGTTGTGACGGAAGGATACAGCCCCTACGTTACCGGGGGCTGGTCGAGGGCTGACGTGGTCGTTTCGGACGAGCCCATCGACTACCCGCTGGTGTCGAAGCTCGACGCCTTGGTCACCATGTACCAAGAGGGGCTCGACCTCAACATGGGAATGGTCAAGCAATCCGGAGTTGTAATTGCAGAGAAGAGGCTGGTCGACCTCTCGAAGGTGGTCGGAGACAGCCGGGTCTACGCGATACCTGCGGCTGCAGCGGCTGAGAGCTTGGGGAAGAAAGTGTTGATGAACATCGTCATGCTAGGTTCGATGGTCGCACTGGCGTCACCGCACACGCTGGAACCCTTGAAGAAAGCTGTCGCAGAAAGGTTTCCGAAGGCGGCCGAACTGAACGTCAAGGCCCTTGACGCAGGGGTTGGCCTTGCAACTTCCGCGAAGGAGGGAGGCATCGAGCAGCTTGTCTGAAGCCAAGGACAGAATCCTGATCATAGGAGGGGGAATCGCCGGGATCCAAGGGGCGCTCGACGCGGCAAACGCGGGCGCGAAGGTAACCTTGGTGGAGAGGAGCCCCACGGTAGGCGGGAAGATGTCGGTGCTCGACAAGAACTTCCCCACACTTGATTGCTCGATTTGCATCGAGTCCCCGAAGATGAGCGAGGTCGCCCTTAACCCCAACATCGAGCTCCTGACCATGGCAGAAGTACAGAGCATCGAAGGAGAAGCAGGGAACTTCAGGGTGCGGATTAGACAAGATGCGAGGTATGTCACCGATGCATGCACAAGGTGCGCCGAGTGTGTCAACGTCTGCCCTGTCATTGTCAAGAATGAGTTCGATTACGGAATGGCTGCAAGGAAAGCAATCTACACCCCCATTGAGCAGTCGGTTCCTGGACCCTATGTCATCGATAGGGAGAACTGTCTGAACGATCCGCCGAACATGCTCCCGTGCAGCAGGTGTTCAGATGTGTGTGGGCCGAACGCCATAGATTTCAACATGAAGCAAAGGTCGATTGAAAGGGACGTCGTTTCCGTTGTTGTCGCCACGGGCTTCGACCTCCTTGACCCCGCCTTGCTTACAGAGTTCAGATACGGGAAGCATCCTGACATACTCACGTCGATGGAGCTTGAGCGGCTCCTGCAGGCGTCGGGCCCCAGCATGGGGGAAATAGTCAAGCCTTCGAATGGAAAGCACCCCGAGAAGGTCCTCTTCGTTCTGTGCGCTGGCTCGCGGGATGAGCGGCTCGTGAAATACTGTTCCCGAATCTGCTGCATGTACAGCATCAAGGAGGCGTACCAGCTCAAGGACCACGGCATCAAAGAGGTCGACGTGGCTTACATGGACATCAGGGCGTTCGGCAAGGGCTTCGACGAATTCTACGACAGGACGAAGGGTTCAGGGGTTCGCTTCATGAGAAGCAGGCCAGCCAAGGTCGTCCCCAGCAAAGATACCATTAGAGTGACATTCGAGAACACAGAGGGCGGCACCGCCAAGGCAGAGGAGGATTACGGAATGGTCGTCCTCGCCACCGCCGCTATCCCGTCGAAAGGAACTGGGGCATTGGCCCAGACCCTCGGCATAGGCCTGGACGCCGATGGCTTCTTCGCATCTGCGGATGAAGACGGCGGTTTTAACACGAGCACGAGAAATGGCATATACCTCGCAGGGTGCAGCACAGGCCCGAAGGATATTCCTGACAGTGTAATCGAGGCAGGGGCCGCCGTGGCGAAGGCGCTCACGCTCGTAGAATCGAGGTCATGGCCCCAGCCAGCCGAAGTTATTCAGATTAGCACCGAAGGGGAACCGAGAATCGGGGTCTTCGTCTGCCACTGCGGCACCAACATCGCCGGGGTCGTGGACATTAACTCGGTCCTAGACTACGCCAGGACTCTCCCCAACGTGGTCCATGCTCAAGACCAGACCTACTCGTGCGCGGCCAACACCCTGAACGACATCAGCGCCGTGATTAGAGACAAGAAAATCAACCGAGTGGTCGTGGCGGCGTGCTCCCCGAAAACCCACTATGCGACATTTCAGGGGGCGCTCAATCGGGCAGGCCTCAATCCGTACCTGCTGGACATGGCCAACGTCAGGAACATGGATTCCTGGGTGCACAAGGAGGACAGAGAAGGGGCGCTTCAGAAAGCGAAGGACATGGTGAAGATGTCCGTCCTAAGAGCCATCAACATGAAGCCCCTGCAGACGATGAGATTCCCTGTCACCCAGACCGCCCTAGTCGTCGGAGGAGGGGTAGCTGGAATGGTCGCGGCCACCAATCTCGCCAACCAGGGCTTCGAGACCCATCTAATTGAAAAGGAGAAGGTCCTCGGTGGGATGCTGAACGCAGTCACCGAGATAGCGCCTCTCGGAATGGACTCGAAGAGACTGCTGGATTCTCTTCTGAAAGAGCTCGCACGGAGCAAGGTCAAGGTCCACACTTCTACAACGGTGGAAGCGATTTCAGGCTTCGTAGGCAGCTATGACGTTCACCTGAGCGACGGCAGCAGTTTCGTGGCAGGGGCTGTGGTGGTCGCCACGGGGGCGGTCCCCTACGTTCCAACCGAGTTCGAGTACGGCAAGAACCCCACCGTGGTGTCGAGCCTTGAGCTCGAAGGGATGATGGACAGTGTCACCGGCAAGAACGTCTCCATCATTTCATGCGTCGGGTCAAGAAACGGGACGAGTGGGTGTTCGAGATTCTGCTGCCAGACGATGATTAACCAAGCGATTCGGCTGAAAGCGAAGGGGAACGAAGTCAATGTGCTCTACAAGGACATCCGGACCTTCTCCCGCTTTGGGGAAGAGGAATACGAAAGAGCGGGGGAGATGGGCGTCAGGTTCTACCAGTATCCCCAGAGTTCCACCCCGCAAGACGCCATCCGCATGACCGACGGCAAGCTTGTCGTGAAAGACGAGCTGAGCGGAAGAGAAATCGCGCTCCAGTCGGACCTGACAGTCCTCAACGTAGGTCTAACGAGGAGGAGAGGCTAACGGTGCCGGAACAGAAGGGGGACGTACTCCAACAGCTGAAGGTGTCGATCGACCAGGAGGGGTTCGCACTGGAAAGCCACCCCAAGCTCGGACCCGCAGAGGCAGCGGTGCAGGGGGTCATGCTCGCCGGGACGGTGCAGTACCCGAAAAGTGTCAAAGAATCTGCGCTCCAGGCGCTTGCCGCGGCCGCAAAGGCCGCAGTAATCATCTCGAAGAACGAAATCGAGAGGGAGCCTTTCGTGGCACTTGTCAGCCCGGAGAGGTGCACAAAGTGCGGAAGGTGCATCCCGGTATGTCCCTATGGGGCCATCCTCGGGGAAGTGAGGAAGAGCATCGAGTTCGTAACGGCCGCGTGTCAGGGGTGCGGCACCTGTGTGGCAGAGTGTACAGTCGACGGGGCCCTCACCCAGGAGGGGTTCACAGACAGGCAGATCATGGCGCAAGTCGACGCCGCCCTTTCCGAGGGAGCCGCAGGGAAGGTGCTCATCTATGCCTGCAACTGGTGCTCGTATGCAGGAGCTGACCTCGCCGGGGTCATGAAGATCCAGTACCCGTCCAATACGCGAGTAATCAGGACCATGTGCTCGGGGAGGGTCTCCCAGAAGCTCGTCATGTACGCCTTTTCGAAGGGGGCGGGGGCGGTGCTCGTAACCGGATGCCACCCGGGAGACTGCCATTACATCAGCGCCAACCTGCAGACAGAGAAAAGGGTCGAGAGGTGGAAAACACAGCTCCGGGCAAAGGGAGTGAACTCTGACAGGCTCCAGTTGTGGTGGGTCAGCGCCGCAGAACCAAGGCGCTTTGCAGACAAGGCTAAGGAGATGTCTGCGCTCATCTCGGGAATACCAGCAGACGAACTGGAATCGACGGCGGCGAAGTTCCAGGTGAGGGGAGGCTGAGGTGGGGATGAGCACACAGGTCCCCGACCTCGAGTTCCGCCGGGTCATCGCCCAGAGCGCCAATGGGGCACTCCTCTCCTGCTACCAGTGTGGGACCTGCACGGCTCTCTGTCCCCTCAACGTTCCTGTGAGGAGCATAATCAGGGGGGCACAATTGGGAATCAAGGACATGGCCGTTACCGACGCCCTATGGCTTTGTGCCACATGCAGGCAGTGCGAGGTGGGATGCCCGCGTGGAGTTGACATCACAGGAGTGATCCACGCACTCAGAGAGCTGAGCTACAAGGAAAGGAAGGTCCCAGGTAAATTAGAGAGCGCTCTCTGGCGGGTCTACGAAGAGGGGACGGCATGGGAGGGGAGGAAGAGCGAGCGGGCCAGGTGGGCCGAGGGGCTCGGGGTCAAGACGGGAGTCACGGCGAAGCACCTCCTCTACCTGGACGACGCCGCTTCGTTCGACCCGCGTCTGCAGCGGATTTCCAAGTCGCTGGTCAAGATACTCAACGCTGCCGGAGTTGACTTCACGATCCTGGGAGAGAAGGAAAAGAGTTCAGGGGACGAGGTGTATCAGATTGGAGAGGAGGGGCTCATGGAAGAGCTTGCCCAGTCGAACATCCAATCGTTCAAGAGCGTGGGAGCGGAGGACATCATAACCATCTCACCCCACAGCAACGGCGTCTTCAGGGACGTGTACCCGAAATACGGGGAGGTCCCCCCAGTATTCCATTACACGGAGTTTCTATCACAGTTGTTGGACCAAGGCCTGCTGAAACCCAGCCACACAGCTCGCGGGGAAGGAATCGCGGTGACCTATCATGACCCGTGCTATCTCGGCAGGTACGGCGGGATCTATGAGGAGCCAAGGAAACTCCTCGAGAGCGTCCCCGGCGTGAAGCTAACGGAGATGGACGACAACAAGTGCAATGCCCTGTGCTGCGGGGGCGGGGGAGGAGGGATGTTCGTCGAATCGGAAGGCTTGAGGCCCAGCCATAGGAGGGTCTCTCAGGCTGCCGAGTCAGGTGCAGAGGTGATGGCCACGGCTTGCCCGTTCTGCGTACTGAACTTCGAGGACGGCGTGAAGACCATGGGTTCCAGCGTCCAAGTCATGGATGTGGCTGAGATCCTCGCGGGCCAGGTTGGGAATGGTGATGCGTGATGGGCGGAATCTTCGTGTTCGTGGAACAGACGGATGGCGTACTGGAGGATTCCTCCCTGGAGGTGCTGGGAAAGGGGAAGGAGATCTCCCATCAGCTGGGAGTCCAGTTGGTCGGCGGCATTCTAGGGGAAGGCGTTGGAGAGCTTGCCGAGGAGTGCGCCCGCAGAGGCGCAAATGTAGTCTTGGCCGCCGACTCGCCACTCCTGAGGAACTTCGCCGCGGATGCTTACACTGAAGTGGTAGCGAGCATGGTGAAGTCCTGCGACCCGGACATCCTGCTCATCGGTGCGACGCACAACGGTACTGCTCTGGCCGGGATGCTTGCAGTAAGGCTCGGGACGGGGTTGATGGCTCATGTGGTGGACCTTGAAATCGAGCCTGGGACGAACATGCTCCTCGGCTCAGTCCCGGCGTTCGGCGGGAGCATTGTGGCAGTCTGCAAGGTCAAGAAGGGGAGACCCCAAATGGCGACCGTCAGGACGGGCGTTTTTGCAACGGCGGAGGCCACCGGGCAGTCTGGAAATGTCGAGCAGTTCGCCATCAGCCTGAAAGAGGAGGACGTCAGGTCCAAGGTCGTCGAACGGAAAATCGAGCGGGGAACGAGCGTCAGCAAGGCGGAGAGGGTCGTCGTCGCGGGACTTGGCTGCAAGGACCAGTTGTCCCTGCCGATGAAGTTGGCAGAAGTGACGCATTCTACCTTTGGTGTCTCCAGACCATTGGCAGACAAAGGGATGGCCCCGAAGAATCTGGTGATAGGCTCCACAGGCTCGAGCCTTAACGCGAAGCTTGTGGTGGTCGTCGGAGTCAGCGGAGCGGCGCACTTCACCTCCGGTCTGAGGAACGTCGAGACCGTCGTGGCCGTCAACTCGGACCCTGGTGCCGAGATATTCAAGCATGCAGATTACTGCGTGGTCGGGGACGCCACCAAGGTGGTTCCCAAGCTCATCGCGGAACTGGGAGGAGGTAGAGCATGAAGCTGGTAGTCTGCATGAAGATTACACCCAAGCTCGAACAGGTGAAGTTTGACGAACAGAAGAAGACAATCGTCCGCGAAGGGGTAGAGAACGAGATCAATGACGCGGACAAGAACGCGTTGGAAGCAGCCCTGAAGATCAAGGACGCCCAAGGCGGCTTGGTGGTCGTCCTGTCCATGGGTCCGCCGTCTTTCGAGCCGTTTCTCAGACTCGCAGTGGCAATGGGGGCGGACGACGCCATCCTTCTCAGCGACAGGGCGTTCGCTGGGGCGGACACATATGCCACTTCGCGTGTAATCGCCGCCGGCATCGCGAAGCTCAAACCGTTCGACATCGTCCTATGCGGAGAGGCGTCCATAGATGGGAGCACTGAGCAAGTCCCTCCCAGCGTAGCTGAATGGCTGGGTGTCCCCTATGTGAGCTACGTCAGCGAACTGGAAGTCGCAGGGGAGAAACTGCGCGCAAGGCGTGAAATCACCGATGGACGCGAGGTCGTCGAAACAACGCCTCCTGCTCTTGTGAGCGTGCAACTTGGGTGCAACTCTCCTAGGTTCCCCGACTTCAGAAGAAAGAGATGGGCCGACAAGGAGTTCAAACTCACCACGTTCAATCTGCAGGATCTAGGATTCTCAATAGGAGATGTGGGGTTGGAGGGCTCTCGAACGGAAGTAACCGGACTGAGCAAGATGCGCTCCCCAGAGAGAAGGAAGGAGTTCATTCAGGGGACGGATGAGGAAATCGTGAGGCGCCTTGGCCAAGTCATCCGACGTTAGGCACATTCTGGAATATTGGAACAATTATACGATAGCAAACATTCAATACTTTCTTCGACCCGAATTCGTTCGGGTCGCATTGCCAGGGACATGGCTTGGCTCTGCAGTTCCTGCGTCTACTGGGTTCCATATCCGAGCTGAGACCGAGAGAGGATGTGAAATGAACCCTTGAGTCGCCCACATAAGCGGAAAACGGATGGGAT
>Ga0187772_10000552_pt1 | contig 16839 bp, 16 predicted proteins | sample 0116_SJ02_MP15_2_FD_133137 | JGI IMG/M metagenome (GOLD analysis project Ga0187772, IMG submission 133137) | Tropical peat soil microbial communities from peatlands in Department of Meta, Colombia - 0116_SJ02_MP15_20_MG | ecosystem: Environmental > Terrestrial > Soil > Wetlands > Peat | place... | reverse complement strand
GATACTGAAAAAATCCACCTCCTTGGCTAAGATGTCAGCAATGTCCGAGGCAGAGGGAATCTCGATCATGGCCCCAATTCCTATTTTTTCGTCAAACGGAATTTTTGCCCTGGCCAAGCTCTTCTTAGCCTCTTCTAAAATGGCCTTCGCCTGCCGGATTTCCTCAATCCCCGAGATCATAGGGAAAAGGATTCTCAGCTTTCCATAGGCGCTGGCCCGTAAGATCCCCCTCAACTGGGTCTTGAAGATATCAGTCTCCCGAAGGCTGAACCGGATCGCTCTTAATCCTAGGGCCGGGTTCAACTCGTTGTTCTTCGAATAATTTGGAAGAAATTTATCGCCACCGATGTCCAACGTACGGATGGTTGCGGTGGCCGGGGAAATATCTTCAACCAGGCGCCGGTAGGTCTGGAAATGCTCCTGCTCCGTGGGGAGGTCTTTCCGGTTGAGATAAACGATTTCCGTACGATAAAGCCCGATCCCCTCTGCACCATGCACCTTGGCAGAGGAGATCTCCTCCACCATTTCAATGTTGGCCTGAAGGCGGACACGAACTCCATCTCGGGTCTCTGCCGGCAAAGAAGCGTATTTCAGAATCTCACGCTCGATCAGTCTGGTCCGACGCTTCCGTTCGAGAAAGGACTTTGAGACTTCGTCCGTGGGATTAATAACCACTTCTCCTGTCTCTCCATCGATGATTAAGAGATCTCCTCCGTTAATCAGGGAGGTCGCTACCTGGACTCCGACCACTGCCGGAATGCCAAGAGACCGGGAGAGGATCGCCGTGTGGGAAACCTTGCCGCCGATATCCGTGATGAACCCTGCCACATGCTGCAGGTTCATCTGAAGGGTATCCGCAGGAGACAGGTCGTGGGCAACCACAATCACTTTCCCTTTAATCCGGGTGATGTCATCGTGCTTCTTTCCCAATAAGTTTCGAAAGATCCTCGCCGCCACATAGTGCAGGTCGCTGCGCCGCTCCCTCAGATATTCGTCTTCGATAGTCTTGAAGGCCGCGTCCAGCTTCTCCAGAGTGAGATCCAAAGCCCATTCTGCATTCACTTCTTTCTTTCGGATCGCATCCACGGTATCCTGAAGCAGCATCTCGTCGTTCAAAATCATCAAGTGGACATCGAGGATAAAGGAATGCTTGCGCACTTCCGGGTCAAGAATCTTTTCTTTGATCTCGGATAACTCATTCTGTGATTCTCGAATCGCATTGAGGAACCGGTTGACTTCTTCTTCTACCCCAGAGAGGTCGATTTTCTTCTGAGGAAGACGAACCTTAAGTCGTTCAATCAGAAAGGCCTTCCCAACGATGATCCCGGGAGAAGCGGCGATTCCTTGGACAAATTTATTGATCTGCTGCTGAACGGCCATTCCTATTCCTCGCCGAATCTATTCTCAATCAATTCACCCAGGGTCTTAACCGCTTGAACGGCGTCTTTCCCTTCTGCTTTTAGCGTAATCTTCGAGCCCTTCGAGGCAGCCAACATCAATATTCCCATGATCGATTTTCCATTGACCTCCAACCCGTCTTTCTCGATGGTAATCTCCGAAGCGAAATGATTGGCCGTTTTAACTAAAAGAGCGGCTGCCCGCGCATGAAGCCCTAGGCGATTTCGAATCGTAAAGGTCTGAATTTCCATCTCGACTTTTATGAGCACTGTGCTGAGAACACAGCGCAAGGCATTTAACATCTCAAATTACAAATTCCAAATCCCAAATAATCTCCAATTTCCAATCTCAAATGACCAAAACAGATTTTGTTTCGAATTTCGGCGATTGGGATTTATTTGAAATTTGGTGCTTGGGATTTGGTGGTTCTGTATCCCTTTCTCTTTTTCACTCTAAACTCCAAACTCTTAATTCTTCTTCTTGTCGACCCTTTTCTTAAGCACCTCGCTGGCTAGATTGATATTTCTTTGACCATAATCGGTGATGAAAGCGGCCAAGGCCTCAAGATCCATATTGTTCTGATAAGTCGCCAATTTCAGCAACATAGGGAGGTTGACTCCCGTGATCACTTCTATCTTCTTCTCTTCCAAGAAAGAGAGACTGATATTGGAAGGGGTCCCTCCGTACATGTCCGTCAGGATGAGGACCCCTTGTCCGACATCCACTTTCCGAATGGCAGCGATGATCTTTTCCCGGATCTCTTCGCTCCCCTCCTTCGGGTCGATTGAAACGGGTTGAAATTGTTTCAACTCCTCTCCCACCACCAACCGTGCAGCACAGATCATCTCCTCGGCTAAGCGGCAATGGGTCACCACAACCACTCCAACCATTTCTCTCCTCATCCCTTCTCCGCGTCGCGGTGTTGTACAGACAGAAATACTGCCCGCTCCGCCAATTCATCCCGGAGCATCTCTGCCAATCGGTTAACGATGACGACCGAACGATGTCTCCCACCGGTACACCCCACGGCAATCGTCAGATGTGTCTTCATCTCCTTTTCATACAGGGGAAGAAGAAACCGGATCAACTCTTGAAGGTGCCGCAAAAATTCTTTTGCCTCTTCCCACTGGAGGACATATTCGGAGACATTTGGATGATCTCCTCTTAACCGTTTCAACTCTTCCACAAAATAAGGATTGGGTAAGAAGCGAACATCCATCAAGAGATCCGTTTCAAAAGGAATCCCGAAACTGTATCCAAAAGAAAGGAGGACGATTGTCATCTGGCCCGGGCTTCTTCCCTCCTCGGCATACTGTTGGACTCTTTCTTTCAGCTGATGCACATTTAATTCTGACGTATCAATGACCTGATTGGCCATATCCCTGATGGCTTGAAGTCGTTCTCGTTCCAATCGGAGCCCCTCTCGGATAGACCCGCCGACCGCCAATGGATGCTGACGCCGGGTCTCGCTGAATCGCCTCATCAGAGCGGGGTCGGAAGACTCCAAAAAGAGGATTTCGATGGGATATCCCTCTTTCTTTAAGTCTTGGATGATCCTTCTCGAATCTTCTAAGAAATCTATTTCCCCCGCTCCTTCCCTCAACTGCCCTGACACATGATGGTCTGAGGCTCGCCCTGAACCAGTCGCGCCGCTCGGGGGATTCGGAACCTGCTGGGAAAGAGGATAGGAAGCTTCTCCCCGGATATCCTCCACCACGGCCACCTTGGAGATCTTTCCACCCGACTGCACACAGAGTTCTATGAATTTTGGTAAAAGGAGTATGGGAAGGTTATCGACGCAATAAAAACCAATATCTTCTAAGGCTTTAATCGCCGTAGTCTTGCCCGACCCGGAAAGACCGCTGATGAGAATGACTCGTATATTCTTCACTCCACTTCGCCCTCAACCTCAAATCCATCCCCGTCTCTCCCTTCCATCTTGCGTAGGAGTTTCTTCTCAAACTCCAACGCCGAATCGTATCCCATCACCTTCAAGAGATGATTGCGAACAGCCACTTCGATGATGGTCGTCAAATTCCGAGCGGGCGTGACGGGAATTCTCAACATCGGAAGCTCAACGCCCAGGACGGAAAATTTCTCCTCCTCAAACCCCAAACGATCGTACTCCCGGTGGGCGTCCCACTCCATCAACTCTAGGATGAGCTCGACCTTCTTCTTCTCGCGAATGGCCTCCACACCAAAAAGGCTCCGAATGTTGAGGATTCCCAGTCCTCGGATTTCCATGTGGTGCTGGATCACTTCGAAACCACTTCCGATCACTGAGGACGAAGACCGTTTCCGAATATGAACCATGTCATCTGCCACCAGCCGGTGCCCTCGAAGAATCAAGTCCAGCGCACATTCACTCTTCCCAATCCCGCTCTTACCCAAAAGGAGGAGGCCCACCCCAAAGACATCCATGAGCACACCGTGGAGGCTGGTCGTCGCGGAAAGTTTCTCCTCCAAGAATTGGGTGATTCGCTCAATAAAATCGAAAGAGCGGATGCTGGTCCGAAATACAGGGATGCCCTTCTCGTCGGCTTCCCGGAGGAGGAGTTCGGGAATCTCCAAACCCCGGGTGATAACCAGACAGGACAACGGCAGGCTACAAATCTGGTGGATCACCTTCTCCTGCATCCCGGGTGTCAGCGTGTTGAAATAAGCCATTTCCGTATTTCCGATAATCTGAAGACGTTCCGGGTTGATGAATTGGATAAAACCCGTCAGGGCCAACCCCATCTTCTGGACTTGCGAATGGGTGATCATATTCTTGAGCCCTTTTTGCCCGGCCATCAGGGTCAGTTCCAAATGGTGCTCCCGGCTCTGCTCCAATTCTTGTACAACGACACCATTCATCGACTAGTATTTCTCATCCTCTTCGGAGATGATACGGAAAAGCTCTTTTTGCGAAGGAGCCTCTGTTAATCGCTTCTTGAAGGAAGGCTCTTTGAGCAGGGTGACGATTCGACCGAGAAGCTTTAAGTTCTCGACAGCCGAATTCTCCGGGGCCAATACTAAAAAGAAGAGCTGGCTCGGTTTCCGGTCGATGGAATCAAAATCCACCCCCTTCGGGGAACGACCGAAAGAGATGAAGAATCTTTTCAACTTTTTTATCCGACCATGGGGGATGGCAATCCCTTCTCCAATTCCCGTCGATCCCAGTTTCTCCCGGTCGAGGAGCACTTGAAGCATTTCTTCAACGGAAGCAACTTGGCATGGCTTTACCAAGACACTTGATAACTCCTTGAGAATGGAGGGCTTGTCCGTTCCCTTCAAGTCCGGGATCACCGACGCCTCATCCAGATAGTCCATGATTTTCATCATTCCCTCTTGGGTGCCTCGGCTACTTGGGATGAGGTTCCACCCACCCGTAGCCCCCTTTTTTTGACCGGTACACAACGTTCATCTGCCCGGAATCCGAATTGATAAACACCAAGAAATCTTCTTTTGAAAGGGTCAATTGAGATAGCGCTTCCTCAAGAGACATGGGCTTGGCAATCGTACGGTTTCTCCGGAGAAGGGCAGGGACCTCTCCCTCTTCTTTGCCCTCCTGGTCTCCTTCTCCCTTCGTGGAAGAAGCCTTAGAAGAGGAGATCGCTCTTTTTTGTCTCACCTTCTCCCTTCGTTCACGAATCTGTCGCTCCATTTTATCCACCATCTGATCGATGGCGGCATAGAGATCGTTGTCCCTTCCCTGGCTATTGAGAGATCTTCCGTTCCCGACAATAGTGATTTCGGCTATATGCCGGAATTTTTCTACCGCCAAAACGACATGAATCTCCGTTGGATTCAGGATATATTTTTGAAGCTTCTGCACCTTGTCTCTTACGTAGACCTTGACGCCCTCGTCCGTCTCCATATGTCGAAATGTCACTGCAACTTGCATTGGTCGGCTCCTACGCTTCAACAAAGTTCGCCGGTTCACACCAAACGGTAGAGGGGGAACGACCCATTAGACTAAGCAATCTTCCTCCGCTCGTTGGAGGAGAGGATCTTCATCATCTCTCGATATTTCGAGACGGTTCTTCGGGCGATATGGATGTTCATCCCCTGGAGAATCTGGACCAATTTCTCATCGCTGTAAGGTTTCCTTGGATCTTCTTTAGCAATGATTTCCCGAACCAGATTCTTGACGCTTTCCGAGGCCATCGTCTCCCCCTGTGTGGAGGTGATCCCAGCGTTGAAGAAGAATTTCAATTCATAAATCCCTTGGGGAGTATGAGCATACTTGTTATGAGTGACTCGGCTAATCGTGGATTCATGCATCTGGATATCTTCGGCCACATCTCGTAGCACAAGGGGCCTGAGGGATTGGATTCCTTTGTCCAAGAATTCCCTCTGGAATTTCACGATGCTTTTGGCCACCTTATAAATCGTCCTTTGTCGTTGGTGGATGCTGCGGATCAGCCAGAGGGCGGACCGGAGTTTGTCCTGGATGTATTTTCGGTCCCCATCCGGAGCGTGACGGCTGCCGTTGAGGATATTCCGGTAAAGAGAATTGATCTTGAGTCTCGGAATTCCGTCATCGTTCAGATAGATGACATAATCTCCTTCCACCTTGTAAATATAGACATCGGGGATGATCTCTTGGATCACCTCGCTTCCGAATGCCTTTCCTGGTTTTGGATCCAATTTGGAGATGAGAGACGCAGCCCGGTTCACTCGATCCAAAGACACCCCTAACCGTTTGGCGATCGCTGGGTAATTTCGATTTCTCAGAAGAGAGAGATGGTCGGAAACAATTCGTTCCGCCACGGGATCTCGGGGACTTATTTGCTCCAGCTGGATCAAAAGACATTCTTTCAAATCTCTCGCCGCCACTCCTACTGGATCGAATTGCTGAACCCTCCGCAGGACCCTCTCTGCCCCCTCCATCGGAAGATGGGTTTCTGAGCTGATCTCTTCCAGGGAGACCTTCAGATATCCATCTTCATCCAGATTTCCGATGATCCACGTCCCGGCCTCATGCTCTTCCTCCGTGAAATGCGAGAGTTGCAGCTGCCACTGAAGATGATCTGTCAGGGTTGTCCTCTTAGTCAGAAAATTTTCGAAGGACGGTCTTTCTTCGTCATCCTGAGATCTCCGAGAACTCTTTTCAAATGGGGTGAGGTTTGAATTTTCTAGGTAGTTCTCCCAATCAAACTCATCCGCCCCCTCTCCATTTCCTTTCAGTTCCGGGGTCACTTCTGGCTCGGGGGGGGCTTCGGCTTCCTCCTGGTCGATCACCGGGGCTTCGCCCTCTGCCAGTTCCTTCCCCTCCTCCGCCTCCTCCAGGAGCGGGTTCTCCTTCATCTCTTGGCTGATCAGGTCCACCAATTCAAGACGCGTTAACTGGAGAAGCCGGATCGCCTGCTGGAGCTGAGGGGTGATCACCAACTGTTGAACAAGCTTAGGCGTTTGTTTAATCTCTAAGACCATCTTACTCCCATAGTCTCCGCTGGCCAGGAGGATCTATGCCCTTCTTTTTTTCCTCTTGACTGAGGCGCCTCCCCCCTAACTCAAACCCATCGCCCAGATAGATCTTTCTCGCCTTCTCGCTTTGGGCAATCTTTTCGGGGCTTCCTTCCTCCAGGATTCGCCCTTCGTTAAGGATGTATGCCCGGTCGCAAACTCCCAGGGTTTCTCGAACATTATGATCCGTAATTATAATTCCAATCCCCTTTGATTTCAATTGACGGATGATGGCCTGGATATCTAAAACGGCGATGGGATCGATCCCTGAAAAAGGTTCGTCCAAAAGAATGAAAGAAGGCGAGAGCACCAAGGCTCGTGTAATCTCCACACGCCGGCGCTCTCCTCCCGAGAGAACGTAGGCTTTCTGTTTGCGCAGTGAGGAGAGTCCTAACTCGTTTAAGAGCTTTTCCAATCGGTTCTTCTTCTCCTTCGCGGAGAGCGGAAGGGTCTCCAAAATCGCCGTCAGATTCTCTTCAGTCGTCAGCTTTCTAAAAACCGATGGCTCCTGAGGAAGGTACCCGATTCCTTTCCTCGCTCTCAAATACATGGGAAGGCGACTAATCTCTTCGTCGTTAAGGTATATCTTCCCGCCGTTGGGTTGATACAATCCGACGATCATATAAAAAATGGTGGTCTTCCCAGCACCGTTGGGTCCCAACAGTCCTACCACTTCTCCCCCTTGGATATCGATACTCACCGAATCCACAACCGTTTTATGACGAAATGACTTGATCAAACTCTCACATAAGATACGCGACATTGCTTTTCTCATCGCAGTTCGGAGTTTTTTGAGTTCTCGGTAATTTATTATTTAACTCATAACTCCAAACTCACAACTATTTTTATTTTTTCTTTTCTTCTTTCGGCTTTTTCTCCTCCCCTTCCTCTTTGGGCGGTGGGGTAATGCTGGTGCTGACACGCCCTCCCTTCACCGGTTCCACGACACTCCTCTCCTCATCGACGTAGAAGGTAATCCGCTCCCCCCGGACGACATTCGTCCCTTCACGAACCACCGCGTCCCCGTCCAGAATCACTTTATTACTGTCCTGATCAAACGTCGCTTTCTGGCCGGTAGCCCGGCGATCCAGTTGAACGACCTTCACGTTGCCGATCGCGATGACCTCCTTCATCTGTCTCGTGTCGGGATCATAAATCATAACCAGCGTATTGGCGTAGAGCGTTACGTCCTCCTGTTTCGCTACCACATTTCCCTTAAAGGTAACCCTGTTCTGCTTCTGATCCGCCTCCACCGTATCAGAGGTAATATCGATGGGGGCACGACTGGTAGTAAATCCAAACCCCCTGTCGGTCTTAATGTCTTTCTCCCCACCTTTTCCGCTCCCCTTCTTTTCCTGGGCTTCTCCAGAAACAAAAAAGAAAAGAAGGAAGAATAAAATAACGAGAAGACCGACCGGTCTATTTTGCTTCATGCCTTCTTTTTCCCTCTCAGTTGGGTTTTCACCTGGCTGAGAATTCTAAAGGTCTTGGCTTCCACATTAACCACCATCCCTTTGCCTGTCATTCGAAGCTGTTCCCCTTCGATCTCCACGGGGTCGGGAGTGCTCACGATCTTGTCTGCATCACGATAGGAAGCGGATTGGGTCTTCAGCGAGTACCCGTCGTTCGACGTAAGCACCACATCACCTATCAAGTCCACGTTCTTCGAGTCCTGATAAACCTTTCCCTGCTTGCTAGTGAGATAGAAGATCCGTCCTTCCTTCGCATAAAAGGTCAGTTTCACGTCCTCTAAGACCATCATGTTTTGTCCTTCGTATCGATGAACTGATTTCGCCTCCAACTCCCAAGTCTTTTGACCGTGTTTATCCTCCATAAATCGAACTTTTTCCAGTCTCATGTCAGCCCCTCCGGTGGAAGCCTTCGGAACCTTCTCCACAGCTTCCGAAGCCCTTCTCTCCCGTAGGTTTGCCCAGAGACTGGCAAGGACGATCCCCCCGATCATCAGAATCGACAATAAAATGATGATTTTCGCTTTTTTCATAGTCAACTATCTTGCTCAAAGTTGAAAGCTCAAAGGTGATATCTATCGGCCTTGAGCCTTCAGCTTTGGGCTGCTTAGACCACGCCCGCTTTCAACAGGTCGTGGAGATGAATAATCCCCACGGGGACTTTATCTCCTGTTTTGTTGAAAACAAACAGGGAAGTAATCGAGTGCTCCTCCATTCTCTGTACGGCTTCCGTCGCCAAGGCATCCTTTTCGATCCACTTCGGGTTCTTCGTCATGACTTCGGAGGCCTCCCGATTGAAAAGATCGCTGAATTTCTCCAAGGCCCGCCTCAAATCCCCGTCGGTAATCACGCCCACTAGATACCCCTCCGTGTTGCAGACTCCGGTGACTCCCAATCGTTTTGAAGTAATCTCAAAAATCGCATCCTTCATCAGGGTCTTCTCCCCCACCGTCGGAAAAGCCTTTCCGACATGCATCAGGTCCTCCACTCTCAGGAGTAACCTCTTCCCCAGCGCACCGCCCGGGTGGAGCATGGCAAAATCCTCTTTTTTGAAATCTCTTTTCCCCATGAGAGCGATGGCCAAGGCATCTCCGAGAGCGAGCGTGGCGGTGGTGCTGGCGGTGGGAGCCAAACCAAAGGGGCAGGCCTCCTCTTTCACATGGACGTTGAGGTTCACATCCCCGGCCTTTGCCAGCGTGGAGCTTAGGTTTCCGGTGAAGGTGATCAAACGATTTCCGTATCGTTTGATGAGCGGCAGGGCTTCCAAAAGCTCTCGGGTCTCCCCACTGTTGGAGATGGCGATGATCACATCCTCCTTCGCTAACATCCCGAAATCTCCGTTGAGCCCTTCTGCGGGGTGGAGAAAAAAAGAAGGGGTTCCCGTGCTGGCAAATGTGGAGGAGATCTTTCGGCCTACGAGTCCCGATTTTCCCATGCCCATGAGGACGACTTTCCCTTTACAATGATAGAGTAACTCGACCGCCCGTGAGAAATTCTCATCCACTCGCTCTGCCAAGTCGAGAATGGATTGGGCTTCCACCCTCAATACCCGTTTAGCTTCTTTCACGATATCCAACGACTCTTGTCTCCTTCTCCCCTCAACTCTATGCGCTTTGCGGTTTGCGACCTTGGTTGAGCTTTGAACCTCTTGTCTTTCCCCTGGAGCTTTTCCTCCGCCGAATGGAGGCCTTGATAAACTCCCTGAAAAGGGGATGAGGATCCATCGGCTTCGATTTAAATTCTGGGTGGAACTGACATCCGAGAAACCAGGGGTGGCCTTTCAGTTCGATAATTTCGACAAGCTCCTTGTCGGGAGAGACGCCACTGAATACCATTCCTGCCTTTCCCAAAATATCCATATAAGCATTATTGAATTCGTAACGATGCCGGTGCCGTTCATTAATCAATTTCTTATTATAGGCCTCCAGAGCCAAGCTTCCTTCTTCAAGCCGGCAAGGATAAGACCCCAGCCTCATCGAACCACCCTTTTCCGAATCACAAGTCCGTTTCTGAACGACCTGATTGCGGTCCACCCACTCCTCGATGAGATAGATCACAGGGTGCGGCGTGTGGGCGTCGAATTCCTCGCTGTTTGCCCCTTTAAGGCCGGCGCAGTGCCTGGCCATTTCAATCACAGCACACTGCATCCCCAAGCAGATTCCGAAATAGGGGATTCGTTTCTCCCTGGCATATTGAATCGCCTTGATCTTCCCTTCGATTCCCCTCGTCCCAAACCCTCCCGGGACAAGAATGCCATTGGCCTCCTTGAGAAAATGCTCGGGCCCTTCTTTCTCGACCTGCTCCGAATCGATATATTTCAGGTTCACCCGGGCGTCATTGGCAATGCCTCCATGAATCAACGCCTCCGTCAAGCTTTTATAGGATTCGACCAAGCCGACATATTTTCCCACCACCGCGATGGTGGTCTCGAAACGGGGATGTTTGGCCTTTTTGACGACACGCTCCCACCCTCTTAGATTCGGCCGCCCGGTCCAGATATTGAGTTTCTCGACAATTTTTTCATCCAGCCCTTCTTGATGAAACACAATGGGGACTTCGTAAACCGTCTCCACATTCTTGGCTGTGATCACCGCACCTTTATCCACATTGCAAAAGAGGGCGATTTTAGCTTTCACGTCAGAAGAGAGCAATCGATCGGTCCGGCAAAGAAGAATGTCAGGCTGAATACCTATTTCTCGAAGCTCCTTCACACTATGTTGAGTCGGCTTCGTCTTCAACTCCCCGGCTGTTTGGATATAAGGCACCAGGGTGAGGTGAATGTAGAGCGTATTTTCCCTGCCCACGTCTCCTCGAATTTGTCGGATCGCCTCTAAAAAGGGAAGGCTCTCGATGTCGCCGACGGTTCCACCCACCTCGATGATGACAATGTCAACATCCTGGGCTAAGTCGAAGATCTTGGACTTGATCTCATCGGTGATATGGGGAATCACCTGCACGGTGCTGCCCAGATAGTCCCCCTTCCTCTCTTTGGAGATGACGGAATCGTAGATCTGTCCCGTCGTGAAATTATTTTTCTTTGAAGTCTTGACATTGGTGTAGCGCTCGTAGTGTCCTAGGTCGAGGTCCGCCTCCGCGCCATCATCGGTTACGTAGACCTCCCCATGTTGAAAAGGATTCATGGTCCCCGGGTCTACGTTGATATAAGGGTCGAACTTGAGGAAATTGACTTTCAACCCCCTCAGCTCCAGGAGGGATCCGATCGATGACGATGCTAGCCCCTTTCCTAGAGACGAAACCACGCCTCCGGTCATAAATATATACTTGGTCCTCGAATTCACCAAAACATCCTCCCTCTCCGTCAACACGAACAGCGGGGATTTAAGAACCTTTCGATCAATTCAAACCCCTTCTCAATAAATATTCCGGACTGACCCGCACAAGCTTCATCAAATGTTCTCCCATGGCAGGAGGCGCGTCCGTCCTCGTTGGAATAAATGACGAATGGAACCGGATCAGCAGTGTGCGTTCTGACGGAAAGAGGGGTGGAATGATCGGGGATGACCAGCACCTTGTACCGTTTGAATTCCTTCATTCCGTCCAAAATCTTCCCCACGACCTTTTCGTCAAAGGCCTCGATCGCTTCGACCTTCAAACGAAGATTTCCCATGTGACTCGCCTCATCAGGGGCCTCCACGTGGACATAGACAAAATCCTTCTCCCTCAAACCCTTCAGGGCATACTGGGCCTTGCCTTCATAATTCGTGTCAAGGTATCCTGTAATCCCCGGGACCTCAATCACTTCTAATCCTGCTAGGATTCCAATCCCCTTGATCAGGTGGACCGCCGAGATCACATAGCCATCTATTCCGAATCGTTCCTTCAGCGGGGCCATCTGCGGCGAACGCCCCTGTCCCCAGAGCCAGATGGAGTTGGCAGGAGGAAGTCCCCTTGCCTCACGGGCCTGATTAACAGGATGATTCTTGAGAAGCCGCTGAGACTCCCTTGTCAGGGAAAGAACGGGTTCTTCCATTTGAGGAAAGTAGGAAGATACTTCCTCACCGATGAGGTCATGGGGAGGGGGAATGCTCTGTTTCTCCAGGGTTGAGAATTTCGCCGCTCGGTTCCTCAAGACCATCAGATGCCGATAGCTTACCCCTGCATAGAATCGAATTTCATTCGTTCCCATCTCTTTGTCTAAATCAATGATGACCTTCCTCGCTTCATCATTCGTGATGTGACCGGCAGAAAAATCTTCCATGATGATTTTATTCCCCTGGAATTTTAGGGTAACCAGATTACATCGGAAGGCCATATCATCCGCCGCAAGTTTGACCTTCAGGCTAGCGGCTTCCAAAGGACCTCTTCCAGTATAATAACGGACGGGATCGTATCCAAAGATAGAAAGGTTAGCGATCTCGCTGCCCGGGCTAAAACCATCAGGAATCGTCCTGGCCAAACCGATCTCGCCCTGGTTCGCCATCCAATCCATGTGAGGTGTCCTGGCTGCCATTAGCGGAGTCTTCCCCCCTAAACTTTCAACCGGGTAGTCTGCCATCCCATCGCCAACGATAATAGCATACTTCACCTTTTCAGGCATTTCCTGAGATCCTCAAAACGTCTAAATATACCAAAAACTTACAAATGTCAAATGAAAAGCGAAAAACGAAAGCAAAAGGCATGCCAAATTTTAGGGAGAGTTGGAACGTTTGCCTTCGACTTTGGGAAAAACCGTCTCCTTTATGTAACGGACCACCCTTTCCATTTCCGCTCGGGTCTCCTCATTCCGGCTATGCGGAGGGGGTTTCAGAGACCCCTTAAACTCTTCTGCTTCAAATCCGATTCTCGTCGCCTCTTTCAAAAAAGATTCCGGAAGTTCCTTATCCAACTCCACACCGTTCATGACCGCCCATGCCAGTGTCCAGGCTCGTGCCACATTAGAAATGTTATACCCTCCTCCTCCTAACGCGACCCATCTCGGAGCCAGGTCTTTGATCTTCCTTAGAACTCTTTCATACCCGGACATGGAGAGGTGAAGATTTGTTAAAGGGTCATTATAAAACGTATCAACCCCTAATTGCGTCACCACCACGTCGGGTTTGAAGGCCTGGACAAGTCCCGGAACGACTTCCTCGAAGGTCCAGGAGTAAACTTCATCATCGGTACACGGAGGGAAAGGAAGATTGACGGAATACCCCTCTCCTTCTCCCTTTCCTATCTCATGCTCAAAACCCGTTCCTGGAAAGAGCGTGTGTCCGGTTTCGTGGAGTGAAATCGTCAAAACCTGGTTTGTCTCATAGAAAGCCTTCTGAACCCCGTCGCCGTGATGCGCATCGATATCGATATAGGCCACTCTCTTTCCCAACCTTAAGAGTCTCATAATTCCAATGACGGGATCATTGATATAACAAAATCCAGAAGCCCGTGCCTTCATCGCATGGTGAAGACCTCCTGCAATGTTAAAAGCGATCTCTCCTTTTCCCTCTGCCACAAAATCAACCGCTTGAAGTGTCGCACCCGTCACCAGAAGCGACCAGTTATAAAGACCGTGGAAGATGGGGTTGTCTCCCGGTCCCAGTCCGTAGGAATAAACATTCCCCGATAGATGCCCTTTGTCCGCCTGCTTTAGTATATTCAGATATTCCTCGCTGTGAAAAGCGGCCAAATCCTTTTCCTCGGCTTTGATGGTGGGAATAGATTGAACGGAAGGAAGGTCGAGGAGCCCGTACGATTTGAGAAGATCGTAGGTCAATTTAAGTCGGATGACTTGAAGAGGATGGGTGGGGCCGTAATCATAGTCGAGATAGGTGTCAGTATAGATAAAGGCTGTCTTCATCCGCGCAGATTGGCTTCACTCTATGAAAGAATCAATGCAAACCCTTCCAAAATGGCCACTCAACTTTACCTTGATATCAACCATTTTTCAAGAGCAACCGCCGTCGTTGCGAAGAGTCCATCGACCCTTCCCCTCTCCGCATGAGGACCTGCCGTAACCGTGTTCTTCCTAGAAGGGGCTGTGGTCTTTTCTTTCTTAGGGTCGATACCCTCAAGGGTCCCTCTTAAAATACAAGGTTCCTGCACATAAAATACACTGTTAACCCCATAGGCTTTTCCTGTCGGCCTTAGTAGCCTAAGAAATAATCACCTCTCTTTTGCTAAATTACTTTCATGAAAGGAGTTTATCATGACAGCGGTCATGACGTTTCATCAGCCAGTCCTCTCCCTAATAGCGGGGATATTAATCCTGATCTTTCCGAGGCTGCTGAACTTTATTGTTGCAATCTATTTAATCGTCGCAGGCCTTGTGGGTTTGATTCGCTAACTCTGCCGGATTGGTTATCCAAATTCTCAGGATGCGGAAGGTGCGAAGAGGAATTCACTGTTCTCATTTCATACCGAGGGAAGGAGGCATGCCGTGAAACTACCCGCCATTCATCAACCGCTACTTTCCTTAATCGCCGGGATCCTGATTCTCATCGTGCCCGGATTATTGAACCTAATTGTTGCGGTGTACCTGATTGTTGCCGGCCTCTTGGGCCTGATTCGTGGCCAAAATCGGCTGTTCTCCTTATAGGAAGTTGGTGTAAGAGCAAAGATTCTTTGATATGATATCGAAGAAACCCAAAGAAAAATGGGCACTGGAGCTGGGAGCAAGTGTTTCGGTTGAAGGGGTAAGATTCAGGGTCTGGGCCCCAACAGTTGCCTCCATTTCACTGGTAGGGGTGGCAGACGAATCCAAAGAAATCCCGATGGACTCGGAGGGAAATGGATACTTTACCGCCTTTTCGGGTGGTGCCCGACCAAGAACGAAGTATTTCTATCTCCTGAATGGAAAACAAGTGAGGCCCGATCCCGCCTCACGGTTTCAACCAGAAGGGATGGATGGTCCTTCCGAGGTGGTCGATCCTGATGAATTCAAATGGAAAGATCAAGGCTGGAGTGGAATTCCTCTTGAAAAAATGATCCTCTATGAAATTCATACCGGAACGTTTACACGCGAAGGGACTTTTGAAGCGATCATTCCCTACTTGGACTATCTCAGGAAAGACCTCGGGGTGACCGCTATTGAGTTAATGCCCGTCGGCCAATTTCCGGGGAAGAGGAACTGGGGATATGACGGAACCTATCTGTATGCCCCCCAAAATAGTTACGGCGGCCCAAACGGATTGAAGTCATTAATCAATGTCTGCCACCAGAAGGGTCTAGCCACCATCCTCGATGTGGTTTACAACCATTCAGGACCCGAAGGAAATTATCTTTCCGATTACGCACCCTACTTCACGGATCGCTATAAGACCTCCTGGGGTCCTGCCATCAATTTCGATGGTCCGGAGAGCGATGAGGTTCGAAGATTTATCACCAATAACGCCCTGTACTGGGTAACCGAATACCATTTCGACGGCCTCCGGATAGACGCCGTTCATGGGATCTTTGACTTCAGCGCACGACATATCCTCTCTGATATCAGGGAGGAGGTTCAACGTCAGGCCAAGAATCTGGGCCGCCATATCGTGGTGATTGCAGAGAGCGACCTGAACGATGTTCGCATCGTCAACCCTTCACGAAAGGGAGGATACGGCCTGGATGCTCAGTGGAATGATGACTTTCACCACTGCCTCCATACGCTCCTGACAAAAGAACGGGACGGATATTATCAGGATTTTGGAGACATTCACCAGATGGTTAAAGCGCTCCGGGAAGGCTTTGTTTACACGGGCCAGTACTCTTCCTTCCGGAGGAGACGACACGGAAGTTCTTCGAAACATCTCTCTCCCCCTCACTTTGTCGTCTTCTCCCAAAATCACGACCAGGTTGGAAACCGAGTGAAAGGGGATCGACTGAGTACGTTGGTGCCCTTTGAAGCTTTGAAACTCACAGCCGGAACAGTTCTGCTCTCGGCCAATATCCCTCTCCTGTTTATGGGAGAAGAATATGGTGAGGAGGCGCCGTTCCAGTATTTCGTCAGCCACTCCAATCAGGAGCTGATCGAGACGGTACGAAGGGGGAGGAGGGAAGAGTTTACTGCTTTCAAGTGGCAAGGAGAGATACCGGACCCACAAAGCGAAGAAACCTTTCTACTCTCTAAAATCCATCTCGATCTTCATCGCCACGGAAGACACAAAATTCTTTTTGAGCTTTATCAAACACTCGTGAAATATAGGAAGGAAATCCCGTCACTCTCCCAATTAAGCAAAACGGAGATGGAGGTTGAGGCGTCCAAAGAAAGGCCGTTGTTCGTCATGCGACGAAGGCACAGAAAGGACAAAGTATGCGCTATTTTCAATTTCTTTGAGAAGCCTGCGGAAGGCAGGCTTCTCGCGGAGAGGGGAATTTGGAAACGAGTACTGGATTCATCCTCGAACGAATGGGGTGGGCCAGGGAGTTCTTTGCCGGAATTGATCCAATCGCATGGATCGGAGGTTCGTCTAACTTTGCAAGGCTATAGCTTTGCCCTCTATCGACGGATAGGCTGAAATGAAATCGAATTTGAATCGTGGAGAAACGCAGAACCAACTCACGGAACAAGAGTCGTCGGCGGCCGATGAAAGGGTCGGGGAGTTGT
>Ga0187772_10000551_pt1 | contig 16848 bp, 15 predicted proteins | sample 0116_SJ02_MP15_2_FD_133137 | JGI IMG/M metagenome (GOLD analysis project Ga0187772, IMG submission 133137) | Tropical peat soil microbial communities from peatlands in Department of Meta, Colombia - 0116_SJ02_MP15_20_MG | ecosystem: Environmental > Terrestrial > Soil > Wetlands > Peat | place... | reverse complement strand
GTCGCGGACTAAGGCAATGAATCGCTTCCGCGATCAATTCCTTACCCGTTCCGGTTTCGCCCTCGATCAACACCGTCGAACTCGTTGGCGCTACCGTTCGGACCAGTTCCATCACTTCTCTCAGCGCTCGGCTCTCGCCCACAATGCTCTCAAACTCCTGTTCGTTGGTCTCGATCTTCGGCACGAGGCTGAGCCTGTTCGCGCTCGGCTTCAAGACAGGACCGGAATGCATCTCGGAGAGCCCCTCCCCCGCGGACAAAAATCCGCGGCCCCCTTCGATGTCATTGTGTCCGGATTTCGGTTCGTCCAAGACCAGCGTGTCATTCCATGTTGCCTTCATAACTCCCCCCACTAGCTCAGCTTTTCTCCCGATTGATCCATTCGCGCACGTATGGGGAGCAATGCAAAAGCTTCACGCCCCTTGCTTCCGAATCTCGCAAGAACCGCACAGCTTCCAGGTCGACCAGGGTTAGATACTGCAAATCCAGAACAACCTGCTCGCTCACTCCCTCTAACTCCTTCTGCAACGTCGCCACTCTATCTCCTTGGATCCGGCCGATTAGTTTGAAACTCGCCGTCTTGCCTTCCAGTCGTTTTTCGATTCTCAAGGTCACGACAGGATCCCACTCCTTCAAATAGCAATCACGGCTCCAGTCGTAAACTATAGTGTTTATTGGCGTTACTGGTATCTCAGGATGACGGACTTCGTCATTTGCTGATTTTCGGCATCCAATTCTCCGGAAACGTGTCAACTGCTCCTCTTGGGCGATCTAAATGGACCGATGAGGGTCTTAGACCCGTGACCTTTTGAATTAATTGTCGAGGCGGGCCCGCTTGGGATTAAAGTAGTAGCCGAGGGCACCGCCAGGCAGGCCTTCTTTCAAGCGGAAATCATGCAGGCACCGCGGACAGCGTGGGCATTCGTTTTTGTCTTGCTGAGTTGGAGATAAGGTCCGGAGACTTTGACGGAGGTCGTGCGGGCCGAAGAAGGAAAGATGTATTTCTGCCGGGCGAAATGGCCTGTGACGCTTAAGATCGCTGCCTTGGCGATTCTTTTCCTTCCTCTTGAGAGAATGAGCTCCACATCGCCTCGTCCTTCGGAACCGGTCACTCTCGTTTTCCTCTTCAACGATTGGGAGATTCCTGATCGGATGCCCGGCTCCGACCAACCTCTGGAAGAATTCACGCGCGAAACCGGCATCAAGGTGAAACTCCTCGCGCCTCCGGAGGGCTCCCTGAACGCGCTCGCACTCTGGAAAGAATTGCTCCAAAAAGGCTCCACCACTCCCGATCTTTATGGCATTGATCTTATCTGGGCGCAAATCCTGAGTAGCTACTTCCTTGACCTCAAGTCTTACTTTGGCTCGGACCTTTCCTCCATGGGCCCCTTGTTGCTTTCGAGCTACAGCGACGGCGATAGGTTGGTCGCCATGCCTTTTCAGACCAACATCGGCGTTCTGCTTTACCGCACGGATCTCCTGCGAAAATACGGCTACAAAGCTCCGCCGAAAACTTGGGACGAACTCGAGAAAATGGCCGCTCGCATTCAGGCGGGCGAACGGCAAGCCGGCAAAAAAGACTTTTGGGGCTATGTTTGGCAAGGAGCCGCAGCCGAGGGTCTGACCTGCAATGCTTTGGAATGGCAAGTCTCTGAAGGTGGCGGACACATCATCGAGCCCAACGCCACCGTCAGCGTCAACAATCCCAATACGATCCGTTCCTGGAAACGCGCCGCACGTTGGGTGGGCGCGATCTCTCCCCCTGGTGTGGTTGCCTACCGCGAATGGGACTCGCTCAATGTTTGGGGTTCTGGCAACTCCGCCTTTCACCGGACTTGGGAATCTCATGAGCGTCTGGCCCACCTTACCGGCATGCCTGTGGGAGACACTGTTATTGGCAACCTCATGGAAGGCAAGGTCGGTGTGACCAGCTTGCCCACCGGCAGCGCAGGGGGAGCGAGCACTCTCGGCGGCAGTGGTCTCGCTGTTTCCCGTTTTTCGGCCCACCCTCAGGAAACGCTGCAACTCATTCGCTACCTTCTCCGCGCGAGAGCCAAAAGCCTGCAGGCTCAGTATGAAAACAAATCCGATGTCCAACTTGAATTCTCCAATTTGCCTCCCGTCCTTTCGTTGGATCCTCGTCTCCGCAGTTCGAGTCAGCGCTGGGATGGCATCGTCACGCGTCCCACGATCGTCGCGGGCATGAAGTACGAAGACGTCACCCGTGCTTACATCAACGCGGTGCATTCCGTGCTCACACACCAACAAGGTGCTGCGGAAGCTGCCGCCAGTTTGGAGAAGCAGCTGATTCAGATGACGGGTTTCAAGAAAGGACCGCCTCTCACAGAGAATCATGAGGCTGGGAAGAGGAATCCATAGCAAAGCTGCTCGCGGAACGCTTCAACCCGCGCTCGATTGCAGTTGGAAAGAAACAGGGATTGTTAGAACCCAATGGCAGTGCTTCGAAGATTCTCGGCAAAACTTGCTCGCTGGTCCAGATGGGCCAGTGGAAAAACCGCTTTTCTGTACCAGCTTCACATCGGCCGCCGCCTGACTGCCTGTTTTATTTTGATCATTTTTCTCATGTTGGCCGGCAATTGCATCCTTCTTTGGCAATTTGATCTCGCCTACAGCCAGGAGGAGCAACTCAACGCCGTTGACCAGCAACTACTTGCCGTCCTTCGCGTTCATACCGGCCTTATGACGTTCTATGAAAGCCTGGATAACCTTGCCCAGGTCCAGGATTCCGACCGCCTCGTGCGGGAAACCGGACCGCTTCGCGAGGCTCTCCTTCAGGATATGCAACGCACAAAGGACTCTCTCTCTCTCCTTCCTGCTGAGGCACACGTCGATCCCACCTTGCTGCCCGCTCTGGAGACCATCCAGAGTGCCCTGCCGTCGCAACTCGAAGTCATCTCCGCCTTGGCCAAGTCTGGTGATTGGGCAGCCGTTCGGCTCCGTTTGGACAACGAAGTGAAGCCTCTCGAGGCTCTCACCTCCGGCTTGGTTCAGAATGCCGACCACGTCGTTGTCCAGGCGCAGGAACTGGCCATTCAGAATATTCGCCGCCTGCAGCAGCGCATCCTTCTGATTGTCCCCTTCACTGCTCTTCTCACTTTGCTTATCGCCGGCCTTCTTGGCCTGGCCATTACCCAAAGCATCACAGAACCGTTGGATCGTTTGATGGAAGGTTCCCGGGCTCTGGCGCACGGCGAATTTCAGCGCCGCGTTTCCATCGAGGGGAATGACGAGCTCGCGCACCTGGGGCACGTCTTCAATGACACCATTCAGAAATTAGGCGAGCTCTACGCCAATTTGCGCGCCAGCGAAGAAAAGCTCCGCCAGGATGAACGCGAACTTCGGCAAATCGTCGATGCCATCCCGCAACTCATCTTGGTCCTTCGTCCGGACGGCACTCCCCTCTATGCCAATCAAATGGCTCTTCAGTATCTGGGCCTTTCCCTGGAAGCCTTATACTCTCCCGAATTTCGCCACCGGACCATCCATCCTGAAGATGTCGAGAAGAATTGGCAGCAGCGTATGGATGCCTTTCGTCTCGGTGCGCCATTCGAACTGGAGCAACGAATTCGCCGGAAAGACGGCTTGTATCGTTGGTTCCTGGTCCGTTACAACCCCTTGCGCGATGAGCGCGGTGAACTCATCCGCTGGTATGGCACCGGCACCGATATCGAGGATCGCAAGCATGTGGAAGACCGTGCCCTCAACGAGAACCTCGCGTTGCGGGAAGAAATTGACCGTTCTTCGATGTTCGAAGAAATCGTAGGCTCTTCGGGCCCGCTTCGAAAAGTCCTTGCACAGATCGCTCGCGTCGCGCAGACCGAGTCCACCGTTCTCATCCAGGGTGAGACCGGAACGGGCAAAGAATTGGTCGCCCGCGCCATCCACCGTCGCTCCCGGCGCTCTTCCCGGGCCTTCATTCGCGTGAATTGTGCCGCGATTCCCCCGGCTCTCCTCGCTTCCGAACTCTTTGGCCATGAAAAAGGCGCTTTCACCGGAGCGATTCAGCGCCGCCTCGGACGCTTCGAATCCGCTGAGGGAGGAACCCTCTTTCTCGACGAAGTGGGCGACCTGCCTGCGGAGGCGCAAGTGGCTCTCCTGCGTGTGCTCCAGGAAAGGGAAATTGAGCGTGTCGGCAGTAGCCAGCCAATTCCAGTAAACGTTAGAGTCCTTGCCGCCACGAACCGCGATCTCAGTGCTGGCGTGAATGCCGGAACATTTCGCCGCGATCTTTTCTATAGACTCAATGTCTTCCCTATCCACATGCCTTCCTTGCGGCAGCGAAAAGACGACATTCCTCTGCTTCTGGAGTACCTCATTGAGCGCTTTGCGAAAAAGGCTGGGAAGAACATCACCCGCTTGGACAAGAACACTCTGCTTCAATTCCAGGCCTACGATTGGCCCGGAAATATTCGCGAACTTCAAAACGTAGTGGAGAGAGCCGTTATCCTGTGCGAGGGCGATACCTTTTCCGTCGATCCAACTTGGCTGAAAAGGGAATCGGCCCCCGCAACTTCTCCATCAACAGTCCTTGAACGTGGGCTGGGCCGTTTGGATGCCAATACCGAAAAGGAAATCATCATTGCCGCTTTGACCGCCTCCCAAGGCCGCATTTCTGGCCGATCAGGCGCGGCTGCAAAACTCGGCATCCCCCGGCAGACTCTGGAATCCAAAATCATCAGCTTGGGCATCAATAAGCGGAGGTTCCATCCTGGCGCCGGCCCTGGCACACGCGAAAAAAGTGACGGGAACGACGATATCGCTTGATGCGGACAACCTGAAGAACTCACAAAGGAGGCGTAAATCAGCGCTCTTGGAGTGGCCGGTTTTCATCTTGCTCTGAACGACTTGAAAAACAAAGTGGACCAGCTTCACCCCGACGCCTTTGTCTGCGTCAATGATCGAACCGCCGGGCGCCTGAAGCAGGGCCTTCAGGCTCAGGGCTACCAGATCCCGCGCGGAATTCGAATGGTTGGAATCGATGATGTGGAGTACGCGAAGCTGCCCTGACGACGATTCATCAGCCCTGCCGTGAAATCGGTCAGGCGGCCATGGCCGCCATGCTCGACCGCATCCAACACCCGGACACGCTCGCGCGAGACATTCTCCTCGACTGCAAGCTTGTCATCGGCGCCTCCTGCGGCACTCCCTCCTAAGACCTTCTTTGGAAGACAGTTCAGCTCGCGCTAACGCTGCAAGCAACCCGCGATTCTCGTTCACCGCTCATTGCGTGTTGAGGGTGCTCCATCCTCCGCGCCTTTTCGGGAGGGTGGCAGAACTTGGCCCAGCCCGTAACGTAACGGCAAGGCCCGCAAACTGCAACGCTGAGCGCCGTAGGCGCGACACTTCAGTCTTATTCCGCTTTCTTCCGGGCAACCACCACCGGAAATGGATTGCGCTCCTCGAATAGTTGCTGGTGCCAATAGGGATACGTCAACGTCACATCGCTCGCCGCGTCCAAAGTCGCAACCTGCTTCTTCGTAAGGTTCCAACCCTCCGCGCCAAGGTTATGCCGCAGCTGTTCTTCGTTGCGCGCGCCTAAAATCACTGTCGAAACGGTCGGCCGCTGCAACAACCAGTTCAGCGCAATCTGCGGCACGGTCTTTCCGGTTTCCTTCGCGATGCTGTCAAGCGCATCCACAATGTTATAGACCTGTTCCATGCGAACCGGTGGTCCCATCTCCCCGGTCACGTGGAGCCGGCTCACTTCCGGCAAGGGCGCCCCACGCCGGATTTTGCCCGTTAACCGTCCCCATCCCAACGGGCTCCAAACCAGCGCGCCGACCTTCTGATCCACTGCAAGGGGCATCAATTCCCACTCATACTCGCGGCCAATCAGCGAGTAATACACCTGGTGCCCGACGTAACGCGCCCAGCCATATCTCTCGGACACAGACAACGACTTCATCAGATGCCATCCCGAAAAGTTGGAGCAAGCGATGTAGCGAACCTTCCCGCTGCGAACCAGTGTGTTCAGGGCATCCAACGTCTCTTCCACCGGCGTCGTCGCATCGAAGCCGTGCATGTGATAGATATCGATATGATCGGTGCCGAGGCGCTGAAGGCTCCCCTCACACGCCTCGATGATGTGGAAGCGCGAAGATCCCACGTCGTTCGGGCCTTTCCCGAAGCGGAAAGTCGTCTTCGTGGAAATCAGCACTTCATTCCTCTTGCCTTCGATCGCTTTGCCCAGGATCTCTTCGGACAGGCCATACGAATAAATGTCCGCGGTATCAAACAGGTTGACGCCCGCCTCCAGACAGATATCGACCAGCCGCTTCGCCTCGCTCACGTCCGTCTGTCCCCAGGCCCGGAAAAACTCATTGCTCCCGCCAAAGGTTCCCGTGCCAAAACTCAGCACTGGAACTTTCAGTCCCGAATGCCCCAATTGTCTGTATTCCATGTTCTTTCGATTTCTCCTTTCCCGACGTCGCGCGGTGCTGCCGCGCATATTCGCACTGCTGTGTATCACTTGCTACCGCAGGCTCGCTTCTTTCGGCAATTCCGAGACGTTCCAACCTCCCCCCATAGCTTTAATCAGCAGGACGCTTAAATCCATCCGTCGCCGTAGAATGTTCACATCGTTCCTCTCGTTCGTTAGCGCGATCGTCTGCGCGGTGATCACCTGAAGATACGTGTCCACTCCGCCCTTGTATCGGTTCGTGAACAACTGGAGCGACTCTTCGGTTGACGCCGTGGCCTCCTGTTGCTGCCGTGCCTCGCCCTCAGGAATCCGTAGCGCGGCCAGATTGTTTTCGACCTGCTGGAACGCCGTCAGTGTCGTTTGCCGGTGCGCAGCCACCTCGGCATCGTGGTTCGCCAGAGCGCCCTGGGAAACCGCCCGCCGTCAAACACCGTCTCCATCACTTGCGGGCCCTCCGCCCAGAAACGGCTCGGCCAGGTGAACCAGTTTGTGATCGAAGTTCCTTCGAATTCGGAGTCGGTTCCGCTTCATGGCAGCAACCTCTTTTCTTTCTGCCCTTTCCCTCCCAACGTGCATCCAATCGAGGACGGTTTTTCCGGAAAGGGGAGTGTCCATGGCCACTGGCAACGAAGATCAGACCGTACTAGGTCACATCAATCAGCTTGTAACAGAAGAGGAACGGCTCTATGGCAAGAGCACTCTTTCCGAAGACGACCGCCAGCGCTTATCGGACCTGAAGGTGGAACTCGACCAGTGCTGGGATCTCCTGCGTCAGCGCCGGGCCCTCCGCGAATTTGGCGATAACCCGGACAACGCCAAGGTCCGGCCCGCCAAAATCGTCGAAAACTACGAACAGTAACCTTGGAGTGCGGCAGCTAGCCGCCACTTTTGCAGTGTAAACCCACTCACAACAAGGGACCACGAGCCCGGGCTGCCAACCTACTGCCCCTGCATGTCCTTGGAAATAATGTCCAACTGCATCCGCGCTGCCTGGCTTCCCGGGTTGTATCGCAACTCCGTCAGTATCTCCTCTCGAGCTGCCGCCAGATTGCCCTTTTGCATTTCGATTACTCCCAAAAGAAAGTGATAGCCCGTGCCATCCGGCTTGCGCGCGATTCCATGGCGAACCTGCGCCTCCGCGTCCGGCAAGCGCCCTTCCTTGAAGTAAGTCGTGCCCAGGTAGATGTACTGATCGGCATCGCTCGGATCGATTCGAATGGCGCGCCGGAGATACTCTTCAGCTAGCGCAAGATTTCCAAGACGGTAGTTCACGTAGCCGTAGTTGTAGTTTGCCAGCCACAATCCCGGTTCGTCGGCCAGCAGCCCCTTCAGAACCTCGCTTGCCTCTTGGTACCGGCCAAGCCTGCTCTCCTCGCTCGCCAGGTTGTTTCTGGCCTGGCCGTTTTTGGGAGCCACTCGCACCGCTTGGCTGTAGAGCGCAAGATTGTCCTTCCATGGCTGCGCTTCCACCATCGTGGCCATCGCCAGCGCAACGACGACTGCACTGGAAGCCACCAGGGGCAGCCGGACTTCCGACAGCCCTAGGGCCGCCAGAAATTCAGTCAGCCATGCCGCAAGAATCGCCATTCCCAGGACCGGTAGATAAAGGTAGCGGTCGTGAACGAAATCGTCTTGCTTGAACACGCCAATATAAAGAACCGGCGCAAGCGGCAGAAGAAACCATAGCCCTCCCAATATGATTCTCGGCTCTCGACTCCGTCGGTACCAAATCCCAGCGGCCGCTATAAGCCCGGCCAACAAAGCCAGTGGCGCCCAAAACAAACAGCTGCTCGCACGATCAACGACCGGAAGGTCATAGAAAAGGCTCAGGTTCCATGGCCAGACCAGATGCCGCGCGTAGAACCACATGATCGAAGGCATCGTGAGCAACGCGTCGCTGCGCGAAACCCAAGGAGCGGGACCAGGTACTTCGCGCAACACAAAGAAGCGAACCGCGGCGTACACCACGGTCACAATCACATACGGAATCGACTCCCGCAGTGCGGAACCTACCCGAGGTCCTTTCGTTTCCTCGCTCAGCCCTTCTGCCGGAATCCCCAGAAGTGCGTGAAAGAAAATTACCACCGGCAGAATGATCGCCGTCTCTTTGGTCAGCAGGGCCGTTCCACAGCACGCTAGCGAGCCAATCCACCAAGCGAGTGACGCTGTCTCACGAGCCTTCATCCACAGCCATAAACTGCCGAACAAACTCACTGCCAACAGCGAATCCGTGCAGCCGGAAACCCAAGCCACGGTTTCCACATGGGCGGGATGAACGGCAAAGACCGCCGCGCCTACCGCCGCCCAGCGCACATCCCGGAAATACTTCTCTAGGACCATCAGGGCTAAAAGGGACGCCGCTACGTGCAAAGCCACATTCGACAGGTGCCATCCCCAGGCCTGTGCGCCCCACGTAAAGTAGTTCAATCGCAGCCACAGGAAGAACAGCGGCCGGTAATAATGTGCCGACTGCACGCCACTAAAGAACCCTGCAATCGCTTTCCCAAAATAGGCGGGGACAAAATGCCAGGAGAGAATCGCTGGGTTTGCCAGCACTTGCACATCATCGTCATACACAAAGCCATACCCAAAGGAGGGAAGGTAGGGTGGAATCGCCAGACTCGCAACAATCCAGTAGAGACTCCCCGAAATCCCCTTCCTGTCGGGGGTTGCGCCCGCCACTTCATCCTTCGCCGGTCTCTTGATCGCGGTCTCCATGGCTCGCTTCTACCAGACTACCTACCGCCGTCCGCCGATTCCATCCCGCCCTTCCAAGCTGTGCCAATTCAATCATCCGGCCTTGTGACGTAAGCCACCGCGCCCCACGCTTCCTCCTCGTAGAATGGCTCTTCGTCAACACTTTTTCCGGAGGAGGGCCCATGGAACCCTTTCGTCATCACATCTTCGTCTGCACCCAGGAGAAGCCCGAAGGCGTCCCCTGCTGTCCCGCCAACGGTTCCTGGCAACTCCTCCACGCGCTCGAAACGGAAATCCTGTCCCAGGGCCTCGATAACGACGTGCAACTCTCCACCTGCGGTTGCCTTGGTCTCTGCGACGAGGGCCCCATCCTTATCGTTTATCCCGACGCCGTCTGGTATCACAAAGTCCAACTCGTGGACGTCCCCGAAATCGTCAGCTCCCATCTCCGCGATGGCAAAACCGTTGCTCGCCTCGCTTGGACCGATGCGCCGGCGATGAAAGCCATGGGCATCGAGCATCGTGACCACTTCCGCGCCATGCTCAAGGCTCGCGACCGGGCTGGCATTCTTCCCGACGACGTCAACGAGATGATCCGCGGCTTCATGGCCAGCCGCGCCGTGCTCACTGCTCTCGAGCTCGATGTCTTCAACGCGATCGGCATCGGCTCTACCGCCGAACAAGTCGCCCGGAAGATCCACTCCGACGCCCGCGCTACGGAAATGCTGCTGAATGCTCTCGTCAGTCTGAAGCTACTAGACAAAAAGGACCGAACCTTCCGCAAAACCGCAACTTCCTCTCGGTTCTTTTGCGAAGGTTCGCCCGACAACGCCCGTCCCGCCATGCTCCACATCGCCAACCTCTGGCACCGCTGGTCCACGCTTACCGACGCGGTTCACGCCGGAACCTCCGTTGCCCTTCGCTCCCGCGACGCCCAGGGCGTCGCCTCCTTCATCGCGGCCATGGACCGCAACGCCAAAGAACGTGCCGGCGCGGTCGTAAAAGCGGTTGGCGTGGACGGCGTTCGCCGCATGCTCGATCTCGGTGGTGGCTCGGGCGCGTACTCGATCGCCTTCGCTCGCGCTCTCCCCGAACTCAAGTCCGAAATCATGGACCTCGCCGAGGTTGTGCCCATCGCGCAATGCCACATCCTTCAGGCCGGCCTCTCCGACCGCGTCACCACCCGCGTCGGGGACATGTTGTGCGATCCGCTGGGAGAAAATTACAGCCTGATCCTCGTTTCCGCCATCTGCCACATGTTTTCGGAAGCAGAGAATCGCTCACTCTTTCAGAGTGCCTATCGAGCCCTGGCTTCCGGCGGCCGCTTCGTCGTCCAGGATTTCATTCTTGAGCCGGACAAGACAGCTCCGCGCTTCGCCACCCTCTTCGCCCTGAACATGCTGGTCGGCACGCGCGGTGGCAGCACCTACAGCGAACATGAATACTCAGCCTGGCTCCGTGACGCCGGCTTCTCGGACATCCACCGCGTCCACATCCCCGGCCCCTCCGGTCTTCTCATCGCCACTCGCCTGTAGCGCAGGGCGAGTCTTCGAGCCCTGCGGGTTTTCTGCAGCTAATGGCGGCGTTCCAACAGTCCTAACACAGGAAGGGCGGGTCTACCCTGACGAGGGAAGGGCCCGGTGCTTTTCTCTTAGATTTTTCTTCCGTACTTCTTTTCTTTTTTTTTCTTCCATGGAGCGCTGGCTTTTATGCCTGCCTCTCTTAATCCAATTTCAGAGGTGGGTTTTACCTCTTCCGTCTCCTCAGTGACCTCTGTGCTCTCTGTGGTGAACTGTACGCTTTTTCCTGCGGTGAGTTATCTGCTCTTTTCCGGCTTGGTGACGACCATCACGAAAAAATAATAGGCATAAACAGCAGCCAGGATCACGTCGAAGACCAACACAGTGATTCCCACAGTCACCTCGAAAGCGCCATTCGCCACGGCCCAATAAGCCACAACGCTCTTTACCAGGAACCAAACAAAGAGAAAGGGCACAACGATCGTACGTAGAGCCTTCGCTTCCTGCCTCCTGCCCAGCCACGCCAGAATGCCCAGCGCCAGGATTGCGCGGCTCCTGCCGTGCGGCTGGCGTTTGTGCCGGACACACTCTCCGTTGTCCCATAAAGCTTCGCCGTACGGTGGCTCGCAAAGACGAGCCCGCCGACAAGAACCACCAGCACAAGGCCGGTGAGCGTCAGAATTGCCTTCCAGCAACGAAGGCGACGGACGAGACTCATTCCTCATCCTACTATCCTGCGCTTCCTAGACTGCGGCGCGCGGCACATATTCCGGAGATCTCTTGACGAGCTGCAGGAAAATCAAGCAGTGCGCTACCAGTCCTAACGGTACGTAACAGACCGGGATGTACCAGAACGCTCCCAGACTCCCGCCTGTTCCTCCCACGCTCCCGCGAACTACGGAGTGGACAAAATCGACGGTTCCAAACACATTGAAAATCCACACCCCGGCAAGCGCCCAGGGATGCCGCGCCCGCACGAGAACAAAAGCGAAAAACGCCAGGACAAAAGCGGCAAAATCGCCATAAGCCTGATAAAAAGCAAAGGCCGATTGCGTGACCGCGGGATCAACCACGCCCGGTACAAGTGACACAAGCCCCAGATATCGCACCAAGAAGGGGAGGAGCAGCAGGAGCAGACCCTCCGAGTAAGGGCGCTTGCACAAGAACGGCCACACATACCATTTCGCGAGCATGCCAAAGATCAGGAGGCTCATCGCGAACTGGATCCCGAAATTCAGGAACGTGTTCATACGAAAATCCAAAATCACTTCCCTCTTTCTCCTACACTTGCTGGCTTCCCTCCACCACTGCTTCACGGCAGGCCCGGAGAATCTCCTCGGATAGCACGGAATCCTTGGCGGCACGCGCCAGCATGAGTCCCCCGACGCACAGCGCAATAGCAGAGATCGCCCGATACCGGTTCCGGGGCGCCATATGTTGGTTCACCGTTTCGATCAGGCCGCGCAAGTGGCGTTCAAAAACGTTGCGCGGTGTCCCGTCAATACGCCGGATTTCCGGAGTGAGCGAAGGCATGGGACATCCCACTTCCGGAGCGTCCCGGTGACCGCTGCACAAGTAGAACGAAACGAACTCGCGAACCCATTCCTTGCCGCGCAATTCTTTCAGCCTCGGCGGCCAGTTCTCTTGTGATTGGCGAAAAGCGACGTCCAAAGCTTCCGCCAACAGATTCTCTTTGGACCGAAAGTGCGAGTAGAACCCTCCCGCCGTCAAATTCGCGGAAGCCATCACCGCATCGACACCCGTTGCAGCATAGCCGCGAGAACGGAACAGGCCTGCCGCCGCTTGGACGATTCGGCTGAGCGTTTGCTTCTTATGTTCCGGTGGGTAGCGCATGAAGTGCATAATATTACGATCGTAATGTAAAATCAACTGCGAATCTCGTTCCGAGGTATCCACGGGCTAACGGCAGCCCGTACCAAGGGCCGGTTGGCTAACTCACAACACGACCCCAAATAGTCCCTTTCGTCACAGGAAGAGCGCCTATTGTGGGGATAAGCGGACGATTTGGCTGAATCGTCCTAAGTCTGATTTCGAAATAGGGCTTCTTATGTCCCAACTTATTTTGATCGGATCCCTGGTCATAATCCTGCTTGCCCTTTTGTTCGTCAGGCAGAAGAAAGCGGCCAAACGCCAAAGAAGGTGGATGCCGGACATCCGCCGGGTAGTCTAGAACAGGGTATTGCCCTCGTCAGGCTCGCAGCCTCGCTCATCGGCTGCCAGCAGCCTTAGGCGGGTCTGCGCCCGCAGCGGGGCTGGTTGGGCGAATCAAAATGGGCCAGCGCGGAAACGCGTAATTACCAGCCACGTCGTCGATCACGTTAATCTGGCACGTATAGAATCCGGGCTTCAACGACTCCAACGGAATCTCGATTTGGAAGACAACCGCCTTCCGGTCTGGTTCCGTAACCTCCTGCGCCAGAACTGGCTTGGTCTCGTAGACCTTTGCGTCGCCCTGCAGAAACTCAATACTGGATAGCACGCGCACGGTCTGGTGACCGTTCCTCGCTTGGCTGCCGCTTCCGCCTTCGCCCGACTTCGCTTTCGCGGAGTCATACACTTCGTACTGTAAGTACAGCTTCTGATCCTGCTGGAACACGTGCGTCACGCTCGGCACCAGCTCTGTCTGTTCGCTGATCAGCGGCTGAAACCTCGTCTTCTTTCCCGTGGCCGGCACGCGCTGGCTGCTCAGCACCACCGTGCTCATGCGCAACGGCGCCTTGCGCAGGTCCGGGATGCGCACATCCGTTTCGAACGTGCCCATTCGGCCAGTGCTGTTCTCTCGCACGACAAACTTGAGGTGATAATTCCCCGGTGCCAGCACAAATCCCGTGTTGTACTGCACGTTCTTGCGGCGCACCTGCTGCGAGCTGTCCACCGCCAGCTTCACGGTATCGCGCAAGCGTCCGACCGGAACCTTTCCACCCTCCAGCACTTGCCCGATGATGTCGATGGTGGCGTTGTCTTTGTCCTTCGCCTGCACGAACGGGATCTGAGAGCCTGGAATCACCAGCGACACGGCCAGGTAGTAGTGCGTATCGTCCTGACGGAAGTACGCCGCGCCCGCGTAGACAGCCACATCGGTTTCCGGCAGCTCCGCCGCCAGTTCGTCTTCCAATTGCTGCTCACGGTCCGACGATTTCATGTGCTGATAGTCGCGGTCCGCATAGTAGCCGGCGCGGTATTCCAGCTTTACGTCCGAGCGATTCACCTGCACCTTCAGGCGCCGGTACCGTCCATCTTTCAGATGATTTGTGCTCGTGTAGCCCAGAAGGTAGTACGCCGAAGTATCTCTTTGTACTTGAGAGAACACCCCGCTTAAATCGTTCGTGTCCATGAACGCTTTGCCGCCCGTATCCGCTGCCAGCGTGTACAAGGTTTCCTGCGACGCGTCGTTGCCGTTCAGGTCATTCAGTACCGATGCCCCGGTGTAGGCCGATTGTCCATGTAAGCTCGCGGACTGCGCCTGTCCGCCCGCGGGGAACGCCGAAAGCCCCCGCACGTCTACGGGATAAATCGCCACGTTCGCCCGCACCGCCGCGGCCGTCGCTTCGCGCAGCGCGGACTGGTTGTCGATGCCCGATTGCGAGATGCCATTGCTGAAATAGACCAGACTCTTCTTCTGCGGAATCTTGCCCATCGCCGCCATCACAGATTCGAGCGCCAGTAGCTTTCGGTCAGCACTGAAGGTGTTGTAGTCCGTATCGTCCGGCGTGTACGAGCCGCTCGTTTCCGCCGCTCCTTCGGAGCTTCCTGTGCCGCCGTTTTCAAATCCCTGCCCCTCGCTGTTGTTATAGGAAGAGAGCTTGGTCAAGATCTTCGCCTTGTCGTCCGTAAAATCCAGATCAAGCTGCAAATTCGTGTCCAGAGACATCAATGCCACCAGATCCGCCGGCTGCATTTTGGACTGGACATATTTCTTTCCCGCGTCTACGGCCCGGTCGATGTCCTCTGGCTGCATCGCCGAAAAATCGAAAAGCATCAGCATCAGTCGGCGGTCCCGCGCATCCAGGCTCTTCTGCGCCTTGGTGTTCAGCAGCCCGCCCGTTTCCGCTGTGCCGGTTACGGTCGTGCCAGCGCCACCCGCCATTACCATTTCATCGACCTTTTCGAAGTCAAAGCTCGACAAATCTTGTTTCTTTCCGTCTTCGTAGACTATGAAATCCTCTCTCTTCAGATCCTTGATGACGTTACCGTGCTTGTCGCGCGCCATCACGTTTACCAGCACGATCTCCGTGGAGACTTTAAGCACCCCGCTCCGCGCAGGCGGCGCCTGAGGAGCAGGCTGCTGCGCAAACAGGTTGCCTGCCGTCGCCCACACCAGCAGCAGCGCCGTCGCCATTCTCCAGATCCTGGTGGTTTCCATCAGCAAAGAATGCCCCGTCTTTCCCTATTAGAAGCGGAACCTCGCAATCATGGTTACCCGTCGCATATTGGCCACGCTCGTCACCTGACCGTAGGTGATGGAGTTCACCACCGTATTGATGTTCGAGAAATACGGCGTATTGAAAATGTTGGTGGCCTGCAAGCGCAACTCGAGCGACCGCGTCTCATGAATCGTGATGGTTTTGTTGATCGCCGAATTAAACGTGAACTGTGACGGCCCTTCGATAATGTCACGTCCCGCATCTCCATAGACCGTTGGCCCGGCGCAATTCGGCGAGCCGGTCAAGCAAAAGGCCGCGGTATTGAACCATTCCTTCGTCGTCGGGTTCGCAATGCCAATCGGCTGGCCCGCCACGACGTTCGCGCGGATACTGCCGCTTACGCCGCGATTGATGTCCGTCGTCGCCCCCAGCACCTGGGGTGTGAAATAGAAGCCGGAAGCGATTGTGAAGCTGCCGCTCCACTGCCATCCGGCCAACACATGGGAAATGGCTCCCTTGTTCAGGAACCTCCGGTTGTCCCCGAACGGCAGGTCGTAAATCCAGCTGCCGGTGAAGTTGTGTGTCTGGTCGAAGCTGGAGAGCCCGCGTTGCGCCGGCAAATCAAACGGATTCTGCGCCACCACCGTGCCTCCCCCGCCGACCGACGAAGCATCGTCGATCGATTTGGAGAACACATAGGTCGCGTTCACGGAGAAACCCTTCGACATGCGCTTCCGGATGCGCACCGTTCCCGCGTGCAGGATGGAGTTCCCTTCCGAAGATTCGAAGATAAACGGAGCGGAAGCCTGGTTGGGCAAGCAACTTTCCGTCCCCTCGCACGTCGGAACCAGCGCTCGCTCCGTATCCAGCCGCGTGCCTTTAGCTCCGTTGTAGCCCACGTTGAGCTGCACGTTGCCCGGCAGTTGGCGCTGAATGTCCAGGTTCCACACCTGCACATAAGCGAGACGGTAGTTCGGGTCGAGTGCATAGTTGTTCGTGACCGCGCTCGAAAAATTGCCCGGAAAGCCGTTCTCGAGGGTCAGAGGACTGACGGCCGGATTCGTAACATCTGGAACCGAATTTGTCTCCGTGGTGGCAAACGGTGGCTGAAACGCAAAGTTCCGGACAAACGTGCTGTACTGCGCAAGGTTGTAGTTGATTCCGTAACCCGCGCGCACGACAAAGTTCTTGCTGGCTCGCCACGCCAGCCCCAAACGCGGCGCCCAGTCATTCTTGTCCGGGCGCACCAGCGAATCGGGATAATTCCCAAAGAAGATTCCGTTTTGTCCCGGCAGAACGCGGAAGGCCGTAATTAGCGCGGGGCTGAAGCTAACATCGAGGTTGGAGATCTGGTTTCCGGTTTCGACGTATGGCCCGTTGTACTCGTAGCGCACGCCCAGGTTCAAGGACAGTTTCGAAAAAATTCGCCAGTCGTCCTGCGCAAAACCGTCAAAGGAATTCGCGCGAAACTCGTACGACGTTGTTCCGCCTTGCACGCTCGTTTGTTGCGGCAAGCCCAATAGAAAATCCGCAAAATCGTTTCCCGTGTTGGGAACCGCCTGCGTGCTTTCCGGCAGATATTCCGCTGTAGCGAAGCCGGTGAATACGAAGCTGCCTTCCGAATTTCGCGCCGAACGGAAGCCTTGCGAGATTCGCCGATAATCGCCTCCGAAGCGCCAATTGTGTTTTCCGTGGTTCCAGATTATGGAGTCGGAAATCGTATAAGTTTGATCCAACTCGCGGCTTGGCACCGGATCGCTGAAGCCCGCGTAGCTGTTAAAGGAGATCCCCGGCAGACCCCAATT
>Ga0187772_10000549_pt1 | contig 16853 bp, 20 predicted proteins | sample 0116_SJ02_MP15_2_FD_133137 | JGI IMG/M metagenome (GOLD analysis project Ga0187772, IMG submission 133137) | Tropical peat soil microbial communities from peatlands in Department of Meta, Colombia - 0116_SJ02_MP15_20_MG | ecosystem: Environmental > Terrestrial > Soil > Wetlands > Peat | place... | reverse complement strand
TGCACCAGGCGCCCAGCGGCAGCAAAAGCCCGAGAAGCTCGTTAGCGGACGGCGTGAGGCTGTAGCCGTCGTCGCTCAACGCGATCAAATTCCATGTCCTTAGTTCGCGGAGCCGCTGGTTGACCACGGTCGGACTCGCACCGCAGGCTTCTTGCAAGGCGCGGAATCGGGCGGGACCGGCGTGCAGCTCCCAAAGGATGCGCAGCGCCCAGCGGCGCCCGATCAAATCCAGGAAGGCCATGACCGGGTTTCCGGTGCGGGAACCGCGAACGCTTTTGCCTGGTGTCGGGATCATTTGCGTCGTCTCGCTACAATTTTAGTAGCATCGCCGGACAGACGACGCTAATATAATTGTAGCAGTATGCAATGGCTCGTATCTTGCCCCTCAATCCGCCCTATGCGCCCGAGATGCAGGCGGCGTTCGACAAGATCATGCCGCAGGGCGTCGATCCATTGGTCCTGTTTCGCACGTTGGCGGTCAACGGCCGCGTCTATCAGCACTTCAATGCCGGCGGTTTGCTGGATCGCGGCCTGATGACGTTGCGCCAGCGCGAAATCGTGATCGACCGCACCTGCGGTCTGAACCGATGCGAGTACGAATGGGGCGTGCATATCGCCTTCTTTGCCACCAAGGTGAAGCTGACGCCGCGGCAGATCGAAGCGACGGTCGACGGCAGCGATGCGGATTGGGCACCCGACGAACAAGTGCTCATCGAGGCGTGCGAGGAGTTGGACTCAACCCGGACTATTTCGGACGCGTTGTGGCATAGGCTTATCGAGCACTTCACGCCAATGCGCTCCGCTTGCCGCTTGAGCCGTTCGCGGCGCGGTTTTCGGCCTCGCCGATCAGCGAATGATCTCCAACGCGCGTGTGGCGGCGTCGGCGATGCCGATGTCGCCGGCGGCCGCCTTCTTCACCAGCGCTTCCATCTCCGGGCCGCTCAGTTCACGCATGCGGTCGGCGATCATGCGGCCCGCTGCCTGCGCGATGAGCCGCCGCATGCGCTGCTCGCGATTCTTCGCTTTGTCGGTGGCGCGTGACGCCAGCAATCCATCAATCGCCGCCGACAAATCTTCGATGCCGGTATCCTTGGTCGCCACGGTCTCGATAATGGAAATTTCGCGGCGGTCGTGCCGCAGCTTGAGCATGTCCTGCAATTGCTTGGTGGTGCGCTGCGCCAGCGGCAGGTCCGCCTTGTTGACCACCAGAATGTCGGCGATCTCAAGCACGCCCGCTTTCATCGCCTGCACGTCGTCGCCCATGTTGGGTGCATTCACCACCACGCAGATGTCGGCAATTTCGGTCACTTCGACCTCCGATTGGCCGGTGCCGAGCGTCTCTACGATCACGACATCGCGGCCGGCGACTTCCATCACATCGACGATGCGGTGGATGCTTTCCGACAAGCCGCCCAGATGGCCGCGCGACGCCACCGAGCGAATAAACACGTCGGGATCTTCGGCATGCCGCCGCATGCGCACGCGATCGCCGAGAATGGCGCCGCCGAAAATCGGACTCGATGGATCAACCGCGGCGACCGCGACTTTGCGGCCGCCCGCGCGCAGCACGGCGATATAGGCGTCGATCAACGTCGATTTGCCGGCGCCCGGCGCGCCGGTGAATCCGACCACGGCCGCATGCCCGGTCCGGGCGCACACGCGCCGATGCACAAGATCGGCGGCGGGGCCGCCTGTCTCCATCAGGCTGATGCATTTTGCGAGCGTCGCCGGATCGCCGGCGGCGAGCCTGTCAAGAATATCGTCGGATGACGCCGGCGCCGGCTCAGACGACGACAAGGGGATGGCCAAAGCCGAGTTCCTCGCGCAGGAGGTTCACGATCTCGCCGTGGGTGACGCCGACCTCCGCCGCCTCGACGATGCGCTCGTAGATGTTTTCGCGTTCGCTGCCGGCGGCGCGTTTGAGCACATCGAGCGCGCGGCGCACGTCGGCCTGGCTTCGTTCAGCCTTGTAGGCGACAAAGCTTGCGACGTGCCGCTGCATGCGTTCGAAGTCGGGCCGCTCAGTCGGGCGGCCGGCAGGCGCCACGTTGTCGGCCTGATAGCAGTTGACGCCGATGACCTTCTCCTCGCCGCTCTCGACCTTTTCCTGGAAGGCCAGCGCCGATTGGCCGATCATCGCCTGGATCAGGCCGGCTTCGGCGGCCTTGTACATGCCGCCGGCATCGTCAATCTTGCCGATCAGCGCGAGCATCTCTTGCTCCATCTGATCGGTCAGCGTCTCCACGTAATAGGAACCGCCAAGCGGATCGATGACGTCGCAAAGATGCGCTTCCTCACGCAGGATGTTTTGCGTGGCGACCGCGATGCGGGCGGTCTCCTCGGTCGGGGTAGTGATCGCCTCGTCGTAGGCGTCGGTGTGCAGCGATTGCAGCCCGCTCATGATCCCGGCCATCGCCTGCACGGCGACGCGGGCGATGTTGTTGAGCGGCTGCTGGACGGTGAGATCGACGCCCGACGTCTGGCCGTGGAACTTGAAGCGCCACGAGCCGGGGTCCTTGGCGCCAAGACGTTCGCGCGCCAGCCGCGCCCAGATGCGCCGGCCGGCGCGGAACTTGGCGACCTCCTCGAAGAAGCTGATGGAAATATCGAAGAAAAAGGTGAAGCGCCGCAGCACGTGATCGATATCCATGCCGCGGTCGATGCAATCCTGCGCGTATTGCAGAGCGGTCGAAATGGTGAAGGCCATCGTCTCGACCGGCGTCGCGCCGGCCTGCTGCATGTGTTGGCCGACGACCGACACCGGATTCCAGCCGGGAACATGTTTGCGGCAGAACTCGATGTGGTCGAGCAGCACGCGCCGCGCGCCCGACAGCGAGAGCCGGTAGAACATGTGGTTGGCGATGAAATGTGAGATGTAGTCGCTCTGGTTCGACGTGCCGGTGATCGACGTCCAGGGAATACCGCGCCGCTTGGCGACCGCGAGCAGGAATGCTAGCAGCGTGAACGGGGAGGGGTCATTCATCGCGGTCGAGATCTTGCCGAGCGGCACGGTGTCGAGCGCCCGGTCCATATGATCGGTGGTGTTGATCACGGTGCCGCAGGTGCCGAGCAGCAGCGGATCGACCGCGTCGCAGTCGACGCCACGGAAGCCCGAATTGCATGGCAACAGGCTGATCGCAGTGGCGCCGGCGTCGAGGATGACGCGGACGCGCTTGTTGTAATCCTCCGGCGTGCCGAGCCCGATCAGTTGGCGCTGCGTCCAGGTGCGGCCGCGATGCATGGTCGGGTAGATGCCGCGGGTATAGGGATATTGGCCGGGGAAACCGAGATTTTCGAGAAAGGCGTCGCCGTTCCAATCACGCGGCGTGTATAGCGGCTTGATCTCGATGCCCGAGCGATTTTTGACGACGCGGTCGGTGCCGATCTGCCGGCTATATTCGGCGCGCCAGCCGCCATGCGCCTGCTCGAAACCGGGCAGCGAGAGTTGAACGGCTTCTTCGCTCATTGGGCGATCTCCCTAAATTCGGCATTTTTGATTTCGCGCACTTTGGCGGCGAGCGCGGCGACGTGGGCGATGATCTCATCGCGCGGCGAGCCCGGTCCGAAGATCGCACTTACGCCAGCATGCAGCAGCGCCGGCCGCTCGTCGTCCGGCACGATGCCGCCGACGATAAGCCCGATGTGACCGAGGCCGGCTGAGCGTAAGGCATCGACGAGTTTCGGCACGATCAGATGGTCGGTGGCGAGCGACGAGATGCCGATGACATCGACGTCTTCTTCCATGGCGAGTTTGACCACGGCCGGAATCGATTGCCAGGGCGGCGTATAGATCACCTCCATGCCGGCGTCGCGCAGAAAGGCCGCGACGATGCGGCTGCCGCGATCGTGGCCGTCAAGCCCGATCTTGGTGACCAGCACGCGCGCCGGCGGATCGAGCTTGCTTACCGTCATTTGCGGCCCCGCGACGCCTTGACGCCGGCGAGGGCGCGTAAAGGCGCCAGCAATTCGCGTGCGATCGCCGGGACCGATTTGCCGCGTGCCTTGTACCAGACCGGCGTCCAATTCATCGCGCCGAGAAGCGCCAGCCGTGCCACCGCGGCGTCGCGCTCGCGCGGCAGCGGGATCGCGGAAAAATAGCGCGAGAAGCGCGCCTCGTAGCGGTCGCGCAATTCCTTCAGCTCGGTGGCGATTTCCGGCGCGTCGCCGGGCAGGATGCGGATGATGACGCGCGCATAGGCGGTGGCATCGAGCACGGACTCAAGGTGCGCGGCGACGGCTTTTTCCAGCCGCGCCCACGGCTCGCGGGCGACGGCGGCCGCCGCTTCGACCCGGTCCAGAATGCGCTGTACGCCCTCTTCGTACACCGCAAGCAACAGCGCTTGCTTGCTGGCGACATGAAAATAGATCGCGCCCGGCGTCATGGCAGTCGCGGCCGCAAGGTCGCGCATGCTGGTCGCGTGATAGCCGCGCTCGGCGAATTGCGCAGCGGCGGCGTCGAGCAGTGCCGGCCATCGGTTGGGCTGACGTTTGGGTGCTGAAGCAGGCACGGCCATTTTCCCCGTATTTCGCCAATCGAACGTTTAGCACAATCCGGACAGCGAAAAAGACAATGCCTGATTCATTCGGCTTTTTTGGCCCATCCACTCGGCAATCGCTAAACGATCGTTTAGCTCTAGACCCAATCGCCAATGCAATCAACGCGATAGCGATGATGCCGCTGGCGGCCGCGAAAACCATCGGCGCGCCGGGGCCATCAACGAAGCGATCGGGAGAGAACTGCAGCACGAGGCGCGACCAACACAGCCAACCCACCGCCGATGACGACGGCGTACCATCGAATCAGGTACAGCGCCGCGGCCGTGCCGGCTGCAAAGCCCATAGCCGCCAACGCCAGCGAGCCGAACAGGTTGACTGATCCGTGCCCGGCGGTTTTGGACCTGCGGGGAAAATGGCCGCTCGCAGCCAAGCCCCGCAATGCCGCCGCCAGCACCAGCGCGATGAACCCTGCCGTGGCGATGATCGGCTCGATCGAACCCATGAACTACCCGCGCCTTCGCTTGACCGACGGAAAGCCGTAACATACGAGACATATATCAGGGCGCTACGCAACGAGTGCGGCAAGTACCCATGTCGAAACCTGAAAATCGCAAGGCCAACGCGAAAGTGGCGCCGCCGCCATCGCCCGAGCGCAAGAAGCGCACCATCACGGAAATCCGCGAATCGAAAACGTCCGGCGAAAAAATGGTCTACATGTCGGTGCCGGATTACACCTCGGCCAAATGGGCCGAGCTTGCCGGCGTCGACGTCGTCGTGGTCGGCGACAGTCTGGCAATGGTCGCACACGGGCATCCGAGCACCATACCTGCAACCATGGACATGATGATCATGCATGCGCAGGCGGTGCGCCGCGGCGCACCGAACACGTTCTCGCTCGGTTGCATGCCCTACCAGAGCTATCACACCGTGGATCGCGCGCTCGCCAACGCGACGCGCTTCATGCAGGAGGCGCTGTGCGATGCGGTGAAGCCGCAGGGCGGAAAATCGCAGGCGCACATTCTGCGGGCACTGGTCGATGCCGGAATTCCGACCGCCTCGCATATCGGGCTCACGCCGCACACCATCGCCATGTTCGGCGGTTTCAAAATCCAGGGCCGCACCGCGGATGCGGCGATGAAGATCCTCGAAGATGCGCTGGCGATCGAGGATGCCGGCTGCTTCATGCTGGAATTCGAGGCGGTGCCAGCGAAGATCGCCAGGTTGATCTCCGAGCAGCTCACCATCCCGACCATCGGCATCGGCGCCGGCGTCGGTTGCGACGGTCAAATCCTGCTCTGCTACGACCTGCTCGGTGTGTTCACCGACTTCAAGCCGAAATTCACCAAGCGTTACACCAAGCTGACCGAAGTCGCCGTCGGCGGCATCAGCCAGTACATCAAGGAAGTGAAGGACGGCTCATTCCCGGACGACGAGCATTCCTATTCGGTCAACGAAGCAGAATACGAAAAATTCGCCAAGCTGGTCGCCAAACGAAAGCAGATTTGACATGGCGCGATCGCAAACCAGCGCCGCGCGGCGGCCGCGCCCGATAACCGGCCCCGACAGCCTGACCGACCAGGCCTATCGGTTGATCGAGGAGCAGATTGTTACCTTGCGGCTCAAGCCCGGCGACGTTCTCTCCGAGCAGATGCTGTCGGCGGTGTTCAAGATCGGACGCACGCCGATCCGCGAAGCCTTGCAGCGGCTCGCGCATGAAGGCCTGGTGACCATCCTGCCGCGCAAGGGTGTGCTGGTGACCGATCTCAACCCGCGGCATCAGCTCTTGGTGCTTGAAGTGCGCCGCGAGCTGGAGCGGCTGCTGAGCCGGGCCGGTGCCGAGCGGGCGACGCCCGAACAGCGCCAGCAGCTGCAGGCGATCGCCCGCGGCATGGACCGAGCAGCAGAGGGCAACGACGACATTGCCTTCATGCGGCTTGACCGCGAGTTCAACCGCCTCATGGTGGATGCAGCGCATAACGGCTACGCGGCCCGCTCGATGAAGCTTTTGCAGGGGCTGTCGCGTCGGTTCTGGTACATGCATTACCGGCAGGCCGCGGATTTGCCGTTGTGCGCGCGTTTGCATGCCGACCAGGCGCGCGCGATCGCGCAAGGCAATGCCGACCCGGCCGCCCGCGCCAGCGACAATCTGATCGACTATGTCGAGACCTTCACCCGCGGAACCGTATCGGTGCGAGTATGAGGACATACGAGGGCAAGCGCACCATGGACGGCCTCGTCGTCACGGTCGACGGCAAGAACTTGTCCGAGCATTACGAGGTCAAGCAATTCACCAAGCGCGGCTTCGAATGGACCTATGAGGGGACCAGCCCACAGCAACTCGCGCTCGCTATTCTGTTCGACCATCTCGGCGACCGCGACCGCGCCATCGCCCTCTCGGAACAGTATATGAAGGATGTAGTCGCCAATCTCGACAATGACTGGCGGCTGACCGGCGATGACGTGGAGGCCTATCTGTGCCAACGGGTTGCGCGTTAGCCGCATTGCGGCCGCCCGGCGGCTGTGATAGATGCGTGATATATCAGTGGAGACAGGCAGTGATCAACCAACGTCAGATCGATTTCCGCCAGGAATACCGCGCCCGCATCCTCGGCTGGTATGACGGCTATCTGCACCTGATGATCATTTACGCCATGGGCGCGGCGGCGTTCTACATTTACGTCGAACACTTGCACCGCATCACCGCGCTCGAATGGCTGACCGTGCCGCTGACCTTCCTGTTCACCAACCTGTTCGAGTGGGCGGTGCACAAATACGTCATGCACCGGCCGGTCAACATCAAGGGCCTGCGCGCGATCTACGAGCGGCATACGCTCAATCATCACCAATTCTTCAGCGACGAGGAGATGCGGTTTCGCGACCACAAGGACTGGCGCGTGACCTTATTCCCGCCCTATGCGCTGGTGGTGTTCATTCTCATGTCGATCCCGGCCGCCGCTATTCTCGGCACCATCTTCTCCGCCAATGTCGGCTGGTTGTTCATGTCGACCACGACCGGTATGTATCTGATCTACGAATTCATGCATTTCTGCTGTCACGTCGACGAGAACGCCTTCGTGCGCCATTTCCCGTTCGTCAATACGCTGCGGCGGCATCATACCGCGCACCACAACGCGCGGCTGATGATGGAGGTGAATATGAACCTCACCTTCCCGATTGCCGACTGGCTGTTCGGAACCTCGGACCTCGACCGCGGGCTCATCGGAACTCTACTCAACGGCTACGACACGCGCTTCTTGAAGAAAAACTTGCGCGGCCGCTCGCGCTTGCCTGACGAAGCGTCCGCGGTGCCGGTCGGCACCAATTAAGAGGGCCGAATGCCGTGCGACGTCAAAGGCATTGTCTCCGCCATAGTGTTGATCGTCGCGGCGGTGCTGGCGTTCTGGAGCAGCTCGCCTATTCGCCACGACTTCTCGACTTTCATCATGGTAATCGCAGTATTCATGGTCGCGGCGATGTGGGTGTTTCCCGAAGCCGGCGTAAAAAAGGGCGACGCGAGGCGGGGAAAATAAACCCGGCGCTTCACAGCCTTGCTATATGGCCCGAATTCGGCGCGACGCCGATCAGCCGGTCAAGTTGGTCGCGATTTTGCTTCAGCGGCTCGCTCAGGCCGTCATAGGTGATACGGCCCCGGTCCATCACCACTATGCGCGGCGAAAGATCGAGCGCCAGCCGGGTATTCTGCTCCACCAGCACGAGGGTCAGTCCTTGCGCATCGGCCAGATGCCGCACCGCGCGCGTCAACTCCTCGACGATCACCGGCGCCAGCCCTTCCGACGGCTCGTCCATCAGGATCACGGCCGGATTGCCGACCAGCGCACGCGCGATCGCCAGCATTTGCTGCTCGCCGCCGGAAAGCTGCGTGCCCCAGTTTCGCTGCCGCTCTTTGAGCTTAGGAAACAGGTCGAACGCCGCGGCGATCGTCCATGGTCCGGGCCGTGCGGCGATCTCAAGATTTTCCCGCAGCGTCAGCGACGGAAATATTTCGCGTTCCTGCGGCACGTAACCCACGCCCGCCGCGACCCGCCGGTGCGGCGCCAGCCGCGTGATGTCGATGCCATGCAGGCGGATGCCGCCGCGATGCAGCGTGTTGTGCCCCATGATTGTGGACAGGAGCGTGGTCTTGCCGACGCCGTTCCGGCCGATAATCGCCAGCGTCTCGCCCGCTTGGACGGTGAGCTGCACATTCTCGATGATCACGGTCTCGCCGTAGCCGCTCGAGACGGCGTCGAGCTGGAGGGCCAATCCTGCCTCAGTCACGGCGCGCCTCCCGCTTTTCGCCGAGATAGACCGAACGCACGCGGGGGTCGGCGGAAATCTCCTCCGGAGAGCCTTCGGTCAACACCGCGCCGGCGACTAACACGGTGATCCGGTCGGCAAAGCGAAACACCACGTCCATGTCGTGCTCGATGATCAGGACGGTAATGTTTGGATCGAGCCGCGAGATCACGTCCAGGATCAGGTGGTTTTCGGATGATGGCACCCCCGCCGCGGGCTCGTCGAGCAGCAGGAGTTTCGGCCGCTGCGCCAGCGCGATGGCGATTTCAACCAATCGCTGACGGCCATAAGGCAATTCGCGCACCGGCCGACATGCATCAGAGACGAGCGCGAGCGACTGCAAGTGATCGAGCGCTTCCTCGATCACCGCGGTTTCGCCGCCGGCGGATCGCCATAAATGATTGCAAGCGCCGGTCTGCTCGCCGATCGCGAGATAGACGTTTTCCAGCACGGTGAGGTTGCGAAAGAGTTGGTTGACCTGGAAGGTGCGGGCGATGCCGCGGCGGGTGCGTGCCGCTTGCGAAAGCGTGGTGATTTCGTCGCCATCGAGCAGGATTTTGCCGGACGATGCCCGCAACCGGCCGGTGATCAGATTAACCAGGGTGGTTTTGCCGGCGCCATTCGGCCCGATCAGCGCGTGCCGGGCGCCGTGCGGCAAAGCGAGGTTGATGTCGTTAGCGACTTCGATGGCACCGAAATTTTTTCGTAGGTCGCGGACTTCGAGGGCCGTTGCGCTCATGGCTGCGTTCTCCACCGCAGCAGCCGGCCGAAGTTCAAATATCTGGTGAACGTTCCGCGCCGCGCAAACAACACCACGCCGACGAGCAAAAGCCCAATGCCGAACTGCCAGAATTCGGGGCTTGCTTTCGCCAACTCGTTTTGCAGAACCATGTAGAGAACGGCGCCGATGAAGCTGCCATACAGCCAGCCGGCGCCGCCGAGGATCAGCATCATCAGCACCGCGGCCGATTGATCGAAATCGAATACGCCGAGCGTGACAAAGGTATTGGTCTGGGCAAACAGCGCGCCCGCGATTCCGGCAACGCCGGCCGAGATCGTGTAGGCGACAACCAACCGCCAATGCACCGGCGAGCCGAGCGCATTCATGCGGCCCACATTTTCCCGGATTCCGACCAGCGCCTGCCCGAATGGCGAATAGACGATCCGCCGTACGCCATAAAAGACAATCAGCAGCACGCCGAGGCAATACAGATAATAGGTGTGGCCGTAGAGATCGTACTCGAAGCGCCCGAACAGCGGCGCAATGTTCACGCCCGGGATGCCGTCATAGCCGCCGGTGAAGTCGCGAAACAAATTGCCCAGTTGCTGGAGCATGATGGTGATCGATAGCGTCAGCACGAGGAATGCGAGGCCCCGGTAGCGAAGGAGCAACCATCCAAAAAAGAGGCCCGCTATCGCCGCGACCAGCGCGCCGCAAGCGAGCCCGGAAATCGGTTCGCTCCAGCCGAGGTCGGTGATCAGGAGCGACGCGCCGTAGGCGCCCAAACCGAAAAATGCCGCATGGCCGAGCGTGACGATGCCGGCGTAGCCGAGAATCAAATCAAGCGACAGCGCGAACAAAATCATGATCAGGGTCTGGCTGCCGAGGACCATCTGGTTTGGAAAAATGAAAAAGGCGGTGATTAGGGCAATCCACGGCAACGCCTCCGCCGGACGAAACCGGCTGCGCCGCGCCAGGAAATCGGCGCCGCGCGCGCGATCGGCCGCGAGTTCGCCGCCGGGGGAGGGCGATAGGGCTTTACTCGCGTCCATAAAGCCCCGCCGGCTTGATCAGCAGGATCAGTACCGCGACCGCGTAAATGGCAAAGGTGCCGGCGTCGGCAAACAGGTATTTGCCGGCGGTGTCGGCCATGCCGAGCACGAGCGCGCCGGCAAGCGTGCCCCACATGCTGCCGGAACCGCCGACCGCGACGACGAGCAGAAAGAAGATCAGATAAATGATGGCGAAGCTCGGCGTGAGGCCGAGCAGCTGAATAGCGAGCCCGCCGCCGAGCGCGGCCAGCCCACTGCCCACCGCGAACGTGACGGTGAACAACAGATCGACATTGATGCCGACCGATTGCGCCATGCGCCGGTTATCGACTGAGGCGCGGATCTTGGCGCCGAAATTGGTGCGGTCGAAGCCGTACCAGAGCACGGCAATCAGAGCAGCGCCGACGGCGATGAGAAAGACACGGTAAGTCGGGAAACTGCGGGCGCCGAGATGAACTTCGCCCAAGAGGTAATCGGGAATCCGAATTCCGTGCGGCAGCGGTCCGTAAAAGTAGGTATAGGCCGCGATCGCCATGAAGGTCAGCCCGATTGTCATCAGTACCTGATTGAGTTCGCCGGCGCCGTAAAGCCGCGCGTACAGCGCGCGCTCGAACAGCACGCTGGCGCAGCCGACAACAATAAAGGCGATGAGAAGCGCGGCAGGGAACGGAACCCCCCAGTCGCCCGTGGCGGTCAGGACAAGGTATCCGCCGGCCATGGCAAACGCGCCGTGCGCCAGATTGACGAAGCCCATCAGGCCCATCGTCACCGACAGCCCGACCGACACAATGAACAGGAACATCGCCCAGGCCAGGCCATCGAACAGAATGCTGACGATGGTATTGACCATGGGCGACACGCTTCGACCCGAGCCTAAGTGCGACGGCCGCGGCGAGGATACCCGCCACGGCCGTGGGCGCAAATGCCGATAGCGCCTGGATTGCGTCGGTTACGAACCCGATCCGCACCGGCCGATCTTGAGTACCTTGCACTCGTCCTTCACGGCGGGGTAGGTCTCGAGCACTTTGACGCCGAGTTTGCCGCTGGACTCTTTGACCACTTCTTCGGCGCGCTCGGGCTGAATAACGTCGCGCGTCGCCGGATCGATTTCGATCGGGCCGCGGTAGCCTTCGTGCTTCCAACCTTTGAGCGTGGCGATCACTTTGGCGCCGTCGTCCAGATTGTCGCGCAGCGTATTGATGACGTGAAAAATCCCCGCCATCGTGTCCATGCCGGCCGCTGACATGAAATCGGGGTACGAATTCGGACCGTAAGCGTCGTGCCAGGCCTTCACGAAATCCTTGTTGCCGGGCGTATCCAGATCGTCGGAATAGCTCGACATCACGATCAGACCGATGGCGGCGTCGCTCATATGCGCAAGCTCGTAGTCGGGAATGAGGTCCATCGGACCGATCAGCCGAACGCCGGCCTGACGCATGCCGAGATCGCCATAGGTCTTCATCACGCCGCCGGCATGCGAGCCTGAGGGGACGAACACGTAGAAGCAATCGGGGTGCTCGTCCTTCACCCGCTGGAAGAACGGCGTGAAATCCGGCACCGGCCCGGGCGGACCGAAGCGGATTTCATCGACCAGTTTGCCGCCCGCCTTCTCGAAGGCGGTCTTGAATGCAAGCGTAGAGTCCTGCCCCGGAGGGAAGTCGGTGAATCCGGCCGCGGCGGTTTTACAGTTGAGCTTGCTCGCCGCGTAAGTTCCCATCGGATAAGCCGGGTCCCACATGCTGAACGAGAAGCGCACAATGTAAGGCGACAAAGTGGTGATCCACGCCGTTCCCGCGTTGGCGATCAGCATCGGAATTTTGGTTTGGGTCGCCAGCGGTGCTGCGGCAATTGCGCTCGGCGAGAAGACGAAGCCGGCGAGCAGCTTCACCTTGTCGTTGGTGATGAGCTCGGTGACCACTGTTCTTGAGTTCGCGCCCGAAGGCGGACCTTCGTCGCGCTTGACCAGTTCGATCTTGTTGTCGCCGAGTTCCTTGGCGTGCAGCTTGACGTAAAGGTCGAACGCCTTGTCGACTTGGTTGCCCAAGTCGGAGTTGGGGCCGGAATAGGGCAGCACCACGCCGACCTTGATCGTCTCCGCCTGAGCGCTTCCTTGAAAGCAAAACGCGAGCAGCGCAGCTGCGAGCGAACCGGCAATTTTCATTGGGCATCTCCTTGGGTTTCTTCCCACCCGCAATCGCGAATTTTGGCGCGAGCTGATGCATTCGCTCTTGATTTTGGGAAGTTTCGCACGTCAATTCGGCGATGGCAAAATCAGCGATAGGCAAAACAGGAGCCGCGTCGGTGTGACGCATCGAAGGCGATTTGCCTCGCGGGGGTAGGGTATGGCGATGACGAAGCGGATCGACGGGAAAGCGCGCGCGGACCGCTTGGTTGCCGAGGTCGCGGCAGCGGCGGCGAAGCTGAAAGCGGCCGCCGGAATAGCGCCGGGACTTTGCGCCGTTCTGGTCGGAGACAATCCGGCAAGCCAGGTCTATGTGCGCAACAAGGGGAAGGCCGCGACTGCAGCCGGCATCAACAGCTTTCAGGAACACCTGCCGGCGAACACCAGCGAAGCCGAATTGCTGGCGCTGATCGGGAGGCTCAACGTCGACGACAGGGTCGACGGCATCCTGGTGCAGTTGCCGCTGCCCAAGCTCATCGATCCGCAACGTGTCATCGACGCCATCGATCCCGGCAAGGATGTCGACGGCTTCCACGTGCAGAATGTCGGCCATTTGTGGAGCGGTGGATGGTACCGCGCGCTGTTGCCCTGCACCCCATACGGCTGCCTGTTGCTGCTGCGTGACGTGTTGCCCAATCTCGCCGGCGCCGATGCGGTCGTGCTCGGGCGCTCCAACATCGTCGGCAAACCGATGGCGGCACTGCTCCTGGCGGAGAATTGCACCGTCACCTTGGCGCATTCGAAAAGCCGGGACATCCCGGCGCTCCTGCGCCGGGCCGATATTCTGGTGGCTGCGGTTGGTCGGCCAGAATTTGTGCGCGGCAACTGGATCAAGCCGGGCGCCGTCGTCATCGACGTCGGCATCAATCGCGTGCCCGCGGCAGACGGGAAATCGAAGCTTGTCGGTGACGTGGCGTTTACCGAAGCAGAGGGACTAGCCGGCGCGATCACGCCGGTGCCGGGCGGCGTCGGCCCGATGACTATCGCCTGCCTGCTGCGCAACACGCTGATCGCCGCGTGCCGGCGGCGCGGCAAGGCGGAACCGCAACTCTAGGCCGGATGGAATTGAGCCTGGCTTTCCGCCGGTTTGTCGCTGAATTAGAAATGTTATCAGTTGGATAGCTTGGGCATCGCTCTACTCCGTCCCTTTGGGGGATCGCCGATCCAGCCTGAGCAGCCAAGCAAAAAAAATTTCGTCGGTCGCCGGATTCTCCGGAACCTCCAACGCTGACGCGCGTTCGGCTTACGGCTCAGGAGGAGTCACGTGAGGGGGAGATCACGTCGGACAGCCGAGGCTCGCGGTGCCTATTCCGCGGCGAAGAATTCCGGCACATTTCCCAATCCACTCTCTTTCGCGTCGTTCGCTTTGGGCGTCGATGCTCGTTGTACTCGGAAATTTCCATGCCCCGTACCAACCCCGATGTAGCCGGCGCCGCCAACAGCAATGGAGCGGCCGCCCTGGCGACCGCCGCGCCGGGCAAGGTTTCCGCCGCCTGACCTCAACGGCGGCGAAGCGTCGGAGCGGCGCGCGCCATCGCAGCGATGTGCCGGTGCTGCAAAAGCCGATCGAAGGCAAATGCTGCAACGGTTGTTCGTGCCGAATGTGGACGTTGCCGCCGTCACGCGCGGCAAGCCCGTGCCCGCCGCCGAGGCGCACGCGCGCGACTAGCCGGTTTTGGCCGGCCTGGGGACGAGCTTCAGCAGCGCGACGAACGGCGCGCCGATCAAGCAAGGCACCGCGGCGGCGTAAAACACGCCTCCGGCGCCGGTCCCCCATCCGACCAAAACGCCGGCGGCGAGCGGCCCGCAGACCTGACCGAGCCGTCCCATCCCCATGCCCCGGCCGATTCCGGTCGCGCGTATTGTGGTCGGATAAAGTCCGGCCGCCAGCGCGATTAGGCCGGTTCCCGTGCCGCCGAGGAAGAAGCCGGCGAGCGTCGAAGCAACCGCCAGCGTTGCCACTGAGGAGGTCGCCTGCCCAAAAGCGGCGAGGCACAGACCGCCGACGATGAAACCCGGTACTAACGTCCGATACGGTCCGAAGCGGTCGACCAGAAAACCGGAGAACGCGCTGGCGCATACGCTGCCGGCGTTGTTGAGTGCGATGATGAGTGCGCCCGCGGAAATCGAAAAGCCGGCAGCGTGCAACACGGTCGGCGTCCATGCCGTTACCGTCACCAAGACCATGAACACCGCGAAGAAGGCGATCCACAGCAAGAGGGTTTCGGCCGCGCGCCCTTCGGTGAGCAAGTGCTTGACCGGCACACCTTGCCGCTCGGGTTCAGGCGCGGCAAGGAGGGTGGCGCCCGCCGGGACTTCGCCCGGAGCGATCCGATCAAGTATCCGGCGCACTTCATCGAGGCGGACATTGCGCCCGATCAGAAAGCGCAGCGATTCCGGCAGGTAGGTGACGAGCGCGGCGGCGAAGACGAGCGGAACGATACCGCCGATGTAGAAGACGGACTGCCAGCCGAAATGTGGAATGACATACGAGGACGTCAGGGCGCCGATCATGCCGCCGAACGGCCAAGCCGCGAATGCGACCGCAACGAACACGCTGCGTTTGCTCACAGGTGCGAATTCACCGCCGAGCGCGAGGAAGCTTGGCACCGCGCCGCCGAGCCCGAGGCCGGTGCAGAAGCGGACGGCCAAAAGCGGGGGTAGCGTCGTGACCTGCGCGGTCAGCAGGCTGAAAACGCCGAAAACGACGATCGCGGCGACAAGGAAACGCTTGCGGCCGAAGCGGTCGGCCAGAGGCCCGAAGCTCAGGGCGCCCAGCGTGGCGCCGATCAGCGCGGCGGAGAAGACCGGTCCGAATACTTCGCGCGGCAGGTGGAAGGCTTCGGCGATCGCGGGCGCGGTGTAGCCGATTGCCTGCGTGTCGTAGCCGTCGAACGCCGCCGCCAGCATGCACAGCGCCAGGACACCGACCTGGTAAGCAGTGATCGGATGCCGGTCGATTGTCTCGTTGACATTGACGACGGCGGTCATCGCTCGTTCAAGCCGCTTCCCGGGCACGCGGCCGCACTGGCTTAGCACGCTGGCGGATCATAGGATTGAATCAATGGGGAGGTGCAGTGGCATGAATGCGTCGACCGCCGAAAATGTCGAGACCTTGAGCGCGTGCCTGGGAACCTATGCGCACACCAAGGCGCTGAAAAGCGGCGAAATCAAATCCGACCGGGTGTCGTTATCCTTTACCGAGATCAATCCGGTGAACCGCGCGTTCATGCCGATGGCGCGCGAGCAGAAGTTCGACGTGTGTGAGATGGCGATCGTCACCTACTTGCAGGCCAAGGCCTACGGCAAGCCGCTCATGCTGTTGCCGGCGACCATGATGGCGCGCTTCCAGCACGGTGCGCTTCTGTACAGCGCCGAACGCGGCACGGTGCGGCCGGACGACCTCGCCGGCCGGCGGGTCGGCGTGCGTGCATTCTCGCAGACCACCGGCGCCTGGATCCGCGGCATTCTCTGGAAGGATTACGGTCTCGATCTTTCCAAGGTGAAGTGGGTCACCTTCGAGGACGCTCACGTCGACGAGTATCGCGATCCGCCCGGGGTTGAGCGCGCCGCCACCGGCAAGGACATCACCAAGATGCTGATTGACGGCGAACTCGATGCCGCCATCTTCGGCGGCGCCATGCCGGACGATCCGCGGCTGAAAAGCGTCATCCCTGATCCGGAAGCGGCCGGCAAGGCTTGGTGCGAAAAGCACGGCACGGTACCGATCAACCACATGGTCGTGGTCAAGGACAGTCTGGCTAAATCGGACGCGGCGGCGGTGAGCGAAGTTTTTCGCATGCTGCGCGAGAGCAAGAAAGCCGCCGGCCTTCCCAAGCCGGGTGCAATCGACTTCGTTCCGTTCGGCTACGATGCGGTCAGGCCGGCACTCGAATTGATGACCAGTTACGCAGCGGAGATGAAGCTTATTCCCCGCCACTACGCGGTCGAGGAACTTTTCGACGACACGACGCGGACGCTGCAAGACTAAACGGCCGGTCGTGACAGACACGGCGGTGTCAATTTACGCTTCGGCTTCAATGCGGTAGCATTCGCGTTGCGAGGACTCACATGCAGTTGCAATCGCTCGGCTATATCGGCATCC
>Ga0187772_10000548_pt1 | contig 16861 bp, 17 predicted proteins | sample 0116_SJ02_MP15_2_FD_133137 | JGI IMG/M metagenome (GOLD analysis project Ga0187772, IMG submission 133137) | Tropical peat soil microbial communities from peatlands in Department of Meta, Colombia - 0116_SJ02_MP15_20_MG | ecosystem: Environmental > Terrestrial > Soil > Wetlands > Peat | place... | reverse complement strand
GTTGTAATTTGTTAGGGAAATGGGGTAGAGAGTGTTCCTGAGAGAGGAGACTGCTATGTCCCAAAAGAAAGATAGAAAGGAGAAAGTTCCTAACCTTGTCTTAAGCTTGGAAGAGATTGAAAAGCGAAAGGGCTGTCAGTCGGACCATCTTCCAGACAACCAAGCTGGGTCGGATACACCCTTTATCGATTACAATTGAAATCCAGACCATTTGCCAGAATCCATCGATCCTTAGAAGAGGAAGCAGTTCACAAGAAAAGAACTTGCGAAGTTCACAAATCATCAGCAGGAATCATGCCAAGGGATTGAACATGACGAGTTGAAAGTAAGCATAACGCCTCACTTCACCCGCCGGTAGGCATGGATTTTAACATTTGGGATTAAACTGTTTTTTAATCAGATATTTCCTCAAGAAATCGAGGGCGATAATGGAGGCCCTTTCTCGCACCATCCAAAGTTCACCGCCAAGTGAGTATTCTTGGTTTTCTATTCCTTCAGAAGTTGAAAGTGAAGAATAGGTTTCTATTCGATATTCTCCCTCCCCTTGTTTCTCCGCTATTCTCCCAAACATGGCAAGTCCTAAATCCGCTTCGAACTCGTTTCGAGCCCTTTGAGCGAATGACCCAGTAAGCCTTCTTGAATCCTCTCTGACAGAATTGAACTCCTCCAAAGACAGATTCAGAAACTGTCTTTGCGAAATTTCGGATGGAAGAACGACCCCTTGGATAAAAGAGTTGCTATTCGCACTGGTCAATTTCTGAGAGATGATTCCTCCCGTGAAGGTTTCAACCACAGTTAATGCGAGCTTTAACCTCTCCAATTCCCTTGCGATATTTCCATGCAGCGTTTCGTTATCCACGCCATAGATCAAAACGCCAAGCCGATTTCTGATTTCCTTTTCCATATTTTGTATCAGGTTTGAAGCTTCTCCAGGATTTTCGGCTTTGGCTGTAATTCTAATCCTTATGTCCCCCATTGAGGCAAGTGTCCCTATCGAAGGATTTTTACTCTCCTTCATCAGATCTTCGATTTGAAGGCCGATGGCGCTCTCTCCAAGGCCACAGGCACGCAAAACCTTGTATTGAATAACCTGATGTTTAATATCAAATCGTTTTCTGAGATAAGGGATAACTGTATTTTCCATTAAATATTCCATCTCCAAAGGAACGCCCGGGATAGAAATGATCGCGCCAGTGGAGGTTTCCACAATAAACCCAGGAGCCGTCCCTTTTGGGTTTTCAATGGGAATGGCTTCTTCCGGAATATAGGCCTGTTTTCGATTGCTCCCGGCCATTCGAAAACCCCGCCGTTTGAAGAGGTTTTCAATCTGTTCCATTAAATGAGGTTGAAAGGTGAGAGGATGCTGGGTGACTTCAGCGATAGCCTCCCGGGTGAGATCGTCTTCAGTGGGACCGATGCCGCCAGTGGTAATAACGATCTGTGATCGATGGATCGCCTCTCTGATCACCTCTTTCATTCGTTCGAGATCGTCTCCAACCGTTGCAGTCTGAACAAGTTCAATCCCATTTTCTGCAAACCGTTTAGCAATGTAGGAGGAGTTTGTATCAATGATTTGACCGAGGAGGAGCTCTGATCCAATGGCAATGACTTCAGCCTTCATTTTTGTTTATTAGAAAAAGGAAAGCGCCCTCGCCTGACTCGGACATGCGGCGCACGGACAAGAACATCCTTTTTCATCAAGTATGTCTCCATACTTCCTCGCAACAGGATGGCTAAGAGGTGTGTTTTGTCATTTCATCATATAAGCTACGTTTGTCGATCACTCTTTTCCCCTTAAATTCCGTTCTCTCCAAACAGTCAGGTTCTACGACCTGAACCACTGCACGAAGCCCCCGTGCCTTTAATGCCGCCTCTAGTTTCCCCCTTAGCTGAGGAACGATTCCGGTATCGACTCCTTTTGCGTATTCCACTTGAACAATCAGCTCGTCCATCGTCTTTTCCCTGGTAATAATAATTCGATACTCATCGCCGAATCCCTTGCTTCCTCTGATTACATCTTCTATTGCGCTCGGATAGACATTCTCCCCTCTCACCACAAACATGTCATCTGCCCTGCCATAGATGCCTTTGGGCAGTCGGGGGTAGGTTCGGCCACAAGGGCAGGGATCATTCACCCACAGAGAAATATCCCCCGCCCAGAAACGGATCATCGGCTGTGAGTTTCGTTCTAAATGGGTATAAACGGTCACCCCTTCCTTTCCATAGGGCACCCTCTTTTTGGTAATAGGATCCACCAACTCCGCATAGACAATGTCCTGCCACAGATGCATCCCTTTCCTGTATTCACACTCACAATTAGACATCCATGGGGCCATTTCAGCCGTCGAGCCGGCATCAATACAGATTCCGCCATACGTTTCTTCGATTCGCTTTTTGGTGGAAGGGATTCCTGCTCCTGGTTCACCCGAGAAGAAAAGGATGCGAAACTTGAAATCTTGGGCGGGGTCCACTCCCATCTCTTTCGCCCTTTCGGCGAGATAGAGGCTATAAGAAGGTGTTCCATAAAAAGCGGAAGGTTTGACTTCTTTGATCCACTCGATTCCGCGATCCGTCTGCCCCGGAACGCCGGCACCGAAAGGAAAGGCAACCGCCCCGAGACGCTCCACTCCCACTAATGCTCCCCAGCTTCCCCAGTAGAGGCTGAAAAAAGAACCGATGAAAACGATATCCTCCTGACGCATCCCAAAGCCCCACATGGTCCTGGCATGGGCTTCAGCGATACATTCCATATCTCCTTTGCTGATGGCGAAAGCCGTTGGCTTGCCCGTGGTCCCTGATGTTCCCTGTACCCTTGCCAAATCGTTCAAGGAAACACATAAGTTGCTCCCGAAAGGCGGATTTTCCTTCTGATCTCGACGAATTTCCTCCTTAGTTAAAAAAGGAATGTGCTCAAAATCCGCCAAGGATCGAATGTCATCAGGCTTAACGCCAGCTCCGTCCCATTTTTTCTTGTAAAGACGAGACCTTTGATAGGCGTACTTCAATTGTGCTCGAAGCTTCGGCAGAATGACTTTTTGCTCCCTTTCCTCCGGGTCCATGGTTTCCAAATCCCTAAACCAAAATTTGGAATTTGCGGAGGGAAGATAAGAGCGATCATATTGAGGCGGCCACTGTTTTAGCATAAAACACCTCACTCTCTTTTCCACGAAAGACTCTATAGTTGTACATGGGGGTTAAGGTGAAGACATCGGCCTATTCGGAGGATTATGTCGTGCTTACAAATCTTCAGCTTTTACCATTTGACCCTAAACCAAACGGGCTTCCTAACCTTAACCTACACACTATTTCATTGATTATGATGTATGGCGAACAGTATTTCATAACGGATTGCTAAAAGAATTCAATGTATTCTGGAAACTTTTCGAGATACAATCTTGCGTATGGAGGACACGATTTTTTCACGGGTCGCTCCGGGGATAAACGTCTCATCAAAACCGGTCTTTTTCAATTCTCCAGCATCCTCAGGAGGGAAAACACCTCCAATAATAAAGGCCACGTGGTCTTTTAATCCCTCTTTTTTTGCTTCTTCAATCAGGTCATTACCCAGCGTGAGATGTGCACCTCCGAGAGAACTTACGCCAACCACATCCACGTCTTCCTGGATGGCAGTGTGAATAATCTCCTTGGGAAATGAATTTCCTATGTAAATGACCTCCATCCCCGCATCTCTCAATTCTTTAGCAACAATGATCAAACCTCTGTTATGAACATCTAAACCGAGTTTTGACAAGAGTACTTTTATCTTCCCTGCCATCTTCTACAGGACCTTCTCTTACCCTCACCCTTTAACAGTTTGGGATGGCTTTACCAAAGTACAGGCGGTTTCCATAGACCAAAGGCCTTCTTAAAAACCTTAAATATCTCACCCTCGGTACAGCATGCCCTCGCGCACTGTAAGGTGTAAGGCATGACGTTTTTTCCTTTTTTGCAAGCGTCTTCAAGAGCGGTGAGGGCAACGCCCACCTTTTCATTATCCCTTTGCTTTCTCAATATCGCCAATCTCGCCTTCTGCCTCTCTTCTACTCCCTCGGGATATCGAAAGACATTGATCGGAGGCAGTTCAACGGGAGCTTTATAGATATTATAGCCGACGATTTTTATAAGTCCTTTCTCAATCTTATTCCTTTCATCATAGAAATATTCAGCAATCTTCTTGTGTAACCAGCCTTTATCGATTACCGTTACATAACCTCCCATCTTCTCAATCTCATCAACCTCGTCAAGAATTCTCGTTTCAATCTCATTGGTCAGGGCCTCGACGTAGAAAGAACCGCCCAGGGGATCAACCACCTCCGTAACGCCTGTCTCCGCCTGAAGAACCTGCTGTGTTCTTAATGATAGCAACGCCGCCTCCTCCGTGGGTACAGAATAAGCCTCATCATAAGAATCCACGTGTAAAGACTGAACACCACCCAAGACACTGGCTAACGCATGATAAGCTGCCCGGATGATGTTGTTCAGAGGCTCCTCCCTCATCAGGGAAACGCCCGAGGTCTGCACATGGCATCTCATCCACATCGACCTGGGACTCTTGGCATGGAACCGATATTTCATGATCCTAAACCAAAGTCTTCTCACCGCCCTGATTCTGGCGACCTCTTCGAAAAAGTCGTTCCCAGGAGACCAGAAGAATGCCAGCCTCTCCCCGATCCAGTCGACCCCATGCCCCCTGCGGAGCATCTCTTCGACGGTTCCGATCGCATTGACCAAAGCAACGGCCATCTCCGTCACGCCAGAGGTTCCGAACTCTCGTAAATTGTAGCCATTAAAGGTGACAAAGTTCCAGAGGGGCACCTGTTGCCTGATGAACTCGATATTGTCACATTGTATCCTGAAGCAGTCTTTCGGCGGAATATATTCGGGGCCGCTCCGGACCACTTCTTCCAGGGTGATATCATTCTGCACGCTCCCCCGTAACTTGTCCCAAGAAATGCCTCTTCGCTCGGCGAGGGCCAGATACATCGGGAATAAGATCGCCGTATTAGACGGATAATGCGTCACCAACGAAACGGTCACTTGATCGAGAGGGATATCCCTGAATAGGAGTTCCATGTCTTCCACCGAATCGATCGCGACTCCCGACATGCCCACCTGTCCCTTCGAAAGAGGATCGTCGGAGTCATACATTTGAATCGTTGGGAGGTCGAAGAGGGCATTGACCCCCGTCGCGCCGTGGGCCATCATAAATTTTATTCTCTGGTTCGTCTCTTCAGGTCCCCCAAAACCAGTGAGCTGGCGCATGGTGAATTCTTTACCACGGTACATATTGGCATGGATTCCCCTCGTGAAGGGCTCTTGGCCGGAATAGCCCAGGTCTTCCATGTAGTCAAAGCCGGGGTTGCTCAGTGGCGTGTAGAGCATCTCCCTTTGGATATCCGAACCTAAGATGGTAGACGGAATGGCGCGCCAGTGCTTCCGATCTTCTTCGCGAACGGTCGCATTCCTCCACTGCTCAAACTCCTGGCGGAGTTTTTCGAGGACATCAGGATGATAGAGGGGTGACCGCTTCTTACTTGCCAACGTTGCCTGCAAGATCTCCTTGGTCGTTCTCTCTTTCCTACCCATAAGGGTCGCCTGTTACAGATTTGGTGGGTCTTAGATTTTCACGAAAGTGCTCGAGAAAGCCTGCCTTCCCCGCTTAAGCAGGAATAGGCAAGCGTCTACTGCTGGTGATTTTTAAATTTTCGCTCCACCTTTTGAGAGAAGAAATAACTTCTACAAAGTACATTCCTACGTCAAATCATAATTTTTCCGGTTCGCAGAGATTTTTTTGGTTTGCGGCGACACGACCGCATTTCTGACAGAAGAATTTTGCCTTTCTTACAAGCCTCTTAAATTCTTCTTTTCGATTTACTCCCATCTCCAGAAGTTCGGGTGACTTCAGATAGCCGATGTTCTCTAAAAAACATAAATGCTCTTCATGTTCTGGATGGGGCATTTTAATTTTTAATGGCATGGACGTTTCTCCTTTCTAATTGAGCAGAATACTATGCTGAAAAGGAATAGATCCGACATTCTCTAAAAGCCCTTAGGCACGCATTCAATCTGAGAATTTTCTTCTACCATTTGGAAAATCGTTGTTGTCATGCTGAACTTGAATCAGCATCTCCTTTTGCCTTTTACTCGGGATCCTGAAACGAGGTCAGGATGACACATCAATAAAATTTCAAGTATCTCTTGCTATGTGCTTTTCTTCAAAGTTTGATTCAATCCAAGACCCTGGAGTTTTGCCAAATTCTCCTCCTTCTTCTGGGCGATTTTACGAAAAACCCTCGCCACTTCGGGAAGGGGAACCTTGGACGAGGCATCACGAAAGAATTTTTTTTCTCGTTCTTCGAGAATCATGGCCACCCTTAATACATCAACATCCCCCATCGGGTCCAACATCTTCAGGTTGATTTCGTAATCCTCCTGGTGCAGTCCGGTGATAGGCTCCAGGATCATCTCTGTCACATTTTCCCGCCGCGTTTTCTCCATGAGGGAATAATTCTTCCCTCCTTCCCCTAAGAAAGCTTGCAGGGTTTCTCTGAGGGCAGGATTTTTGGCTCTTTCGACTAAAGTTTCATAAGCGTCCTTCGTCTGTCTTATCATCTCAGCAGCAAATCCCATAATTGCACCGAACGTACTCAAGGCCATTGCGGTCTCCTTTAGATTCTTACATTCTGAGAATTTTCTTCTAACATTCTGCAAGAATACACCACAAGAAATCTCCCCTCCTCTTCGATGGGAGAGGAAGAGGACGAATCCCCTCCCACCAGAACAGAGGGAGAAAAGGAAAATTTCAAATATCTTTGGTCAAAGATCACGTCCACCGTTGAATCACAACTTTAGTATCAGTGAAGAATTGAAAGACCTCTCTGCCGTGGCCCTTGAAATCCCCAAAGAAAGACCCTTTGGCTCCCCCAAAGGGGAAAAAAGACATGGGCGCAGCAATACCAAGGTTGATCCCCATCATGCTTGCCACTGCACGATACTTGAATTCCCGAGCCGTTTTTCCATTCGTCGTATAAAGACATGCAGCGTTTCCATATTCGCTATTCTCAATCAGCTTCAGACCCTCGTCCAGATTCTTGACACGAATGAGAGAGACGACCGGTCCAAAGATTTCCTCCTTTGCGATAGTCATATCTCGGTGCACCTCATCGAAGACGGTTGGACCAATGTAAAATCCGTTTGGGTAACCATCGACTTTAATATTCCTTCCATCCAATGCCAGCTTGGCCCCTTCTTTGAGCCCCTTCTCAATATATCCCAGAACCTTTTCTTTATGCTTCTTAGAAACCACAGGACCCATCTGCACCCCTTCTTCAAGACCGTTACCAACCTTAAGGGCCTTGGCCGCAGCAACAAACTTTTCTTTCAGTTCTCTATAAACATCTCCGACGGCAACCAGCACTGATCCAGAGAGGCATCGCTCCCCAGCGCACCCATAGAAAGAGGTAATCAGGGAAGGCATGGATCTGTCTAATTCTGCATCGGGCATGATTAGTACAAAGTTCTTCGCCCCACCCAAAGCCTGGACGCGCTTCCCCGTCTCCCCGCAAGCCTTGTAAACATAACGGGCCGTGGCGCTCTGGCCGACAAAAGAGATCCCCTGAATATCAGGATGATAGAGCATTCCGTTCACGGCATCCTTTGCTCCATGGACCATGTTCATGACCCCCTCGGGAAAACCACATTCGTCGATGATTTCAAAGATCCGGGTCTGCGTCATGGGCACCTGCTCCGAGGGCTTTACAACATAGGTATTCCCAGAGACAACGGCATAGGGCATGAACCACCAAGCTACCATGGCCGGAAAATTGAAAGGAGCAATGGCCCCGAAGACTCCAATGGGCTGACGTTCCGCTGTACAGTCAATACCCTGCGCAATGTCCTCCAAATTATAGCCTGTCATCATGGTGGTCACCCCCGTGCAGTGCTCCACATTCTCAATCATTCGCCTCACCTCGCCCCGTGATTCATCGAGGGTCTTCCCTTCTTCCGTCACCAGGGTTCTGGAGATATCTTCGAATGCCTTTTCGAAGAGATCCTTAAGTTTGAAAAAGTATCTTGCACGAGTCAAGGGGGGCGTGCATCTCCACTCCCAGTAAGCTTTCTTGGCGGCTTGAACCGCTTTATCAATATCTTCTACTGTCGAAAAAGGGACCTCTCCGATCTTCTCTCCTGTAGCGGGGCACCATACATCCCCATATTCGTTCGTGCCCGAATCAACCCATTCTCCATTGATGTAATTTTTAACTCTTTTCATCTTTTTGTTTAACCTCCTTCTCCAATCTTTTCTTTTAGTCCTCCCACCTTTCCCTTCCCCTCCGGGGAGAGGGAGAGGGCGGGGATCTATTAAAAGGCTTTTCGATAGAGTTCCACAATCTCTTCGGTCGTTGCTTTTCTGGGGTTGTTCCCCGGGCTTCCGCTGGCAATGGCATCAGCAGCCATTTGGCTCACAATAGAATGAAACCTCTTTTCATCCACCCCTAACCCTTTCAGGGTAGGAATTTTCAAATCGTCATTCAACCGCTTTACTGCCTTGGCCGCTAAATAAGCCGCATCCATGATTGAAAGTCTCTCCGTGATCTCTCCCATCGCTTCTGCAATATCCGCATACCGTTTGGGATTCCCCGGGATGCTGAATTCGATGACCGTGGGAAGGAGAGCGGCATTGGAAATCCCATGGGGAACGTGAAAGTAGGCTCCGATGGGGCGAGCCATCCCATGAACCAATGCCACCGAAGCATTGGAAAAGGCCAGTCCTGCTTCCAGGGCACCGGTCATCATGTTTGTCCTTGCCTCGATGTTGTTCCCGTTGCACCATGCCTGCCGTAGGTTTCCCGAAATCAATCGAATCGCATGGAGAGCCAGAGCATCCGTAATCGGCTGGGCCTTCACTGAAACATAGGCCTCGATCGCATGGGTCAGAGCATCTAATCCTGTCGCTGCGGTAATTCCCTGAGGCATCAGAAGGGTCATCATCGGATCAACGAGGGCTACCCGCGGCATGACGTTCGGGGTGGCGATCAACATCTTCACATCTCTTGTGGTGTCAGTGATGATCGTAAACTGGGTCACTTCACTCCCCGTTCCCGCAGTGGTCGGAATGGCAATAAGAGGAGCTCCGGGCTTTGGAATCTTATTCGCTCCTTCGAAATCGCTCATCTTCCCAGGATTCGTCGCCAATGCTGAAATACCTTTCGCCGTATCGATGGGACTCCCTCCTCCCACAGCGATCAGAAAATCGGCTTTGGCCTCCTGATAGATTTTTAACCCCTCTCCGGTATAATCCATGGTAGGCTCGGTCACGACCCTGTCGTAAGTGGCGAAAGGAATCCCGACAACCTCTAGAGCCTTTTTGATGTCGTCGAGGAGGCCGATTTTCTCTAAGAGATTATCCGTGACGATTAAGGCCTTCTTCCCCAGCCCCTTGGCGAAGGATCCCACCTCTTTGACAGCGCCGGCCCCGTTCACAATCACCGGAGGCGCCTTAAACTGAAACGTTTGCATCATTCTTCATCCCCTCCTTTCTATACTCCCAAAAGTTCTTGGTGCAGCTTTCGATCAGCCCAAAGTTCCTCGGGCTTCCCTTCATAGGCGATCTCGCCCTTATCCATCACATAGACCCGATCCGCCAGCTCCAAGGCCATCAGGGCATTCTGCTCAACGAGCAAGATCGTCACACCTTTTTTGTTTATCTCTTGAATAATCTCAGCCAGATGCTTCACTATCATCGGGGCTAATCCCTGAGAAGGCTCATCCAACATCATAAATTTGACATTCCCCACCAAGGCCCGGCCAATGGCAAGCATCTGTTGCTCGCCGCCGCTCAAACGATTTCCTTTATGTGTCTTCCTTTCCACGAGCGCTGGAAAGTAATTGAAGATTTGTTCAATCTGATTCCGCTTTCGTTTCGAATCAATCCCTTTCATAAAAAACGGAAGCTCAAGATTCTCCATGAGATTTAAGTTGGCAAATATCCTTCTTCCCGCAGGGACAAGGCTAATCCCCTTATTGGCTACGGTCTCCGGAGGAAGTGCTTCAATCCTCTCCTTCCCAAATTGGATGGAACCGCTGCGAGCAGGCGTGAGACCCAAAATGGTCCTCAAAGTGGTCGTCTTTCCTGCTCCATTGCGTCCGAGAAGAGCAACGATCTCTCCTTTTCTCACCTTCATGGAGACATCGCGAAGGACATGGCTCTCGCCATAGAAGCTATTGACCTTCTCCAGCTTTAAGATTTCATGACCATTCCCCTCCACCTGCCCCTGTCGATGGTTCACCATCTGATATTCCTTATCCAGGCCTCCGAGGTAGGCCTTCTGGACCTCATCATTGGCCTGAATCTCACTTGGTCTCCCCTCAGCGATCTTCTCACCCAAGTGAAGCACCGTAATACGATCAGAGATCGAAAGGACAATATCCATCTTATGCTCGATGAGCATGATCGTATATCCTTTTTCTGATTTCAATCTTTGAATCAATTTGACTGTGCGAATACTCTCTTTAGGCGGCATCCCTGAAGTGGGTTCATCCAGCAGCAGGAGTTCGGGTTTCGTCGTCAGGGCAATTCCAATATCCAAATGCCTTTGGTCTCCATGAGAGAGATTCGCGGCGGTCACGTTGGCCTTGCCCTTCAAACCGACGTCCTCCAAAATTTCCCAGGTTCTGTTGACGGCCTCATTCTTTGAGTAATAAAGGAACGAAGGGATGAGAATGTTCTCATAAACCGTCAGCTCCGGAAAGATGCTAGTAATCTGGAAGGATCGGCCGATTCCTTTCATGGCCACCCGAAACGGAGCAAGGCCAGCAATGTTTTCCCCCTTGAAGAAAATGTCTCCGCTGCTCGGGGTCAGCATTCCTGTAAGCACATTAAAAAAAGTGGTCTTCCCTGCTCCGTTGGGACCGATAATCGATCTCAATTCCCCTTTCTCTAAGTTGAGGTCCACACGACAGACGGCTTCCAGGGATCCAAAATTTTTACACAATGCCTTCGTCTCAAGTATGTTCACACCGCTCTCCTTGGAGGCAAATCATTCGCTCTTTTGAAAGAAACCCCAGATTCCTTTTGGAAAAAAGAGAACGAAGATGAGAAAGATCATTCCCATGAATAATTGCCAGAATACCAATCCCCCGATCTTTGCATAAATACTGATCAGCACGCGGAGGGCAACGATTACTCCCGCCCCGATGATTGGACCAAAAAATGTTCCCATCCCTCCTACCAGGGTCATGATGACGACGTCCCCGGACCGAATCCAGTCCAGGGTTTGGGGAAACATATAGTTCAGGAAGAGCCCGTAGAGCGTCCCGGCCACTGCAGCGTATATCGACGAAATGATAAAGGAGAGGAGCTTATACCTTCGAACGTTGTAACCAACCATCTGAGCTCGGGTCTCATTCTCCCGGATCGTCTTCAGGACCTGACCAAAATGCGAATGGATGAGTCTGTATTTAACAATTGCCGCAAGGATAAATACGATGGCAATGAAATAGTAGAAGTGGAGAGGCTCAAAAATCGGAATCGAAAACAAGCCCGGAATTCCGATCACATCCCTGGGGATCCCGGTCAGACCATCCTCACCACCGGTAAAGCTCTTCCAGCGGGAGGCAATGAAGAAGAACATCTGCCCAAAGGCAATCGTGAGCATGGCGAAATAGATCCCCGTCTTGCGGATGATCAAAAGTCCGATCAGGATGGCCGTCACCGTGGAGAGGGCGATCCCGAAAAGCATTCCCAATAGGATCGGGATCTTCAGATGGATGAGTATGAGTCCCATGGCGTAGCCTGCCAGGCCGAAGAAGGCGGCATGGCCGAAGGACAGAATCCCGGTATACCCAAGCAGGATATTGAACCCCATGGCGAAGATGGCAAAAATCACCATCTCAATGGCAAGGCCGTCATATCCTCCTATGAGGGGGATGATATAAGGCCATAACAGGACTATGATAGAAAGGATCGCCAGTTGAAGAGTGGCGTTGGTTCTGATGGTGTTAATCAATGTACTCATTCAAGTAGACCCTCAATGCCACTGATCCCTCTCGGCCTGATCAGAAGGACGATGGCTAATAAAAAGAAAACGATGACGTCGGCCATAGGAGAATAAATTTCAACGGTGAGGCTCTTGACGATTCCCACCAATAGCCCACCGATCACAGCTCCCCAAAAACTTCCCATTCCTCCGATGATCACCACCACGAAAGAGGGCATGATGATATCTGTTCCCATCGGCGGGAAAACACCCCGGATGGGTGAGGCCAGAACACCGGCGATGGCGGCAAGGCCCGCTCCAATTCCAAAGACAAGAGTGAATAAAAGATCGATCTTAATTCCAAGTGTCACCACCATCTCACGATCGAAGGTGCCTGCAAGGATCGTCTTCCCTAACTGACTCCTTTCCAAAAAATACCAAACCCCAAAAAGAAGAACGGAAGTGAAAACAATGACAAAGATACGGTATTTGGAAAAGTAGGCAACCCCTATGTTGACAACACCCGACAGGATCTGGGGCGCCGTCATCGGATAAGGGACATCCCCCCATATCAATCGGATCACATCCTCCAGCACCAGGGCGACTCCGAAAGTCAACAGGAGGGTATGGAGAGGGTCCCTTTTATAGATGGGACGGATCATGGAGGCCTCGATCGCAAGGCCAAGAATTCCAACACAAGCAGGGGCGATTGCCAGTATAGGCCAAAAACCGAAGAACTTCTGTAGGGTGATCACGGTATATGCCCCAAGGGTGTAAAGAATTCCGTGAGTGAAGTTGATCACCCTCATCAACCCCATGATGATGGTCAGACCCACAGCCATTAATGTAAAGAGCATTCCAAGGGCGAAACCATTAACCAGTTGCGTGATGATGACGGGAAATGTCAGGTTTAGGTGCATAACGCATCTCCACGAAAAAAAGGGACCTGTTTCATCACTTCGAAAGAACAGGTCCCTTCCAAAACATCAGGCTTTTTTTAACATATCATATGGCTCCAGTTCATGCCCGCCATTGGCTTTCCATTCTTCATAAGTAGGAAAAGCCTCCTCGCCCTTGAGATGACCGAGGATCTGGAAGTAATCATCTTCACTTTTCCAGTTTTCATCTCTCTTGGCTAAGCCGACAAGCACATCCTGAACATTCTGATGGTCGAAGGCCCGCCAATAGCTCGGATTCCACTTGAGGCCGTCAAACTTGTGGCCTTCCAGTGCCTTGATCACGGGGATCATGTCCGTCGTTCCAGCTCTTTTGATCGCTTCGAAAAGCTGCGTGTGAGTGATATAGCCGAGGTAGTGTCGGTATGAAGGCCTCCATTCACTATAGGTTTGATAGGCCTTCATCAGGGCGTCATGCAATTTTTTTGAACCTGGAGTATCGATTGTTCCAAGCCAAGACATGCCCCAAGCCCCTGCAGCAGCCGTCCCAATCCCTTTCATCATCGGGGTACCGCTCAAAGGACCTGCCAGCTTCATCTCCTTGTCAAGGCCGAATTCCTTAAATTGTTTGACACAGTTTATTTGATCAGCGCCGTAACAGTTAACAATGAGACAATCCGGTTTGAGTCCCCTTGCCTTTAACAGCTGCGCACTGAAGTCTGTCGTTCCCAGAGGAGTGAAGTCATTTCCTAACTCTGTTCCTCCAAACTTTTTAATAATGACACGGTTCATCGAATCCCGCCCGGTGTGCCCCCATGTATAGTCAGCCGTAATATGATAGATTTTCCTTACATTCCAGTTTTTCGCAATCCAGGTTGCGCAGGCGGTCGAGAGTGCCCAATTCTGGATGGTGGTTCGGAATGTGGTTCGGTGGGATTTTTGCATGGTGGTATCATCAGAATGACTTCCAAAGGCCATAAAGAGGACTTTCTGGTTCCATGCATAATCGGAAATGGCAATGGTGACGCTGCTGGTCAACGTTCCTGACAGGAAATCCACCTTATCCCGCTCCACCAGCTTCTTGGCCTTTTGGACTCCAATGCCAGGGTTCGAAGGAGCATCTTCAGAGATCATTTTGATCTCCCTTCCGAGAACCCCACCCTTCTTGTTATATTCATTGTTAGCGAATTCTGCACCTTGGAACTCATCCCTTCCAGAATCAGCGTAGGGACCGCTGAGGGGTTCGACATTTCCGATCAAGATAGGAGGTTTACCCGCAGCACCGACGTAAGGCCCTTTGAGAAACTGCTCTAAAGTGATTGCTGCCCCAGTTGCCCCAGCTACTCTTAGAAAGTCCCTTCTTGAAATCTTCTTCTTCAATTTCTTCTCCATACCATGCCTCCTTTCCATGAATAATCAAATATGAAAGTCTTTTGCACCCAATTCCCCCCTATACCGATCAGAATAAGAATATCTTTGGTTTTCTCATCACCTCCTTATGGAGATAAGAAAACAGGACCCATTGAGGGGATTTGAGACCTTCGAACTAAAACATGAAGCTCTCTTTTCCCCGCGTGACTCCGTGGAGACTTAACTCTTCGATCCGCCTCTCCTTCTGCAGGGTAACAAGATCTTGCTCCACCTCTCGAACATGTTTAACCATTTCAGCACGAGCCTTTTTCCCATTTCTCTCCAAAAGTGCTTTATAGATACGTCGATGAGCGTTGAGAACCTTCTGGGAAAACTCTTTGCTGGGCTGTAAGATGTCCTTGGTGTCAATGAGGAGATTCTCAATAAAATCCAGAATAAACATCAGGATGGGGTTCCCGGTGACGCTTGCGATGATTCTGTGAAATTCTATTTCGTTCTCTCGGGATTCAATTGGGACGTCGTGTTTCAGAACATAATCACATCCGTTCATTAACTTTTCCAATTTCTCCAAGTCTTCTTCTTTGATTCCAGGAGCAGCCCTTTCAGCAACATAGGGCTCTAAGATAAGGCGAACCTCAGAAAGATCTCTTAAAGATACATTCTTAAAATGAAGGAAATTGGTGAAGCAATCTTTCGCTTTCTCCATGTCCACTTCAGTGACAAAAGGGCCGCCTGATGCTCCTTTCCGAATTTCCAGAAATCCTAATACTTCTAAGGAACGTAATGCCTCCCGGAGAGTGGCCTTGCTGACTCCAAAATTTTCGATCAATTCCCTTTCAGGGGGAAGTTTATCTCCAGGCCTTAATTTCTCTTCGAAAATTGCTCTTCGTATTTGTTCAACGATGTTTTCAGAAATTTTGTTGGACTTAGCGGATTTGAACATGGAGGATTGTTTAAACTCTGGATACGTTAGGTATTGTTTCCTATATCGAAAACAAATTCTCTTGTCAAGAAAAATCTTTATAAATATTGCAATATTTATAATTAGCGATATCTAAAGGATTTTCCTAACCAGATTTTCCTCGGGCTTCCGCTCACACACTAAGCCACTGTTTCTTAAGAATCCTCTCAGCCTCCACCTCTTCCCTGAAAGCCTCACGAAGGACATTCTGGAGGTTCTGGAAATCCTCCGTTCTATCTGCTTTAACGACGTGTTCTCTGTCATCTATTACCTTTAGCCTCCAATACCGATCTACAACCTCGATGACCTGTACCGGATCGGTTGCCACCCATACTTTCATTCGGAGCAACCCTTCACCGGTGAAGGGACTCTCAACCTCTAATTCAACGGTACTTAATCTGAATGACGCTGTCAAATTTCCCCTCGGCTAACGATTACACAAAGTACCAAGGTTTGGCAACGTCAAGGATGATGATTTCAGATGTAACAGAGCATATCAGCGTCCCACCCAAGACCAAGCTTGTGGATGGTTCTTCTGACCCATAAACTTGTATGTGACACTTGATGGATCGCTCATTTTGACTTTTTTCTACTTTCTATACGGTCCACCGCATAATCGCAATATTCTCTTAGCTCCAATCCCTTCTTTGTTTTCGAAAATGCCTTGATGCCCTGAATATCATCAGATTCCCCGCAATTACCCAAAGCTATTAAGACATTCTGCAAATATTTCATTTCATAATCAGGAAGCAATTCTGTTGCCAATTTGGGAAAAGGATGTCTGTGAGCTGGCGGTAGTTTTCCGCCTGGCCCTGGATGAGTTATCGCCGCACCGGGGTGCCTCTTCCGTGGGGTCACTCTTGCATTGGCCGGGCAGACACTCTGGCATACATTACACCCCCATATCCAATTATCCATCATAGCAAACAAATCCTTGGGAATTATTTCCAAACGGTGCGTTAGATGGGTTATACATCTATTACGATCGACCTTATATGGTTCGTAAATGGCTTTTGTCGGACAACGTGTTAAGCAAGCAATACATTTGTCACACATTGCAAGCCCGGCTAAATCAGGCGCAATCTCTGCCTTAATCGGCTCCAGGGGCGCATTTGTAACTAATTCAACCCAATTGTTGATGTAGGAGCCATAATTCTTGGTATAAATAAGTGAATTCTTCCCATACGTGCCAATACCAAGTTTATTGAGAACATATTTAATGGGTAAAATCCCCTCCCCATTCAATTTACCTTTAAATCCCTTATTCTCAAGAAACGAAATTAATTGTTTGCCTATCTCTTCGGCAATTTTCCAATAATTCTGATGAACGCCTGTAAGTCCAACGTTTTGTTTCTGGTTTCTGAATTTAGCGAAAACATCGTCATATCCAAATACACCCACTATGACGGCTACAGGAAGTTCCTCGAAATCATCAGATTCAAGGCGATCGAACTGCTTATCGAATTCATCTGGTGCATGATTCCTCAATTGTCTAATTTGATCTCGACTCAAAATGACGTGTATGTGTGATCCAAGTGAATCGGCATAAGCAATTAAATCTGTTGTTAGTTCTCGCATCTACTTAACCTTTCTTTATTTGTTCCAATGATAGCCTGCTTTGGGGTGATCTTTGGCCGCTCGAATCAAACCTCCCT
>Ga0187772_10000547_pt1 | contig 16865 bp, 18 predicted proteins | sample 0116_SJ02_MP15_2_FD_133137 | JGI IMG/M metagenome (GOLD analysis project Ga0187772, IMG submission 133137) | Tropical peat soil microbial communities from peatlands in Department of Meta, Colombia - 0116_SJ02_MP15_20_MG | ecosystem: Environmental > Terrestrial > Soil > Wetlands > Peat | place... | reverse complement strand
TATGCTGGTAAATGGGACCACCGGCGGATTCCCATCCGCCTTGGGATTCTTCATCTGACCGGTTATACCCTGCTGGCCGATCATCACCTCTACGATCTGCCCGTCCGCCAGCTTTTTCTTGAATTCGCTGTAAGGGATCTCGGACCGTCGGGTCAGAGGGGTCAGAACAAAAATCTGAAAGAGCCACAGAGCAATCAGGCTCGTGATAAGGTAGCTGAAGCCGTAGCGAAGCTGCCGGTTCTGTTGCTGCTCGCGTTTCTTCTTATCGTTGGGATCGGGTTTTCCGGGTGAAGATTCTCTTTCGGCCATGGTGTACCTCCTCCTGATCACTCAATTTCGTTTTCACCGATGGGTCATGTTCATCGCCTATTGGATCGACGCCAGGCGTGCGAGAAGGGGCTGCCGTGATGTCAAAAATGAGGCTCGGCTTCGCTGCACAATCAACCGCATAGTGCAATGGAGTAAGGCTGACTCCATGTCTTTCATGAAAAATCAAAGTGAACACGGACGAGCAAGAACCGCACAGCCAGAAGTAACGGACCATCTCATTCGATGTGTCATACGTTTCCGATCGCCAGAGCCTCAGTCGAAAGATTCTTCCTGCATGCTGATGTCCAGAAGGTCGGCAACATTGAGGATTTGCACATTGCAGCGCCCTATCGGCTAGATCTTCCCAGGCCCGCCGGACTTCGGGATCGAGCATTGAATCGTGTATGGTCAAGACAGTCTCATCCAATGCGCGTCGTGTTCTAAGCAAATTCTCTCGCAGACCGTCAAGGGCTCTACCTCGACTCCCACCTTTCTGCCGTGCTTGCGTAGTTGCTCAAACCACTTGTCCAATTCCGACTCTGTCTTCTTTAAGCCGATTTTGAAGAAATTTTCCACAATAACCTTCCAAAGCATGGGCTACAGACTCCGCGCTGATCTAACTCCACGAATCTCGCTTCCGCTCCCGCCTACTGCGTCTGATTTGCATTTGGACGGCCACAAAAAAGGACGGATCGCAGCCGTTACAAACTATTTGTAGAGCGGAACTTACGACAGAGCGAGGTTTACGCCGTAGGTTTCAGCCCTAAAATCCGGTTGAACGCGCCGATGATACCTCGTCACAGTGACGAACTCTCGAGCGAGTGCGCCGAGACGAGTGTTCATTCGGAGGGTAGATGCCCGAGGCCCTCTGCCAACATTCTTGCGGGGCGGACGGGAAGTCTTGCCGCAAAAAACGTCAATACATTTCCTCAGTACGGCGACGCGAAGAAAGACAAAGATGGCCACCATCGTGCTCCGGAAGAATTGGACTGGCCGCAGTCGCAAATCGAGGATAGAGCCGGCTGAATGAATCGAGACGAATCATGCATCGAGTGTTAGTGATCGTTTTTGATAGTGAAGCGCGAGCCGACGAAGGAAAAAGCGAACTGCTGCGACTGGATAACGAAGGCTCTATCAGCATCTACAGGTACGAAGTGCTGGTTAAAAAGGCGGATGGCCCCGTCATCATGAGGCAAGCCGACGGTAACGGCACGCTCAGTCCCTTCGCGAAATCGATATTTGGACGCCTTATGGATTCCACACGTCCTTATTTCCCGGGTTCAATTCCTAAGCCCTCAACGCCGAGAAGTGGCAATTCTCCGGAATCAAACAGAATCAAGAAGGGGGAGGTATTTATCCGTGACGTGATGGAGGTACTGTTGCCCCACCGAGTGGCAATCGTGGCGGAAGTGGAGGAACAATGGCCGACCGTCCTGGATAGGCGCATGGCGTCGATGGGAGGCGTGATCTTCCGTTGGACGGTATCAGAAGTGCAGCATGGGGTGGAGATGTAGGGCTGTTTCGCAGGTGATCTGTTGACATCCTGAACCGCTCGGAGGAAGAGCGATGGAAGATTCTAAACCAGGAGCGTGCAACCTGGCGGCGTTGCCGCCGTGCGCATCGTGCAATCATCCAGCCTCTGACCATGCCACACCCGGTATGAAATGCCGCATTTGTGGGGATGAGTACCAAGATCCGGCAGACGACGACCAACCCTCGAATGCCTTGTTGGGAGAGTAGCCCGGCCACAGATTCAGAAACTGACTCGCCCGGAAGATGCGTTTCTTTGAGAAACCGCGATCTGACCGTCAGCGATACAGCTCTCCACCTTGCCCCAACTCCAGTCCCGATGCCGACAGATACGAACGCAAAGCTTCTTCCGCTGCGTACCAGTCGACTTCAGGTGAGCCAAATGGGCGGCCGCGTTTTTCCCAATGTTGATAAGCGAGTTCTCGGACGATTTCCTGACGACTCTCATAAGAGTGCGTCATCGGCTTTTGCCATTGCCCGATATCTTCGTGTTTGGGCTCTTCAGTCATGTTCGCTCCCGCCGGATGCGGAACTAAGCTTTACGAGTCTGGTAAGTCCGTTTTTCGCGAAGCCGTGTCAACGCCTCCATGGAGGTTGCCGATGTCACCCTTTCTTTCCCGGCATCCCTCGGAATTAGGGGGCAGCGCCGCAACGTGTCTTTCGTCGGATTTTTGCAATCGAGAATTTATTCTGGAGTGAAGCTGGTCAATCTTTTTCTGAAGTTGCTCTTTCCGGTCGGAGTCTGAGAGGGACTGCTCGGCCTCCAATTGGCCGACGTCGGCCTCCATCGCCGCGAGGTTGTCTTCGTCGGTCGTACGGAGCACATTCGACAGACTTCGACGGAATACCATTCCGCCGATGTGCTCCATGGGGACGTCGACGGGTGACGTCCAATTTTCTCTGATCTCGGACAATACCGCGACTTTGCCGGGCAGGATGGCGTTCCGGAGGTCATCGACGAAATCTTCTCCCAGGCGCGCATTATCGGCGTCAGCTCCCTGGCCGAAGGTGAAACCGGTGGAAGCGCTGACACACAAACCCGATGGGCCACCCAGAAGTGCGATTAGGCTTGCTAGTGGAGCGCTGAGCAAGGTATCGAGGGGCCCAAAAGTTTGCTTTGGCACCAACTTCACCGTGCCATCGGCATCCTTGGCGAGAACCGCGTGACTATAAACGATGATGCTGTCTTCGCGGTCGAGCCGGAGAAGTACCCTTTCGCCTTCCTGGGCTTTCGTTTCGTCATCGAAGACCACCACCAACACTCTGTGCATGACGACTAGGTCCTTTGGTCTCGCCGTTATGAACTACCGAGATCAAATCCTCGATCCTTGCGAGTGCACGTGAGGTTCCGGAAACTGGCCGGTCCGGTGGCGCCGCGATGCCCCCTCGACTGCAGCAAACACGAACCGCAAAGTAACCGCGGCTCGGCAGCTTGACCATCTCAGTCTCCGCCACAATGACGGAATAGAGTCAGGTGAGATACGACAGGTCGATTGCGAGGCCCGAGGAAGCGGGAAAGGAGCGCTTGTTTGATGCCATTTACGTGTGTGCAAGAACCCCTCTCGATTCGGAACTGCATATGCACCCGAAGCCTCTGATAATCTTTTGAACTCCAAAGGAAGAGACATCTCACGGTTTGACCAACGGAGTTCACGCATGAATGTGGATCCCCTGGCAGGAACGACTCCCACTGGTTCGCAGCTGGCCCATCGGGGACCGAAGATGTGTACAAGATCTATGCGGAGAGCTTTCGGGGAAGAGATCAACTCGTGCGGATCAAGAAAGAGGCGCAGGAGATGGTCCGCAAGACACTGGCAGCGGCCCAGCAGACTCCCGCTTGACGAAGTGGGATCACACTTACGGAGAATTGCGTGATTTCTGATGATTTGTTTTCTTGCCTGAAGGAATTGGCCCTCGATCTGCGTTGGTCATGGAATCATTCGACGGATGAGATCTGGGGGCAGCTGGACCCGGAACTTTGGGAACTGACGCAGAATCCATGGGTAGTGCTTCAGACTGTATCTAAGACGGCGATTCGGGATCTGGCTGCGGATGATGCCTTTGTCAACAATGTGCTGCAGCTGCTTCGCAACAAGCAGGAAGGACAGGAGGCATCGGCTTGGTTTCAGGCCGCCCACCGTGATGCGACGGTGACGAGGATCGCCTTCTTCAGCATGGAGTTCATGTTGAGCGAAGCGCTTCCTATCTATTCAGGAGGGCTGGGCAATGTGGCTGGAGACCAGCTGAAGGCGGCGAGTGACCTGGGTGTTCCGCTGATTGGGATCGGGCTGCTTTATCAACAGGGCTATTTCCGCCAGGAGATCGACCCCAACGGGTTTCAAGTGGCATCTTTTCCATTCAACGATCCCGGGCAACTGCCTATCGAGCCGGTCCGGGACGCTGACGGCGAGTGGTTGCGCATTCCTCTCCATTTTCCGGAGGCGACTCTCTGGGTGCGCACATGGCAGGTGAAGGTTGGGAGAACGAAGCTCTATCTGCTCGACACCAACGACCCCGCCAATTTGGCGACTCATCGCGGAATCGCCAGCCAACTGTATGGAGGAGGTCCCGACGTACGTCTCCGGCAGGAGATGGTTTTGGGCATGGCGGGGTGGAGACTTCTGTCCTTACTTGATCTTGACCCCGAGGTTTGTCACTTAAATGAGGGTCACGCTGCATTCGTCGTGCTAGAGCGTGCCCTAGGCTACATGCAGGACCATAAAGAGTCCTTTGATGTTGCACTGACCGTGACCCGAGCGGGAAATCTCTTCACGACGCATACGCCGGTCGAGGCCGGTTTCGATCGTTTTGCGCCTGAATTGATGGACCAGTATTTTCGAAAATATGCCGAGGAAGACCTGCGTATCGAATTCGAAAAATTGATGGCCTTAGGACGAAAAAATCCCCTCGACCGTTCCGAACCCTTCAACATGGCGTATCTGGCGCTGCGAGGCAGCTGCGCAGCGAACGGCGTAAGCCAGCTTCATGGCAGGGTGAGTCGGAAGATTTTCCAAGGGCTCTTCCCGCGCTGGCCAGAAATCGAGGTGCCGATTGGTGCGATAACGAATGGAGTTCACGTGCCCACGTGGGATTCGGAGGAAGCCGACGAACTATGGACCAAGGAGTGCGGCAAAGAGCGTTGGCGTGGGACGCTGGAGGATATCCAACGCTTTGAGAATGTAAGCGACGAACAACTCTGGGAAATGCGCACCAAAGCGCGCCAATCCTTAGTTCAATACGCACGCAAGCGATTGTCCCAACAGCGTCTCCAACAAGGAGCGCAGCCGCACGAGGTGGCAGACGCAGAAACCATTTTCGACCCGGAGGCACTGACAATTGGCTTTGCCCGCCGGTTTGCAGCCTACAAACGACCCACGCTTCTACTTCACGATTCAGAAAGGCTGATTCGCATTCTCGCGAATCGAGAACGCCCCGTGCAACTGATCCTTGCCGGCAAAGCACACCCGCAGGATTTGAACGGCCAGATGATGATCAAAGAATGGAGTGACTTTATCGCCCGCGGCAATATTCGTTCCAGAGTGATTTTCCTCAGCGATTACGACGTGCTGCTTACCTCACATCTAGTTGAAGGCGTGGATCTGTGGCTGAACACTCCGCGGCGGCCGTGGGAGGCATGCGGTACGAGTGGCATGAAAGTCCTGGTCAACGGGGGCCTCAACTTTTCCGAATTGGATGGCTGGTGGGCGGAGGCGTACTCGCCTGATCTGGGCTGGGCTATCGGCGACGGACTGGAACATGGAGACGATCCCAGCTGGGATGCGCATGAGGCAAACACCCTGTATGATCGCCTCGAAAAAGAAGTAATTCCGACGTTCTACGCTCGCGATGCTAATGGAATTCCGAGCGCGTGGGTCGCCAAAATGCGCGCCAGCTTGCTGAGGTTGACACCGCAGTTCTCTTCCAATCGTGCTGTTCGCGAGTATGCCGGCAAATTCTACTCGCCGGCAGCGAAGCGTTATCGCGATCGGGCCGCAAACGAGAGCAAGCTGGGGATCGAACTGTGCGGTCGTTTAGAATCGCTCGCCGAGGGCTGGAAAGACGTGCGGTTCGGTGCGGTAACCACGCGCAATGAAGGGACGCAATATGTTTTTGAGGTTCAGGTCTTCTTAGGTGGACTCGATCCACACCTGGTGGATGTTGAGGTCTATGCAGAACCGCAAGCCATTGGCAATAGCTTGCGACAACATATGGAACAAAGCCAACACCCTGTCTCCGACGGTTATATCGTGTACTCGACCAAAGTACCAGCCAACAGGCCGCTAAGCGACTACACCGTGCGCGTCATCGCGTCTGAGCCGCAAGCAGTGGTGCCGCTTGAAGCGGCCCAGATTCTCTGGCAGAAGTAACTCTCCAGAAAACGAGCCCCTATCCGTGCAGTGCCAAGAATGCGTTTAGCAGAACGCGTGGATTGTGACTTCCTTTATACACGGCTGGTGGTTTCCGGTTCAGCTTGAGCAGCGAGTACACCGCGGTTTGAGCGGAGCGGATCGAATATTCGACAGTAAAGACTACATCCTCGGGGAGTTCGCAGAATTGCCCCATGAAGGCGAGATTCTTAGAGCCTTTCGGCACGACTTGCGGGCGGTCTCCCTCGCCTCGCCGCAGAAACTGGCTGGTGATGAAAGGCATCATGCATGGGATGCAAGTGCAGTTCTCCAGAATCTTGTCGGCATCTGCCTTGATCCCCAGGTGCCCCATGATCTCCGTCATGATCTCTCGCCCGGTACAAGCCGACATCGGCTTTTTCACAAAATCGCCAATCTCATCGACGAATAGACCATAGCCCCAGAAGACTTGGACATCGGAAGGCTGGCCCGCGAAGTGGGGCTGATGGGCTAAGACGATGGATGCAAGCCAACTGGATTCAGGGAATGTGATCAGGCCACCTTCCCCCGGAACGTTGCCGGTAAGATCGCCGACCAGGCGAAAGAAGGCTGGGTCATGGAGAGTCGTGGTGAATGACAGCCATTTCGACTCGCCGATGTGATCGCTAAAGTTGCCCGGATGACCAAATTGCGGCTTGCCATCAGCGATCCTCCCCCAAAACGTCCAACAACCGCCGTCGTACTTGCTCTGCAGGACCGGTGCCGAGTCCATTGAGCCTAGACTGGAACCCTCGGTCATGGAGCCCAGTGTGACGATCACTTTGTCTTCCTGTCGGGTGTCTATCTCAGTTTTCCTGCCATCGCGGTCACAAATGATGTGCGATACCCGGTAGCCCTCAGAATCCTGAGCGAAAACAAGATCAACGACGCGAGTATCCAACTGGAACTTCACGCCTCGCGCTTCGAGCCACTTCTTTAGGGGGCGCACCATCGAATCGTACTGGTTGTAGGGAGTCCGCATGATCCCATGAAGAGTGTTAAATCCCGAAACCATATGCGTGAACCGCATCAGATAGCGCTTGAACTCAACAGCGCTATGCCACGGTTGAAAAGCAAACGTAGTACCCCACATAAACCAGAAGTCTGTCTTGAAGAACGAAGCATCGAACTGGTCTGCAATGCTGCTTCGCCCCAGCAACCGTTCCGGCTCCAACTCCAAGCGTTCAATCGTGAGGATGTGTTCCTCATTGAGGCCGAACTTCGGCGCATCGACTCTGTGTCCATCTCGAAAGAGACGGGAGCGGGAGCGGGTTTTCATTACGTCGTTGAATTCGAAAATCTCCTGCGTGACCGTCTTGCTTTCGTCAAGAGTAGGGATCGATTGGAAGAGATCGAAAGTACACAGATATTTGCTTTCGAACATCCGGCCGCCACGGATGACATAGCCATCCTTAGGATTTCCAGAAGCATCAAGACTGCCCCCAATCTTGTCCGATTCCTCAAGGATCGTAATAGCGTGACCCGGGATGTCTGCGTCGCGAATAAGGAACGCCGCGGCCGCAAGCGAGGCGATACCCCCTCCGACTAGATAAACTGCTGTACCATCGTCAGACGTTCTCTCAGTCATGGAATTTCAAAGCCTCTATCGATCTCTTTATTTTGATACTCTCCGCTCTGCCGCCATTTGGACGGTTTCGCGCAACGGCGAAGCATGCCGGTTGTAGCAAACTACGATGCACGAATATAGCCAATCCAAGGGAGTTGCTCCTGAACAGCGGCAGGCTCACCGATCTAGCGGATTGGACGAATTGGCACCGGCGGTGACCGAGAATGGCGGTTCCTTCCTCCGCCAGAGCGATGACATTTAATCAACTCAATAGATCAGAAAGAACCGCGGAACTGTCTTATTCTGTTTGCCCAGGGAGGTACAGAGCGACGCTGCACGTCAGGATCGTCAGACGCTCAGAACTGGAATCGGCACCGCGCGGATAATTGCGTAGCCGTGGATACGCAGATTTCCCTCATATGGATAGCAGCCTGTGACCATCAAATCCGCTTTCGTTTGCTCTGCAGCCTGGCTGAGCATCCTTGGCACATCACCACTCCCGATTAACGTGTCCGCTTCAATGCGCATATCCTGTTTGAGCTTCGCAAGACGCTGGCGGGCATCGCTGACAAGCTCTTCTTTCCACTTGGGATTGACGTAATTGCCGCCGGGGCCCCAGAACTCCACCGAGGCAGTGACATGGACGAGTGTAAGGCGGGCGGCAAATTCAGCTGCTATCGCCGCGGCCCACGATACCGCTTTCTCACTGCGCGGTCCTAGATCGACTGCGCACAATACACTGTGAATGTCAAACTCCGCCACGGCCGCCCGCGGCTCTTCATGCCGGACCGTCCGCATGCTAGCCCATCGATTCATACCCGCGCCGCCGTAGAGCAACATCGGGTTGTCGGGTGTTAACGGATCTTCCGATTTTTCCACATGACCGCCGGTCCAAACAGGACACTCGCTTCCGTGTAATTCTGCGGTCTCAGAACCCAGAAGAAACTGATCGAACGCGGGGCCATCCGACGCCATCATGATCAGGTTAGCTTGCTCCAGCTGGGCCGTCTGCAAAATTTCTTGCGCTGCGTTGCCTTCGCGCAATAGGGGTTTGATGCGGACACGCTTGAGCTCCTGCCCGAGAGTGTGATCCGAGCTTTTCTCAGCCTGTTGGGTAATTACGGCGAGCATGTCCCAACTATCGGATTCGGAAGCGTGCTCCGCCACGTCGGCGGCACGACTCCTTGCTGTCACAACGTGCAACATCACAATCTCCGAGTGGAAATGACGCGCCAGGGTTGTGGCCTGATGTATCACGTTCAGGGATGGATTAGGAAAATCAACCGGCAGAAGAATCTTTTCAATTTTGAGCACGAATTTCCTTCGACGATGGAATCTGGCCGGCGTTCCAGCTACCGCCAAGTGCCTTGATCAATTGAACGCTCACGACCATTTCCTGCATGCGAAAACTGACGGCAGTTTGCTGATCGTTCAGCAAGGTCGTTTGCGCAGTAATTACATTGAGGTAAGGGTCGATTCCTGCTCTGTACCGGACCGTAGCTTCTTGCAAGCTCCGCGCGGCGGCTTCCACTGCGGCGTCTTGCTCCCCGATCGCCCGAGAGAGAATTTCTAGGGATGCCAGGTTGTCTTCCACTTGCTGAAACGCGGTTAGCACTGTCTGCCGATAATTCGCCACTGTCAGGTCATAGTTGGCCCGAAACTGCTGGACCGTGGCTCTACGTAATCCAGCGTCGAAGATTGTTTCGGCGATACTGGGCCCGACCGACCAAAACCGACTTGGCCAAGTTAACCAGTTTGAGAGCGATAAGTTGGCAAAGCCAGCTGAACCACTCAACAAAACGGCAGGGAAATACGCAGTCTTTGCTACGCCGATTTGCGCGTTGGCTTGGGCAACTGAGCGCTCCGCAGCGGCAATGTCCGGTCGTCGCTCAAGGAGTTCGGAGGGAACTCCAATGAGTGTCGCGGGCGGCTTGGCTTGGAGTGGTTGCGCGGGCAGTGAGAATGTCGAAGCCGGCTGGCCAGTCAGGACCGCAATGGCATGCTCGTATTGGGCGCGCTGAACTCCTAGATCGATCTCTTGGGCGTGGGCCGCCTTCAATTGAGCTTCGGCTTGAGCGACAGCTTCCTCAGACCCCAGGCCAGCTCGATATTGGCTTTGCGTCAGCTCGAAGGTTTCCTGATAAGCGGCCACAGTGGAAACAAGTATCTGAATTAGCGAATCCTGCGCACGAAGTTCGTAGTAATCGGCCGCTAGTTCCGCCTGCTCGCTGAGGCACACATTTTCCAAATCTGCGGCACTGGCCTGCGCTGCATAAACATTGCCTCTCACTGTATTTCGAATGCGTCCCCAAAAGTCTGGTTCCCAGGAGGCGTCGAAAGGTAGCTCATACTCACCATAAGCTTTGAGAGTTATTGCTGAGGAACTGCTGGTCACTCCCCCGAGTTGCCCGGGGGATGGACGTGCGTACGCCATGTTCGGGTTGGTGGAAACTGTCGGGAAATATTGTGACCGAGCCTGCCTTACCAGAGCGCGGGCCGACATGAAATTTGCGGCGGCGGCGATGATGTTCTGGTTTGAAGCGCTCGCTTGTTCCTCGAGCGCGTCGAGTCTGGGATCATCGAACACGTCCCACCACTTGCCGCGAATCGTGCCGTCCTTTGGCTGAGCGATCTTCCACTCGCCTTGCGTTTGGGCGTCTTGCTGTGGCAGTTCCTTGTAGGCAGGCGGCACCTCAACCGACGGCCGCGCATATCGGGGACCAACCACGCACGCAGCCAGCAACAATAGACTCGCAAGACAGCTCGTCAGCCCCAAGTGCATCATCCCGAAGGTCGATTGAGACATACTGGGATTCTGAACGCTCTGACCCGCAGTCGCACTGAGCTGCTGTCGCGTGAATAGGATGCCTCGCGTCGAGTTGTCAGTCGCTGATGTACACATCAACCAGCTCCCCTGGATAGAGATTCACAGTTTGAGGTTTGTCAATCTTGAAAATCACGGGCAGAACGCGCACATCAACGCGCTCCTGGCGTTGATCTGAAAGTTCGATCTTCGGAGAAACATATGGCTGAACCCGCACGAACTGCAATGGAATCTTGATATTTGTCCCCCGGACGGTCATTTGCGCCTTCATGGTGGAGGCCGAAGGCAGCCGTGGCACTAGAATTTCATCAACATAGCAACGAACATGGAGGGAGTTTGGAGAACTTCCTATGACAATGACCGGATCCGTTCCCTGTGTGTAGGCGTCGTAAGATCCCTGGGGGGAAGCATAGTTTCCAACGATTGTGTTGATAGACAGCACAACGCCATCCTGCGGCGCACGCAGGGTATATTTGCCCAGAAGCGCACTGGAAGCAGCAAGGGCTTTTTCGAGTGCGCGCACTTGTCGTTCCTGATTTTGAACGTCGTAAATCCAGGCTCCCGCCTTCGTCAATTCGTATTGCTTCTGGGCCACGAGCAAGTTGGCTTTTGCCACTGCGGCCGCGTTGATTGCGCTATCCAACGTATCCTTACTCACAGATCTTGGATCCATCTCGTAAGCGGCCTGATCTTTCAGCAATGTGTCGGCGGCCATCTTTAACGAGGCGTCGGCAGAAACCACTTGCGCCTTAGTGACCTCCAGGTTTTCATTCCTCGGTTCCGCTTTCAATTCTTCCAGTACTGCTCTGGCAGCCTCGGCTTGCGAGCCTTGCTGCTCCGCCGTCGCTCGCTGGATTGAGTCGTCAATCCTCAACAGAGGCTGTCCCACCTTGACTTGCTCACCCTCGGCAACCAGTATTTCTTTGACCGTGCCGGCAACTTCGGGATACATGTTAGTGTTCTCGCCGCTCTTCTGCGCGCTTTCGATGATCCCTTCGGAATAGATGCCGGAGGCATAGGGATTCGCAGCTGGATCGAATACGGGGGGCAAGGGAGGCTTCTTGATGCCGAAAACGTAGGCACTTGCAATTCCTGCTAGTATGCCGACCGCCGAAACCGTGAATAGGAGTTTATTTTTCATGCTTTGCCTTTCGCTGTGGTCAGTCGTCCATCCTCCATATTGAGGATCCGGGTGGCGAACTCATAGATTCTCTCGTCATGCGTCACCACGACGATGCAGCGATTCGCATTGAGAACATTCTTGTGAACAAAGGCCAGGATCGCATTTCCGGTATCGCCGTCGAGCGAGGCGGTAGGCTCATCCATGATCAGGATGTCGGGCTTGCTCACCATTGCTCGAGCGATGGCCACGCGCTGCTGTTCTCCTCCACTTAGCTTCACAGGCGGAAGTTCGGCTCGGTCCTTCAGCCCAACGATCTCCAAACAAGTGATCGCTTCCTTCAAGGACTCATTCCAATCCTTTTTTTTCAGGATGAGAGGAATCGCTGCATTCTCGGCTGTCGTGAGGCGGGGGAAGAGATGAAAATCCTGAAATACAAAGCCGATTTTGTTCAGCCGGAAGTCAGCCCGTTTGTCCTCGTCCAAACTCCAGATGTCAGTACCCTCAAGCAGAACTGTGCCCGAGTTGGGCTTGAGAACTCCGGAAACAACGCTGAGCAGCGTAGTCTTTCCACTGCCGGAGGGACCAACGATATAAAGCATCTCGCCAAAGTAGCTTTCCAACTCGACGTTTCTCAAAGCGTCTGTTCTAGCTTCACCCTCGCCGAACCACTTGACCAGTGCCTGCGCCTTGATGGCGACCTGTGACATCTCATCCTCGGAAGATATCGAATGGCTCGATTTGCAACACTCTTCGGATTCCCGCGTAGCTCGAAATTCCTGCAATGATGGCAACCAGGACAAAGCCAACCACGAGATTCACATTCGTAAGCATGGCGGCATAGCTCGGCAACCTTAGCTTTGCCAGCCAGATCAACAAAACACACAAGCCCACACCCAAACCATAGCCAGTCAGGGCCGTAAACGTGGCTTGGAAGAGGATCATGCCCACCAGATCGCGGCTTTTTATGCCTATGGCTTTCAATGCTCCAAAACGTTCCAGATTTTCTAGAATAAAGGTGTAAAACGTTTGCCCGGAGATGGACAGCCCAACAACGAAGCTGATCAACGTCATGATGAGCATGTTGGTCCCGCCGCCGGTCTGGTATATGAAGAAGTCGGCCGTTCTCTTCATGAATTCTTCCTTGGTCAGCGCGCGATAACCCAGCCTTTCGACCTGCTCTTTGATTTGCGGTATATCGCTCGTGGCTTTTGGCTCTACGAGAACGTAGGATATGGTGAACCGGGGATTCGGAATGTATTGAACGGCTCGTAGGTAGGTCGTATACAGAGTTGGAATGCCATAGAGGCCAGAAGTCGCCACCTGGGCGACTCCCACAATGACTGCTCGATTGTCATTCAGCTCAAATTCCGATCCAATGTGAGGATTCTCGAGTTTAGAAAACTCTGCATCGCGGACCACAATGAATCCGCTCTGCGCGTAAATGTCTTCAATTTTCCCCTGAAGCAGTGCCGGCCTGCCAAGCAGGCTATTGTCGTCCAATCCGATCACCGTGACGGATTGATAGGTCCCGTCGAAAAGCTTCACCAGGGCTCCACCCGAATACAGGGGGACAGCGTATTTGACTCCGTGCATACTCCGCACCGCGTCCAAAACGTAATCGGGCATTCCAACAGAATTGGCGACCGTTTCGACTGTCGGATCCATAACCCATATAGTTGCGCCAATGTTGATCACAGTTGCGGACGCATGATTTAGCACTCCCACGAACATGGAAGTGATGAACATAATCAAGAAAACCGCAAAAACGATGCCCATCAGCAGGGCTGTGAACTTTGCTCTGTCATTGACCAGCAACTTGTATGCAAGTTTAAGGATCGCCTTCACTGATCTCTTCTTTGCACAAGGGGCAATGTGCTCGTCGGACAAATACTTTGAGGACGCCTCTGAAAGAGCAGCCTGAGTTCCAGCACACTTGTCTGCTCAAAAAACGATGGAAGTGTCTTAAAATCTTAGACATTCGTTCCCGCTTCTGCGTATCAGTACATCCGCAGTGCCTTCTTTGATCGCATTTCGTCATTGTGACGGAAATGACGTGCTCTCAACCTTTGGCCATAAAGCGGATCTGCCACGAAGCACTTGCGGAATCCGACTTGCTTATCACATTTCATGACGTTAGCTCTTAGCATCAGGTTCCTCGTTCTCGCGATATCCATAGCTATCCCCCTCATTCAGGTTGGTCCGATGCTTCTACCGTGCAAGATGAGCTTCGCGCTCTGGCCAGCAAAGGAGTTCTTGCAGAGCTCCGATGGCCTGACTATTCGGACTATCGCGCCCAGGTGCAGAAATTTTATGAGCCAGCCGGTTATGCGCTCGCCTGGATCCAGGACCTGCAACCAACGTCACAAGCACAAGCAATGATCAAAGCCTTTGACGACGCCGCCAACAAGGGCCTTGACCCAGAAGACTACGACAGCTTGCGCTGGCCCGCGCGGATCGAGAAGCTGCGCTCGGCCTCGATCAGCGATATAGCTCGATTCGATTTGGCCATGACCGTCTCGGTGATGCGATACATTTCGGATCTACACCTTGGGAGGGTCAACCCACGCTGGTTTCATTTCGGCTTCGACGTTGAACACAACCGATACGATTTGTCGCGCTTTGTTCGCGAAAGGCTGGTGAGTGCGCCAGACCTTCAGCCGCCGCTAGCCACGGTGGAGCCGCCGTTCGATGGTTATCGCAGGACGGAGAGAGCACTGCAACGGTACATGCAGCTCGCTCACGAGGGCGATGGGGAGCAGCTCCCGGTCCCCAAGCGGCCGGTCGAGGTCGGGGACGAGTATCCCGGCACCCAGCAATTGCAGCGACGATTGTGCCTACTGGGTGACCTGCAGCCATCGACTTGTGGAATGCCAGCCGGGGATATCTATACAAACTCGACGGCCGAGGGCGTGAAACATTTTCAAGACAGGCATGGGTTGCAGACAACCGGGCGTCTTGATCAAGGGACGATCAAGGAACTGAACGTCCCGATTGCTGATCGCGTTTCGCAATTGCAGCTGACCCTCGAGCGCTGGCGTTGGCTGCCGCATGAATTCTCGCAACCTCCAGTCGTCGTCAATATTCCAGAGTTCCGCCTCCGCGCCTTCGATCGAAACGAGAACGTCGCCCTCGCGATGAACGTGGTCGTGGGTCGCGCCTATCGCCGGCAGACTCCCGTTTTCGCAAAAGATATGACGCATGTCATCTTCCGGCCGTACTGGAATGTTCCTCGCAGCATCGAGCGTACGGAAATTGTGCCCAACATCGAGCGCGACCGATCGTATCTATCGAAGAAAAACTATGAAGTGGTGATGCCCGGAGGCGAAGTCGTCACCAATGGCCCTATCAGCGATGACATATTGCAAAGGCTCCGGAACGGAAGTTTAGAAGTTCGCCAGCTCCCGGGCACGACGAATGCGCTCGGCCTGGTCAAATTGATGTTCCCAAATGAATACAACGTCTACCTGCACAGCACACCGTCCCCAGAGCTCTTTGCAAGACCTCGTCGTGATTTCAGCCATGGCTGCATTCGCGTAGAGGACCCGGTGGACCTTACCACATGGGTTCTACGCAACAACCCTGGGTGGAACAAAGCTCGTGTCGAGGCGGCCATGCAAACCGGGAAGGACAACTACCAAGTCAATCTCGCTAAACCGATTCCCGTTTTGATTCTTTACGGCACTGCCGTCGTAGACAGCAACGATGAGGTCCATTTCTTCGATGATATCTACGGGCACGATGCGAGGCTCAAGCAGGCATTGGCGAAGGGCCGTCCTTATCCTGAATAGGCCATTTGAAAGGATGTGAGGGAGTCATTACCAGCGCCGCTCGCGCCCCGCAACTACCTGGAAGAAATCGGAGCCAGGATAATATCCGACTACCCCTTCGTGCAGCGCGAGTGCGAGATGCCGCAGCTTTGCTGTGCTGATTCCAGGCAAAGGAATGTCAATGGCCATGGCCATGGCCTGCATGTGGGACTACGCTCAGCCACAGCATGTCCGTGATTTCTCAAGTAGGAATTTGCTGCGGATTGCGGTAGCCGCAGACAACGTTAATCCACGCGTCACCGAAAACAAAAATGCTATCTGTACAGTACGGGCGCAAATATCACTGATCCTCTGCAGAAGGTCGGGTTGAGCGAAGACCTTACATCTGCCGAGGTGATCCCGTCTATGGAACAACATGCCTTCTGATGTCAAAGGGTGACGAATGGCCGACACATTCGAACGGCATGTGAGGTTGATACACAAGCCACAGCTATTCGGCTGTATCGGCCAAGCAGCGCTCACCACTTACGCCGCGATAGTCAGATAGTCCACGACCTCATTGACTCCTTGAGCTGACCAGGCGGCGCGTTCCGACTCGCGGCGCTCGGCCCAAGAGGCGACCTTTCCACCCAGAGTCACCTTGCCTTGCGAAACGCTTACCGTGATGTTGTCGGCATCAACTTCAGCAGCCCGCCGCAAGGCTTGCTCGATATTCGTCTTGACTTCGGATGACGACACCTCTGGCAGCTGGATGGTAATGAGGTTGCTCACTCCGCTGACTCCGGTCAAATTACGAACGGCGTTTTCGGCCGCGGTCTGTTGATACTTGTAGTCGACTTCGCCCTCCAGCGAGATCCATCCGTTGTCCACTCTCACTTTGATCCGGTCGGCCGGGACCCAGACATCCCACTGCAACGCGTTGATTGCCGCTCTGGCGATGTCTTCGTCATTGCGAACGTGAAAAGCCGGCAAGTCAACTTTCAGTTCGTCCGTGACTGCTTTCACGCCCGCGACTCTTTCAGCCGCCCGAGCCGCTGCGTACTTGGCAGCATAGCTTTGCACATTGCCCGACAGACCCACGATGCCGTTTTTGGCAGTGACGCCGATCTGCGAGGCGCTGATGCTTGGTTCGTATTTGAGTTCTTGTAGAACATCTTGCTGCAGTTGTGAATCGCTCTTCTTCATATTTCCTCCAAGAAGATCCAAAGGCTCAGAGTTGAAGATTCCGATAACCAGGTCTTTCCCGCAACTTCCCGCCGAAGTCAACTCTGCCCGATCGTAGAGAACTGTTGGTGCACCTCAGAGACCAATTCTTGCTTACGCAACAGTTGGTCTAAGGCGCAATGAGATCATTTACTTA
>Ga0187772_10000546_pt1 | contig 16879 bp, 12 predicted proteins | sample 0116_SJ02_MP15_2_FD_133137 | JGI IMG/M metagenome (GOLD analysis project Ga0187772, IMG submission 133137) | Tropical peat soil microbial communities from peatlands in Department of Meta, Colombia - 0116_SJ02_MP15_20_MG | ecosystem: Environmental > Terrestrial > Soil > Wetlands > Peat | place... | reverse complement strand
CCATGAGCCAATACATATGCACGATTTGATTCATTCCACCCAGATCTTCCCGTCGTGCCGCTCAACGATCTTCTTGCAGAGCGCCTTTTCTTTTTCAAGGTAGTTCTCGACGTTCTTCATGGTTACGTCATGTCGTCAGTTAAGGTAAAATTAAAAGTAAAGTTAGAATGTTAGAACGCTAGGGCGGTAGTGCGACCAATACTGTCCATAACAATCAGCCCGGGGGACCTATAATTACAGTTGGTAGTAGTAAAAAACTTTTTAAAGCTTTTAGAAATAGAGACGCGAATACTGCCTTGGCAATAGTGGAATTCCAACTAGTGACGCGAGTCCGAGTCCTACCCCAAAATTGCCGGATGCGAACGTACCCGCGATAGGTCCTGTCGCTGAAAAGCAAAATAAAGAAATAACGATTACGTTGCCTCCTTTTTTCTATATATCAATTATCAATTTTGGCTGATAATTTTTAAAAACATGTAGATGCGAGCTAGATAATAAAACTACCCGGTTGTTAGCTTTAAATGTGCAGTTTTGAGTCATTGATGATAGCATCTAAGGTAACGGATGGCGATAGTGCGACCACTCAACTCCCGATACACCGTGCGTCGAGATATAGGCACGATTTGACCGATCCAATTGGATGATGCCTCCATACTGTTCTTCAAATTTATGGAGGTCGCCAACACAAAGTTGCCTGAAATGCGTGTAAGGCGGATTTCCTGTCGCTTAACCCAGTCATAAAAGCCATAGTATTCAAACATGCAGTTGTTATCGTCTTTTCCATCCAATACCGAAGAACGAGAAAAATTTAGGCTGATTGTAGATATTGCGAAAGAGTGGCAAAAAACCACGTCGCGTTTTAAAGCGCATGTGTCAAATCTTCACCAAGCCCGAGGAACGCAAAAGCCCTAGAATGAATGTAATTAGCCCTATTATAGTAGTGATCAGCACAGGTCCCAACCGCCTATAGAGAGCTACTACGTGCACGTCGTAAGTTTTGCGTAACAATTCTTTTTTAATCTCGCCCTGCGCGTCTGTTAACCGGACGAATAGGTTCACCATATGACTTCCCGCTGTAGCGAAATTGAAGTTCCAAAAGAAAAGGAGTTCTGAAGAGCTTAAAGGAAGCCGTTGTTTTGGGCTGCCAGCAACTTTCATCCCTACTGCTTGTAGCTCGGCTTCGACGTAAGTCGAAGGATCTGTTGATGTCGGCCGCACGTTGACATATACATTGTGCGAATCATCTTTATAGCACCGCGTAGGCACCGTTATCGTGGCAGCTTCCGACGCCTCTCCGCTCGTCAAGTCGGCCATCGCCTCGTTATACTCATCTAATTTAGCGCGTAGAGAATCTGATCGCCACAGTACTAAGGAGAACAATATCAGATAGACGACCAACAACGCGCTAGTGGGGAAGACAAAATAGAAGAAAATAGGTTTGGGGATAATAGTACTCGCCACAGGCGGTAGACTGTATGTTTCATAGAATGGATTCCATGTGTAAGAATTCAATTTGTAAGAGATAGCGGTGGTCCATGCATAGAGGGCGATAATTCCGACGATTGCGATCTTCATCGTTTTATTGAATACTGCAAGATGCACGATTGCATAATACTTCGACCAATCCACGTGGCTTAAGCTGGTTTTGATGGACGAGCTGCTGAAAAATCTTCGGCGCGGGAACAGCCACAGAAAAAGGAACGCAGAGATGGCAATGCCAACCCAAATAGGCACATCGAATGGCCCAATAGGAGCCCGAAATTCCGAAACAAGGCCAAACCCCCCCAACAGGACACCTAGACCCAGAAATCGTATTAACGCAAGATACCAAACGCGTTTTAGCCGCACGCGCCCTTCAGGATCAATTTCAGCCTTGATAACATTGAGCGGGGGAACAACTGTTCGACCAAGAGAAGTTGGTTGACGCTTGATAGGTTCCCAAGGGGCATACCATCGCTTGAAACGATCCCATAACTTTTTTAAGTCGTTGTCCAGCATTGACTAAGCCTCAGCCCAATTAGGGACTCTATAAAATGTAGCTGTCGTGTACAAGCATTTAAGTGTTTCTTTTTGCCCCACTCGTGCCCCGGCCACGTAGGCTGTTGACCGCGTCGCCAATCATATTGCAAGTCGACTGAGATGAACTAGATTCAGTGTTGTTGTCTGCGACAACCGCCATTAGTAGATAGCAAGCTAGGTTTTGTGCAAAACCGCAGAAGTCATTTCTGAGATACCGCATCCCTACTTTAATCCGCATGCAGTTGACAGATTGTCGTTTTATCGACTGAGTCCCTCATACCGCCGCTGCGAGGAATCTGGTCCAAAATCACAACCTTTATTGCCAAATAAAAATCCTTTTGACCAATTTAACCCTCAAAACACGTTAACGACAACTTAAATAAAGAGGCTATTGATAGGATTCTCTACACGACAAACATAATTACTTTTAAGGGCTCATCGCTTGCCGCTTCCAGAACTGCCACCTCTTCTTGTGAAAAAAATATATTCAATCAATAAATCTAAATTACTTACACAACCTGTAGTCCTCTTCTATAAATTTCAACCAGCAATATCGATATGCGTCTCTTAACTCCAATTCACTTTCAAAAGATATCTGTATCGAATAGCTGCTGAAAGATGGGCCGCCGATCATTTAAGAGATAGACAAGCTTTAACAAACAAAGCAGACTTCCTTTGAATACTTCATATAGACATCATGCACATACTCAGGCAACGGATGTTTATAATGCGCCCACTCAAGTCCCGATACGCCGTGTGTTAAAACGCATAAGCGATTCTATAACTCTAACTGGATAAAATCACTTTACTGTTCAGCAAAATTTTGATCCAATAATCGACCTCAAAAATAATTAAACTCTAAAAAGGGTAAATCACGTCGTAAAAATATTCAAAAATTAGAATTAGACTTTAACGTGAAAAATATTTGACATACTGAACAGTCCGCTTCTCTCAATGAAATTCATCTGGCTAACAATTTTTTCGCCCCATCCAAGATCTCTCGGAATGGTATTGAAATAGGGGAATTGATCTATCACTTGAATGCGTTTATCCCATTTTGTCAACTTGTTTGCATCCTTTAATGCCCATTTTACAGTAGCTTTTTTCATCCCAGATCTACGTAAACCCCAATTAGAAAAGATATTACCTAACCTTGATGAAGCATCAAATACAACCTCACCGTCGGGAAACTTGTCTGCAATCGTTAAAAAGAGTTGTTTCATTTGAGAGTCCTTAAAATAGGCCAACACGCCACAAGATACTATAAGCACGCCATTTTCAATACCGTTGACATCGTTACACCAACTCAGTTCTAAAATGGATTTTGGAATATACTTCAATCTATTAGTCCTAGGCAGAAGTTGTTCTCGGATGGCGATAACATTCGGGAGGTCGAGGTCGTACCAGTGGATCAACCCGTTATCGACGCGGTAAAACATCGTATCAAGCCCCGCACCTAGATTGATAACAGATGCATAAGGGTGTGCTGCAATAAACGACTTAATCTTATCGTCGAATTGCTTGGCACGTGCTGTCATGAAAAGGCTTTGAAAAAGATTCTCGCTAAGTTTTGAAAAATCATAATCAATTTTTTCAACAAGTTCAATCGCCTTCGTGTCGTTAAACCACGAACTGTGTTCCCTACTTATTTGTGCACGACTCCATAAAGGAAGTAGCAGTGTTTCCTCGACGTTCTTTAATTTAATCTTCATCTGGTTTCTTCCCGTCTGTTTTAAGTTCTCGATCGAAGTGCATACCACTACATCATATGCATACTATTATAGCTTTACACTTATTAGTTGAAACAGATTACTCCAGTCCCGTTTGTTTTATCAAACACTTTAGCTCATTAAAAGTATCAAATTTCTAAGCATAAGTTCGTGTCTTTCCGATACGGCAGATACATATCATACACATACTCGGGCAACGGATGTCAATAATGCGCCCATTCAGCGTCCGATACTCCGTGTGTTAAAATGTATGGGCGGTTTGATTGGTCACACACCATATGACTTTTGGGTTGCGTTTTACGGGAAGCTCTACGGTGATGCCCCCGACGTATACACCGACGCGTACCATGACGACGGCACGATGGCTTGACGGTGCTCTCCACCCTGATGTTCAATATAAGGGGCTTGGGTGGGGCTTCGTTACCAAAAATATTCTATTCAGCGTTTGTTATAGTGAGCACAACACGTTCTATACCCTTTTTATTGATCATACGATTTGTAATATACTTTGTTTCTTATAGAATGAGTGAAGAAGCGATATCGCTATTACTTGCTGTTGTCATCCAAGCCTCGATACTTGTATATCGGGGCACACCTCACCACATGAGTGTTTTTCTTGACTTAAAAATGTTTAAAGCAGATGGCGTAAGCCGAGCACGAGCTTTGGATTCGCTTTAATTACGCGCCTTAGGATCGCCATAGCGCTCATCTCTTCAATTTTTACGCCTTGAATAGACCGTACAATTTTGTTGATTTCTTCGTCAGACAGGCGCATGAAGAACTCTTTGACTTTATAGCTACGCTTTAACTGGTTACCAAATGAGGTATGCCACATAGTTTCATATTCCTTAAGAACGTTTGTCGAGACGTCGTTTTGACGCACGGCCTTAGTTGCTACGTCGCCAGCGATCTTTCCGGCTTTCATCGCATTTATAATCCCGCCGCCTGAAACGGGGTAAGCATGATGTGCTGCATCCCCGACAATCATCACACCATCACCTATAGTAGTCTTAAGCACATCGCTTACAGGGACGCCTCCCATCACCAGTTCCAGTAGCTGCCCTTCGGGGAAGGTTTTCGATATAAACTCGTTGAGGTAGTCTATAGACCTTTTACCGTCTAATTTGCTTGCAATCACGCCAAGCCCTACATTTGCCGTCATGTCGCCTTTCGGGAAGACCCATGCATAGCCTCCCGGTGCATGTGAGCCCAGATAGAAATCACAATAGTCTTCCGCTGCGTCGACGTTTGTCATGTGATACTGAGCGCAGCTCTCGATATCCTTGAGCTTAACCGTGGTGTTTATCCCAGCCCACCGTCCGACCTTTGACTCCACCCCGTCTGCACCGATCACGACTCTTGAGCGCACTTCAAAGTCCTCTCCAAGCCTGTTGATTTTGACGCCTTGTACCTTGTCGTCTTCTTTGATAAGCCCTGTTGCACGGGTACGCACCATAAGGTGTGCTCCTGCCCGCGCCGCGCTCTTAGCGAGTTCCCGATCGAAGAGCTTGCGTTCCAAGACGTAGCCTACTTCGCCTCCCAACAATTCTCCTGATAGCTCAAACATCGACCCATCAGGAGCATAAATTCGGGCGCTTTTTGCATTGCCTGCAATCCATTTCTGTTCAGGCTGGATGAATTTTAATAGCTCCCTCTTATCGACACCCTCGGCGCAGCGTACGGGCGAGCCGATCTCCTGTCGCTTTTCTAATAACAGGACATCACACTCTTCGGCGGCAGTTCGAGCCGCGATAGAACCTCCTGGTCCCGCCCCAACCACGATGACATCGTACTCTTCCCTCATAATTCTCTCTGCCATTACTTTAAATTTGATAAATATTTCTCGCGTTTGTATTAAAGGTTGCGTGACAGCAAAGTGTTGCAACAGCTCACAATTATAAGCCTAACTGTGGCTGCTTGAAGCAGGACTCAGGCTGGACGACTTTGATAGAAAGGAACTCTTCGCCATTGAAGAAAATGATGAGGAATTGCAGAGGTTATTCGAGGGAGAATGAGTGCCTCTCATAAGACACGATCATCATTTTTCACCAACTGTGCTTGATACCTTCAATGAATGCCCGTTAAAGTATAAATTCAGCCACGTGCTGAAGATCTCGACGCTTGCAAAAACGTACTTCAATCTCGGGACCACAGTGCACAAGGTTATAGAGCACCTCAATAATCAAGAGCGGAAGGCACCCCCCTCGAAAGAAATTGCTCTCGAGACTCTTGAACGCTTCTGGTCTTCTGATGCGTATGCAGCCAAGCAAAAAGAGAGCGGGGATAGAAGCGCGCGCAGTGCAGCCACCATTTGGTTGTATATATGCGTAGCTAGAGGAAACCTTTATCGCCAGTGTGCCGAAAGTGTTGAGAAACGGCGAAAATGTTTAGGAACGCCACAGCTTAATATCACTCTGCAATCATTCAGAATTGGTGGGTTTACCAGTTTAACCGCGCCGCGGCTTTTATAAATAGTATAAAAGAGTAACAACCAGAGATCCGTCTGTCTACGTAGTTGGAACACCACAACTCCGAAAACAACGTTTTTTATCAGCATTTATTTTATCAAATTGTTTATATAAAATTAATCTAATAATAAAATGCACTGGTGCGTACGCTATGTTATATGCTCCAGTTTTCCCATTTATTTTTCCCTACTTTCACCCTACTTTCACCCCACTTTCGCCTAACTCACTTTCCTGTTGACGCAACGCAAGCAGGAGTGCGGTCGCTTTTACCAAATGTAAATCAAATTGTAAAAATCAGCATTAGACCCTAACATGAAAAATATTAGATATATTGGACAATCTACTTTTCTCGATAAAATCCATCTGTCTTGTGATTTTTACATCCCATCCAAGATCTCTTGGAATAGTGTTGAAATATGGGAATTGATCTATCACGTGAATACGTTTACCCTATTTTGTCAATTTGTTTGCATCCTTTAATGTCCATCTTGTGGTAGCTTGTTTCATCCCAGCTCTACGTAAACCCCAATTGGAGAAGATGCCACCTAACTTCATTGAAGTATCAAATGCGACCTCGCCGTTTGGACAATTATCTGCTAGCATCGAGAAGCTCTGTTTTGTTTGAGATTCTTTAAAATAAGCCAATACGCCACAAGATACTATAAACACGCCATTCTCAACGTCCTTGATGTCGTTACACCAACTCGCATTGAAAACGGATTTTGAAATATATGTTATCTTGTCGGTCGTAGAGAGCAGTTGTTCTCGGATGGCGATAACATTCGGAAGGTCGAGGTCATACCACTGAACCAACCTATTATTAACTCGGTAAAACGCTGTGTCATGCCCCGCTCCGAGTTAATAACAGACGCACGAGGGTGTTCTGCAATAAACGACCTTATTTTATAGTCAAATTGCTTGGCCCGAGCCGCCATAAAAAGATTTTGAAAAGGATTCTCTTCAAGTGTTGAGAAATCGTAATCAATTTTTTCAACAAGTTCAATTGATTTCATGTTGTTAAACAGAGAACTGTAGTCCTTGCTTACTTTTGCACGACTCCATAACGGAAGTAACAATGCCTCTCGATGCCCTTTAATTCAATCTTCATTTAGTTTTCTTCCTATCTGTTTCAAGTTATCGCTCAGAAGCATATACCGAGTACGCATACACTATCTTAAATGTGTATTTATTAGTTGAAACAGACTACTTGAGTTCCGTTTGTTATCTCTAAAATCTCATTAGTTCGTCAAAGTTATCGAATTTCTAAGAATAAGTTAATGCCCTTCTAACACCGCATATACACATCATATACATACTCAGGCAACAGCTGTTGCTGTTTCATGGCAAAGACAGGGGCTTATCATCTGGGATCTTCTCTGTTGAAACGCACTGTAGAGTAGGTCGACTGTGTCTACATCCACTGAAGCGCTGCCAATTCAGTAACTTTAATCCCGAAGTCTGCAAGGCGCTGCGCAAGGAGTGGGGATGGACGACCGAGGAGGCGGGTCGGCCGGCGGAGAGGTGAGATTCTCATCCTATTTCGCTTACCTGTGAATAAAGTATCTTATACAGGCTGTCGAAATAGTATAGAGAGGCGATGAGATAAATGGCAAGTATTCTCATAACGGGCTGCAGAGGCGGTATAGGGCTCGATGTTGCGTGCCGGCTGCTCAAGAGAGGACATAAAGTTTATGCAACCGTTCATCGTGAGACCTCAGTCAATGATGTGCGAACTGCCTTGAGGTCGTTTGGCGAGAACTTCGTCGTGGACAAACTCGATGTGACTGAAGCCAGCGACATCGACAAAGTCGATAACTGGGACATAGATGTCTTAATCAACAACGCGGCTATCGGCGATTCCGGACCTCTAGCAGAAATAGACCCTCAAAGAGTCGACGCCGTCTTTGAGACAAACGTGTTTTCAACGCTACGATTAACACAAAAAGTGTTGCCTAAGCTGATCGCAAAGGGTCGGGGGCGGATTGTGCTTATGGGCTCAATGGCAGGACTTGTTCCCACTCCATTTTACGCACCCTATGGAATGACCAAATTTGCACTCGAAAGCATTGCGTTCTCTCTACGAACGGAATTGAAGCCATTTGGCATCAAAGTCATTATCATCAACCCCGGCGCGTATAACACGGGCTTCAATGAATTCATGCGACAGAAATACGAGCGGATGGACGCAAATAGTCTGTATAAAGACCATATACAATACGTGCGTCGGCAAGAGGAGAGCATCAGAAAGCTCGAGTTACAAAGCACCCAGAGCATCGCAAAACAAGTGGTAAACGCGGTAGAAGCCCGGAGGCCTAAGCGCAGGTACGTCGCTCCAAAATGGGAATGGGTTTTTGTTCCGCTCCTTCGCAGATTTGGTTGACTCAAAGTCTCTTACCCTTTGAGATTTGTCTGCTCAACAACCTGCGCAACAGAGCCGCGATCTTTGAAGCGTGCAGCATTACATCGTGTTAAATTAGACCTGTCTCCAATACCGCTTATTCACATCATGCACATACTCATGCCGCGGATGCCGGTAGTACCCACTCACATACTATAATTAGCTATTCAACTCCATATCAAATACCGACTTATACGTACTATACGAAAATCAGATTTAAGAGAAAAATGCAAATTATTTACTTTTGAGATTTCGTTGCTTGCCGCTTCCAGAATTACTATCGGAACTTTCTGGGTTCAAATTCTGAGGTAGCTAAAGGTAGATCCCGGCTCTTGTGCTACGGTTAAAATTCATTCCTCCACCGACACCCTCGCACTTTCTCCCTTGGAATATTAGAGAGACCAACCTTGTGCTTACATAACGCCCCCTGTACACCTTCTTGACACTTATGATACCCAGCATATTCTGCTCCGCGATAAAATTGGAGATTCTGACCTTGCGTAACGGCTTGTACCCCGTATTCTCGCATAATTTTTTGCGTTTTTTACAGCTGCGCGCTATTCAACCAAGAAGCAATGCAAAGCACTAATGATTTTTTTTATACAATTAAAAGACAGAACAGAAACGTACAGAAAACGGCAGTAATATCGGCCCTAGCGGTGGGACTAGCGTAATTAATAGTCCAAGTACATTACACAGTATCGACATTTAGAACCAGCTCCTTTTAATTGACGATGGGCTGCTGATAAAATATTGTATACGTATTTGCCTATATAAATAGGGTCCGCAAACCCACACTTACGCTAACCTCCACGAACGCTGTAAAGAGTTGTGCTGGTGTTTCGGTAAATAGGTAAAAATAAAAAAAAGGAGTAGGTATCTAAAACCTTGTGAGAGCTCTCCACTTTTCCCTCGCTCAGCGTGCTCCCGTTGATACCCTAAAGTCTACATAACTGAGAGGCGAGATTCGACATCACTTTCTGTAAACTGCTTTAAGGTGACGCCCTCAAAAGACGTATATAGTGGCAGTGTATTTCGATAAAATGCTGAAAGGCTTTACTTAATGATATTCCTCATATCCAGAGATCGAGAAGGAGAAGAATAAGTGGGTCAAATCGAAAATTCATTACAACATTCTCCGCGGAACGTTATGCGGAGGGTCTGGAACTTTGAGAGGTTGTTCCTTGAAGTGCCCTATGCAAATATATCGTTGTGTACTCGAATTACAGGAAACATCTCTGAAAATGAGCTGAGGAGAGCTCTTGAAAAGGTCCGAACGATACACCCCCTCGTAGGGGCAAAAGTCGTTTTCGACAGCGAGAGAAATGCTTGGTTTTCGACGGCCGACGTCCCGGGCCCCATATTGCGTGTTGTGCCCAAGCAGTCGGATTCTCAGTGGTTCGATGAGATTGTACATGAGCAGACCATTCCGTTTGACCCGTCAACCGGGCCCCTGATCCGTTTCGTGCTTATCTACTCACTAGAAGTGTCTGATTTTATCGTCTTTGCCCATCATACGATCAGTGATGGTGAGTCACTTGCCATTTTAACGCGCGACACTCTGAAGCATATCGCTGATCCTCAGCTAGAAGAGAAGGTGATATTCCCGCCTATTCTAGCCGATTATGAGCTGAAAATACCCGGAAATATCGTTATAAAATTTATAAGAAGGCTGATTGTCGATTGGTACAACAGACAGTGGAGCAAAAAGCGCTGGTTTTTTGACCAAGGAGACTTCCTGAACATCCATATGGCATTCTGGCAGAAACATACGTATAAGCTTGTGCTGCTCACGCTGGAAAAAGACGAGACAGTGTGCCTTACCGCGAATTGCCGGGAACATGGCATAACAATCGGCTCAGCGGTGACCACGGCGTTCATAGCGGCATACGGTGACGTTTGTGGTGCATTTAAAGGGCACCAAAAGATCGTTCACTTGCCATACGACCTCAGGAAGCGACTGGACAGGCCCGTTGGCGACGTATTCTGCAACTTTTTCACCGCCTTTGAGTTCAAGTTCGCTTACGACCCTCAGAAATCCTTCTGGCAAAATGCTCAAACGTTCCACCAGAAAGTGCGGAAAAAGCTAGACGCACGAGACATCGTCGGGTACGCTCAGGAAATAGAGAGGTTCGATCCAACGCTTATAGACGTACTTCCGAGCTTCGCCTTACACGCAAAAGACGTGCCCGAGGGATTCAGTCGCTACGATAAACTGTCCGCATTTGCCCGTGATAAGAACAATGTCGCCTTTAAAATTTCTAAACGAGTTATATCAGCTTATCCTGGAACGACCAACACGAACCTCGGAAGGCTGAATTTTCCCGAAACATACGGTAATCTCAGGCTCGAACGCATGTTCTGGGCACCATCAACAGGACCGAACCCTCTGATGCTGGGCGGTGTGGGTATTAGCGGTACAACGACGTTCACACTAAATTATATTGAAGATACGTCTAGCAACGAGGCGTTGCGCACAGCGACACTGATAAAAGTACGTAACCGAGCATTAGAATACCTAGGATTCCCGGAAAAAATCAGTAATTCAGCGTTTTTATGAATGCCTCTACATACCCCAAAGAGTTCCATTCGTTGGCAGTCGATGACGGCGCTGAGAGCCACTGCGGCCTGAACAACATCGCACATACGTCATCGGCCGTATGTGATTGATTCAGGCACGTTTTTGGATAAATGAACACTGCTTTTTCTACTCTGCAATATGCGACCACCGAAGGCTCAAAACGAGGTTTGCAAGTGGTGTGTGACTTTCTGAACCGTTCGCATCCCGCTCAGACAGAAAGTACGAGGCAAGGAACTCAGCATGTTCGACACGTTGAACGTGCGTCAATGCGAACATTCGAGCTATGCAACGTTAGCCCTGGCATCAAAGCAAATCTATCTGTCATATTCCCGACTTTGTTATATGAACATGAAGGGATGTGCCCCCCTCGACTATGACGTAAGCATCTTACAACTTAGTGTCTTTAACACTCTTCTTTTCAACGAAATGAATTGTATGGCCCGGCCTTTTTTATCTCTCCTCTCAATGAGATGCAGACAAAAGTTCCCTTATTTCACTTATTAGTGGAGTATATCTGTATTATGCATGCGCTCAAATACACAATGTTTGGGCCGGCACTATCTTGATAGAAGTAGCCTATTTGGTGGGAACCCTGTCTATCAAAATGGAATGTATCGGTAAAAGAGCCATCCGTATTAGTCGTAACTGTCCACAAGAAATTGCCGTTGTCATAGTGTTTTATCTGCATGTTTCCGATACCGCTATCGCCTCTCATGAGCAATCCATGAATGGCAAAAGTCTGTCCGACATTTACTTGCTTAGGACAGTCAGTGATCTTAATGTACACCAACGGATCTGGAGGCTTTGGTTTTTTTGGAATGTCCCACCAATTGCTCTTCACGTCTATTTGTGGGTGGGTACCGTGAGCCGTGGTCGTCGATGTACTTGAGAACGCTGCAGCAACACTATTGAACATGCAAAACACCAATATCGTCACGAGCGATAGAGTTATTATTCCTCTTCTCATCTTCTTCATGTCGTACATCACTTTTAGTTTCGGTTGCTGACGCTGTATTCCCATTGTCTTCTGGACGAAAGACTGTATCTTAAACACAATCTTGTAAATTAATTGTAACAAACTTTGCGACTAGTAATATATCAGATCTCTCATAAAAAATTATCTAACCTCGTCGCAGAATTGAGACTAATACTTTGGTAGGTAGAAAGGAAGAGAGGGGTGGAAGTATCAATTCTCAGATCTCGCCTGACGCGATCGGTCGAGCGGAGAGTGAATTGAACGCACTGCAAGATCGGTAGTATAAAGAGAGCAGATACCATTTCTTAATTTTTTAGACTTCTATGAATACATAGGCCGTCGTCACTATATTGTCACGTTGTGATGAAATTCTACAGTATTTCAAAATAATTGCTGTTATATAACAAGAAGAGCCTTTTTCGTTATTCTTAACAAAATCTGCTATAAACCTGAAAACTTTTTCACGCAAGCGGAATCTCCAGAGACTATAGGACCTTGTTACAATTGACGGCTCATCAGAATCAGTACCTCCCCGAAGCCTTTACTCAGCATTTTCTTATTATGGGGTGCTGATATATTCAGCCTATTGGTATTTTATGTGCATCTTTTAAAGCCCATTAAGGGTAGCTTTTTCAAGTCGGTTCTCCTTAGTTCCCAGTTAGAAAAGAGCAAACCTATTTTTGACTGGAATTAAAGGTTACTTCGCGGAAACGACACTTGCCGGCTAACAATGAGAGAAACCGTTTTTAGCACCTCTTTAATATGATATCTAGATAAAAAATCCGACAAACAATTACGGTGAGCGGTTAGTGAAGAGTTGCTATACCCATTTATCCATTGCATATTTGAAATCGGTCGTAAACCCCGTATGTGCAGTCACCATCACAGGGCTGTTCGTAAGTGCTGCCAATTTTTTTGATTCTGTCTGTGCTATTAGATCCATACTAAGCAGACTCGCCAATTGAAGCCTAGAAATCGGACGAACCTTGCCTTTTCTTAGAGTCAGCGTATCTCCAACAACCAGAATAGAGCCATTCACCAGATGTGACATCGAACCCGGAGAATGCCCTGGGGTTGCTATCGCTGTTACTTTCGTCTCCCTCACTTGAATAGTATCTCCATCCTTGAGCGGTTTATATGCTCGTTTGAGTGGTGGAGTATTTCGAAACCCAAAAAATCTCGGTGTTTTTTTATGAATTATCTGCTCTTCATTGGCTGATACGTATAGTTCGGCATTTTAAACAGATTGAATCCGCCTGTGCGGTCAGGATCTGCGTGTGTTAAGAATACATATTTCGCATTCCCTAGATCAAAACCCAGTTTCTCGAACTCTTTTTTATGCTGCCTTCATTAAAGCCGGTGTCAAAACAAATCAAAGAATGGTCTGCTTTGTATAGAAACATGTTAACTATTCTGGATTTTACTTCGTATAACTTGTCAAATATTTCTGTCATATCAATCGCCTCCGTTCCCACCCTCTTATGTCACGTATTACACTAATCGATAGTCGCAATAGCGGTGCCCAACGACTATCGCCTCACCATCTGCGTGTCCGTAACTTATCGGTGTGGCATTTTTTCTGATCGAAACCCACGATGCAGTTCAACACGAACAACATATGAACTTCAGCAGAGAGAGAGGACAAGGAGATTTCGACCACCTATCGTAACGTCGAGTAATGCCCTCTGTCCGCGTAGAGCCGGCCTTGTAGGATCCCGCCATAGTATATTTGTGCGTTGTACAGTGCCCACTTAGCGTCAGCAGGAACAATCGGCCCCGAGAGGACCCTATATGTATGTCTCGGTAGAGCATTGAACCAGCTGTATCCCCCATAGCGGTAGATGGGGGTCGTATCTCTCGTAGTGGAATCATACGCGTAGGTGGGGACGGCCTCACCGAGCCTAACATAATAGGGTGCCTTATTGATCGGCTTGTAGAAAAAGGCGTATGGCGCAATGAATGCGTCAACGTCACCGGTGTTGGCGATTTCCCATTCAAGATATTGTGTGTGACTGGGCACCAATCGGACATTGGTTATGGAGAGAGATGGTGTGACAGCTGGCGCTGGAGGGATTCCAGACAGTGTTCTACTTGCATTGATTCTCCCCCCCACCAAGGTCTTTCCACTTAATGAGCTCTTTATATCCACGTTTTTCAAAATGGCATCCCTTATTTGGATGTTGGTATAGTCGGGGCGCATTGTCTTGATGAGCCCGGCAAGCCCAGAAACGTAAGGGGCAGCCATGGAGGTTCCACTATCAAAGACATAGTTCTGTTGCGCGCTCAGTGGGTCAAATGCTCTGATCTTTACGTTATCGATGTAAACACTGTTGGGCCCGGCACTACCGTCAGTCTCCAGTCTAAATCGGATTTTAAAGTATGGTGAATTATCATAATTTGTGAGTCCATACTCCAGCTGACGCCATCCGGTTGTGTTTCCTGATCCATAATCAATCGTATCCCAGTGCATACCGTCTCTCGATGCTTCAACATAAAACACTCCGTGGGCTTCTACTGTGTTCATTCTCACAAAAAGGCCGAGCGTAGTCCCACATTTACTCGTCAGGTCGAGGGGATTTTTGAGTGTTAGTGAGGCATTCACATTGCTGTTGTCTGGAGTGCTGATCATTGCGCTAGACGGGGGGCTGACGTACTCAGTGTCCGTGATGCTCCACGGTACTTGAGCGTTCCACCCATCAAAGCAGTTGAATGGATCATAAAACGTTTGAACCCATGGGGGATACGTGCTCAAAATGTTTGCGCCCGGAGCTGCAACCTGCACCGAATTTGAACCATAATCTGAAAATGGTGCAATATCATCATTCTGGTCAGTTGCTGCAACGGCGATGATGTTGCTGCTTGGATAACTTGACGGATAGTGGGGTATCTTATCATTATTTTGTCCCTCATTCCCTGCTGCGCAGATAAAAATGGCATGGGAGGCATCGATTGCATCTTTTTCAGCCTGAGAATACGGTGCACCACCAAAGGACATATTTATTATGCGGGCCCCGTGCGAATCTGCGTAGGAAATAGCTGAGATCACAACGTCTGTGGGAGCACCACTCGGGCCAATAACACGCAAAGGCATAATCTTTGCCCTCCACATAACCCCAGTCACCCCGATGCCATTATTACCGGCCGCTGCTATGATTCCAGCCACGTGAGTGCCATGCCCATCCCGATCCATAGGGTCGTTACTATGTGTAAAAAAGTCCCATCCGCTTACTATATTGGGGGTAAGATCCGGCTCGTTGTAGTCGATTCCGGTGTCGAGGACGGCGACGATGACATCGCGTGACCCTGTGGTCTTATCCCACGCCTCGGGCGCATCTATATCGGCTCCTGGCGTGCCGGCTAATCCTCTGACCTTCTGGCCCGTGTTGTGAAGGCCCCATAAGCTGGAAAAATAGGGGTCATTAGGAATCACGTCTTTGTATCGGAGATAGTCGGGCTCGGCATAGAGGACGCTAGGGTTTTGATTGTATTGCGCAACTGCTTCGGATGCAGTGATGCCTTCTGGCAGTTGCGCCAGCTGAAGGCCAGGCACCTCTTTAAACTCCTTTATGACTGTAGCCCCCACTTTAGCATGAGCGCCTGCAGCAACGTTGGGTGCTACCATGCCATCTTTACGGGCTTCGGGCTTGAACCGAACGAGAACCTTGTCCTTTACGTAGTCGGTCGAGGCGGCGTGCGTGCGCCCCGTAGATTCACGTTGTGATAGCAGTCCTACAGTTGCTAAGTTGCCAACCAATAACAACAGCGTTAAAATCACTATTATGCACAGAGATAGAGCTTCTCTTCTCACGCAACATCACTTACCTGCTGGTGGGGGCGCTGGGATGTGTGCAAGCGCTGTCCATCAACATTCACTTTTAAAAACAAACTAGGATTCGTGAGGAGGTAATAAAACTAACCGATTTGTACTTCAGGTTAAATGCGAGTGGTACCGGTGTTCACAGGGAGATGTTCGCGTTCAGAACAAACAAAGCATAACCGTCCGCGATTTTCTTTACTGAATTTTGTTAATACGCCAACGCGACTTAAAATATGTTGCATCTGGCCGGTCTTTCGGTCACTGAACAAATATTAAAGTTGATAAAATCTCTTCCTGTCATTAGTGCTTAGAACAGAGCTAAAGATTCTTTTATATATCACATGACTTCTTTAGCGGGCAAAAATGAACGTATGCTTTCAAATTGCCTCGAATAAGGTTTATCCATTATCTGATGGGTTGGCTGGCATCCATAACGCCGATAAAGTTTTTTGATCACAAGAATAGAAATTATGGAAAAAAGATGGTACGCTGTCGTATATCGGTGCTTAAACCAGTGTTAAGGCTCTAAATCTTACTACGCGTGCCGTGCTGATGATATATTTATGTACCAAGAGTGTAGCAACATGCTCTTGTTAAAATAACGAATGAGAAAAAGGCGATTAAAATGAGCACATGGTTTGATACTGCCCGTTTTGGTATGTTCATAAGCTGGGGACCTTCGAGCCAGAACGGCTGGGAGCTTTCGTGGCCTCTGATAGATGGAATTATAAACCTATACATGCCCTACTGTCAAGACCTCACTGTCAAGGAGTATTACGGCATAGCACCGACCTTCAATCCAACGAACTTTGATCCCAAGGAACTTGCCAGAATGGCAAAAGGAGCCGGGATGACATATGCGGTTTTTACCACGAAACACCATGACGGCT
>Ga0187772_10000543_pt1 | contig 16923 bp, 12 predicted proteins | sample 0116_SJ02_MP15_2_FD_133137 | JGI IMG/M metagenome (GOLD analysis project Ga0187772, IMG submission 133137) | Tropical peat soil microbial communities from peatlands in Department of Meta, Colombia - 0116_SJ02_MP15_20_MG | ecosystem: Environmental > Terrestrial > Soil > Wetlands > Peat | place... | reverse complement strand
GAAGTTGCACGCATTTTATTTTGTGCTTTGTTAAAATCGCATTATAAACGTCAGCGGTCGTGCTATCATCGATAATTACTTCTGTAACTACATTCTCGATATTTCGCTCTTGTTCGATGATGTCTTTTGCTTTTTCGGCGACATTGGGGTTTAACTCAATTCCTATGCCATTTCTCCCCAATCTTCTACATTCAATTAGGGTCGTTCCGCTTCCGAGAAAGGTATCGAGAATCCAGTCACCTTTTTTAGTGTAGCGCAACAAGATCTGATGGGGAATTTGAGGAATGAAATTTCCCCAATACCAACCCAGATGAGCGCCCGACGTATCTCGCTTATCTAGAACCCACAAGCTATCTGTTATGATACTGTCATAATCTTTCCATCTTAAGAGATTGATGTCGTTTATTTTGCTGGTTTTCATCCCTTGAATGCTGCTTTTCAGCCGTTTCAGATAATACTGTGCTCTCGTAATGGTATGAGATTCTAAAATTTGTTCTAATTCTGAAACAAAAATATCTCTACGAAGGGATAGCTTATTCTCAATTGTTTTTGTGTCTAACACATAATTTTCGTCATTCGTCTCACAATTTATCACTTTTTTTAATGTCATGATTTTGCTCTTAAGCAAATCTAAACTTTCTATACCCTCTACAGCGTCCAAAATGTGGACCAACTGTTTTTCGTTTACAGTGATAAAGTTAGATAATTGTAATACATCTAAACGTTTTAATGGCAAATATTCAATCCCATTATTGTCCATTGTTTTTTCTCAAAATAAAGTTACAGACCTAATAATGATCTGTAGATACATTTAATTCAGAAAGATAATAAATTTCTTCACAGCCCTCGCTAAATGTTACAAATTCTTGTGATTCCGTGTGTCATAATACCCCAGTTTTCTTTTAAACCACATATTACTATGTGTTATTATTAATAACACCAACGTTAAGCCGGATTTAAAGAAGAACATATATCTGCCGAAAGCTAGATAGCATCTTGAGGTCACACAATGGATATAATTTTTGCTATGGACGTAAGAGCAGGCATAGTTGTAAAGGGGTACAAAGGTGAGAGAGAGACGTACGAGCCCATAGAAAGACATAGTAAGGTCTGTACGACGTCAGACCCACTAAACGTAGTGGATACGATTAAACCGAAGAGGACATACATAGCCGATCTTGACCGTATACAGGGGTGGGGAAATAACTCCCTAATTATAAGCCGTATTAGCGCCCGCACAAGGACATTGATAGACGTTGGCATCAGAGAAGTTCAAGAAGTTCGAAAGGCTGAAAAAATTGGCGAAACAGTAATAATTGGAACAGAAACTGGGACACTGGACGTGATCCGTAAAACACAATCATTGAGGGTAGCGGTAAGTGTTGACATACGAAATGGTAACGTCATCTCGCCTGATGCAGAGCTTAATGGAGAACCGCTTGAAGTTATCGAAAAGCTAAACCGCTACAAGATATATGGGTTAATTCTACTTGACATAAACACTGTAGGGACGAAGGTAGGCGTGAACTTAGATAGGATAGGAGAGGTGCTTGACGTTACAGGGCATAAATTAATAGTAGCAGGTGGTATACAAGGCCTCAAAGAGATAGATGCGCTTGAAAACCTTGGAGTAAGTGGCGTAATAATTTCAACTGCCGTTCACGAAGAACTCATACCGGTCGAGGTAGTTCGATAATTCGGCGGAAACTGACGTACAACCGTATGAATTATTGGTCGAAAACAGATGGTGCTGTGCACTAATCTGCCCGCGTGTCAAGTAACCTAATCGCACTTTTCGGATATGAAAGGCAAGTGCCCTTCATAATACAGGCAAATACCGCTCCAACTCATATGGCGTCACTTTTATGCGGTACTCATTCCACTCACGTTTTTTTAACTCAATAAGATGATCAAATACGTGGTCTCCGAGGGCACGCCTTACCAAATCTGAGTTTTCTGTTTCCGCAAGTGCTTCCCCTAAGCTGCCTGGAAGTGATTCGATTCCATGAGCCTTGAGTTCTTCATCCGTCATTTTATAAATGTTCTTTTCGACAGGATCGCGCAGTACATACTTCTTTTCAATACCCTCAAGTCCTGCTGCGAGCATAACTGAGAACGAAAGGTAGGGATTACATGCTGGGTCAGGGCATCTAAGCTCTGCTCTTGTCGCAAGTTCATTTCCAGGCTTGTACATAGGAACCCTTATAAGAGTGGACCGATTCCGCCGCGCCCAAGTTATGTACACAGGGGCCTCAAACCCTGGTACCAATCTTTTATATGAATTGACCCATTGCGCTGTCACGAGGCAAAACTCTTTGATATGTTTTAGTTGACCTGCAATGAAGCCCTTACCGATGTCAGAAAGGTTGTATTCATCGCTTGCATCAAAGAATGCATTTTTCCCGTTTTTAAAAAGAGACTGGTGCGTATGCATGCCACTTCCATTTTCTCCCTCGATGGGTTTTGGCATAAAAGTAGCGTGAACCCCCGATTGTAATGCGATCTCCTTCACCACGAGACGATGGGTCATCACGATGTCCGCCATCTTTAACGCTTCATCAAATCTTAGATCAATCTCGTGTTGGCTTGGAGCAACCTCGTGGTGGCTATACTCAATCCGTACACCCATGTCTTCTAGAGCAAAAATGGTATCTCTCCGTAGATTAGTAGCCTGATCTAATGGGGTTAGATCAAAGTATCCCCCTGTGTCGAGTATTTCAGGACATTGATTGCTGCTAAAGTAGAAATATTCTAGTTCGGGTCCCAAATTGAATGCAAAACCTTTTTTTCTCGCCCTCTCTATATTTTTCTTGAGGATGTACCTCGGATCGCCCACATAGGGGGCCCCCGATGGCTCAAGCACGTCGCATATTAATCTGGCGACGCCATTTTCTTTAGGTCTCCATGGCAAAATGGCAAAAGTACTCGGATCAGGTTTTGCAATCATATCAGATTCTTCAATCGTTTGATAACCAATGATTGAAGAACCATCAAATCCCATTCCTTCATCCAGGGCATGCTCAAGTTCTTCTTTTGGTATAGCAAAATTTTTTAACGTGCCCAGAATATCAGTGAACCATAGTCGAATAAATTTTATTCCCTCTTGTTCTACTCTATTTAACACGTACTCTTTATCCATAATTCGTTCCATTCAATACTCCCCTGTTATACACTACTAAGTAGGAAACCCAACTCCGCTTAGACTTTCATAATATATAAACATATCACCAACGGTACCGTTGAATGCGCGGCTCACGATAATGATAACAGTGCCCGATAATGATAACGGTGCCAATTACAGTCTTTCTTTAAGAAGTCTTACATCCATAAGAGAGGATATTGACTTCACGTTTGCTTCTATTGCAAGCTCGGAGAGGGCCGCCATCGGATTGACTCCAGCATAAATGTTGATACCAACCACATCATCCTCAAGATTTATACCAAGCGAGTCGTCCCTTCCAAAGTTCTCTATCCAACCTGTTATGCCTATTTTTCTCGCGTCGTGCAGAACTTCTCTTGCTCGTTCATAGGCGATTGAAGGCACGGTCCTAAGGTTCGAAAGAACTGCGCCTGCACCTTTGTCGACAGCATCCATAATTGCGGTCATACGCCTTGATGTGAAAATCTGTATTGGATCTAATGATGTTCCTTTATAAGATATCATATCAGTATAAGCGGAAGGCACTTTATCTTCAATCTTAAGGACCCCTCCATACATTATATCGGTAGGGATACCGTGTTTAATGAGAATTCCGTCAATCGTCATGCTGCACATGGTGATTATTCCAACGGAGCCATAAGGAATTATTATTGATCCTGCCTTGTCACCTTCCTCAACAATTCTTACATAGGGGCTTACGCTATACCCCCCGTCGATTACTCTCCCAGCAATTTCAACTACTGTTTCAAAATCATCTTTGTTAATAGTAGTGACGTTTGTGATGATATCGCCTGTGTGTTGCGCTGTGTCGAGGGTAGTTCGGTAAATAAATTCCTCTATTTTAGTGATAACAAATCCAACTCTGTCGCCAACAATAGCCTCATTTAGCTCTGTCAATCCCTTTTCCGTTATGATCCGTCCAGAGTAGCCTAGTTTGGCGGTGAAACCCTTGTAATCGAGCAATGTAAGGTAATATCGTACAGCGCGTTCACCGATAGGGTACCCTCTTCTGCTTAAGTGAGAGGCTATAGTTCGCGCACCTACTGCTTCGTCACTTTCATTTACGATTCGCAAGATTTCCACTAACTTCCTCTGCGTTTGAATATTTGTCATAGTAAATCGGCTTAAATTTCATTTCTCCTAAGTGAGACAGAGAGAACACATAATTTCAAATACGATGAATGCACTTTACCTAACTCGAAATATGCCGCTTAAGTTAAATACCTATTGAATCCTGTATATTGCAGGGCTCGTAGGGTAGTGGACTATCCTCTTGGACTTCGGAACTCGTGGAGATATCCAAGGACCTGGGTTCAAATCCCAGCGGGCCCGTCTTCTTGCTGCACTACTATACTAACATAAATCGCTCAATAAGATAGGCAAGTTCGATTTCAATGTAACATTTCCTGCTTTGTATGTTTATCTAATATTCATCGTGCATTAATAACAGCAACGTCAATCTGAATGATTCAGTTTGTTAAACTTGATATGGGGGCGGGTATATTTCCGCCCCTCCTTACAAACTTCACAGAGCTCAAGGCCTTTACAGGAAGCACGGGGGCTGCCCCGAGCAAACCGCCAAAATCTACCCAATCTCCCTCATGTCCTATCGGTATGATTCGTACTCCGGTGGTCTTGTTGTTTACTACCCCAATTGCACACTCATCTGCAATAATTCCAGCAATCGTCTCAGCTGGGGTGTCAGAGGGGATACAGACCATATCAAGTCCAACCGAACATACCGAAGTCATTGCTTCAAGCTTTTCAAGTCCTATCGCTCCAGCCTTTATTGCATCGACCATTCCCACATCTTCACTTATGGGTATAAAAGCACCACTTAATCCTCCAACCTTAGAAGATGCCATTATTCCACCCTTTTTAACTGCATCAGTGAGCATAGCAAGGGCCGCCGTAGTCCCATGCGCCCCGCACTTTTCAAGCCCCATAGATTCGAGTATGTTAGCAACTGAGTCCCCCTTCGTGGGAGTCGGGGCCAACGACAGGTCAACTATTCCAAATTCTACATTGAGCCTATGCGCCATCTCTCTTCCTATTAATTCGCCAACGCGAGTTATTTTAAAAGCAGATCTCTTGATGATCTCTGCAAGACTTCCAAGGTCTGCTTCACTCATTCTTTCAACCACTGCTCGTATCACCCCAGGACCAGAAATACCGACATTTATGACCGATTCAGGTTCCCCGGGGCCATGAAAAGCTCCTGCCATGAAAGGATTGTCGGGAGGAGCATTTGCAAAAGTGGCGAGCCGCGCACAGGCATAAGGGTTTCGATCAGAAGCCTCTTTAATGATTGTCCCCATCTTAAGGACCGCTTCCATGTTAATTCCTGATCTAGTAGTGGCGACGTTGACGGATGAACAGACTTTTTCTGTCGTAGTTAATGCCTCCGGTATCGAATCAATAAGCTCCTTGTTGCCGACCGTAAATCCCTTTTGGACAAGTGCTGAATATCCACCGATGAAATCGACGTTAAGCTTGTTAGCGGCCCTATCCATGGCCTTAGCAATAATAGGTCCGGATTCTGGATTTAAATCGAGTAATAAGCCTATTGGTGTGACAGCGATTCGCTTATTTACGATAGGTAAGTAGTATTTTGCTGACGCACTTTCAGCTTCGGCGCACAAGTTTGAAGCTGTGAAAACAATTTTATCATGAACAGCCTGCGCCATTTTTTCAGGATCCTCTCTTATACAACTAGTAAGATTTATTCCCATCGTCACTGTCCTTATGTCAAGGTTTTCATACAGAACCATATCGATGGTTTCAAGAATTTCATCAGTGCTGAATATCATCCAAAACTCCTTGTTAAACAGTAATTTTTCTTATATTACATTGTTTCGAATATCAGTTAGTAACAACATGAATAGTGTAATAAGATAATTATTAAGCCTATTACAATAATTAATTGTTAGTGCTCACATAATGAAATTGCGGCGCTCAACCACCCCCTTTCGTGCAATGAGTGCAAAAAAACAGCACTGTTGAGCTAGTTAGACACTTCTTGGAGATGTCACAGAATTTTAACAGGATTTGATAGTCTACTTTCAAATCACGACTCACGGTAATTAGCTGATTTGCAGGGCAATTTTGAAAGGCATAATATGTTGTGTTCTTTGATATGTGAGAACGGACCCGGAGGGATTTGAACCCTCGACCACCGGCTTAGAAGGCCGGTGCTATATCCTGACTAAGCCACGGGCCCCTAAACCAATATGTTTCTCGTAATTAAAATGTTGCGGTTTTTGCTTACCAAGCTGTAAAATAATGAAATGTTATACAATGGGTAAAAAACAAAGAGCTTAACGGCCTTCCTTATGAGCGATTTCTGTAGTTTCAACTGTAATTGCAGTTCCAGGCCCCCTGTCATCGATTCCTCTCACCTTACACATCTGAGCTCGTAATTCGAGCTGAATCCGAGCTGACATTATTTCACGCTCTTCGTAAAAGTTGCCCATTCCATGAGAGACTTTTATCATTGAAATATTCTTGTCTCTGACTCGCGCTACGACTCCTGCAGTGCCAATCGCTACGTCATGACGGCTTGCGTCTGTTATGAAGATTTCTTCCCCAATTTTCGCTTCTAATACGACGGGGATGTTATGGGCGCTTCTTAATTCAAACGTCCTGAGTCTTTTTCGTATAAGGTCTTCAATAGCATCCCGCGAGATGCCCGTTAGAGCGACGTGTCTCATGTAGTGTCACCCGTACATTAAATCACGACGTGGCCCTGTTGGCTCAGCCTGTTCGACTCCCTGAACTTGTTCGGCTAACTTATGAAGTTCAGTTTCTATTTGCTCCGCTTCTTCAACAAGCTTCTGGGTGTTCACGTTCAAACCCAATAGGCCATTTAGGACCTCAATAACCCGGGCAGATGCTCTCGGGTCTGGCGTAGGGCCCTGCGTCTCACCAAGAAGACAGATTGCTGGCATTTTTTTGATGCCACATTCATTCATTATACTTCCTGCGATGCCGGAGATGCTGCCAGCTGTGAGCGTTTCCACTTTATCTTTGACCAGATCGAGAAAAGTTTGACTTGTCGCACTTCCAAATACTACGCGTTTCTCGCGCATGGTAGAAATGCCTGCTATTGGTATGTTCATCTTTGCACCAATATCAGTGGTCCAGTTTACGATAGCTTTCCCAACATCAAAAGCTACCATAGGGTGTATTAGGATGTCCGAGACGATTACAATAAAATTAGTCTTGCTATTTTCATAAATTCTGACGGGAGCATATGCTATGCCGTTAAACAACACGCAAATTGGGGGGAAAAGGCGTGATTCTATTGTCCCAATTTGCTTCATTTTCAACTCTGAAACTAAATGTGTGGCAACAATGTTACCTACAAGCCCTATTCCAGGGAAGCCCTCGAGAACCGCGGGGTTTTCAGAGCTAACTTCCTCAACGAGCATACTAACATATTCGTTTTCGATTGCTTCACCTTTCATAATTACCAGCTTCTAACTTATGGCTCTTTTCTTATAAAATCGTTCATCAACAAGTATATATTTTGCCTAACAATTTGTTAAGAAAAAGACCTTTTTACCAATTAAAAGAAATAAAATGAAGAAGTTTTTAATGGCGGAAGTAACAACTAAGAATGATCATTGAATATCGTAAAAGAAAATCGATAATTTCTTGATACGCGAGATCGATGTAATAGTGGTGGTAATCATTCAGAGATTTGATTTCAAGAGAGGCTTTAAGAAAGACGCACGGAACCGCGTCTTAGATGCCTTAAAGAATTGTTTTGAAACAGAAATTATCGAAGAGGGGGAAAACACGTTTGTCCTAAGTTACGGCGCCCTGCGCAAAATGACAGTCGAAGTTGGTGACGGACTTTCCATTGATAGTGAAGCTAATACAAACGTTTCCGAAGAAGTGATGGCGGGAACCAATAGACGCTTCAGGAAGTTCCTTGAGCAGGCTACGGGGTTTACCGCAAAGCAGCGCGCGAAAAAATCGCAAGAAACTGTAAAGGGTAAAGACTGAAATAGCCCTTTTCAATAAGTACTAGTTTTGCATTCACTCGACATAAATCGCGGGTCTCATGGGCAGTGACTTCGGTGCCCTCCCGGCAGGATCATAGATTTTTTTGCCTTCCTTAATTTCATCCTCTTTTAATATATTTACTGTAGCTCCGTTGAACTTCCATGATATGTAGTCTTTTAGACTCTCAAGCGCATTCATTTCGGTCTCACTTTCAATAATCTTCATATCCGGAGAAGGAACCTCAGCTACCGCCTCTGCTGCAGGTGGTCTCATACTTACTGATTGCAATTGTGCTATTTCCTTCGAGATGTCCTTCGAAAGTTGCGCTATTTGTTTCAAATGCGGTTGTAATGCTGGATTTTTCTTACATATACCCATAATGTTTCCGATAGATAAGTCTTCAAGTCCCCCAACGGCTGCATATAATTCACGTTTCCAATCAGCCGGCAGATAAATATTGATCGAAGTTGGGGCTATTTTTATAACCGAAAGTATGCTTGTTATATCGTCAATTACACTATCCACGAACCTTTTTTCATCCAACGTTTGGGAATAAACATCCTCAACTTCAGGATACCCAGCAAGCGAGATGTACCCGATATTTCCCATCCTTGCCCAGAGCTCCTCAGTGATGTGCGGAATAACGGGGGCCAGTACCCGCAACCATTTTTCCATAACGCTAAACAAGACTTTCTGTTTTTCATCTCCGTTTAAGACCATGAGTTTGTAGTCGTCTACCGCATTAAGGTGGTTAAAAAAGGCTTCAGTGATGTATTTCCTGTAGGAAAATTGATTGGCAGACTCTTGCGCCTTAATTACCATAGAATTTGTAGCTGCTAAAATCCATCTGCTTGCAAAGGATAACTCGCCGTTGTATTCTGAGTTTTTTCCTATGACATCCCGTTTCGCGGAACTCCAGAACTTGAGGAGTCGTTTTTTAACCATCTCGACATCCTTCTCCCTCCAATCTATAGTGGAATTAAGATCTGCGATAGATGCGAGGTAGAGTCTCACCAGATCCGCACTGTATTTTTCTGGAATGGTGGCAGTTGGTATCACGTTGCCCTTACTTTTTGACATCTTAACTCCTTCCCTGATTAATAGCTCGTTCAAAGTAATCATTTTAGGCCAATATTTTCGAGGGAAAAGTATTGCGTGGTGAAACAGAAAGAAACTTAGGTGATTTGAGATGTGAGCTATCGCCGTGTGTCTATGATCGTTTGGATACCAGTACTCGAATTCTTCTCTGGCTTTTCGTATTATATCCATTGGTATGTCCGTAGCACTAGCGACACTGTCTAGGGTACCCTTTCCAGAAAAGACGTAGTCGAAGAAAGTGGGGGTGAGACGTGACGGCTCTACATCTCGTATGTATTTTATTATGGTGTAAAGTGCCATGTAAATAACTGAATCCGATAGAGGCTCTATTATCCAATATTCCTTTGAATATGGGAACCTTGTTCCAAGTCCCCTCCGCCTAACGCACGGTCTCTTGTCAAGCCACTCAAATGTCTGAACAAACTGCGATCGATACATCTCGGGAACAATCTCAAGGTTTTCAAGCAATTCAAAAGCTTTTGCCTTCCACTCCGAATCTCCATAATTAAGGAAATACTGGCCAGATTCAATTGCAACTATAACCTCCCCACCACACCGGCAAAGGCGCTTTGCCGACGTTTCATAAATATCACAAGCAGCATTTTTTCCTTTAAGGAAGTCGATAATATCCTGCTTTGCCTCTTGGATCGTCCTTCCTTCAAATTGTTCTGCAGTTTCTTTTAGAACCCCACTGTAAAATTCTTCCCGATACAGAAGGCTTGTAATCTCAATTAACTTTTTGTCATCATACTGAGACCTTATTCTATATTTGTCGTAAAGCTCTACAGCGGGAAAATCGCCATATCCTTCTATTTTAACAAGGGAGATTGGATTTATAGAATCAATATCAATGTTAATTAAGTTCGGATCAATGTCCATAGCAATTACTTTTTGCCGATCTTTCAAATCGTTAAGGGCAGCCCAATCGTAGGGGGCGTGTGCTGGAACGCTCATGACTGCTCCAGTTCCGTGGTTTGGATCCACAAAACGTGCAGGGAGTATCGGAACTTTTTGTCCAATTGGACTCGTACAGAAAGCGCCAATAAAATCCTTGCCCTTGTGCTTTTCAATTATTGAAACTTGTCTACCTTGATACTCAAGTTTGCCGGCGCTCTGCTCTGAAATTATCCACTCCTCGCCGTTCACAAAGGCTTTAACATACACTGCTTCGGGATCTACCCATAAGTTTGTAACTGCAAATATAGTCTCTGGTCGCAACGTAGCAGCAACGAAGTTTGCGCCATTATATGAGAATTTAATTCCGATATAAGTATCAATTGAAATTTTGTCGACATCCCCGCCTGCTATGTCATCTTCCCCTACTGCGTTTTGATCCAACGTACAAAATAGTATAGGGTGCCGCCCAACAGTAAGTAATCCCCGTTCGTTCAGGTTTTTATACTGCCACTCTATGAACTTATTATATACCAAGTCACCTGTTGTAAATTGGCGTGACCAGTCAATAGAGAAACCCATCTTCTTAAAATCACGGATTATTTTTTCTGCAAAATAATTGGCAATGTTCCACGGATTTACAAAAGAGGTTACAATTTCTTCAACCTTTGATTCACTTTTTTCATAAAGTCTCACGTAGCTCCTAAAGAGTTCTATCGTATCTGCCTCACCTCGCTCTATGCAAGAGCTTATAGCGAGAATTGGCGTTCCCGTTATGTGCCAAGCCATTGGCCACAAAACGTTGTGCCCATTCATCCGCATAAACCGTGCGTGGATATCCCCTAAAGTGTACGTTCTAGTGTGGCCGATATGCTGGGGCCCGCTAGTATATGGGTAGGGTGTTGTGAGGAAAAACTTCTGTTTTCCATTGCATCTCGGCTCAAAAATCTTATCTTCAAACCACTTTGACTGCCACTTCCGCTCAATTTTCCTTACTTCTTGTAGTTCTAAATTCGTCACGTGAATTCCCTACTAGTGTATCTTTACGTGTTAAAAAATTGTCATGTTGATTAACGATCTTATTGGTACGTTTTGAATGTCACGTATTCCTCTCTTGTTGATAAGCACTGCTACCGCAAGCGGAGTTGCCTTCATTTCTGTCAGAATTCCAATAATCTCAACCATAGTGGTTCCGGATGTTATAACATCGTCTACCACAGCACAACGCTTACCCTCCACATCAGTGAAGTTTTGACTAAAAGAGCCTGTGACACCCTCAGCTTCGGATGACTTCTGTTTTTTAGGCAAAAATACAGCAAGTTCAGCTCCAGTCTCATCTGCAACTAGCGTCGCGAGTGGCACGCCGCTTAAAGCAATTCCTATTATGACTTCAGGGTTGCCGTATTCCAATATCATATCCACTAATGCGAGAGACACATATTTGAGCCTCTGAGAGCTCTCTCCGATCTCACTCCAATTCACATAGATATCCTTGGGCATTGGCTCTCTTGAAGCCGTTGAGCGAGTAAGAAGCCAAGTTGCTGTCTCACGTGACACATTTAATTCGTCCGCTATCTCACCTGAACGTAAGCCCTTTTCGCGCAGTTCTATAGCTTTTTTTATAAGATCATTCAAGTCTTTCATGTATGTTACGCTCCTAAAATAATAGATTCTTCTATCTTCTCGCTCTTTTTATTTTAATTTCACCGCCACAAACCGGGCAAACAGTCTCTTTTTCATAAAACCTGCCGCAGCCTGCGCACCGCCGCTTCCACGTAAGCACCTTCCTAATTTGTTTTTGTAAGATCCCTTGGGTCTTGATAGCAAGATGCGCCGCGACGTTCTGAATTGCATAATCATCTGTAACCAGTATAGCATTCAGTTCTAACGCTTTCGCTAATAATTGAATATCGGTATTAGACAGTTTTGCATAGTCTCCAGTGGATTTAGATTTTTCCATCACCACTTTTACTGCTTCTAAATTTGGCGATTCAATCCGTAATCCTTCTCCAATAAGAATATTTAAAATGATTTTTGCGTTTTCACTTTTTAATTCATGAAGTACTTCTGGGACAGTGTAGATGGTATCACTAATCCTTAAATAGTATATAAATACCGAAGAATCAAGTACATAAGGATTATTCATCGTGCTATACCTAAAATTTATAACTTATGCAATGTGTGTAACGCAAGCTCTATAGATATAGTATGATATAATATAATTTAATTTAATATAACCTCTTAGAAACTATGAGGCAGTCCATACCAAATTACTACAAAAATTAAAAACGCTAGAGATTTCCATTTATAAAACTTGATGTTCTTACTAAAGAGTTTAAAAATTCTAAAATTAGTTTGGCAACCTAAGCAGGTGTGACATAAATACGGAACGTCTACTACAATCCTTTTTTAAAAGTGTATTTATTTAGAATAAATACTCACAATTCGAGAGAAATAATTATCACCTATGTACGCTTATACGTTTACATTAAACTGGTGGTGAGTCATATGGTAAAAATGCCCGAAGAAGTTGTAGAAAATATCAAAACGTATGAAACGCAAAACATACGGGAGGAAATGAAAACTGCTGCCTTTTCGACTGTGGATGATAGAGGAGTGCCAAATGTAGTTCCAGTGGCGTTTATTATCGTTAAAGATGCAGAAACAATACTAATTGGCGACAATTGGTTTAAAAAGACCGCCGGAAATCTTAAAAAGCAGAACTCGAACGTAGCTGTATCTATCTGGGATAAGAAAGGCGGATATCAGATAAAGGGTTATGCAAATTATATGATTAACGGCTCTGATTATGAGATGATGAAAGAAAAGATAAAATCAGTTAGCGAAAAGTTACCAGCTAAAGGATGTGTGATAATTAAAGTTACTGAAGTTTATCGAATATTAGCGGGACCAACAGGAGGAGACAAACTAACCTAATATACTACTCAAATACCGCCAAAATATTAGATAAGATTGTGACTGCTAAACGTTCAGATAAAGGGTTCAGGACAACAAAACTTCTAAAAGAACCAAATAGTCCTTTTCTACAGATACAACTAATTATTTTGCTGGAACATTAATGTATGTTACAATTAAAACTTACAATGTAAACTGTCGATCGATAAAATAGCTGCTAGCCCCGCTCATAACGACACCATTTGTCACATTTATTTTGATGAGTTCATTCAATTTTTTATCTGCTTCTTAGCAAGTCGTATTTATTCGAAAGTTTAAGCTAGCATTTTTTAGGCAAAACTCTTTAGTCGACTTATGGTGTCTGTACATTCTCAAATTCTGTTTATATTACAAATACATAAAATGGGTAAAAACTCAGCAAAATTCTGATGAGATGCTTTTTATACTTAACAGCCCATAATAAAACTAACAATGCGTGAAGACCTTATCGATCTTTTAACTAAATTTGGACTACAAAAAGAAGAGGCTGAAGTTTATGTTCAACTCTTGAGGTCAGGAAGGAAGAGTATAACCGAGTTGTCACAATCGCTAAATCTTGACGTTAAAACTGTGAGTGGCGCGATTAAACGTCTCGCGAAGCAGGGTCTAATAAGTCTTATCTCTACAGAACCTGAGACTTTCCTAGCTAATTATCCACTAAAGATAATTAACTCAATCATAACCCTAGAAAACTCGAAATTAGATAAACTCACTGACTCTAAAGACAAACTTCTGGAATTGTGGGATATTGAAAGATCAAAGGCACAAGGGATCCCCCCCGAGTTCTGTCCGGTGCAAGAAGGCTTCAAGATCTTTGATGAGAAGAGAGAGGTCATCGACAGGAGACTTGAAACCTTTACGAGAACAGGTTCTTGTCTCTGGATACTTTCAACTCCGTTCTGGATTTCGAGATGGGCTGGGATATTATCTGAATATTTCATGGGAGAGGACGGAACGTGCAAAATACCCGATTTAAGGATCCTACTCCCTATTACTTCTGGTAACCTCGAAGTTGTAAAATCGCTCTCAAATTGTTTTAACGTGAAGCATTCATCGGTGTCAAATAATGTTACAATCTTAATATCAGATGGCAATGAGGCGATGTACACCGGAGTAAAAAATGATGTTCCTGAATTTGAAAATGTAGAAATAACGGCCTCCCTATGGTCAAATAATAAAGAGTTTATTGAAATCCAAAGATCAATATTCAAAACTCTTTGGGCTAAAGGTATAGATGCACGGTTTAGAATACGTGAGATTGAAACTGGCGAACCAGCCGAAGTCACACAAATAATAACTAATTACCAAGACATCATTAAAGATTTCACGTCTCTGATAAATACTGCTGAGAGAGAGATTTTCTTATGGCTCAGAAGTGATGCGTTGCCAATTTTCGCACCACTTATTCCAAAAGATGCGAAAGAGCGAGGGATCAGCGTAATTGTAATGGCGGAAGTAAACGAAAACAACCTCGACATCGCCTATGAGATATCGAAGATCGCAGATGTTAGACATATACCACAACTTATTCACAGCACGGGGATGATTATCGATCAGGCTGCTCTGCAGGTATTGCTCTACTCAACAAGCGAAACAGGAGCTGTGCTGTATAACTCAATTTATTCTACATCAAAAAGCTTTATTGATACTCAATATTCGATGATGGAAGACATGTGGAACTCAGGAACAGAATTGCATTACAGAGCGCAGGAGATAAAAACAGGAAGAGTTGTCCAGACATTTAATGTATTGAAAAAGCGCGAGGATGTCTATAGGGCGTTCTACGATATGATTGACAGATCGAAAAATGAATATAATGCTATTCAAACGCGTGTGGGAGTAAAAAGGCTTTATAATCTGATTAAAGAGAGAGACATGCCAAAAATAGTTTACAGGCTTCTCGCACCTATTGAAGAGATCAATATAGCAGAAGCTCGAAAGCTGACGAGATACTTTGAAATAAGACACCTTGAGAGTGAAACAGGTGCTGCGGTATTTATCTCCGACGACAAAGAACTTCTAGGAACGAGCTATATTTATGATACTGAAAACGTTGACGAAGTTGTATATAAATCAGCATTCAAGACTGACATTTCAGAGTTTATTTCTATTGAAAAAGAGCTATTTAATAACCTTTGGTATAATGCTACACCACTTAGTATAAGGGAGCAAGAGCTGCCACTAAGAGTAGAAAAAATTATAGATGTAGACAAACCGAAAAGGCGTATCATAAAGGGCTAGAGAGCCGTTTTTGGTGTAATGTGCTTATTTTGTTTCCCAACGTAACTGTTCTTTGCGGTGTCCACCAGTTATTTATCGCACAATAGCGAATTAGCAATCTAAAGTTTCAAAGTACTATCTCATCAAGGAAAGAATGTAGCCAATCAAACTAGATGTTGAACTTGAGTCTCATTCTGATAAGCAGATTTAAGGTCGGTTAACTTATCGGTTAGACATAAATTACTAGTCTCCGAACAAAATTTAGGCTTTGCTACGACGGGAAATCTTACCACGACATTACCCCCATAATGTAACTAGTGTTATCGCGAAAAAAAGCACTAGGCTTTGTTCTCGAAAGTTTTTGTCATTCTGAATTTTGCATTATTCATTACTGATTATTGTCACTCTCATTTTGATTTCAGTAAATCTCTGATAGATAGGATCAACATCAGTCAATACAATTCGGGCTACGTTTGAAAACGTTTCGACTCGATTAGGCTCTACCGTTTAGAAATTGCTCACATTTGACAAAGAGACGTAACCATCGGGGCATTTCCATAAAATATTAAAGGACTATTGTTTTGGACTGTAAGTGCCGCGGTTGGAGGCTTCCCGAAAATAAGTTTTATACCCCCGGATAGACCCCTTTAATCTATCAATAGGCACTTACAATCCTTAACACCCTCTGGAGGTGCCGCTCCTAATTGTTAAAAAGTTCTATTAATTGTACTAAATGCTTATAATTAAGCTTTTCGGTACGTATAATGGGACTTAAAAGCAAAAAAGTAGTGAGCAATACGCTAATAAATCTAGAACGTAACCCCAATGAAACTCGAACACCTCGCAGCAAACGTAGTACCCACCAAAAGTCAGAAAATAAATAGTGCGCTATGTCTATAATTTAAAAATCTTAGTAAACAAAAATATAGGATTGTATGACATAACTGTAAGATCTTCACAAAGATGTCGCAACTGTAAGTCAGATGTTGGAAACGTAAGAGAAGTAACTATTGGATTGGCGTATTAGCTAAAAAATCTTTAATCATCGTACGTAAAGGGACTCCACGACGACGCGGCTGTTCTTTCACGTCAAAAAGGATCAATTAGCAACTAAAGAGTCATTTTAGATGATGTTGTGCCGAACATCGTAATTTGATGCTAGAAGCTTGTTGAACTCACACTATTTAAAATGTTTTAAAATCCGATAGCGTTACTGTCGATCGAAATAAATTGAAAAAGCGTCAACCCGCTGAAAATACCGGTGTGTGGTTAAAGTCTATATTTAAAAACAACATAATTACTATGGCTCGGAGTAACATGGGAGAGTTTGATGAGAGAGTTTGCAATCATATTTGATGGTGCGGGGACCCTTTTAAGAAAATATCGTGTTGCAAAAGATGTATATAGCGGTCGAATTTTGCGCGACGTTGTCTCGTTGAGCCTTATAGGGACTCGACGCGATTGTGCTCTTGTGGTTTTCCAACTTGATGTACCGAGGCAGCTCGAGGGAGTCTCTCCCGATTTACTAGTATCAAATTTTGTTCAGCAATATAATGTGACTTTAGACGTAGTCTGTGCAAATTCAG
>Ga0187772_10000542_pt1 | contig 16927 bp, 20 predicted proteins | sample 0116_SJ02_MP15_2_FD_133137 | JGI IMG/M metagenome (GOLD analysis project Ga0187772, IMG submission 133137) | Tropical peat soil microbial communities from peatlands in Department of Meta, Colombia - 0116_SJ02_MP15_20_MG | ecosystem: Environmental > Terrestrial > Soil > Wetlands > Peat | place... | reverse complement strand
TGGTCCGTCAACGAGACGCTGCCGGACAGCAACATCCAGGAGAGGTGGGTGGCCTCGCAGACGACCAGCGGCGACGTAACGGGACCCGGGACGATTGGACTCACATACCAGCACCAGTACTCGTTCACGAGCGACGTCATCCCCTTATCCGGCGGGACCGTCGGCGTTCCCGGCGGCTGGGTCGACGCGGGAACCAGTGTCCAGATCTCCGAGGTTCCCAGCCAGGGCTGGAAGTTCGAAGGGTGGACTGGGAGCGGGGGGTACTCCGGGTTGTTGAACGCGACCTCCGTGGCTGTTTCTGGTTCAGTCCAGGAGAACGCGACCTTCTATGCAGGGCTGACAATTGAAGCTACCACCGGCGGGACAGTCAACTACTCCTGGGCAAACGGGAATGGTGTGGTCCAACCTGGGGAAACCGCCGTGATCTATGTGCCTCAGGGTTCCTCCGTCAGGCTCCAGGCCACGCCCTCGTCGGCTCTCTACTCCTTTGCGAGGTGGAGGTCCTCGGAATCCGGTTTGGGCGCAACCATTTCCCTGTCGGTCGACTCTCCGCAGACCGTCTCGGCCTCCTTCTCGCCGAGCGACCTGGCTGCTTGGGGGGTGGTGGTCTTGATCGCCGCGGTGGTCCTGACGGCTGCCATTCTTGTCGCGCGTAGGCGCCGCTTCAGGCGAACCCCAGCCTTTAATCCCCCTGCGTCCGGCCCCTGAACTGGGGACACTGAACTGGAGATAGAGTCATACGATCTCAGACTCGACATAGACTTCGCCAAGGCTTTCGTGAAAGGAAAGGCGGGCATCAGGGTGACGGGGGCCGCGGGTCTCCTCTCCCTAGACGCTTCTCAGTTGAACTTCATTTCGGTTTCGGTGAATGGGGAGCCCGCGAAATACTCCTTCGACGAGAACCTTCACAAGCTAAGGGTCCGGGGGGTTCCTGCCCGCAGCTCGCTGGTGGACGTCGAGTACACGAAGCAGGTGTCCGACGACATGATCTTCGGGCTCTACAAGTCGAAATACGGTAAGGACTACATCCTCGCGACGGACTTGGAACCGGCCGAGGCGAGGACCGTCTTTCCCTGCGTTGACGAACCCGCCTTCAAGGCCGTTTTCAGGCTCCAGATAACCACGGAGGAAGGCCTGGGGGTCATCTCCAACACGCCCATCGTCGGGAGGCAAGAGGTGGAGAACGGGAGAATCAGGTTCACCTTCGAGGAGACCCCGAGGATGTCCACATACCTTTTCTTCTTCGCCATAGGAAAGTTCGAGGAGACGAAGCTCACCGCCGACGGAATCGATGTCATCACTGCAACGCGCCCAGGTCAGGCGAAGAACTCGGAGGTAGCCCTCAAGATATCCGCAGAATCGCTCGTGGAATATCAGCGCTACTTCGGCGTCCCCTACCCGCTGAAGAAGTTGCACATCGTTGCGCTCCCTGAGTACCACACGGGCGCGATGGAGAACTGGGGAGCCATATCATCGCGGGAGGGCTACGCGCTCATAACCGAGAATACAAGCTTCGCCCAGAAGAGCAGGGGGGCCATGTCGATGGTCCACGAGGTCGCTCACCAGTGGTTCGGGGACCTGGTCACCATGAAGTGGTGGGACGACCTTTGGCTCAACGAAAGCTTCGCCACCTTCATGTCCTACATGATGACCCAGAGGCTCCGTCCAGACTGGGGGATGTGGGGCATATTCCTCAGGGACGAGGGGTTCAGGGCGCTCAACCTGGACGCTCTTTCTACGACCCATCCAGTACAAGGGCACGTCAAGAGCGTGGAGGAGTCTTCCCACACCTTCGACGCCATAAGCTACGGCAAAGGGGCCTGCGTGCTCAGGATGCTGGAGAGCTACGTGGGAGAGGAGTCATTCAAGGAGGGGGTTTCCGACTATCTGAAGAAATTCAGCTTCTCGAACGCCTCAGGCAAAGACCTCTGGCAGTCCCTTGGCAAGGCTTCAGGTCTCCCGGTCGTGAGGGTCGCGCGCGAGTGGCTGACCCGGCCCGGATATCCTCTGATCGAAGCCCGAGCAAACAAAGGAAGGATAGTCCTGACACAGAGCCCCTTCCGCCTCTTAGGGGGGAAAGCTTCCGGATTGTGGCCGGTACCAATCAACCTGAGGGCGGACGGGAAGGAGATGTCGGTCTTCCTAGATCGGAGGTCGGCAGAGGTCGATGCTAGCGCGAGCTCAGAGCTGATCCTAAACCTCGGGCGGAAGGGGTTTTACGTCACCCTTTACGACGAGCCCGGGTACGAGCGCATAGCGGCAAATTTCTCGCGGATGGGGTCCAACGACAGGGCAGGAATCCTGTTCGACCTCTACCTCCTTCTGCAGGCCGGACTTGTCGAACCTGAGCTGTTTGTCCGCTTCGTCTCGCTGTGCGGAGCAAACCCTGATGCGATCACGACTCAGATCGTCTGTGAGCAACTGATGGAGCTTACAGCGATAGCAAACGGATCTCCCATCCTGAGGAAGATCGGACCCGGATTCTATCCCCCACTTCTCGAAGCCTTCGGGGAGGACACCAGGCCAGGGGAACCGCCGTTCGTTGGAGCGACGAGGGAGTACCTCACATCGCAGTACGCATCCTTGGACGAGGGGTACGCCGAGAAGATGTCGGCCCGCTTCGAGCACTTCTCACGCCTTGACCCCAACCTGAAGGCGGCCGCGGCCGTCGGATACGCCGTGACCAACGGGGCGCGGGCGGAGAAGCCTCTCCAGAACTTGGCGAAGTCTCTGCAGGGAGAGGTGGACAGGGCGAAGGTCTACCAGGCACTCTGCTCCTTCCGAAACCCGAAACTGGTGGAACACACCCTTGAGCTCGGCATTAGCGGCCAGGTGAGCCGTTCGGACTCGGCCTACCCTCTGATCTACAGCGCCTTCAACCCTGCCGCCAGGGACGTTCTATGGCGCTGGCTAACCAGGCGCTACGATACCTTGCGCGAGATGTACGGGGGCTCCCAGCAGTTCTACCTGTACATGGGCTACGTCATCCCGCTCTGCGGGGTCGAGCGCGAAGCCGAGGTCAGGCGCTTCCTGTCGGGGAAACGGCTGAAGGAGGGGGGCTCGAGCGTGACCAGGATTCTCGAGCTCCTCCACATCAACGCCAGGCTGCGCAGGCGCCTGCTGCTTCCAGAGAACTAGGATTAAGTGGACGGCCCTCGGTCCCCCGTCAGATGGATTCCGACGAAGCGGCCTACAGAAAGAGCGTAAGGAACATGTCGGTAGTACTGGCGGCCATAGTCATAACGGTCTTCGCCGCCATCTTCATCCCTCCCTACATCAACCCCTCCCGCGAGGTTTTCCAAAGCTCCGTTTCCTACGACTCCCCATTCGGGTTCACGATGCACCTGACTCTCAACTACACCACGATGGCTCCGAATGGAGGGGTTGTCTTCACCGGGTGGGTGAACAGCAGCTACGGTTCGATAGACAATGTCACCGCAGAGGTCAGCTGGGCGTTTTCCCAGAGCGGGCTCTGGATGAATGAGTGCGCGGACGGCTGGCCAATAGGCGTAGGAGTCATGCAAGGGCACTACACCCAGGACAACTACACCCTAGGAACCCTGCTCGAGCTGAACCAGCCCGCATCCGCGTGCACCGCAGCCACCCCGAGCCCGCAGTACCTCCTGTTCTATCCTCATTCGTCCATGGCCCTGGTCAGCAGCTCAAAGAGCCCCGTCATCTGGGTGATCCAGGAGAATCTGTCTTTCAGCCAGTATTCCTTGAGGCCTGACGCCCTCCCTGGGGTCCCGGGACCCTCCGGCCTCCCGCCGGGAGTGTACACTGCGGTGCTGGCCGACGAATGGGGGGACGTGCTCACCGCCAATTTCCAGGTGTCCTAGAAACTTATCTAACCAGACGGTCCTCTGAATTCCGATGAAGGTCGACCCCTCTCTCGTACACCGTCTGTTCTATCCGCAGGTCCCTCTCGTGCTGTCTGCCAGGTCGGGCACGAGGGTCTCAGCCATGCCAGTCGTCTCCTATGCGTCAGTCTCCGACTCTCCCCCCCTCGTCGCCGTTTCCTGCGCCCGGGGAGGGTACACCTGCAAGCTCGCCCTGAAGGCGAAGTCCTTCTCCCTCTGCGTCCTGGACAGGAGCCACGGGGACGCCATCTCTCGCCTCGCCACGGTGAGCGGGGCCAAGGTGAAGGACAAACTTTCTGATGCGGGGCTGGAGTACAAGAAGGGAACGAGATTGAACGTTCCCATTATCGAAGGGGCCGTCGCTAGCCTCGAGTGCTCGTTGGCCTTCAGGAAGACGTTCGGGGACCACGTGCTTCTGGTGGGGGAAGTGAAGGTTGCGGCTGCCTCGGGGTCATTCAGAGACTTCTGGGACTTCCACACCTACAGGCCTCTGCTCTACACCGGTTGGCAGGGAAGGCTGACCACTTACCCCGAGACCTAGCCATAGGACCCTATCACGTCTGCTGAGAATCTCTTCAGATCTGTTACAATGTCCGCCGCGGCAGGATGGTTGATGGAGGCGCAATAATACTCGAGCCCGGCTTCTGCGTACGCCTCTATGCCCTTCCTGATATCGCTGGCCGTTCCAGAAACAGCGACCCTCTTCTCCCCGTTGGGCCCGACGTAGGTTTCGCGCTTCTTCCTGACGTCAGTGGTCATCCTCGCGGAGAGCACGATCTTCCTGTTGGACCGCCTGATCTCTTCGGCCCCGCGCCTGAACTCTTCGACGTCGGGGCCGACCGGGTGCCAGCCCTCCCCGAGCCTGATGGCCCTCCTGATGGCCGTGGGCCCGTTCCCTCCGATCCACACCGGGATGTCCCTGTTCACAGGCTTGGGAAGGAAGAGCGCGTCCTTCAATCGGAAATAATCGCCTTCGAAGTTGATTACATCGTCTCTCCACAGCGCCTTCATGAGCATGATGCTCTCGTCCATCACCTTCCCCCTCCCCGCGAACTCGGCGTTTAGAAATCCGAACTCCTGTTCCGCCCAGCCCGCACCGAACCCGAGCATCAGCCTCCCATTCGAGAAGACGTCAAGGGCAGCGGCCTGCTTCGCCAAGAGTATCGGATTCCTCTGTGGAAGTACGACGCAGGATGTGCCTACCCTCAGCCTCCCCGTGGCGCCAGCCACGAACGCCAGCGTGATCAGAGGCTCCAACAGCTGCCCGTAGGGCTCCTTCAGGCTGGAGGGCATGATGACGTGGTCGGTGGCCCAGACCGAGTCGAACCCATTCTCCTCGCAGACCTTCGATATCTCGAGGAGCTCCTGCGCTTCGATCTTGTCGCCATAGTTGGGGAGTATGTATCCAAACTTCAACGGCCGTCAGCCTCTCTTAGTCACGAACCTCGTCGTGAGGCTTCCGGTCCCGTTGAGCTTGGCCAGGTTAAGGACGAGAGGGGTGATGCTCTCGACTATCCTTGCCTGGAAGAGCGGTCCTGCGTAGAGGGGGCGCATTCCCCTTACCTGCCTGACCAGTGCCGCTGCCTCCTCGTAGGTCTCCTTCGTGTCTGCTGCTACGAGCACGTCTACCTGCGGAGTGGCGTCCTTCCCGAAGAATCCCGCCGGGACGTTGTTGAATGCGGTCGCGACCCTGCCTCCTCGGAGGGTCCCTGCGAGCTCCTCGGCGGCAGAGGTTCCTTGCGCGGAGTACCTCAGCAGTCCTCCCTCTGCCTCCATCGGGTTGATCAGCGATATCAGGAGCTTGCCTGAAACATCGTCGGCGAGCTCTGCCACCGACCCGATTGCCCGGTAGGGAATGGCAAAGATCACGATGTCGGCGGCATTTGAGGCCCCGTGGTAGTCCATCCCCTCTGCTCCCTTTATCCTGGCGGCAGCGGCCCTCCCCCTGGCCGCATCCCTGGACCCGATGATGACGTCATTGATCGTCGAGAGTTCCACTCCTAGGGCAATCCCCATCTTCCCGGTCCCACCTATTATCGCGACCTTCATTCTCCTTCGAGCCTCGCCTGGGTGGCCGTCTCCCGACGCCTTGTGAACGTTGTGTCCATCATCTCCTTGATCCTTTCGGCCTTCTTCCATCCTATCCCCTGGGTCATGGCGAGCTCTCCCGCGGTGAGGCTCATGACCCGCCTGGGGGTCCCGTACTTCGACAGCAGCTTCTCCGCCAGCTTCCTGCCTATGCCGGGCATGGATGAGACAAGGTAGAGCTGCTGCCCGGGGACGCTCTTTGCCTTCGGGGGGATTTCCGATGGCATCCGCGCCAGGGGCTTGGCCCGGGCCTGGCTTAACAGCGCCGCTATGGCCAGGGCGGTCTCCTTCGGACTTGCTGTGTACAGGACACGGAGGCCGTAGGCGAGGGTGACGTTGGCTATGGCCCCGTAGAACGACCTCAGATTCTTCGATAGCGACTCGACCTCCTTCGAATCTCCTTCCACCAGCAGGAACGGCTTGGCGTAGGCTGCTGAGATCCTCGCCGCCTGGTAGAACAGCCTCGAATCGTACACCGAGGAGACCAGGTCCCTGACCGACTTCCTTTCAACGGCCAACTCTGGATTGAGAACGTAGTCGGCGACCGGGAGCCTGCTGAAATAGACCCTCACGTTCAGTTTCGAGAGCTCCTGGGGGACCCCGCTGGCCCTCTCCCTTTCGTCCGCGATGACCCGGGCTGGTATCACAGTATCCGAGCCGGAAGGACGAAATAAAAGGAGTAGGCGACGAGCGCGAACAGCACAACGGCCGCGACCGCGACGACCCTGTCCGTCACACTTGCCCTGTACTCGACCAGTGACGTCGGCCGGGGGACCGACCCGTAAGCCCTGGACTCCATGGCTTCCGCCAGCTCCCCGCTCCTGACCACCGAGTTCACGACCAGGGGTATGAGAATTGGGATCATATTCCTGGCTCGCCTTAGCAGGTTCCCTTTCTCCAGTTCGAGCCCTCTGGACTTCTGGGCGTCCATTATCTGGATGGTGTCAAGGAACATGACGGGGATGAACCGGACGGCTGTCACGAACGCGAAGATCACGTCTCTGGGGAGCCTGAACGTCTTCATCACCTGCTCAAGCTCGTCTGGGGAGGTGGTGATGAAGAAGAGGCTCGTGGACACTACGATGGCGACGAACCGGGCGGCGTAGAGGAGGGACGTCTCGACGTTCCTGGTGAATATGAAGTTGAGAATGAAGATAAAAGCAGAGAAGAGGCCCGTGAAAGCCATGGTCCTGGCGACCCTCCTCAACACGGTCGCTATGGCGGCCACGGCTATCATGAAGGTCAAGACCGCCGCGAGCTCGTAGAGGGTCCTAACCAGCAGAGTCGTCGCGAACATAAGGACGGAGATGAGGAGCTTGACCCGGGGATCGAGCCGGTGGTAACGCGAGGTCCCCCTCCTGAAAATGAATCCGCTGCTAAGCCACATCATGATCTGTGTCCCTCCTCGATCCAGCGCCTGGCCTCCAACGGGTCGGCGAAAGGGGCGGCCGGCCTCGAGCCGAGGCGATCGTAGAACTCCACCAGCTGAGGCTGGGCGACTCTCGCGGAGTCAAGCAGTCCTCTGTCCTGCATGAGTCTTGAGGCAGGCCCGTCTCCCACGACCTTCCCTGCCTTCATCACAACCACCCTCGGCTGGATCGGCCAGAGGAATTCGATGTCGTGCGAAACCACGACAACGGTCTTCCCCGATGCGCTGAGCATCCTAATGGTCCCTGCAAGCTTCTCTTTCTGTATCGAGTCCTGGCCTACCGTCGGCTCGTCTAGGATCACAACCCGAGGGTCCCAGGCAAGTATACAGGCGAGGGTCAGCCGCTTCTTCTCCCCACCGCTTAGGACCAACGGGGACGACTTCCTGTATTCGCTAAGCCCGAAGAGCTCTAGCCCCCAGGTGACTCGCTGCTCCACCAATTCGGGGAGGAAACCAAAGTTCCTGAGTCCGAACGCCATCTCCTCCTCCACGCTTTCGGAGAACAGCTGGTGGTCCGGGTTCTGGAAGGCGACCCCAACCTTCCTTGACAGCTGGGCGGTGCTCGTCCGAGTCGTGTCCTCGCCGTCGACCAGGACGGTGCCAAGGGCGGGCTTCAGCAGTCCGGTGACATGCTTGACCAGGGTAGTCTTGCCCGCGCCGTTCTCCCCTACTATTGCAACCGTTTCTCCCGGCTCTATCTTCAGGCTCACGTTCTCCAATGCCTTGACCCCGTTCTGGTGGACGAAGGTCACCTCTCGGAACTCGATCAAACAGGCCCTCCATCCATGGCCCCCGCCAGCTCTGCGGGAGTCATCAGCCCCCGGTTCTGAACGAGCCCATCCCTCAAGAGCATCTTCTGGAGCCTGGTAACCGACGGCACGCTGACGCCGTAGGATTCCGCGTCTTCACCGAACAGCACCTCCTCGGGGGTCCCCTCGAGGACCTTCCTCCCTTCGTTCATCACCACCATTCTGTCGGCCACCTTCACGAGCAGGTCGAGCCTGTGCTCCACCACCACGAACGTCGTGCCCAACTCCTTACGCAGCCTGGCCACGAGGCCCACTAGCTCAGCGGCGGTCTTGGGATCGAGGAGTGAGGTGGGTTCGTCGAGTATCACAAGACGCGGCCTCATCGCCAGCACTCCCGCCAGGGCCACTCTCTGCTTCTGGCCGTCGGAAAGCTCGTGAGGTGCCCTCAGGGCCAACTCCCCGATGTCGAGCAGGCGCATGGACTCGTCCACTCTTGTCCTCATCTCTTGCCTGGGGACCCCAAGGTTCTCCAGGCCGAAGGCAATGTCTCTCTCGACAGTGAACATGAAGATCTGGTTCTCCGGGTTCTGGAACAGGAAGCCGACCTTCTGGGCAAGTTCCCTCATGTTCGACTCCCTCACGTTCGTCCCTCCTACCCTCACCGATCCCTTGTACTCCCCGCTGTACATGTGAGGTATCAGCCCGTTCACAGCCCTCAGAAGGGTGGACTTGCCGCAACCGGATGGTCCGGCCAGGACGACGACCTCCCCCTCGGGGACCGCCAGGTCGAAGTCCACCACCGCCATCCTAGGGGAGTCGGGATACCTGAAGCTCAGGTCCTCGATTTCGAGTATGTTCGACAAGCTCTAGCCCTCTGGAGACGCGAGCCCCGTTGAAACCATGAAGTAAAACGCTCCGTTGGTTCCAGGTCACGGGAGGCTCTGAACGACGGGCCTGACCCCCCCGCGCATGACTGTCGCGAACCAGGGCGCTCTCCCTCCGACCTTGATCCTTGACACAGCAGGCACCCGGAGAACAAACGACGAGATCACCATCACCGCAAGGAGCTGAATCACGTTGAAGGCTGCGGTGAACCCCAGGACGACCAACAGGGCGTTCGCGTCTGTAACGCCTATCCCAAGCACCGAAAGGGGTGCCTTGACCGCCCCTTCGATGGCGGAGACGCCATAGAAGTAAACGATCAGATAGAAGTTCGGGAGAGTCATCACCGCCGCCCTTACGACAGCTCCGAGAGCGGCGCTCCACCCCGCGAGCCTGGAAAAGCTTGTCTCTCCGATGCGGGAGGCTACCCTTGCCCCCGCCCACATCCCAGCCACGGTGGACACCAGGGCGAACAGCTTCAATAGCGGCCCCACGGGGACTTGCTGGCCGAAGACCATCAGACCGGCGAACTCCACGAAGGAGGACACGAGAGCCGGAGCAGGGCCGAAGATGAAGAAAGCAAGTATTATCGCCACCTCTCCTACGTCGAACTGAAGGTACGGAATGAGCGGGAAGTTCAGGCCGAGCGCCTGGGAGGCCCCGGCAAGCACAATCGCCAGGGCGCTGAACACTGCGCTCCCGGCTATCGAAGGGGTGTCCAGGCGTCCTCGCCGCGTGTCCTCCATTTGAATCCGCCGAAGCGCGGTATTCTTATAATGGTTTGGTAGCTACCAATTTCCTTGTATATGGCGAAGAATACAGGCCCCACTCCCCAACAACTCTCGACCCTCGTGGCCCTGGCCAGGCTTGGTGCAGGGGCAGCCTATGCCGACGTTTCTTCGGTCAAGCTCGCGTCGGTTGTCGGACGCACTCAGCAAGCAGCTTCGAAGCGCCTTGCGGACCTCGAAAGCAGAGGCCTGGTGGAGCGAGTCCACGCCGGGAGGGGGCTGAAGGTCAGGCTGACCGATTCGGGGCTCCAGGCAGTCCGTTCCCTCTACGCTGACCTGAAGGGGGCGCTGGAATCTGAAGAGAAAGAGTTCGTCTTCCGGGGGGAAGTGTTCACAGGCCTGAGAGAGGGAGCGTATTACATTTCGCTGCGCGGCTACCGCAATCAGTTCCGCGAAGCCCTGGGCTTTGAGCCGTTCCCCGGAACCCTCAACCTGCGGCTCTCGGACCCCTTGATGACTGACCAGAGGGAACGGCTGAAAATACTCCCAGGTGTGGAAGTGAAAGGTTTCGAAGACGGCAAGCGGACCTACGGCCCCGTAAAGTGCTTCCGTGCGAAGGTCTCGGGACGATACCCCGGAGGGGTGCTGGCCATCGAAAGGACCCACCACGACAGCTCCGTCCTGGAGGTGATTTCACCCGTGAACCTCCGAAGGGTCCTCGGCCTCAAGGACGGGGACCAATGCTCGGTCACAGCCTACCTGGCCTGACCGCCGGTACGTCCAGGGCGAAGGTGACGATTTCTCCGTCCTTTAGCCCGAACCTCCCCCTGAGGTAGATCGGAGAGATGAGCTCGGCCACCGTCTCGTTGTAGTAGGTCACGTCGATAAGGAGCAGGGTGACCTTCTCACCCCTCATCGTCCCGTTGAAGCAGGTCAGGGAGCTGAACGACTCCCCGTTCATTGTGAACGAGGCGATCTTGATGCCCTCCGTGGTCCTGAGGTGGTTCACGCTCCCGATGGCGTCCCTGTCTTCGAGCTTGACGTTGAGCGTTCCCGGATAAGGGGCGTAGCCGAGGGAGTCCCGGAACTTCCTCTGATACTCTGGATGCCCGACATAGTATCTGCCCTTCCCCATCCCGCTGAACAGCCTCCCGCTTACAGTCACCTGCATCCTGGGCCGTCCCGACGGGGCCTCCATAAAAGGCCGATTTCCTTATCTAGAAACAAGGGGAATCTCGGGCCAGATTGGCTGCGCAGGAGATCCTGATACTGGTAGACGACAACGACAATGAGATCGGGACCGACACCCGGGAGAACTGCCACTCGGGGAAGGGGAAGCGCCACAGGGCATACACCGCTTTCATATTCTACGGCCGCAAGATGCTCCTCCAGCAGAGGAGCACGAAGAAGCTGCTCTGGCCGGGGGCCTGGGACGTCTCCTTCACGAGCCACGTTTACCCCGGTGAGACGTACCAGCAGGCCGCGAGCCGCAGGGCGATGCAGGAGCTCAACGCGCACGTAGGCACGTTGATAGACGTCCATTCCTTCGTCTATTTCGCCCCCCAGGGGGACAACGCCGAGAACGAGTTCTGCAGGGTTCTGGTCGGGGACTTCGACGGCAGGATAACGCTGAACCGCGACGAGATAGCATCGGTCAAGTGGGCGAGCGTCTCAGAGGTCAAGGGGGACCTGAACTCCCACCCCGATTCTTACACGCCCTGGTTCAGGCTGTCCTTCGAGGGCTTCCTCAAGAGTCCTGTTTCGACAAGGTACGATTAGTCCACTTCTTTCAGGTCGCCCAGGAGCTCCCCCGTCCTCTTCAGGGTCCCGTCCATGGCCTCCTCCTCTCCTACCCCCGTGGTGTACGACGCCGCGGTCGCGTGCCCTCCGCCGTGTCCCCCGAGCCTTTTCGACATCTCCCCTGCCACCTCGGTCCCTAGCTGGACCCGCGTCCCGTCGAGGAATCTCTGTGTCGACCTCAGGCTGACCCTGGTCTCGCCGTCCGACTCCCCCGCGACTACCGCCAGGTCGGCCCCTAGATAGATCAGCGACCTGGCCACATGGGCCTGGAAGGAGCCTACCATGCTCGTGGCCACTACCCAATCCCCTGCCCGGTGGATCTTCAGCCTCTGGGCCCCCTTCAACTTGGCCAGCACCTCCCCGTAGTCAGGGTCGCTCCTCAGCTCCTTCCTTGCGACACTCAGGTCTGCCCCGGAATCCATGAGCTCCACAACAGCCCTCAGTCCGTTGGGGCTCGCAATAGCGAGATGAGACGAATCGAACATTATCCCCTCCAGCAGCGCCTGGGCCGTGTCTTTTCCGATCTCTAACCCGAGTTTCCCGTACAGGGCGAAAACCACCTCTGCGGCCGACGTCGCCCCCTCGTCCACAATCACTCTGTCGTAGGCCGAACCTTCCTTGAACGGGTGGTGGTCAACCAGGACCTTGACTCCCCTATCCCCGTGGAACTTCTCCTTCCAGTCGTCCAGCAGCTCCTCGTCCCCGACGTCCACGGCGACGTACAGGTCATAATCGGCGTCGCTCTTCTCCACGGTTCTGTGGGGGAACCTCGCGCTGATTTTCTTCGTCAGCGTGGTCATCCCTCCTGGAGTCGCCACCACCACTTCGCACCCGGGCGCAATCGTGCCTATCAGCTTCGAGATCGCATAGGCGGAGAGGTAGGCGTCTGCATCTGCGCTCCTGTGGCAGACCACGGCTGCTGTGTTCAGATTCTTGGTTTCGACGAATGGGAACTCTGTCGGCCTGGTATCAGGGGACAAGTGGCGCCACGGGTTACGCGTCTCCGGGCGGCTGGGCCTGGGAGGCCTTCGGCTTGACTGCGTCGTCTATCTTGGTCTGGAGGTCCTTGAGGCTCTCCCTGAACCTCGATTCCTGCTTTGCAAGCACCATCTTCCTCGTGTTCGCCAACTCTTTCTTCTCCGTAAGCTCCTTCATGACCTCGTCCTTCTTCGCCTTGACGAGAAGGTTCCCGGCGAACTTGTAGACAGCCTCCGAGTCCCCGGCCTTTCCGAGCTCCTCCAGTGCTTTCTCCGTCTCGCTCAGCTCCATCTCAACCTGCTGCTTCTGCGCCATTACTGCCTGCAGATTCTGTTGCGCCTGGTCGTATCTTGCAAGCTGCTCTCTCAGGAGGGGAGGAAGCTCTGGCTGACTCATTTGCTGAAGATGCGCCGATTCTGTGCGCCTTAAATCCTTTCGTCGCGATGGCGTGTTTCACCTCCGATTTATCGCCGCGATAAGACGAACGCCATGACTGCGGAATCGTGCTATGGGGACTGGTTCTCGACGGCTCGAACCTTGTCAAGGATCTCCTTTGCCCTGCCAGCTACTTCTCCTGGATCCTTGGCCGCTATCCTCACTTCGCACCCTCCCTCCCTGATAAGGGCTGAAGGTACGACTTCTCTTATTCTCTTTGATGTGGCCCTGTCGGCGCGGAACGTTATCCTGAGCTCGACGGACTCTATGGGCCTATCTTGTCTTCGCCTGGGCGAGGTCATAGGCCCCCCCGGCAACGATGTACCCGCACGACTTGCACCTCCATATCCCCGAAGCAGTGCGGCTGAGCCTCGTCCTCGAACACGCCGGGCACTCCCGAGCCTGCTTCAGGGTCCGAAACACCCTTGCGTACCTCTTCCGAAGGGTTCCTCCGTACTTCGCTCCCAGGCCCCTGACACTCTCCTTTGCCTTCGGCACTAACTCGTCGCCTCTATGATCCTCGCCCTGATGTCCCTTCCCACAGCGATGGAAGTGTCTGCTGCCTGGAGGACCAGGGCCGGGCTGATAGTACTCGCCTCCCCCTTCTGGCTTGCGCATATGTTCCCATCGTCGTCCGTGGTTATGGTGATTCTCATGTCCATGGACGCTTCCTCCTCTGTGTTCGGGTCCACCACTAGCTTCTCACCAATCCTCGCCATCGTGACGGAAACTGGGGTCCTCGCGACGGGGAGCGGCACCCACTCATCGGTGACCTCAGCCTTCTCGTCCTTCACCAGATACTTCCTCATCTTCGAGGTCCGCAGTGCGGCTATCACTGCGTAGCTCGTGGCGTCGAAGAGGTTACCGTCAACGTTCATCACGTTGCAGTCCACGAACACCGCTATGACCGACTTGCCCGGCACCAGGGAGAGCTTGCCGAGGTCCACCATCTGCGACTCGCGGACGCCTCTGTCTACTACCCTTGCCAGCTCGATTGCCTCTTCGCTCGGCGGCCCTGGCTCGGCGTAGGGGGACGCCATGGGGAGGATCTCCGCATTGACCATCAGTATCCCCTTGTCTGGGGTGTCGGGGAACGGTATCCCGGTCGCTATCTTCACTCCCGCTATCACCTGTGTGTTCCCAAGGGTCACCCGGGCTGAACCGTTCGCCTTCTGGATCAACCCGGTCTCGATCTTCAGCTCCCTCGTCTGGTCGAGGCGTCGCTCGTCCATCCTCTTCCCGTCAGCGAGAAGCTGTGCAAGCTGAGCCTTCCTTATGGTCTCGACGACGTAGTTCTTTTTCATCGACATCTATTCTGCCGCCTCCTCAACCTGGGTGACAGTGCCTTCGCCTCCGAAGAACCGGGCGTTCAGTGCCTCTCTCTGCATCCCATAGATCTGCCTACCCTTCTCAATGGCGAGTTCGAAGGCCTTCTGGAACTTCTCTCTGGTGTAGATTCCGTCGACCTGGAGCAGCGTCACCTGCCCGAGGTTCGGCATTATCGCCACCGGCATGTCCCCGTCCCCCTCCTTGTCCTCGGTGTCGTCGAGGTCTGACACCACGGTATCCTCGATGAGCCCGCAGGAGCATCCTACCACCAGGTCCCGCATGTTGATCCCCGCGTCTGCCAGTGCGAGCGAAGCCGCCGTTATGCCTGCGCACCTGGACCCTCCGTCGGACTGGAGCACTTCGACCCAAACCTCAATGGCCGTCCGGGGGTAGTCTTCCACTATCACCGCCGGCTCGAGCGCTTCGCGCATCACCTTCGATATCTCGATCTCCCTTCTCGAAGGTGCCGGATTCTTCCTTTCGTCTACCGAGAACGGGGCCATGTGATACCTGCACCTGAGGAGCGCCCTGTCCGGGAGGACCTGGTGCTTCGGATGCACTTCCTTGGGTCCGTAGACTGCGGCCATGATCTTGTTCTTCCCCCATTCTATGTAAGCCGACCCGTCCGCGTTCTTCATCACGCCCACCTGAAGGCTGATGGGCCTGAGCTCGTTCCACTTCCTCCCGTCGAGCCTTCTCCCCTTGTCGTCGATGAGCTTCTTCTCAGCTTGCACCATCGCTGCTCCCTCCAAGATACGCTTCAACCTTGGACATCAGGTCGGCGGCGTGGGCCTCCTCCTCCACCATCTTGACCGCCTTGGCCGTCTTGACTATGCCTTCGGGGGGCCCTGTTACGACCACAACCCCGTTCTGCCCCACCCGCACGTCGCATCCAGTCTTCTCACTGATCAAGTTGATCATCGCACCCCTCTTCCCGATTAGTCTCGGCACCTTCATCGGTGATATCTTAATGATTTCTCCGGACTCTATCTTCCCATAGCCATGGCCCCGGATGCTGAGTTGCGGGTCCCTCGACCTCTCGAAAGACTCTATCCTCGCACCAATCATGTCCCCGACCTTGAACTTGCTCGAGAGATCGTGTGTTGAGGGGGAGAACTCCCTCCCGAAGACGAAGGACGCTGGAAGGAACCCGTCAAAGCATGAATTGATGTCGACAACCCAACCGAACCCATTCAGGTCCACGACCTTCCCGATCACGTCGTCCTCCGCCCTTGGAAGGTAGGGCCCTGTCATGGGGTTCAGCTTGACCCCGTCCCTCCCGACCTCGGCCAGCCCGATCCTCAGGGCTATGTACTCGTCTCCCCTCTTCTCGACGTAGGGTCCGTATCTGTGGTTTCCCCTGGCTATGACGTCCCCGGGTAACACCTGTTTCCTCTCTATCATGGGCAACTTTCTATTTCACCACTGTGACCTGCGCCGCTCCCTTCGTAGTGGAGCCGAGGCGGTCCAGCAGGCCGGGCTGTCCGCCAGCCGGTATTTCTACTATTGCGGAGAGGGTCCCGTCCGCCAGCCAGTCCTCCTTGACGATCTCACCGTAGTTTTTCAGCACGCCTATGGCCTGTCCGGAGTACTGGGCGGCAACCTTCACCAGGAGCCTGATCTTTTCCGACTTGAGAGGGAGGATGGTCCTCAGGCTATCGACCACGCTCTTCATCTGCTCGTTGGGGTCCTGAAACGGGTCCACGATCACCCTGGCCTCCTGCATGGCCTGTTCAATCCTCATCGGCGGGTGAGGGAGGAGGGTCCTCGGGTCCACGAAGTTCTTGGATATCGCCGCGATTATCGCCTTCCTCTTCTCGTCTGTCAACTTCTTCCTCTGCTCCTGGGTAAGATTGAGCTCCCCGCGTTTCAGGATCTCAAGGGCAGCCTTGGCGTGGTCGTCTGTTCCGAAGTGCAGCTTCAGCTTCTCGCTGCTCGCCCTGAGGCCTTTCCTGGAGTCTGAGTACACCTCGTCCACAGCTATGACCGCCGAGGGCTCGACGTTCCTCCCCTGTTTGTACGACAGGGCGGAGTCCGGGTTGACCAGTATCTCGTAATGCTCACCTTCGATGGACAGCCTCACGGTAGTAAATCTTGACGACTCGTGAGTCCTCGGTTTGAAATCCCCGCCCCCGCGTCCGAAGGTGCCGCTCATGCCAGCCTGCTCTTCTCAGGAGCTCTTGGCTGTAGGTTTGTCGGACTTCGTCTTGGCACCGGACGCACTTTTGCCTATCTCTGGATCCGTGAGTCGCCTCCACTTCTTGGTCTCGGTCTCCACCACCGCGACCTTGATGTGTGCGGTCCCAGTCTTGTCTTCGCTGACAAGGTAGATGCATTCGATTGCCAGTGTGACGGCGTCGTCCAGGGTCAGGTCGGGCGAGTAGTTCTTCTCGAGGTAGTCGTTGACCTGGTCGCTCCCCTGGCCAATGGCGATGGCGTGAAAACCAGAGTAGGTACCCGTGGGGTCGGCCAGGAAGACCACAGGCCCCGAGCCATCGTCGACCCCGGCTATGATCAGGGACACGCCGAAGGGCCTTACGCCCGCATACTGCGTGTACTGCTGGTTCATGTCGGCGATCCTCTTGGCTATGGCTTCGATGTCGACCGGCTCGTCATAGATCAGCCTGTTGCTCTGGGCCAGGACCCTTG
>Ga0187772_10000541_pt1 | contig 16931 bp, 16 predicted proteins | sample 0116_SJ02_MP15_2_FD_133137 | JGI IMG/M metagenome (GOLD analysis project Ga0187772, IMG submission 133137) | Tropical peat soil microbial communities from peatlands in Department of Meta, Colombia - 0116_SJ02_MP15_20_MG | ecosystem: Environmental > Terrestrial > Soil > Wetlands > Peat | place... | reverse complement strand
TCGGGATCGCGAATGATCGCTTTCGGGTCTTCGCCGCGGGCAATCGCTTCGATGTCCTTCAGGAATCGCTGGCGCATCATGATAATCCCGGCGTCACTCGTGCCGAGGTGCTCTTGCGTGCGGTCGGTGACCGTTCCCTGGCCAATCCAGGCGATGAAATCTTGGTTCATCACATGGCTTGAGATCCAGCGGCCGGTAGCGGCGTCGAGCACAGGCCCGCGCCAGGCGGGAATGGCATCCTGCACAAAGGGCTCGCGCTCCTTTGGCACCCGTGTGAAGCACCAAGTCACGCTTAGCGTGTTCTCGTCGTCGATGGGAACGCGCCACTCAAAGTGGTCACCCGTGAAAAGGGCATTCGGCCAGAGGCAGACGCGGCCGACCTTCCAGAGCGGGTCTTCCTCGCTCATGCCCTCGCGGATGCGGCGGTAAACGATACCGTGGTCGAATTCTTCGAATGCGAGTTTCAGGTGCCGCGGTGAATATGGGCCGCCCTGATCTTTCAGCCGCACACTCCAGTTCATGTGCATCCACTCGAAGTGGAGCGGATCAACGGAATTCTCCTGGCATTGGAACCAGTTGCAGGGAACGTCGGCGAAAACAATCTGCACGAAGCCGTTTTTCCAGGTAAACGGTTCCCAGTTGGGAACGAGCGGCGCCGGTTGTGGGCCGAGGTACGCCCAAATCAAGCCCGCGCGTGCCTGTACTGGATATGCCTTGATTCGAACTTTGTCACGGTAGCGCGCCTCGGGATGAGCGACATCTTCGTACGGCTGCTCGATGCAGCGACCGTCCTGATCAAAGAGCCAGCCGTGATAATTGCATCGCAGTCCGCATTGCTCGACGAATCCGTAGGACATATCCGCGCTGCGGTGCGGGCAGTGGCGATCCACAAGCCCGAAAGTTCCATTCATGTCCTTGTAGAGCGTCAGATCCTCGCCCATCACGCGGACGGGCCTTACGCTTTCGTTGTCAAACTCGCTGAGGCCCGCAATCGGCATCCAGTAGCGGCGGAGTAATTCGCCCATCGGCGTACCTCCGCCAACCTGGGTCAGCAGCGTGTTCTTGGCAGGGTCAAGCATCGGTGATTTGGCCGGGATTTTATATCAATTCCGCTGCGAACCCAAGGCTCTGCCCCATAAGGCTGGCGTGTGCGGAAGCGTTCACGCCACTGTCACGCGCCCGTAACGTGCTCTCGATAGCTTCACGCCGCGCAATATTTCGGAGAATCGAGGGAGACAGGCGATGGCGACAGGAACAAGCGTACTTGATGCGAAGATTGCCTCCGGTGCCGGTAAGGCTGGCAAGATTGGTGTCTTTATATTTGGCGTCGCCCTTGTCGTCGGGTTCATCTACGCGGGAACCCATCTAATTGGGGACCTTCATGGAACCCAAATAACAAGCGTTTTGCCGTTCATCCTTCTGGGAGTGGCGCTGCTGACCGCCCTGGGATTTGAATTCGTAAACGGGTTTCACGACACGGCGAACGCCGTGGCCACGGTGATTTATACGCACTCGCTCGAGCCTCACGTGGCTGTGGTGTGGTCCGGCGCCTGGAACTTCATCGGCGTGTTGGTATCGAGCGGCGCAGTCGCCTTTGCGATCGTGTCGCTTCTGCCGGTGGAACTGATCTTACAGGTAGGGAGCAACGCAGGGTTCGCCATGGTGTTCGCGCTCCTGGTTGCAGCGATCATCTGGAATCTCGGAACCTGGTATCTGGGGCTGCCGGCTTCGAGCTCGCACACACTGATTGGTTCAGTTATTGGCGTGGGGATCGCGAATCAACTGATGTCGGTGAAAACGGGGACGAGCGGAGTGGACTGGATGCAGGCGGCGCAGGTGGGCAAACAGCTGCTGCTTTCTCCAGTCTTCGGTTTCGTACTTGCGGCCTTGTTATTGATGGTCTGCAAGGCCTTGATTCCAAACAAAGCGCTCTACGAGGCACCCCAGGGTACCGAACCGCCGCCATTCTGGATTCGATGTCTACTGATTTTGACCTGCACGGGCGTGAGTTTTTTCCACGGTTCGAATGACGGGCAAAAGGGCATGGGCCTAATCATGCTGATCCTGATCGGCACGGTGCCGACGGCCTATGCAGTGAATCATGCGGTGACTGCCTCGCAGACGGCCGATTTTGTCGCGGTTTCGTCTCAGACTGCGGACATGCTGAGCCACTACGTATCGCCCGCCGCCGTGATCGGTGATTCGCGCGATGAAGTGACGAACTACATTCGCACGCGGCAGTTTACGCCGAACACGATGCTGGCATTGCGGGAGCTTGTGAATGGAATCGGGACGGAGATGGCACTCTATAAGGAGCTGAGAGCTGTGCCGCAAGACAAGGTCCGCAACTTCCGCAATGACATGTACGCGGTGAGCGAGGCGCTGCGGCTGATGCAGAAGTCGGGGAACCCCAAATTCTCGACGGCGGACGCTGCTATTCTGAAGAACTACAAAATCCACATCGATAATGCGACGAAGTTTATTCCCACCTGGGTGAAAGTGGCGGTGGCGTTGGCGCTGGGAATGGGAACGATGATCGGATGGAAGCGGATTGTCGTAACCGTGGGCGAGAAGATCGGGAAGAACCATTTGACCTACGGCCAAGGCGCTGCGGCGGAAATCGCGGCGATGGCCACGATCGGAGCGGCGGACTGGTTCGGATTGCCTGTCAGTACGACGCATGTTTTGTCGTCCGGTGTCGCGGGAACGATGGCGGCGAACAAGTCGGGTCTGCAATGGGGAACCGTGAGAAATCTGGCGATGGCGTGGGTTCTCACGCTGCCCGCGTCCATATGCCTATCGGCCTTGCTTTTCTGGACGTTCCGTACGATATGGAAGTAGGGCTTGCGAACTCGCGGCGGGCAGTCGCGAAGAAAAGGGAGATCGCATGTTTCCACCCAAAGTGATTCTTTCTCCGATTGATTTCAGCGAGCACTCGCAAGAGGCCTTGAAGACGGCCGCCGGGATGGCGAAAGCGTTCGGAGCGGAGTTGCTGCTGGCTCATGCGGTGCCGGCGATTCCGAGGTTACCCTCCGCGGCAGAGTTCTTCCACGAGGCTGAATTCGAAGTGGCGCTCCACAAGGAGGCGGAGCAACGCCTGGCGAGATTGGCGCAGGATCTGGCCAAGGACGGAGTGCGCGCGCGCACGCAGGTCGGGATTGCCAACGACGTTGGCATGGAACTCCTGCGAATCGCCGAGCACAACAACGCCGACATGATTGTGATCGCCACGCACGGTATGACCGGCTGGCACAAGCTCGTCTTCGGATCGGTGGCGGAGAAAGTGGTGAAGATGGCGACGTGCCCGGTGCTGGTCCTGCGCGCAGCGCGCAAGGCGGAGCACGAAGAAGCGTCGCGCAACCGCGATTCCGTGACTGTGTAGGGGAGTTAGGGCAACACCCAATCCACAGGCGGTTCTAGGAACAGGAAATCGCATATTTGGCCCCGCGGTCCCGCGGAGTCAGTGCGAGCGACGCGGGCTTGCCCCACGAAGCGATGGCCGTCCGTCGCGAGGTGCACGTCGACGACGGCCCCCTCTAGCATTTCAGCGGGGCACACGCACAGAAAGCCGGCGGCTGTGACATTTTCCGTGACCGCACTGAATTGCATCCGCAAGCCTTTGGCGTCGTGCCCCGAGAGTTTCAGCGGCGTTCGGAAGCGTACGCGGGCCTCGGGCCGCTTTACCTTTTCGCCCCCGGCGATGATTTCTTCCAAGTGCCTCCTCAGCTCGGCGAAATCGATCGGCTTTTCAATGAATTCCTTTGCGCCGATGTTCTTGCAGAACTCGCGATAGCGATCCGCGGACTCTCCCGACACGATGAGGATCGGAATTCGCTGCGTGAAACTCATGGACGAGAGCGTTTGGCAGACTTCGAAGCCGGAGTATTTCGGCATCATCAGATCGAGGAGAATGGCGTCCGGTTTCCGTTGGAGGGCCAGCACGATGCCCTCCTCCGGATCGGGCGTATCGAGGATCTCGTAAGACTGCTCGAGGCGGGTCCGGAGGATTCGCCTCATCAACTCGTCATCATCGATCAGCAAAAGCGTGTGCATTCTCAGTCGCCGGATTTCCGCTGGATCTTACTCGAACGATTCCTCGCCGACCTTCCAGGGCTCTGCCGCTGGAACGGTGTTGGCTGCTTTTACGGCGTTTTCCGATACCTTGAGGACAGCCGCCGTCATGTCGTCGCTCGGATTGCTACCAGTGAACTCCTCGATCGAATCGAAAACAGCACGCACAAATATGTCCGCCGAGCTGTAGTCCAGCATCGCGCATAGGTCGATCAACCGAGGCATGTCAAGCGTCTCTCCGTCGCGTCCTTTGGCTTCCGAGAGGCCATCCGTCGTAAACAGCACGGCGTCTCCGGGGGAAAGTGGAATCGTGTACTGCTCGTAGGTTGCACCGTCAAAAAGGCCCGAGGGCAAACCGCCATCGCCCACGCTGCAGCAACCGGCAGCGGAAAGGTGCAGCGGCAGTGGAAGACCGGCGTTTGCAAGGTGCAACACGAGGGTCGCCGGGTCGAACACGGCATACTGGGTCGCGCAATAGCGTCCGGGCACGGGCCGCACGCGCAAGCGCCGGTTGAAAAGTTCGAGCACCGCGGATGGTTCCTGGCCCGTCTTGTGGATTGCGCGCATGCCTCCGGCGGCGAGTGCGGCGTACATGGCTGCAGGAAGCCCCTTGCCTACGACGTCGCCGAGGTAGATTCCCAGTTTGCCGTCGGAGAGCAGGAAATAGTCCAGAAAGTCGCCGCCGACCTCGCTGAAGGATCGCACCAAGTAGGTGACTTCGAAGTTCGCGTCGCGCAGCGGTTCGCGGGGCAGGAGCAGCTTTTGAATCATCACTGCCTCGCCCACGACGACTTCGGAAAAGGCCGGAGGTCGCTCCACAACCTGAAGTTCGCAAGCCTCCGTTGATTTCAGATTTGCCATAGTTAATTTCCGGATCGCACAGACAGCGAACGGTGCGCCGCGGTACAGCTGCGCTCCTGAAGGGGTGAGCGGAGCGGCCGTACCCTTTCAACCCACGTTACGGTGAATCGGATATCGAGCGCAAGAACCCCCACGTGCAGTTTTAGCAACACGACGCCATAGGGAGAATCTGCGAGTTTGCTGCGGCCGCGTTGACAGCGTTTAGGTCACATGCTACGTTCCGCGAAGAGAGACGGTTCTGGTGGTTCGTGCCGCGCGCGGTAGGAATCCTCGGTGGCGTCCCTAATCTCACACGCAGTTGTTGGCATAAGCGTTGGAACTTGTTTCTATGGTGTGCGCGCTCCGACGCGGGTCTGGGTCGCGGGCGTAGTCTGCTCCATGCTTCCAGACGTTGATGTGCTCGGATTCCGGTTTGGCGTCCGATATGGCGATTTTTGGGGACATCGAGGCTTCACTCACTCATTGCTCTTCGCTGCTGTTCTGGCGACTCTTACGCTCATTTTAGGATTTACACGGGGCCTGCCCGGAATATCTCGACTCTCCTTATGGACTTACTTTTTCATCGTCACAGCCAGCCATGGCCTGCTTGATGCGATGACGAACGGCGGTCTTGGAGTCGCCTTTTTTTCTCCCTTCGATGACAAACGTTATTTCCTGCCATGGAGGCCCATACGAGTGTCTCCAATAGGTCTCAGGCACTTCTTCACGGATCGCGGTCTTGCGGTCATTCAGAGTGAATTTCTCTGGATATGGCTGCCTGCTGGATTGCTGGCATCCCTTGCTTTGATCTGGCACCAACGCATCCAGGCATCGAACGCTTCGTCGGCTGAGTAGAGCGGTTTGCTCGGCGATGCCGTTGATTGACACTCCGAAAGTGCCATGCTACGTTCCGCGGCGGAATGGCGGAAACAAGTTCTCCCTTGCGAAAGCGCATCGCGGTAATTCCCGGCGACGGCATCGGCAAAGAAGTGATTCCCGAGGCAGTGAAGGTTCTGAAGGCTGCCGCTGCGCGCGGAGGCCGCGAACTGCCGCTCACGGAATTCGACTGGGGCGCCGACCGGTACCTCCGCGACGGTACCACGCTTCCTCCCGACGCCGTCGAAATGTTCCGCCGCGATTACGACGCAATTCTGCTGGGCGCGCTGGGCGACCCTCGCGTGCCCTCGAACCAGCATGGCGCTGACATTCTTATTGGGTTGCGATTCAAGCTCGATCTCTACGTGAACGCCCGGCCCTGCATTTTGTTTGACGACCGCCTGACGCCCCTCAAGGGCCGCACGGAAAAGGACATCAACATTTGGGTGATTCGCGAAAACACCGAAGGGCTCTACGCGGGCGTGGGGGGCTTTTTCAAGAAGGGAACTTCGGACGAGATTGCGACGCAGGAAGACATCAACACCCGCAAAGGGGTGGAGCGAATTATTCGATACGCTTTCGAATTCGCGCGTCGCATCGGCCGACGGCGCGTCTGCATGAGCGACAAATCGAACGCGCTCGCCTACGGCCACGACCTGTGGCAGCGCGTCTTCAAGGAAGTGCGCCTCCAATTCCCTGAGATCGAATCCAGCCACATGTACATCGATAATCTGCTGCTGCAGATGGTGAGAGACCCGTCGCAGTTCGACGTGATCGTTACCTGCAATCTCTTCGGCGACATCGCGAGTGACGTAGGCGCGGGGCTGATCGGCGGGCTTGGGTTGACTCCCGCCGGAAACATTCATCCGGGGAAGGTGTCGCTTTTCGAACCGGTGCACGGATCGGCGCCGGACATCGCAGGCAAGAACATCGCGAATCCAATGGGTGCTGCGCTTGCCGCGGGAATGATGTGCGATTATCTCGGCTGGAGCGCCGAGGCGCAGGCGATCGAAAACTCCGTACGCGCCGCGATTCGCGAGGGCAAGACGACCAAGGACTTGGGCGGCTCGCTCGGTACTCGCGAAGCCGGCGATTGGCTCGCGGACAAAGTCGCTGCGGCCGCCAAGGGTTGACAACTAGGGAGACTGCACCCTCGCTCCGCATGTAGGCTTGTCCGTCTTTTCCTTTTTGCTCTTCTTGCCGATTTTCTTTATGCTGCTTTGGCCGAAGTTTTTGCGCCGGCTATTTGGAGTTTAACCGTCATGTGTAAGGGAGCCATCTTCGCGGGAGCGCTCGCAGCGTTTGTTTTCGCGATTCCATGTCTGTGCCAGGAAGCCAAGCCCGCGGACCCGTCGGCTGCCCCTGTGCAAACCGCCGTTTCGCCCGAACAGGCTCGGCTAATGAAGACGACCGAAGCGTTCGTCCGCCAGCTTTTCGGCTGGGGGCCGAATATCAAAGTGACGCTGGGAGCATTTACGCCGTCGGCGGCCGCAGACTTTTATACGGTTCCGATCGAAGTGACCGTGGGCGAACAGAAAGAAACGGGAGAGGTCTACGTCAGCAAGGATGGCAAGACTCTGCTGCGCGGCGAGATTTACAACATGTCGGACGATCCGTTCGCCGCGAACCGCGCCAAAATTCACAGCGACGGGAACCCGTCGAAGGGGCCAGGGGACGCGCCTGTCACGATCGTCGAATTCGCGGACTTCGAGTGTCCGCACTGCCGCGAGCTCTGGGAGGCACTCACTGCCATCGAGACACGCTACCCGCAGGTTCGCGTCGTATTCAAGGATTTTCCGCTCACGCAGATTCATCCTTGGGCAGATACGGCCGCGCTGGGAGGGCGGTGCGCCTTCGAACAGTCACCCGAGGCCTTTTGGAAAGTGCACGACGCGATTTTCGAAAGCCAGGATCTGATCTCGCCGGAGAATGTGTGGGACAAGCTCGTGCAGTTTGCCACCTCGGCGGGGCTTAACGCGGATACGTTTAAGGGCTGTCTTGCGTCACCCGACACACAGAAAGCAATCGACGCGAATCACGCCGAGGGCGTCGCCCTTGGCATCACCAGTACGCCGACCGTCTACATCAACGGGCGGCCGCTCGTTGGCGGGGACGTCACCACGCTTTCGCAGTACATCGATTTCGAGCTAGCCAGCGCCAAGAAGTAGCTCAGCTTGATTGGCTCGAAATCATGCGCCCCTTCCGCCAAGCGCCTTCAGTTCGATGAGTAGATCGCGAATCTGCTCTGTCGATTCGTCCTGCTGTTGAAGGTAGGCCTCCCAATTCAAATCAGGGAACCCCATTCGCGTCGCTTGCGCCGGGAGCTGCGCCCGCCAATTCCTCGGTTCGCGGGCCCTAAGGTTCGCTACTGCTTGATAGACCACACTGTGATCGGGTTCACGCCACTTGTAGTCTGCTAAAGCGCACTGAGCCTCACGCCAAACGTCGCCGCTGCTCTCTCCGTCACAAAGCGCACGGAGAATTCTCCGTTCAAGCTCGATGATTCGATCTGATGACTCGCCCATAAAGAGATTGCTGCGCGGACATTCTACTTCGGTATTCACTAGCGAGACTCTGCGAAGGTCGACAGTACTGGAGGGAAAACAGACTTGGATCGGCGCCTAAACAGCGTAGCTGCCCAGATCAGGCCGCTGCGTTGGTGGCGACGGGGCGCACGAAGTCAATTCGATCGATTGTGGCGGCAACGCCGAACATGGGGGTTGCTTCGCCCGGAATCGGAGTTACGCGAAGCGCCTTGGCGCTCGCTCGAACGAGAACCGAAGTCCCGCGGTCCTTGTCGGTAGGCAGCGCGAACGTCAACTCCATTCCGGCACCGGGCTGAAGAGCCACGTCAGAGTGGAAGTAAATGCCGGTCCTCGAAATATCGCGGAGCTGAGCAGTGTAGAACTCTGCAGGACGGCGGCGCGACAGCGATACTTGAAGCGGTAGATAGACTTCGTACCTGCGAGCTTTTCTCCGTTCACCCATAATGCCCCCCTTGCCCGTGCAACTAGTGCAAGACCGCTGCCACGGCTAGGCAGCGAGCAGCTGTTGATATTGCGGGACTTACTAACGCCACCTCCCTGCATAATTGACACGAATCAGGGAAATTTTTCCCCGGCTGGGAAATAGATGCACGGCGCTTGCGCAAGAGACGCAAACAGGATTGCGGGGTTCTATAACTCGATGGTTAGCTTGCGGATGGCATGGCTGTCACGCTCGGCGGCTTACAGGATGGGATCGTAGAGCACCGACGAGCCTTCTGCCTCTGTGATCAGGCCCTTGGTGATAAGAAGACGCACCAACCGGATCACAGATGCTGATGCTTGCGGTGGCTCGGCGGACGAAGGATCCTTCAGTTTCCGCAGTTCGGATGAGAACGAGATGTGCCGTCCCCCGGTCAGCTCGGTGAGCCAAGTATCCAAGGCCTCGCGCTGATGAGGTTCCATGTTGTCGAAGGCGATTCCCATTCCAAGGCCTGTTTGCGAGTAAACGACGACTCCGCCCGTCTCCAGATTCGATTTGTCCTTGCGCACGCTCACCCGAACCTTCGCGCCGACGGGGAACGGAAGCATGGTGTCGACAAAGCAGCCACCGGGGCCCAAATCCGTAGTACGTGTCGAGAACCGGGCGCCTGAGCTCAGCTCGACCACTTCTGCGGACGCAGTAAACGTGTGACGGTCGGCATTGCGGCGCTCTGCCGCAGTCGTGCTCTTTCCAGCGGAGTCATCTCGGGCGTTCTTCTTCGGACCGTGCTCATACATGAGTGCGACTACCTGCCTTCCCGCTTTGCTTAGACGGAATTTGAGTACACTCTAATGTTTGCTTCCGACCGCTTTACGCAATTGTCTCCGGCGCTCGCTGGCGGTTACAAGGTGAATTGGCTTGGTCTTGCCCAAAAGCCAATCCCACGCTGGTAACGAGCCGGCCCTTGGCTGTGAACCTCAGAACATAGAACGACGCAATCTCCGCGAGGAAGGGTGTCCGAGTTAATTGCAATCACAGCCCGGGGCTAAAGCAGGAACCGGAGGGCGATCCCGCGCTGCTGATCGCCGCGATGCTCGAGGCGGACGACCGTCGCCAGGAACTTTCGGTGCGCGGAGATGTTGTCGCCGTAAGGAAACGTCACAATCAGGCGCATTCCGACGAAGTAGTGCGGCATGCAAGTGACAAAGTAAAGCCCGTCGCGCGTGAAATCGACGACCTGACCTACATCTTCGATCTCGGTGTAACGCGGATCAAACGGCCGGACATGGACCGGCAGCGAAACCTGAAGTCTCTTCCGGCGACGGGCATCGCGCGACGTTTTTTCCGCGCATCGTTCAACAGCCCTCACCCGTGGCCATGCCGCTGTGCTCATGCCGAGCCTCCCGGAAACGTCATTCCGGCGTTTTAACCGATGCTCGATTGTGGGCGCTGCCGTCGCCGGCAGCTATAGGACGGGCGTACTACAAGTTTCAAGTTAGCTACTACGCGGATCCATCTCAATCAGATTCAAGAGTCAGCACTCCGACCCAGAGCGGAGTCGCCTAGCGCCAGGCGCTAGAGGCTCGAACACGCTTCGATTCGCGCCTAGCCAAATCGGGGATGCCGTCGGACACGCAGAGGAAAGCCAGCACTGCCAAAACGCCCATGATGATGAAGCCGACCATTTCGCGCCTCGAGCCCTTCACTATACAGAGTGCAATAGCAGGACCACTCAGTGTGCGCTCACGAGTTTGATGATTTGAAAGCACTAAGAGGTTCGAGGCGCGAAAAGCAGCGTGTCTGTGGGTCACAGGTGTGGAAGGCTCACGCCACTCGTGGAGGGAAAACCGTTCACTTCGCGAAGCGGAGCTGCCGACAGCCACAGTGGGAACAACAGTTGCAAGGCTTGTGTCGTGCTTGCAGCGCGCCGCGAAGAGTTGCTTGACAGATCCCGCACGACGAGGTTACCGTAACTGGGAGCGGCGCCCGAGCAAGGTTCTGGGCGCGGCCCCTTGGGACGCGACGCAGTGACACAATCGGCAAACTCGATTCGACTTCAACTTAGAAGCGTAGTAGTACGACTCGAGCGCGCGTCTCTGCCCGGAGGGCATGACTGAGCTGAGGAAAAAGGAAAGCCGAAAAGCTCAAGAAACCCACCCGCCAGAGACGCTGGCAAGGTGGGTTTTGTTGTTTATGGACACTGAGGGGAGATCACGATGGGCAGCCAAGACAAGGTGCTGACGGGCGGGCGAATTCTTTGGGAGTGTCTCGAGCGCGAAGGCGTGCGCACGGTATTTGGCTATCCGGGGGGCGCGATCCTGCCGGCCTACGACGCGCTCCGATACAGCTCGATTCGCCACATCCTGGTGCGACACGAGCAGGGCGCCACGCACATGGCGGACGGTTACGCGCGCGCGACCGGCCAGGTTGGCGTCGCCGTCGCCACGTCCGGCCCGGGCGCGACCAACATGGTCACCGGCATCGCCACCGCGATGATGGACTCGTCTCCCATCGTTTGCATCACGGGTCAGGTGGGCAGCAAGCTGCTTGGCTCGGACGCATTTCAGGAGACCGACATCACAGGCGTCACGCTTCCGATCACGAAACACAATTACCTCGTGACTCACGCTTCGGAAATCGCACCGGCGGTGCGTGAGGCGATGTACGTGGCGAAGTCCGGCCGTCCGGGACCGGTGCTGATCGACATCACGAAAGATGCGCAGCAGGGTTCCTGCGAATTCGACTATGACGCCGCGGCTCCGAAAATGCGCGGCTACCGGCCGACGCTTTCGCCCGCCAAGGAAGAGTACGATCGCGCGCTGGCGCTGATTCGCGCAGCGAAGCGGCCTGTGATTCTTGCCGGTCACGGGATTTCGGTCTCCGGCGCCGAAAGGGAAGTGCAGGCGTTCGCCGAAAAGACCTGTATTCCCGTGGCGATGACACTGCTGGGCCTCGGTCATCTTCCCGCGTCCCACGTGCTGAACATGGGCATGATGGGCATGCACGGCGAGGCCTGGGTCAACAAGACGATTCAGGAAGCCGATCTGCTGATCGCTTTCGGCATGCGCTTCGACGATCGCGTGACCGGAAACCTCAAGAACTACGCTCCCAACGCCAAGAAGATTCACGTCGATATCGACCCGGCAGAGATCAATAAGAACGTCAAGGTGGACGTCGCACTCGTCGGCGACCTGCGGGCGATTTTGCAGGAACTGCTACCGCGCGTCGAACCCGCGGATCATACCGACTGGATCGCACACATCGGACAGCTGAAGGGTGATACCGCAGTCCGCGACATCCAGAACCTCGCGGACAATGGCCATCTCTATGCAGCGCATGTGATCAACGACCTGTGGCACCAGACGCGCGAACGCGATTCGATCGTGGTCACGGACGTGGGCCAGCACCAGATGTGGGAGGCGCAATATTACAAGCACGAACGGCCGCGTTCGCTGATCACCTCGGGCGGTCTCGGCACGATGGGCTTCTCGCTTCCGGCGGGCATCGGCGCGAAAGTCGCGCGGCCGGATGCCGATGTGTGGGTTGTTGTCGGCGACGGCGGTTTTCAGATGACCATGGCCGAGCTTGCGACGATCGTGCAAGAAAACCTAAAAGTGAATATCGCGATTATCAACAACGGCTATCTCGGCATGGTGCGCCAGTGGCAGGAGTTCTTCTACGACCGCAACTACGAGGCGACGCCGCTGCTGAACCCGGAGTTCGCAAAGCTGGCTGGGGCGTATGGGATCAAGTCGTTCGTCGTCGAGCGGCGCAGCGACGTTATCCCGGTAGTCCAGGCGGCGCAGGCGCACGAAGGGCCCGTGCTGATCGATTTCAAGGTCGAACAGGAAGACACCGTCTACCCCATGGTCGCGGCCGGAGCGGCGCTGCACGACATGATCCGCCGGCCGAACCCGCTGGTCGAAACGGCGGAGGACGAATAGGCAGCCATGCTTCACACATTCGTGGTCTACGTCGAAAACAAGCCGGGTGTTCTCTCGCGCGTGGTGTCGCTCTTCCGCCGTCGCGCGTTCAATATCGACTCGCTCACAGTCGGCCGCACGGAAAACCCCGAGGTCTCGCGAATGACGATCGTCACCGACTCGGACACGGACCAGGCGCGCCGGATCGTGGCCAACATCTACAAGCTGGTGAATGTGCTGTTGGTTGACGATGTGACCGGGCAAGGCGCTCTCGTGCGCGATCTTGCGCTCGTTAAAGTAGGGGCATCCCAGGAAACCCGCGGGCAGGTGTTGAAACTCGCCGAAGTCTTCAAGGCGCGCGTGTTGGACATCGCCATGGAGTCGATCACGTTGGAAATGACCGGCGGCGAGGAGAAAGTGGATCGTTTCCTCGAGCTGGTCACTCCCTACGGATTGATGGAAATGGTCCGCACCGGCGTAGTAGCGATGCGCCGCGGCGCAAAATCACCTTCGCTTACATCGAAGACGATGCACGCGGCTGCAGCGGAAGACGAGAGCGTTTCCCACTCCGTGTAATTTCCAACTGTTCCGCCAAAACAATGGGTCGAAGTCGCAAGCTGTTTAGGGGGTCGGACCTTTAGGTCCGACATTGAGCCGATTCCGGCCGGGGGCTTTAGCCCCTGAGGTTCACGCGCTAGGCTGATTTTCGCCTCGCCGCCTTGGCCTTAGCAGCGTGCGGCTTGGGACGCAGCGCAGTCAGAAATTCGTCCAGCGGCAGCGCGTTGATCACATCTTTTTTCTCGATCCATCCGCGCCGGGCCGTCTCCACGCCATATACCATCGCTTGCAGCGCATGCGTCGTGTGAGCGTCGGTTGAAATCACGATCTTGACGCCGTGCTGTTTGGCTTTCCGCAGGTTTACGTCCCGTAAGTCCAAGCGTTCCGGCGCGGCGTTGCATTCCATTGCCACACCGTGCTTCGCGGCGGCAGCAAGAATCTTCTCCATATCGTAGTCAAAGGGATCGCGCCGGAGCACGAGCCTGCCGGTGGGGTGCGCGATGATTTGCGTGTACGGATTCTCGATAGCTGCGAGAATCCGATCGGTCATTTCGGCGCGCTCCATATTCATATAGGAGTGCACGGACGCCACGACTACATCGAGTTGCGCCAGCACTTCGTCGTCGAGATCGAGCGAGCCGTCTTTCTTGATATCGACCTCGATGCCGGCGAGCAGTCGAATGCCGTGCACACGCGTCTGCGCCGCCTTGATCTTCTTGATTTGCTCGAGGGTGCGCTTTTCGTCCATGCCGTTCGCGACGGTCACCGCCTGCGAGTGGTCGGTCAGGGCGATGTACTCGTAGCCGAGTTCCCGCGCGGCCTCGCCCATTTCCTCGATCGAATTGTGTCCGTCGGATGCGGTCGTGTGCATCTGCAGGTCGCCCTTGATGTCCGCAAGTTTGACGAGTTTCGGAAGCTTGTGGTGCTCGGCGGCTTCGATTTCGCCGGTGTTTTCGCGCAACTCCGGCTCGATGAAATCCAGCTTGAGCTTTGAATATATATTTTCCTCGGTTTCGCTGGCGACCACTTTCCCGCCCTTGAGCGTCGTCAGTGCGTACTCGTTGAGCGTCCAGCCCATTCCATTGGCGCGGCCGCGCAGCGCGACGTTGTGTTCCTTCGATCCGGTGAAGTACATCAGCGCCGCCCCGAAACTCTTCTTTTCAAGCAGGCGGACATCCACTTGCATGCCGCTATCGAGCAGGATGCTCACTTTGTTTTCACCGTGCGCGAGCTCCTGTTTGATCTCCGGATACTTCAAAATGTGTTCCGCGACGGCGTCCACATCCTTCTGCTTGTCGCGGCCGGGCCGCATCGTCACGAGAAGGTCGATATCGCCGATAGTTTCCTTGCAGCGCCGCAGCGATCCGGCAGGCGTCACCGATTCCACTGCGGGACCGGCCTTCGCTATGTACGCCGCGAGTTTCTGCGCTTCGTCGGCCGCCACATCGAGCCGGACGCGGCTCGAACCGGCCAAGTGCTTGAATTGCTCGGCTGCCTTCAGAATGTTTTGCTCGCTCTTTTCGCCGAAGTGCGGCAGGTCGCGCAACTTGCCTTCCCGCGCGAGCTTCTCGACGCCTTCGACGGTCGCCACTTTGAAATGGCTCCATAGGAACGCGACCTTTTTCGGGCCGAGAGATTGGAGTTCGAGCAGGTCCAGAATCGTGGCCGGGTATTTCTTAAACAGCTTTTTTCGCAGCGAATAATCGCCGGTTTTGAGAACTTCATGGATGTGCGCGGCCATGCCTTCGCCGATGCCCGGCAGGTCGGTGAGCTTTTTCTCGTCCTTGGCGATGTCTTCGATGCGCTCGGGCAGCCCGTCGATCAGTTCAGCCGCTTTTTCGTAGCTGCGGTAACGGCCAATCATGGCGCCATCGATTTCGAGCAGGTACGCTGTCTCACGCAGGATTTTGGCGACCTCTTTGTTCTCCATCCGTGCCTACCTCTTCGGCGCAATGAACGCCGCATAATACAGAATTCCAGCGATCGTCTTCGAGTCCCGAATCTTGCCGCTTCGAATCCAATTTTTCGCCTCGCGCAGCGATACAATTTTCTGAGTAATCTTCTCGTCGTCCTCGGGCCGCGCTTTGCCCTTCGTCAAACCTTCCGCCACAAAGATATCCATCCGCTCGCCCAGGAGGCCCGGAGAAGGGAAGATCTCGAAGAGCTTCTTGATCCGCTTGGCCGTGTAGCCCGTTTCTTCTGCCAATTCGCGGTGTGCGCCTTCGATGGGGTCCTCGTCCGGCTCTTTGTGCCCGGCGACTAACTCCCACAGATACTGGCCCGCCGCGTGGCGATACTGCCGGATCAGTACGATGCGTCCATCGGGCAGCACGGGGAGAACGACCACCGATCCCGGGTGCACGACGATCTCGCGCGTCGCTACCAGGCCGCTCGGCTCGGCGATCTGCTCGCGCTTGAGCGAGAAGACGCGGCCCTGAAAAAGCACTTCGCTGCTCAAAACTTTCGCTTGCCGCGCGGCCTTCGTCCTTTTCTCGGGCACCGAGTCTCCTTGTGTTGGCGCTCGATTCTACCGCACACATGGGGCAGAAAGGGTTTTCTGGGTTGACACTGTAGGGGCCCCAAGTCCCCGGTCAGGGGAGCTTGGGGACAATTTGTTGTCACCTGCCTTCGCAGACTCCTATACTGTTGTCAACCTGTTATGCCCATGAACACGGTCATCGTGGATGACGAGCGCCCGGCGCGCGACGAGCTCACTTTCTTGCTCAAGGCCTTGCCCGAAATCAATGTCGTGGCGCAAGGGAAAAACGGACTCGAGGCCGTCGCGCTCATCAAGGAGCACACGCCCGATCTTGTCTTTCTCGATGTGCAGATGCCCGGGCTCGACGGTATCGGCGTGATCAAGAAGCTCGTCGAGCGCAAACTGCCGCTCCCGCAGATTGTTTTCGCCACGGCTTACGACCACTACGCCGTCCAGGCCTTCGAAGTGAACGCCGTCGACTACGTGCTCAAGCCGTTCGATAAGACACGCATCGCGCAGGCTGTTCAGCGCGCGAAAAAGATGGTTGAGGCGAATACGTCTCCGGTGCAGCGCCTCGAAACGCTTGTCGGCCAGCTCGGCGCGGGGCTGCCCGCCGTGACGGGCGAAGCCAGGGCGCGGTCGACGGCGCCGGTGAAGCTGCTCGTGAAATCGCAGGAGCGCATGATTTTGATCGACGCCGACGACATGATTTACGCCTCGATTCAGGACGGCGCGATTACGATTCATTCGCGCGAGCTCGAAGGCATCTCGAACTATCGCACGATCGAAGACCTGATGGAGGCGCTCGACGAAGGCGTCTTCTGGCGTCCGCACAGGTCGTATCTGGTCAACATCAACCACATCAAGGAAGTCATGCCCTGGTTCAAATCGAGCTTCATGCTCAAGATGAACGACAAGCGCTCGAGCGAGATTCCCGTCTCGCGCACGCAGACCAAGCGTCTCCGGGAACTGCTTAAGCTCTAGCGCCGCCGTTGCGCTGCATTCCAAGCTCGCCGCGACCGTTCCGTTGTCATTCCGAGTCCGCCGCGGCGGACGAGGAATCTGCTTTCGATGTTAACTCTCGGCTAGGAACCCCAAGTTTTCGTGCTAGCATCTTGCTTACACCTCTCGTTCCGTTCTTTTCAGTTGCATCCGGGGGATTTTCGCTAGAGTGGCCAAGCGCAAACGAGTTCTGAGCGGCATGAGGCCCACCGGCC
>Ga0187772_10000540_pt1 | contig 16942 bp, 17 predicted proteins | sample 0116_SJ02_MP15_2_FD_133137 | JGI IMG/M metagenome (GOLD analysis project Ga0187772, IMG submission 133137) | Tropical peat soil microbial communities from peatlands in Department of Meta, Colombia - 0116_SJ02_MP15_20_MG | ecosystem: Environmental > Terrestrial > Soil > Wetlands > Peat | place... | reverse complement strand
GTAGAGGGCGGCGATCGAGCGGGAGTCGAAGAAGACGTGCGTGCGCTTCGGGTCGAAGCCGAGCGCGAGGATGTCGTAGAGGTTTTCGAGCCCCCAGGCGGCCGTCTCCTCCCGCGAGAGGCCGGACCGGGCCCAGTACTTCTCGTCGTCCGTGATCTGGATGAACATCCGGACGCCGAGCTTCCGCTGGAACCACTGGCAGAGGTCGAACGGGACGAGGTGGGAGGTGTGCAGGGGGCCCGAGGGACCCCGGCCCGAGTACAGGAAGAACGGCCGGCCATGCGCGAAGCCGTCGAGGATCGCGGCGAGATCCCGGTGCGAGTAGTAGATCCCGCGCGCGAGCAGCGGGTGGACCTCCCCCCCGGTCAGGTGATGGATCCGCGCGAGGAGCTCGGGGGTGAGCTCCTGCGTACCGAACATCTCGCGGAGCCGGGCGTAGTCGATGCGCCCCCGCACCTCGTACGGGGTGACGACGAACTCTTCGTCGGGCATGCGCTCGGAGACCCGTCAGCCTTCGGGGAAGGTGATCTTGGCGAGGATCGACTCGCGTTCCCCGAGCGGGACCCCGGCGACGCTGAGCGCCTCCGCGACGCACGAGCGCGAGTGCTCGAAGTGGATCGTGTGCCCGCACGACGGACAGCTCGCCCACCCCTGGATGAGCCGGCGGAGCCCTTCGCGCGAGGTCGAGGAGTCCCGCCGGGCGAACCGGTCGACGAGGATCGCGGCGCCCGTCGAGCTCTCGAGATTGGTGAGCGGTACCCGGACGGGAGTGTTGCAGATCGGGCAACGGGCCGGGTTGCGGCACGTGCACGTCATAGGATGGAAGGTACCACCTCCCCCCCTCTAAAAGCTCGGCGCCCGAGACCGGGTCCCCGCGTCCCGCGCGACATCGTTCAATAATCGGGGGGAGCTCCCCGTGCCGTGGGAGAAACGCCCGAGGAGCGTGCGGCCGATCTCCGCGGGGAGCTCCTCGAGCTCCTGAAGCTCCTCAACCGGGCCGAAGAGGAGGAGAGCGATGTCGACGGCTACGAGGTCTCCGAGCTCCACCACCTCCTCGTGCGGGGCGGCTTCCCCCGCCTCACGGTCGCCGAGGTCGAGGAGGCGCTGGCGGTCCTCGTCGGCAACCGGCTCGCGGCCGAACTGGCCGACACCGAGTACGCGTGGGACCGCGGCCGGGTGGTCGGGCGACGGTTCGCGATCACCACGGAAGGGAAGACCTACCTCCTCCGCGAGCTCGATCGGACCGGCCGCATCGGGTGAGCCCACGGGGCTTTAAGTAGGGGGAGCGGGCGTAGGCTAGCGCGGATGCCCTCGGAGCCGACGACCGACCCCGTCCGCGCCACCCTGGTCGCGATCCTCCAGCAGCTCAACCGGGCGGAAGCGCTCTACGAAGGGCGCGCGCGCGATCAGGCGCTCACCCTCGCCGATCTCGACCGGATGCTCCGGAAGTTCCCCCCGATCGAGGACGGCCAGGTGAAGCTCGCGCTCGCCCTCGGGCTGCTCGTCCGGAACCGGCTCGTCGGCGTGGAGGCGGCGACCGTGCACACGACGCGCGGCCGGCCGACGTCGTCCCCGGCCCACTACCGCATCACGGCCGAGGGGAAGCAGTTCCTCGTCGAAGCGCTCGAAAAGACCGACCGGATCACGTGAGACCGGGTCGGATTCCTCGGCGGTGGAGCCGCCGTTCGCCAACCGTTAAGTAGGGTACGGGTGTGGGCGCCTTCCCATGTCTCGTATCCACTCCGGGCGGAAGGGCCGGGCCGGTTCGCACCGCCCGTTCCCGCTGACCAAACCGGAGTGGGTCACGACCACGACCGAGGAGCTGCTGGAGCAGGCGGTCCAGCTGGCGAAGGGCGGGCTCCCGGCGGCGCAGATCGGCCAGGCGCTGCGCGACTCCTACGGGGTTCCGTCGGCGCGCGCGGTCACGGGGAAGCGCCTCTCCGTGCTCCTCGCCGAGAAGGGGGTCAAGCCCGAGATCCCCGACGACCTCCAGGCGCTGATCAGGCGGGTCGTGCACCTTCAGCGCCACCTCGAGACCCATCCGAAGGACCTCGCGAACCGCCGCGGCCTCGTGCTGATGGAGTCCCGGATCCGACGGCTCGCCCGGTACTACCGGCAGCGCCGGCGGATCCCCGAGAACTGGCGCTACTCGACGACGGGCGCCGCGCTCCAGGTCGAGTGATGCCCTCGGGTCCCGACGGCTTCGTCGCGGATCCCCACTACACTGAGGAGTTCGGGCGGGCTCGGGCGCTCCTGCTCGGCCATCCCGAGCGCTGGCGGATCATCTACCATTACGATGCGGACGGGATCGCGAGCGCCTCGAGCGCGCTCCGGGCCCTCGGGCGGCTCGGGTACCCGGCCCAGGCGACCGCGCTCCTCGGGGTCGAGCGCGACCGGGTCGCCGCGCTCCTCGCCGCGAGCTCGCTCCCGCTCCTCGTGGTCGACGCGGGCGCGAGCTGGCTCGACCTCTTTTCGGCCCACCCGCGCCCGGTCATCGTCCTCGACCACCACACCTATCCCGGGTCGCCGACGCCGCCCGAGCTCCCGCCGCACGTGGCGTTCGTCAATCCTCTCGACTGGGGCGTCGACGGCATGCGCGAGATGTGCGCCGCGACCCTCACCTGGCTCTTCACCATCTTCCTCGACCCCACGAACTGGGACAACGCCGCGTGGGGCCTCTCGGGCGCGATCGGGGATCGGCAGCACGTGGGCGGCTTCCAGGGGCTCAACGCCCGGCTGGTCGAGGAGGCGGTGCGGCGCTCGGTGCTCCGGCACGGGCCCGGGGTCGCCTTGCTCGGCCCCTCGGTCGGCGCGGCCCTCGCGCTCAGCATCGACCCGTTCTTCCGCGGGCTCTCGGGCCGCCCCGACGCGGCCGACCGATTCCTCCGGGACCTTTCGATCGACCCCGGCCGCTCGGTCGCGGACCTCCCCGCCGAGGAGCGCGCGCGGCTCGTCTTTGCGCTGAGGGCACGGCTCACCGAGGCGAACGTCCTCCCCGAGTACGTCTCGGTCCTCGATGAGGAGCGGTGGTTCGTGCCCGCGCTCGGCCTCGATGCCCAGGAGGTGTCGAACCTCCAGAACGCCGCCGGGCGGGCCGGCACCCCCGGGCTCGGGCTCGGGTTCGCCCTCGGCGACCCCCGGTCGCTCGAGCGCTGCCGGGCGGCCGAGGACGGCTGGCGGCGGGGCATCCTGCGGGGCCTCCTGCGCGTGGAGGACGAGGGAGTTAACTCGATGCGCTTCTTGCGCTGGTTCGAGAGCCCCGACACGACGCTCGCGGGGACGCAGGCCGGCATGGCGATGAACTATCTCCTCCCCCCCGACCGGCCCGTGTTCGTCTTCTCGCCCGCCGGCGACCGGCCGATCAAGCTGAGCGCCCGGGGGACGCAGCGGCTCGTCGATCGCGGGCTCGACCTCGCGCGCGTCTGCCGGACGGCGGCCGCGGCGGTCGGTGGCGAGGGCGGAGGGCACCGGATCGCGAGCGGGGCGACCATCCCCGCGGGGCGCCGCGACGCGTTCCTCGAGGCGGCGGACCGGGCGCTCGCGGACCAGATCGGCGCGGGAGGGAACCCGGCATGAGCGCGACCCCGCCGGCCGCCGCCCCCCCGGTCGTCGACCGCGTCCGGGACCGCCCGCTCGAGCAGGAGATGCACCGCTCCTACATCGATTACGCGATGAGCGTGATCGTCGGGCGCGCGCTCCCCGACGGTCGGGACGGGCTGAAGCCGGTCCAGCGGCGGATCCTCTGGTCGATGTGGGAGTCCGGCGCGACCCACGACCGGCCGTACCGGAAGTCCGCCCGCACGGTCGGGGACGTCCTCGGGAAGTACCATCCCCACGGCGAGCTCGCCGTCTACGACGCGCTCGTCCGGATGGCCCAGCCGTTCAGCCTGCGCTATCCCCTGATCGACGGCCAGGGGAACTTCGGCTCCGTCGACGGCGACACGCCGGCCGCGATGCGCTACACCGAGGCCCGGCTCTCGGTCCTCGCGGAGGAGATCCTCCTCGACATCGAGAAGGAGACCGTCGATTGGAGCGACAACTTCGACGGCTCGCTCAAGGAACCGCTCGTCCTACCGTCGAAGGTCCCCGATCTCCTCGTGAACGGCTCGGCCGGGATCGCGGTCGGCATGGCGACCAACATGCCCCCCCACAACCTGGGGGAGGTCGCGGACGCCCTCCTCCTGCTCCTCCGCCGGCCGGACGCGGACCTCGACGCGATCCAGAAAGTCCTTCCCGGGCCCGACTTCCCGACGGGCGGCTACCTCTCCACCGACGGGATCCGGGAGGCGTACGCGACCGGCCGCGGGACGATCCACCTCCGCGGGGCCGCCGAGATCCGGGAACGGGACGGCCGGGACGAGATCGTCGTCACCGAGATCCCGTACGAGGTCAACAAGGCCGCGCTCCTCGAGCTGATCGCGGACCTCGTGAAGACGAAGCGGATCGACGGGATCGTCGATCTGCGCGACGAGTCCGACCGGCGGGGCACGAGCGTCGTGCTCGAGCTGCGGCGCGACGCGCCCGCCGAGATCGTCCTCAACCGCCTCTACGAGCACACCCCGCTCGAGACGAGCTTCGGGGTGATCAACCTCTGCCTGGTCGACGGCCAGCCGCGCGTCCTCCCGCTGAAGGAGCTCCTCGAGCTCCACCTCACGCACCGGCGCCGCACGCTCACCCGTCGGACGTCCTTCGACCTCAAGAAGGCCGAGGAACGGCTCCACCTCCTCGAGGGATTCCTCACCGCGATCGACCACATCGACGAGGTGATCAAGATCATCCGCCGCTCGAAGGACGCGGCGACGGCCGAGACGAGCCTGATGGGGAAGTTCCTGCTCTCGAGCGAGCAGGCGAAGGCGATCCTCGACATGCGGCTCGCCCGGCTCACCGCGCTCGAGCGCGAGGCGGTCGAGAAGGAGAAGGGCGAGAAGGAGGCGCTCGTGAAGCACCTCAAGGAGATCCTCGCGTCCCCTCCGCTCCTCGATCAACTGATCGCCGACGAGCTCACCGATCTCAAGAGCCGGTGCGGCGACGCCCGCCGCACCCGGATCGTCCCCGCGTTCACCGAGCGGACGCTCGAGGACCTGATCCCCGACACCGACGTCGTCGTCCTCGTCACCCGCGACGGCTACGTGAAGCGCCTGCCCCTCGACCAGTACCGGCGCCAGCGGCGGGGCGGCCGGGGCCTGGTCCAGATGGAGACGAAGGAGGAGGACTACGTCATCCGCACGTTCGTGACGCGCACGCACGACAACGTGCTGTTCTTCACCAACCTCGGGCGCGTCTACCGCCTGAAGGCGTACGAGCTCCCCGAGGGGAGCCGCCACTCGAAGGGGAAGGCGGTGATCAACCTCCTCCCGAAGCTGAAGGACGGCGAGCGCGTGCAGACGCTCCTTCCGCTCCGCGACCTCGCGACGGAGGGATCGCTCTTCTTCGCGACGCGCCGCGGGCTCGTGAAGCGGACGAACCTCGACGAGTTCCAGAACATCCGCACGAACGGCATCCAGGCGATCCTCCTCGAGGAGGGCGACGAGCTCGTCGACTCGTCGCTCGTCGCGGGGGAGTCGACCGAGCTCCTGCTCGCGACCGCCGCGGGCCAGCTCGTCCGGTTCCCGCTCGCGGAGGTCCGGCCGATGGGCCGGGCGACGTACGGGGTGATCGGCGTCCGGCTCTCGGACGAGAAGGACGACCGGGTCGTCGCGATGGCCCCCGCGAGCCCGAAGCTCCCGATGCTCCTCACCCTCACGACGACCGGCTACGGCAAGCGGAGCCCGACCGAGGATTACCGGCGGACCCGGCGCGGCGCGAAGGGCGTGCGCACGATCGTCACGGGCGGCCGCAACGGCTCCGTCGTCGCCGTGCTCCCGACGACCGACGCCTCCGAGCTCCTCGTCACGACCCAGCGGGGGGTCACGATCCGGATGGCCGTGAAGGGGATCCGCTCGCAGGGACGCCTCACGCTCGGCGTCCGGGTGATCCGGCTGGACGAGGGCGACTCGGTCCGCGACGCGGTGATCCTCGAGCCGACCCTTGAGACGAACGGCGCGGAGCCGGGGGACAAGGGACCCCCGCCGGCGGCCGCCCCCGCGGCCGAGGACGCCCCGCCCTCGCCCGAGGACGAGTCCCCGGTCGACGCCGAGGACGAGGAGGACGACGCGGTGCCCGAGGAGGGACCCCCGCCCGACGACGACGAGCAGGCGCCCGAGGACGATGACGATCCGCAACCGCCCGAAGCGCAGTAAGCCCGTCCTCCTCTGTCCCCAGTGCGGCTCCCCCCGCATCCTCCCCGTCGCCGGGATGATCATCGGGCAGGTCTACCACTGCCAGAAGTGCGACTACGTGGGCTCGCTCGTCTTCGAGACCGACGTCGACGCGGCGGGCGAGGCCCCCCCGGACTAGCTAGGCGTCGGGTTCGGCAGCCTCGAGCGCCTCGGGGGTCGCGGGCGGCCGCGACCGCCACCGGTCCGCGGCGGCAACCAGGGCGAGCGCGCGGACCGTCGGCGCGACGTCGTGGGTGCGCACGATCGCGACGCCGCGCTCGGCCGCGAGCACCGCCGCGGCGAGCCCCGCCTCGAGCCGCTCGGCGGGAGGGGCCCCGCCGAGGGCCCAGCCGAGGAACGATTTGCGCGACGCGCCGACGAGGACGGGAAAGCCGAGCGAGCGGAACTCGCCCGCGTGCAAGAGGAGCTCGAGGCTCTGCTCGGGCGACTTCCCGAACCCGAGCCCGGGATCGACGAGGATCCGGTCGGCCGGGATCCCGTCTGCGATCGCCCGGGCGCTCGCCTCGCCGAGCGCGCGGTACACCTCGTCGCGGAGGTCCCGGTACTCGAGGTCGGCCTGCATCGTGCTCGGGTCCCCGCGCATGTGCATGACGACGACCGCCGCGCCCGAGCGCGCGACGACGCGCCGCATCTCCTCGGAGCGGAGCCCCGAGACGTCGTTCACGAGGTCCGCCCCGGCGTCGATCGCCCGACGCGCGACCTCGGCGTGCCGGGTGTCGATCGAGATCGGGACCGTGATCTTCCCGGGGAGCCCGGCGAGCACGGGACCCACCCGCGCCCACTCCGCTTCGGGGCTCACGGGCGTCGCCCCCGGCCGCGTCGACTCGCCGCCGATGTCGATCATGTCCGCGCCCTCCCCGGCGAGGCGGACCGCCTGCTCGACGGCGTCCGAGGCGTGGACGAACCGGCCTCCGTCGGAGAACGAGTCCGGCGTGACGTTGACGACGCCCATCACCCGCGGCCGATCGCCGACGACGAGCGGTCGGTGGGCTCCCGGAACGGTCCGCGGCCCGTGCGCGACGTACGCCCGGAGCGCCCGATCGACCTCATCGGCGAGCGGCTTCAATCCGAACGGCTGGCGCCTGAGCTTCGGCAGGAGCCGCCGGTACTGCCCCCAGGTCGCGAGCAGGACGACCGGGCTTCGCTCGATCGAGTGGTCCGCGACGCCCCGGGCGTGCGCGGCGTCCCCGCCCGCGCTCAGCAACTCCTGCTTGAGCAACGGCGACGCCTTCAGCGGCACGTCGTCGAGCCAGACCGCGTAGATCCGGCCCTTCCGGGTCATGATCCCGACCCCCTCGGGGTCGCTCCCGGTCCGCTCGATCTCCCGGGCGATCTCGGCGAGCGTCGCGGCGTCGAGCACCCGCGCCCCGAAGCGCCGGTCGGCGGGAGCCCCGTCGGAATCGCCGCGCACGTCGGTCGGACCCCGCCGCGCGTTATTAGCCCCCGGGCGGGGACCGTTTAGGGGGGCCGCAACCTCCCGGTTCGCGAGGCGGGGAGGCGTGGGCGGGCTGGTCGTCGCGATCGAAGGGCCGAGCGCCGCCGGCAAGAGCTCGGTCGTTCGCGAGCTCGCCTTGTCGCCCGGCACCCGCACGATCCCCGAGGCGTTCGAACGAATCCGACCCCGGCCTTCCCTTGAGTTCCGTTCGCCCGCGGAGCTGATCGAGCTCGAGCTCACCCTGCTCGAGGAGGAGGCCCGCCGGTTCCGCGAGGCCCGGCGCTGGGCCGCCGAGGGGACGCGGGTGATCGTGGACACGGGATTCCTCGGTCCGGTGTCCTACACCGCCGGCCTGGTCCGATGGGGATACGCCCCCCCGGCGGTCGTTTTCTCGGTCCTCCGCCGGGCGCATCGTCTCGCGGCGCGTGGGCGGTGGGGACTGGCGGACCTCACCCTCTTTCTCGATGTGCCGCGGGCCGAACGGGACCGGCGGGCGCGCCGCGACTCGGCGGGTCACCCGGCGGGCCTCTATGCGCGGCACGCGCGCGTGGCGCGCTACGAGCGCACGGTCTACCGGCAGCTGGTGGCCCCGGTCGTCGGCGGGCGCCTCCGCTTCGTCCGGGCGGTCGCCGCGACCGGGGTGCTCGCCCGGCGGCTTGAGGCGATCATGGACGGCGTCGGGGGACGCGCTCCCTCCCGATCCGTCGCCGAGCGGGTCCTCCGCGCGATCGAGCGGTCCGGTGGGCTCGGCAACCGTTAAGAAGGCGACCCGGCCTCGCCGGGCCCCTTCGATGAGGCCGCTCGACGTGCTCCAGCAGTCGCTCCACAAGCGGGTGCTCGTGGAAATGAAGGGCGGACGCTCGTACCGGGGCAACCTTGACGCGTACGATCAGCATCTCAACCTCGTCCTCTCCTCCGCGGAGGAGGTCGTGAAGGACCAGGTCACGAGCCGCCCGGGCCTCACGCTCTTGCGCGGCGACTCGATCGTCTACATCTCGCCGTAGGGAGCACGACCATGGGAAAGGGGACACCGGCACAGCGCGGCGGGAAGATCGTCCACGTCATCTGCCGGCGGTGCGGCCGCCACTCCTACCACCGCCAGAAGCGCGTCTGCGCTTCGTGCGGCTTCGGGGCGACCCCGAGCCGACGCCGGTACGACTGGAAGAAGCTGAAGTAGACCCGATCGCCGGCCTCGGGCGCGATACCCACCGGCTCCGGGCGAGGGCGAAGCGGAGCGGCCGCTCGGCCGCCGCGCGGAGGCCGACCCGCGGCCCCACCCGGACGGGACCGCGGCGGCCGACCGCCGCGAAGACCGAAACGCGCCGGCCGGCCGTGACGTCGGTGCCGTCGTCGTCGATCCCGAGACCGAGCGCCCGGCACAGGCGCCCCGGGCCGCTCGGGGTCCCGAGACCCGGGGTCTCGGGCTCTCCGGCCCGCAGGAGGACCGCCTCGCCCGGCCGCGTCACGAGGTTCGCGCAAACGACCTGGTGGATCCGGTAGACGTAGAGGGTCCCCGGTCCGAGGAACATCGAGCGGTTCCGGGGGGTCGGGCCGCGGTACGCGTGGTTCGCGGGATCGCCCCGCACGTACGCCTCCGTCTCCACGATCCGCACGGCGCGCGGGCCCCCGCGGGCGTGCACGAGGAGCCGCGCGCCGAGGAGGTCGCGGGCGACCCGGACCGTCGGGCGGTCGAAGAACGCCGTCCCGAGCCGACGGGCCGGGCCCCGCCTAGAGGATCTTCCCGCGATCGCAGAGCGGGATGCCGTCAACGGCGACCGTCGCCTCCCCGATGGTGAGCCACGCGAGGTAGCCGCACCGATTCCGCCCCCCGTAGAGCGTGTTCCCGCCGATCGCGAGCGTGACGGTCCCTTCCTCCTCGTCCTCCGCCTGCGGGACCCCGGGCGCGAGCGCCGGGTTGAGCCCGAGGGCGAACAGCGCGACGACCTCGCGACCGCGCGGGGCGTTCGAGAAGTCGGTCTCGAACGTCTCCCCGCCGTCCGTGTACCAGTAGTTGCGGAGCCGCCCCTCCTCGAGCTCCCACTGCCCGCCGTCGACCCGGCCCGCGGAGAGGAAGCTCGGCCGGTTCGCGATCGCCGTGCCGACCGCGCTCGCTTCGTCGACCGCGACGACGACGGACCCGGCGGGGGCGGCGGCGAGGTTCCGGCCCCGCCGGAGGTCCTCCGCGTTCACCGCGCCGTCGTCGACCCACGGCCGTCGCCCCCGGAGCTCGAGCCGGACGTCGGTGCCGTTCCCGGCGGTGACCCGGAGCTGGCGGCCGCGGGCGAGCAGGGACGCGGCCCGCGACCCGTCGCGGGCGAGCCGGTCGTAGTCGGCGTCCGTGATCGCCCGGATCAGCTGGCTCCGCCACGTCGCGCCCGCGACGCCCCAGTGGTCGGCCTGCGCATCCGAGGCGTTCCCGAGCAGGCACCGGACGCCGCGGACCCCGGCGACCTGGGCGCGGTGCAGCCACTCGTCGTCCCGGCCGAGGAACGGCGAGGAGAGGTTCGCCGGCAGCGCGTGGAGGCGCGGCCGGTCCGCCGGACCCGGAAAGTAGACGAGGACATCGCTGCGGTCGATGGCGGCCCGGACCGGCGCCGGCACCCCGCTCCAGTTCCGGGGGGACGGGGCCACGTCGAGGCTCCGCCAGAACGCGGTCTCGTCCTCGAGGAGAAGGACCGCCCGCGCCCCCCGCCGCCGCGCCTCGGCGACGCAGGCCGACGCCCAGGGCAGCGTGTGGTTCCAGCTCACCACGAGCACGTGCTCGCCCCGGCGCACGGCGAGCGCGCTGCCGAGCAACGCCCGGGCGACCGCGGGAGGACTCGCCTCGTCCGCACGCATCCGGCCACCGGGAGGGCCGTTGGGCGATTAACCCTTCGAGCCGTCTCGGATCGCCTGCACGATCTCGCCGGCCCCGCCCCCCCGCCGGGCGAGCGCGCGCGCCGCCGCGAGGATGAGCGCCCCCGCATCATCGAACGGGGGCGCGAACGCCGGTCGGCCGAACGATCGGGGGAACCGCGCCCAGCCGCCGCGACGGGCGGCCGCGCGCGCGACCACGGCCCGGACGCTCCGCCCCCGGGCAAACTCCGCGAGATCCCGAAGGAGCGCCGGCGCGACCCCGTGCCGCGCTCCGAGCCGGAGGAGGGCGACGATCTTCTCGGGACGGTGGCGCCGCCGCCGCGATCCTCGACCGAGGACGCCGTTGAAGTAGAGGAACGGCCCCTCGAGCTCGAGCGCTTCGAGGAGGGTGCGGCTACCGGTGATGATGCGGAGCTCGGCCCCCGCGAACCGCCGCCGCCAGGCGCCGGGGTCGACCTCCCCGGTAACGACCTTGACGCGGTCCGTGGGGATCGCGATCGTCCATGGTCGGGGCGTCCGGACGTAGAGACGGATCCGCGGGTCGACCCGCGCGAGCCCGGCGATCACCTCCGGGGCGATCGCTTCCGAGCTCGCCGGGCTCGCGTACCACACCCATTCCCGACGGGGCCGGGACCCCGCGAGGCGTCGGGCGTCCCGGGGCTCGTACCGGCGCGGCCAGAGGGGGCCGCACTGCACGGCCTCCGGGAACTCCCCGGCGAAGCCGCGGTCCGGCCGGAACGTGGCGAACAGGTGGAGGACGTTGGCGCGCTCGAAGGCCCGGAACCGCTCGAACGCCCGCCGGAACGCCTCGTCCTCGCGCCGTCGTCGCGCCACGGCGACGCGCGCCGAGAGGGCCCGGGCGGGGACCCCGCCCTCCCGGAGCCGCTCGCGGGTCTCGGGTGCGACCGGGAGCGTCCGGGCGAACTCCTCGAGGCTCACGTGGAGGGTGCGGTCCGCCCCGTACGCCCGCTCGACCTCGCGCGCCTCGACCTCCCAGGGACCCCCCCGCCCGAGCCGCCCGGGCGCGGACGGCGCCGCGCTGATCCCCCAGGCGGGCGCGATCGTGAGCGCGCACGCACCGCGGCGCACGACGCGGGACCGGCGCTCGATCAGCGGCCAGTCCCACGGACCGTCGACGGAGCGGGGCAGCGGCCGGTCCACCTTCCGGAACAACACGACGCGGTATCCCTGCCGGGCGAGCCGGCGGCCGGCGGCGAGGACCTCCTCGATGTCGCCGAGCCCGCCGCCGACGACCGCGGGGAAGAGGTAGACATCGACCCCGGCGCGGGGCCGGCGCCGCCTAGCCGACGGTCCGGTAGAGCGTGAAGCTCTGGAACGCTTCGTGGAAGCCGCCTCCGTCGAGCGCCGCGCGGCCGCGGGCGTTCTCGTGGGGGATCTCGGCGGCGAGGCGCTCGACGCCGCGCGCCCGGCACCAGGCGCCACCGGTCCGCACGAGCTCGATCGCGAGCGCCGGCTCGACGCCCTCCCCGACGATCGGGGCGGCGAGGTGCCCCGCCTCCGTCGCTTGCGAGACGACCGCGCGGATCCACGCCTCGGGGCCCCGTCCACGGTCGACGACCCACGCGGCGCTCTCCGACGCCATCACGCGGTTCGCGAGCCGCGAGCCGCGGACCTGCCGCTCGTCGGTCGGGAGGACCTGCTCCACCTCGGCCGGAATGTTCCGACGCACGATCTCGACGAGCGCGCGCGCGTCGGCCGGGCGGAACGGCCGGATGGCGGGCGAGGGGGTCGTCCCGGCGAACACGGCCGCGTGGTCGTGGGCGAGGAAGCTCTGGGTGCGGAGCGATCCGTAGCCGGCCCGTTCGTAGAGCGCGCGGGCGGGCGCGTTCGACGCGAGGACGTCGAGCGCGACGTAGCGCTTGCCGTCCTTCTGCGCCGTGGTCCGCGCCCGTTCGAGCAGCGCCTGCGCGAACCCCCGGCGGCGGTACTTCGGATCCACCACCACCATCGCGAGGTAGCCGGTCGGTCCGACGTAGCTCAGGATCGTGGTCGCGACGACCTGTCCGTCCTCCTCGACGACGAAGAAGTAGAACGCCGAGCGGCCGATCAACCGGAGGAAGCCGAGGATCAGCCGGGCGTCCCAGCGGAACGCGCGGCGCACGATCTCGGCGAACCCTTCGGGTCGCGTGCCAAGGATCGCCTCCTCGGCGGGGAACTCGGTCTTGAGGAAGCGGAAGACCTGGGGTGCGTCCCGCTTCCCGAGCTCCCGGATCCTCATCCGTCCTCGTCGTCGACGCCCGACGGGAGGGCGGTCTCGAAGAGCGCGCGGAGCGTCGGCGGGGTCCGGTCGATCTCGATCTCGGGGAGCGGGAGTCGCGCGAGGCGATCGAGCTCCTCCTCGGTGAGCCGCTCGCGGGCGTCGGCGAGCGCGCGGTGGATCAACGGGTCGGGCATGCCGCGCCCGAGCCGGCCGAGCGCCTGGACGACCGCGTCGAAGAGCCGGCTCTCGGCGTCGGAGAGGAGCTTCGCGTCCCCGTCGGCCTCGACCGGCGCGGGCGGGATCGCGTCGGACGACCGGCTCTCGTAGAGCAGCCGGACGAGATCCTCCCGGGCACCGTCGTCCCCGAGGCGCCCGAGCGTCCAGACCGCGGCAAGCCGGACCTCGGCGACCGGGTCCCCGAGCTCCTCGCGGACCCGTGGCGCGGCCTCCGTGAGGTTGAGCCGACCGATCGCGTACGTCGCGCCGCGTCGGGGCCACGGGTGCTCGTCCCGCAGCGTCTCGAGGAGCGCGGGTAGCTCGTCGGGTCCGCCGACCGCGCCGAGCGCGATTGCCGCGGCGCCCCGGACCGACCACGACGGGTCCTCGAGATGGGCGATCGCGACGGGCCGCGCCTCGGGGACGGCGAGGTCGCCGAGCGCGTGGAGGGCGCAGACGCGGATCCAGTGCGCCGGGTGGTCCGCCGCCGCGAGCAGGGCGGGCACCGCCTCCACTGCGCCGATGCGGCCGAGCGCGATCAGGACCGCGGGCTTTTCCCACGTCTCGGGCGCCGCGAGCCGCTCGAGGAGGAGCGGAACGCTCGCCCCGTCCCGATGGCGACCGGCGACGACCGCAGCCGCCACGCGGACGCGGCGGGCGGGGTCCCGCAGGAACTCCCGGACCGTGTCGATCGTGCCCGGGGCCCCCGAGCGGCCGAGACCGAGGACGGCCTCCCGGCGGACCCGGTCGAACGGATCCTCGAGCAGCCGGTGGAGATGCGGGATCGCGGCGTCGGTGCCGATGCGGCCGAGCGCGATCGCGACCGCCTGACGGACCTCGGGCGCCGGGTCGGACGATCGGGCCGCGAGCGCCGGGATCGCCCCCGGCGCGCCGAGGGCGGCGAGCGCGTGGGCCGCGCGGGCCCGGACGTGCGGTTCGCTGTCGGCGAGCGATCGCTCGAGCATCGGGGCGCTCTCGGGGCTCCCGATCGCGCCGAGCGCCTCGGCGACCGCGGCGCGTACGCCGGGCTCGGGATCGGTCAGGGCGACCTCGAGGGAGATCCGCCCCCGCGGGTCGCGCAGGATCCCGAGCGCGATCGCGGCGGTCTGACGGATCCCGGCCACGGGATCGTTCAGCGCATAGAGGAGCGGGCCGAGGTCGCGGACGGGACCGTGTCCTGCGGTCTCGCGGAGGCGGGCCGCGCGCTCGCTCGGCGGCAGGGTCGTCATCGCCTCCCGGGCCGGGTCGGTCGCCGGGGGCCGGGCCGGACGGCGGGCGCGGTTCGGCACGGGGGCTCCACCCGCGAGGGGGGTAAAAAGCTCCACCCGCGTCTCACCCCGCGCCGAGCATCGTCTGTCCGGCCCGCTCGGGCGAGCGGTACGCGACGCGCTCGGGGGCCGCGCCCACCCCCCAGCGGTCGAGGAGCGCGGCCCGGTCGACCCCGAGCGGCGCGAGCAGCGTCTCGGCCTCGCGGGCGAGGAGCTCGAGGTAGGCGTCGGGGTCGTACCGCTCGTCGCCCGCGAGGAGCTCGGCCGCGCGCACGCGGTGCCGGATCGAGCGGCTGCGCCGATCGAGGATGACGAACCGCACGGTCTCCCCGGCCCCGCGCGACGCGCCGGCCTCCGCGAGCTGCCGGAGAGCGGCGACGGAGTCGGTGAACGTGACGAACGCCTCGGGCGCCTGGCCGATCCGGTGGCTGATGAGGAGCTCCTCGAGGGGCCAGGCGCCGGCGCGTACCCGCTCCGCGAACAGGTCCGCCCGCGCGAGGGCGCGGGGGAGGAGGGCCCGCACGCCGTCCGCGTCGCGTGCGGCACGAAAGAGGTCGAGGATCTCGTGCTCGAACCGGCGGGCGAGCCCGGTCGTGTCGTGGCGCCGCCCGCCGATCCCCCGGAGCTTGAAGTCGCCGTGCTCGTAGAGGCCGTAGTAGCGGTTCGGCACGCCGAGCCCGTGCGTCGTCGCCGGCAGAAAGACGATCCAGCGATACCGCCCCTCGTAGCCGAGCGGGAGGTCGAACCGCTCGCTCATCGACCGGGCGAACTCCGCCGGGTCGGGGGGCCGATCCGGGTCGATCGGACGGAGCCATAGGGAGTCGACGATCCCGTGCACGACGCGGTACCCGGCCCCTTCCGACGCCGGGACGAGGTCGGCGAGGAGCCGACGCGCGTAGGCGTTGATCGCCTCGTGGCACTCGATCCGCCCGAACCGCGCGTTGCGGTACCCCTGGTAGCCGAACGCCGTGACGAGGATCCACTTCAGCATCTTGACGCGGTGCTTCAAGCGGATCGCCTCCTCGGCCGGCACCCCGGGCCGCTTCATCGCGGCCTTGTAGGCGAGCCGCCGCGCGAGCAGCGGCGCGAGCGTCCGGGGGATGAGGCCGACGCGCCGCGTGCACGAACGGTAGCCGAGCCCGGGGGCCCGGATCGGGCTCGCGGGGCAGCACCGGCACTCGAGCGTCTCCGCGGAGAGGTTCTTCCGCACCATGATCGACGGGTACAGGCTCGCGAAATCGAACTCGTCGATGTGGTCGTGGACGCCGACCGGCGGGAGGAAGATCACCCCGCCGCGATCGGCGGCGACCAAGTGGTCGCCCCGCCGGAACTCTTCGGGTCGGTTCTTCTTCCAGGGCACGTGCGCCCCGAGCGCGAGCGCGTGCGCCATCTCCATCGCGGTGAAGCACGTCCCGGGCGACTGGCGGACGACGGTCGACAGCGAGAGCCGGGAGAGCCGGGCCGCGTCGACGAGTCCCGCGATCTCGGCGTCGTTGTACAGGAACGAGTTCTCCCGGTCGACGTGGAACCGGCCCGGGACCGGATACGCCGCCGCGCGATGGTAGACGATCCCGTACGACTCGAACGAGCGGGCCGGTCGCGTCGGGCGGAACGACGACGGTTCCCGGCCGAGGCGAAAGACGTCGGGGCCGAGCCCGCACGCGGCGGCGCGCCGGTAGAGCCACGGCAGGTCGAACGCGTCCCCCTCCCGGGTGAGGAGGACATCGGGATCGCTCCGCGCGAGCTCGTCCACGAGCGCCCGGAGGAGGTCCTCCTCGGGCCCCTCGAGCGTCGTGTCGCCGAGCTGGATCGACCCGAGACGTCCGTCCGGGGGCGGGATGCGCCCCCGGCGCTCCCCGGCGATCCGGACCTCGAGCGGGGCGACGCGGAGCGGCGGGGTCGCATAGTCGATCGTCTCCGCCGGCTCGGCCGCGGAGAGCGCGGCCCCGGTGCCGCTCACCGGGGCGAACGGATAGAGGCCGTGGTGGAGGTGGTAGAGCTGCGGGGCGCCGAGGTCGACGTCGTAGAGGCTGAACCGCTCGAACCCGCCGATCGCATCGACCGTGCGCGCGAGCGCGCGACGGCCCGGGTTCCGCTCGGGGGTGATCGCGAGGACCGCGCGCGGCCGCCGGTCGTAGAGCGACGGGCGGGCGACCCGCCGCTCGATTGCCGCCACGGCCGGGTTCCCCTCGAGCCGCCGCGCGAGATCGTCGAGGTCGGCCCGCGCACCGGTGACCAGGAATGGGGGTCGGTACTCGACCGGCGTGCGCCGGACGCGGCCGGTCCGGCGCTCCTTCCGCCAGAGGACGACCGAGCGGCCGTCCCCGCTCTCGGTGATGTCGAGGAGCCAGCCGTCGGGCGCGGCGGGCGGAGCCGTCACAGTGACCGGCGGGGTCGGGGCGCCGCCGGGACCGCGCTCGGCGAGTCGACCCGGAGCCGGCAGGCGAGATCGAGGAGGACCGAGAGGAGGATCGACTCGAGGAGGTCGGGGCTCCCGACGTACGTTGCCTGGGCGGCGTAGCGTCGGGCGCCGGTCCGCAGGGTCTCGAACGCGGCCCGTTCCTCGGGCGTGGTGAGGAGCCGGGCGAACTCGTCCCAGCGTTTCATCCGCTCCTCGAGCGCCTGACGGTACGTCGGGGCGGTACGTCCCACGCGATCACCTCCTCGG
>Ga0187772_10000539_pt1 | contig 16954 bp, 16 predicted proteins | sample 0116_SJ02_MP15_2_FD_133137 | JGI IMG/M metagenome (GOLD analysis project Ga0187772, IMG submission 133137) | Tropical peat soil microbial communities from peatlands in Department of Meta, Colombia - 0116_SJ02_MP15_20_MG | ecosystem: Environmental > Terrestrial > Soil > Wetlands > Peat | place... | reverse complement strand
GCGAGGATTTTAGGCGCGCCGGATGTGGATTTCTGGGTCACAAAACCAGTATAGCTTGAAGGGAGACAGGGAGCTGGTGGAACGCAACCTCAGTCTGGGAAATGGTTATCGTTCCCCCTGGGTAGGATAGACGGCGAGGAAGAGCGTTGCACCCTTTCCTGTACGCGGCCAGCGATAGGCCCGGCAGCGCGTATTTGGTGGCAAAACGATCAGGTCTCCAGGCTCCAGAAGACGCGGCGGGATATCCTCGCGTTCAAATTCAATCTTGAGCTTGCCCTTCACCACGAGAAGCAGGTCTACCCTGGATTGCGTGAACCACTCCGGGTCGATTTCTTCGTGTTGCTTTTTTACCCAGACGGCTTCGACGCCTTCCCCGCTGAAGATTTTCCCGACGCTGCCAAACGAAGACTGGCGTATCTCCAACGCCTCTTCCCGGAGGAGGTGAAAGACCAGCGGCTTGTCGTTATTCTTCAACCCTCACTCCGACCGTGGCACTAAAGCAGGCCTGGCTTCAGGGTTGGCGCCCCTGAGCGCCGGATTGGAAATCGTGCAGCATGTCCAGGTTCTGTAGCTCCTTATCGAGCCCGGTCTCTTTCATCAGTGCCTCGATCTCGGCGCGCGATTGCCGCTTGCCGATGGGCTCCACGCGATCGGCGATGCCCCAGATGGTCACCGCGGCAAGCACGGTGTTGAGCTTCAACTCGCGGATATCCACCTTGTCGAAGGTATCCGATGCCGCGTGGTAGTTTTGCAGGTAGTTGCCGACTTCCTGATTCGCCACGAGCGTCGGCACGCCTTCGAGCAGAAAGTCGAGGTGGTCTGTGCCCGTCTGCGCATCTAGCGTTTCGTTGTCTACTCCCCAGCCCGCAAAGGGCCTTAGAATTTGGAGGACGGCATCTTGAATGTCGTGCCTACCGCCCAGGGAATAGCCGGTCACGCGCCCAATGCCGGAATCGAAAATTACCACACCTCGGTATTTGTCCATTTCCCTGCGATGCGCCCGAACGTACGCCCAGGAGCCGAGCAGGCCCTCTTCCTCGCCTGAAAACAAAATGAAGCGGATGGTCCGCCGCGGCAGCAACCCGCTGGCCTTGATCGCGCGCGCCGCTTCAATCACCAGGGCCGCGTTGCAACCGTTGTCGAGCGCGCCCGTGCCCAGTTCCCAGGAATCCAGATGCGCGCCGAGCACAACAACCTCATCCGGTTTCTCGTAGCCGCGAATTTCGCCGACAACATTTTCTTGCTCCACCGGACCACCGATCCGGTTCGGCAACGTCAGTCGCAGCCTGACCTTGCCTGGATACGCTAACGCTGTGCGCTCCAGCCGCAGGCCGTCTTCTCGCGCCAGAATCGCCTGAGGTAGCGCCTCCAGCCTTCCGTCCGGCGAATTCGTGTGGCGATAGAGCAGCTTGCGCTCACGTTCGCCTGTCCACAGAATCGCGGCTGCGCCTGCCTTCACTGCCCGCGCGATGATCGGCGGCGGATCGTCATACTCGCGGAACAGATCCTGCCACGTGTAGCTCACTTCCGTGTGCACCAGACAAATCGCGCCTTTTAAGGAAGCTGCCGCGCGCGTGAAATCGGCGTCCGTTCCTTTGCCGACATAAACGAGTGGCGCCTCAATGCCGCTTGCCGGAGTCGCGGGAGAAAGTCCCAGAGAGACCAGAGAAACCGGGAAGCTGACCGGGCCGAGAATTTCCAGCCGCGTCGCGCCCTCGCTCCACGTGTGTGGCAGCATGTATTTTTCCGTGTGCACATCAACGCCGCCCGCGCGGAAGGTGCCGATGGCCCACTCCACCGCCTTGGCCATTTCCGGCGAGCCCGTTACGCGGCCGCCGACCTCATCCGTCAGCCGACGGAGATTCTCTCCCAGGGGAGACTCGCCCATCACAATGGGCGTGATTTTGGCCGCCGCCTGCGCGCACGAAGACGCATCCGTCGCCGAACAGCCCGCCGCCCCTTGAATGCCCTGCGAGGGACGCAGAGGGTCCGAACTCCCTGGAGGAAGCTGGGCAAAGGAGGGAATCGCAAAAACGGGAAACAGGCAGGAAACGTAAAGAAAAACGCGCACGCGCATCAGGAAGTCCTTCGGGCAAAAAATAGAAACGCGAGCGAATTATAGCGCACGCCGAAACGACATTGAAATTTCCCCGGTGCGAGATATCCTTTGGACTGAGAAGAAGTCGGGAGCGATGCCATGGAAGGCACAGAGCAAGTACAGCCCAGCACGCAATATTACCTTGTGGCGCCCGCGTTTTTTGTGGGCGCAGCGATTCTGGCGCTTTTTCTCACCGCTTTGGGCATACACCAGATTCGCAACGCCATGTTGCACGCCGAAGTGCCCGGCGAGCTGGACATGGAGCTGAAGCAGAACGAAACCTATGTGATTCTTTTGCAGGGAGAGACGCGGCCGGAGGCCGCCGCAGCAGCCGCAAAAACCTTGTCCTGTGAGGTTCACGTTTTGCCGGCGGGAGGCAGTTTCTCCGCGCAACCCGTGGCGCCCTCAAACTCCTGGTTTATCTCCTATGTGGGGATTCCGTTGTTCGAATTTACGCCGCCGCACAAAGGAGAGTATTCGGTGGAGTGTACTGACAGTCAGGAAGGTGCGCCGACGCTGCACGTCGGTGTGGCAGGGGGCGTGGTCAAAGCTCTTTCGGCGTTGCTCTCAAGATGCATCGTCATTTTGATCTTGGGATTTGTGGCGGCTTTGCTCGCCGTCTGGCGCGTGACAATGTTGCGGCTAGCCTCGCGAAAAGACATTCGTGAGCGCGGTTTGGTCCCCGTCTCTTGAATCTTCCGACCGAGTAGCGCTGGCTTTTATGCTAGCCTCCTAAGGTCGCGGTGCGTCCCCACCCGCAATCGCATCCGCCACCCGCGCGACCTGCGCCATCTCTGCAACATCATGCACGCGAACAATGTGGACACCCGCAAGAATACTGGCCGTGACCGTGGCCGCCGTTCCCCAAAGCCTCCGCTCAGGAGGAGCGGCCTTGCCGTTTCGCGCCAGCGTAGCCCCGAGAAAACCTTTCCGCGAAGTCCCGACCAGCAGCGGGCATCCCAGCCTCGACAATTCCAGCAGCTTCGCGAGCAACTCGTAATTCTGCGCGTATGATTTCCCGAACCCAATCCCGGGATCGAGGATAATTTGCGATTTCGCCACGCCGGCCCGCCGAGCGACCGCCAGCGAATGGCGCAATCCCGCCGTTACGTCACGCATCACGTTCTTTGCGAACGGCCCCTTCTGCATGGTTCGCGGGGTACCGCGCATATGCATGAGGACCAGCGGTACTTTATAAGCGGCCGCGACTTTGGCCAGCCGCGGGTCGTTCTTCAATCCGGAAATATCGTTCAGGATCTCCGCGCCAGCCCCAATCGCAATCGCCGCTACCGTCGATTTCTGCGTGTCCACAGAAATCGGAATCTTCAGCCTCCCGCGCAACTCCTGTAGCACCGGCAGCAGCCGCGATAATTCTTCGGCGGCTGAAATCCTGCTGGAGCCCGGCCGCGTCGATTCCGCTCCGATATCGAGAATGTCCGCGCCTGCATCCTGCATGGCCAGCGCGGCTTTCACGGCCTCGCCTGCCGTGAAATATTTGCCGCCATCGGAAAAGCTGTCCGGTGTGACGTTGAGCACACCCATGAGGAGCGTGCGCTCGCCCAACGTCAGCGATCGCTTTCTAAGTTTCAGGTGGAAAATTCTGCGGTGAGTCATCCGGGAAACTGGTTCAATCCAAGTCGAAATCCCGGATCGGCTTTCCGGCCGTCGCGTCTTTGGCCTTCTTCATGGCCTCTTCGAACTTCTTGGCCAGGATGTCTTCCTTGTGCGTTTCCTGGAAGAAAGAGTCCGCGAACTTGTCCTCACGCTGCTTCTTCTGATTCTCCAGAATGTCGGAAGCCTTCGTCAGATCGACATCCGGCCCTGGCTTGACGGGGGCTTCATGTGACAGCACCGCGCCGAAGATCGGGTCGATCACCAGCTTGGCCTGGCAGCAGGGGCAAGTCACGTTCAGATTTTCGCCCTCTTTGAGTCCCATAGCGATATTCTACGCCTTTTTCTTGGAATGCGGCTTCCCCAGGAGATTGGCTTCCATCCCCGCGCCGTAATCGGGATGAATGCGAAAGCTTCCATAGCACAGCTTCCGCAGAATCGGTGCCGGCCGCGCATACCAACTCGCCCAGGAAAGCGGAGACTCTCCATTCATGTCCTTTGCATCGATCACCGCGCCGGCATCCAGCAGTAGTTGAATCGCTTCCTCGTCGCCGAACGCAGCGGCGCGATGCAGGGGCGTCTCCCCTTTGGTGCGGCAGTCGCGCATGAAGCATCCAGTCTCAACGGAATTCTTCGTTTTGCTATTGGGATTCGCGCCGTGCGAAAGAAGGACCTTCATTACCGGATTGTGCGCCAGGCGTCGCGGCGTGCACAGGGCGCAATGCAGGGCTGTCTCTCCGCTTTCCGGATCTGCTAGATTCACGTCCGCCCCGCCCTCAAGAAGGAACTGGCAGAGCCGCCAATGCCCGTGGAATGCAGCGCCACTCAACCCCAGATTCGCCCCCAGGGATTTCACTTCGGCGCCCTGAGCCAGCAAGAACTTCATGCCACTGACATCGCCATAATACGCGCACCACTCGAGCAGAGTAACTCCGCCCTCGTCCGTCGAGTTCGCAGAATGGCCGTCCGCCACATATTCAAAAACCAGATCCGAGCGCCCGTCCCGAATCTCTTCCGGTATCGCCATGAGGGCGGATATTACCACGTGCCGCCCCTTTCTTGGGTCTCTGTATTCCCTACTACCGACTACCGACCATTGACTGCCTATCAGTCCAAAAGAAAAGAGGCGCGATCTTTCGCGCCTCTTTCCAGAACTTATAACTGACAACCGTGGACAGAAAACTGCCTCACGCCTTCGCCGGCGAATCCCCCCGTGTGAATCCCGGAGCCGGCCTCAACTCGGGCCGCACAACCTTCGGGTCCGTGCTCGGCGCCCCCTGCGGAGGCGGACTCGGTGGCGTGCGCGGCTTGTCCGGAAGCGTCTTGCCTTCCATCAGCATCTTCACTTCGTTGGCGTCCAGTACTTCGCGGCCCAGCAGCGCCAGTGCAATGCGCTCCAGCGTGTCGCGGTTGGACTGCACGATGTTCTGCGCCTTCTCATACGCCTCGCTGACGATGCGCTTCACTTCCTTGTCGATCTGCAGCGCGGTGTCCTCGCTGAAGTCGCGGTGTTGCGCAATCTCGCGGCCCAGGAAGATCGCTTCTTCCTTCTTGCCGTACGCCAACGGGCCCAGATTGCTCATGCCCCATTCGCAGACCATGTTGCGGGCAATGTCCGTGGCGCGCTCGATGTCATTCCCCGCGCCGGTGGTGATGTGGCCGAGGAAAATCTCTTCGGCTGTGCGCCCACCCATTAGAACGGCCAGCATGCCTTCCAGATATTCCTTGGTATAGGTGTGCTTGTCCGCTTCCGGCAACTGCATCGTAAGGCCCAGTGCCATGCCGCGTGGAATGATGGTGACCTTGTGCACCGGATCGGCACCCGGAGTCATGGCGGCAATCAGCGCGTGCCCGGCCTCATGATACGCGGTGTTTCTTTTCTCTTCGTCGGTGAGAATCATGGACTTGCGTTCGACGCCCATCAGGACCTTGTCCTTGGACATCTCGAAATCCGCCATGGTGACAAATTTCCGGTTCTGTCGAGCCGCCCACAGAGCGGCTTCGTTCACCAGGTTCGCGAGGTCCGCGCCGGAGAATCCAGGGGTCCCGCGCGAAATGATCGAAAGGTCCACGTCATCCGCCAATGGCACCTTCCGCGTATGCACGCGCAAAATCTCTTCGCGACCCTTCACGTCCGGACGCGCCACTACCACGCGCCGGTCGAAGCGGCCCGGCCGCAGCAGTGCCGGGTCGAGCACATCGGGTCGGTTCGTCGCCGCAATCAAGATCACGCCTTCGTTGGACTCAAACCCGTCCATCTCGACGAGCAACGCGTTCAGCGTCTGCTCGCGCTCGTCATGACCGCCGCCCAAGCCCGCTCCACGATGGCGCCCCACGGCGTCAATTTCATCGATGAAGATGATGCACGGCGCGTTCTTCTTGCCCTGTTCAAACAGATCGCGGACGCGGCTGGCGCCGACGCCTACGAACATTTCCACGAAGTCCGACCCGGAGATCGAGAAGAACGGAACGTTCGCTTCACCTGCGATCGCTCGCGCAAGCAAAGTCTTTCCCGTGCCGGGAGGTCCGACGAGCAGCACACCCTTCGGGATGCGTCCACCCAACTTCTGGAATTTCTGTGGGTCCTTCAGGAACTCGATGATTTCCTGCAACTCTTCCTTGGCCTCATCGCTTCCGGCCACATCCTTAAACGTTGCCTTTTTCTGCTGCGCGGAAAGAAGCCGCGCGCGAGACTTGCCGAAACTCAGCGCCTTGTTGCCGCCGGCCTGCATCTGCCGCATCAGAAAGAAGACGAAACCCGCCAGAAGCAGCAACGGCAAAGCGTTCAGGAGAATCAGTACCCAGTCACCGCTGCGCACCTCCTTAATGCTGAGCATCACCGCTTTGTCGCGAAGCGCTTTGGTAATCTCCGGGGCGTTTTCCTTGGGTATGGTTACGCGGAACTTTTGATTGGAGGGGCGCGCATACTCGCCTTGAAGCTCGTAACTGTTCGGGGAGAGATAGAGCGTAACTTCCTTGACGTCGCCCTCGTCGACCTTGGCCATAAACTCGCTGTAGCTCGGGGTCTGCTCGCGCGCCGCCTGGCCGTTGCTGGAGACCAGCTTCCAGAGCATCACGCCCAGGAAGACGATCGAAATCCAGAAAAGAATCGTTTTTGCCGTAGAACTGGAATTCACATTAACCTCACAAGTTACCCTGAAACCCGCTTCGAAACTCGCCGCGCGCTTCCGCCGCTAGCGCCCCTTTTTCCTGACCGCCCTGGACCTGCCAGCCCCGTTTGCCGATGATCCCGCCACCAGATTCCTGCCGTTCCGGCCCGTCCCATTCGACGCCGCCAGACCGTATCCTGACCACAATAGATTAGATGCCGTCCGAAAGCCAAAGTAATCGGGCTCCAGGGCCACGCGGCGCCGGGAGGTCTTGTCCAAAAGCACGGCCAGCCGCAGCGAGCGTGGTTTGCTTTCCCCCAGCCGCCGCAGCAGAAAGTCTTGCGTTACGCCGCTATCCAGCACGCAGTCCACAAGAATGACGTCGCGGCCCTTCAATTCAGCGTGATCCCTTCCCGCATTCGTCGCCGAGCGGTTGGCGAAAAACACTTCGCGTCGTTCCTTGCCGGCGTGGTCGATGTCGCGAATATCTTCACGCACAAAGTGCAGCACCACGGGACTGTCAATGGCGCGGATCAGATCCGCGGCAAACATGAAAGAACGATCCATGGTCACGACAATATCAAGCCGCCGGCCCCGCGCATCGCGGAAGATTTGCCGCCCTAGCGCCTTCACGCGATTGGCAATCCGTGCGGCGGAGAGTGTGGTCGTTTTTGCCATATCTACGAGAGTGGAATCTCCGTGATCACGACTCCTTCCCGCGCGGTACTGCCTGCCGCAAACTCTGCCGAAACCGGCAGCCCGCGGGCCCAAGCCACCCTCCCGCCAGCCTCCAGCACCGGCCAGGAGGCCTTGTCCCAGCGGCTCACGCCCAGCTCGTTCAGCAGACGCGACAGTCTATGGCGCTTCTGATGGCCGAGCGGCTGCATGGAATCGCCCGGCCGCCAGCTCCGCACCACGAGGGGTACACTTATCCTTTCACGGTCTAAAGCCGCCCCTATAACCTTAGTTTCTCGCCCTTGGGGAGGCCAGTCAATCACCGTGAACCGTAGACGGCACGAGTGTTCCGGGAGCGGCACCTCTAGTTCATGGGCGCTGAGTTCGACGCGATAAGAAAAAGCCTTCGCTATCTGGGGAGACTTGGCGACGCCCTTCCCTCCCATTGCCCGGAATCGCAGTGAATCCCGCTCCCTCCTCACTTCCACACCGCCCGGCAAGTGCAACGACTTCCCGCTGTCCGGCTTCTCTGCGAGTTGCAACACCGCGTCCACATGGAGAGAGCTGAGCTGGCCCGAGTGCGGCTTCACTTTCTTCACCAGCAGCCGGATTATGCGTTTGCTCATGGCTTGGGGAGCGCGCCGCGACCAAAGTTCATTGGGGTCTTTGAGGGATTGTGTTTTTGCGTGAGGAGCCAGCAGGTCCCCGAGCGAGATCCGCCATTCGCCTTTTTCTTCCTTGGCGTTGAGGAACACGCGCAGTTCAGCCGAACTCTCGAGCCAAGCCTCGTCCTCTCTCGCGAGATCTGCAAGCTGGCAGAGGTGTTCAGCCACGGCGGGCTGAAACTTTTTCTCGAGCAGTGGCATGAGCTTTAGACGGATTCGGGCGCGCATGCGTTTGGTATCGCGGTTGGTTGAGTCTTCGCGCCAGGCTTGACGGCGGGCACGGAGATAGGCGCGAAGCTCCGCCCGGTGGAATTTCAGAAGCGGCCGAAAAACGCAACCCACTTCCGGATGAATGCCGCCGAGCCCGGCAAGTCCCGTGCCGCGCAAAATGTGGGAGAGCACGGTCTCCGCTTGATCGTCGGCAGTATGCGCCACCGCGACTTTGTCGATCTTGCCTTCCCGGGCAAGGCATTCGAAAAAAGCGTAACGCGCGCGGCGTGCCGCGTCTTCCAGGTTGGTCCCCTCGCGCCTGGATTTCGAAGAAATGTCTTCGTGGCTGACGAAACAAGGCAAAGAGTGACGTTCCGCAAGACGTGCTACGAATTTTTCATCTGCCTCCGAGGAGCGTCCCCGCAACTTGTGGTTGAAGTGGACAACGGACAAAACGATTCCCAATTTCTCCCGTAACTCCACGAGAAGGGAAAGAAGGCTGACGGAGTCCGCGCCGCCCGAGACGGCAACACCTATCCGCTGGCCCGCCTTCGCCCAGCTGTTGCTCTGCAAATGATAGAGCAAACGAACGGCAAGCTCCGTGTGACTGCCGGCGCTCGTCTTATGGCCCGCCGTTTTGCGCGAGCGGAACTCTTTTGTCATGGCGTTCTGCGGCTATCCTAACAGATGTGCCGCACCTGTAGCGCAGGGCTAGTCCGCGTGTCCTGCGGGTTTTTGAGGGGGATGGCTTACAACTCCCGCGCCATATGGAACAGAAACAGCATGGATAGCTGCACGTCGCGCAGTAGATTCAACGGAACCTTGTGTACCGGAATCCGGAACCAGCGCTGTTCTTTCCACCGGTCGCTGACATGCGTCCAGAAAGCCTGTAGATCCGCACGCGTGTAAACGTTGTTCTGCATGATCAGCGGGCTCCATTTCGCCCAGAACAGTTGTACTTTCGAAGGCACGCGAATCGACGGGAAATGCTCCTTCGCGCGCAAATATGCGGCCTGCAGATCGGCCAGCTTGAACTGGCTGTATTTTTCGCGCAGTTTTGCATACTCTTCGGCGATGCGCTGCTCCGCGGCGGACGGATGCCGAGTCTGCAGCCAAAGTTCTTCCATCTCCGCCAAGACCCGCACCATTCCGCGTACATGCGCGTACATTTCCTTGAGGCGCGCCGGGTAATATTCCCACCTCGAAAGAACCGGAAAGCCAGGCCGTCGCGCCGTTCTCCCCTTCAGCCGGAAATACCCGGACATCATGGGATGACGCCCTTCTGTCTGAATGGAATTCTTGTACCAGATAAAGCGGAGAAAATTATTCCAGTAATTGGCGCGCGTGCCGCGTTGCAGAATGGCCTTCATGTTTTCAAGGCTGTAAAACGTCTTCCAGGCCTCAAAATACGTCTCCTTCCATGATCCACCCTTTAAAGAAGGGTGGTGCATCACTTCATGCTGCGAATCGTAGAAATTGAAGTCCGGATCCATCCATTCGCCGCGCCGCATCATTTGCAGGTGATCCATCGAGCCGGGAAGCGGCGTGAGGATGAAGAAGGAAGCATGGTCCGGGCAGACCTCTTCGGTCAGGAATTTCAGGTCGCGCCGGATGGAATCGACGGTGTCGAAAGGGAAGCCCACGATGTAGCCGACATGCGAAGAGATCTCCGAATCGCGGTACGCATCAATGAGCTGCCGATATTCGTTCACCTGATTCTGCTTCTTCCCCGCGGCCGCCAGATTGCCCGGGTCCACGCTTTCCATTCCAATGAACACATTGATGCAGCCCGCGTGCCGGGCCTTGGCGACAAAATTCTTGATTTTCCAGGAGAGCACATCCACCTGCATCATGAATTCAACGGGGATTTTTTCCTGCTCGCGCAGCCGGATGAGCGCGTCGAAAATCGCTTCCCAATTCTTATTGCGGGCAAAATTGTCGTCGGTGAAGAAGTAGAACGTGATTCCGTTCTCGTGATAATTCTGCCGGACCGACTGCGCAATGTGCTCCGCCGACCGAAACCGCATTTTCCGCCCTTGCACGTTAATGATGGTGCAGAAGGTACATTCAAACGGGCAGCCGCGCCCGCAATCCAGAGTGCCGAAATTGGAGGCCGCAAATTTCCGGAGGTATTTCTTTCGAATCGCGGGAATCGGCTTGGTATAGAGGTCCGGTTTGCTGTTCAGGAAGTCGTACATCGGTTTCAGGCGGTTGTTCACCGCGTCCAGCAACAGATCACCCCACGTCTCTTCCACTTCGCCTTTTACGATCGTGACGCCTTCATCCATCAGTTGCTGGATGTCTGCGGGAATATCAGGCAGCAATGCCAGATAACCGCTGACATGGAATCCGCCGATCAGAACCGTCAGCCCAGCCTTGCGAAAAGTCCGCGCCAGGTCGCACGCCCGCGGAAACTGATTCGTCTGCACACCTACAAGGCAAACGACCGTCCTGGCCAGTCCCCACCACTGCGAGCGGCAGATTCGCTTGACCGGGATTTTGTCGACCGTCTCGTCGTACAGATGGACCTTGACGTTCCACGCATCGCCCAGCTGGTTACGCCTTACGACGTCCTCGGTGAGCCCTGCCAGGCAGGCCAGCGTGTTGCTGGGTAGCACACCTCGCCAATGGCGGACCACATAACCGTCATCGTCGTACTGGCTTGGTTTTATCAGGTAAAGATGCAGGTTCTTCCGCATGTCGCGGCCCCCATCCTGGCCGGGCTCGCTGGCGGGCGCGAAGCCGGAGAGAAGCGTAATCGTCCCATATCTACTAGGATGCCGCAAGGAGAGTATCGGCTAGCCACTTCCCTTCGGCTTTAAGGTCGCCTTCTCCGTACAGTCTGCCTCGCCCCCGTTAAACTCTTCGCTACAAGCCTGTAACAATGGCTTAATCTTCACGGCTGCCCCTTGCAGTAGCATGTGCCCTGCTTATTCTAGACTCCATCCTCTGCCCGGAGGCTTGCCATGTTTCCTCGCCGTTCACTGCTGCTTTCCCTTGCCTCTCTCTTTAGCGTTGCTTTTATCGCCGGATGCAATTACGGCGGCGAGGAGCCGGTGAAAGAAAAGGACTTCGCCGTTTCCGCCTCCGTCAAGACGGCCATCGGCGCCGCCGGAAGCACATTCATTCACCCCATCATGACCAAATGGATTGACGCCTACCAGCAGGCGCATCCCAGCACGATGATCAACTACCGCGCCATCGGCAGCGGCGCAGGCATTGACGCCCTCAGACAGAGCACACTCGAAATCGCTGCCAGCGACATGCCCCTAAACGACGACCAGTTGAAACAGATGTTCCCTGTCATTCAGGTTCCGGTTGCGGCTGGCGCGGTCTGCGCCGTTTACAATCTGCCGGAATTGAAGGCCCCTCTGCGATTCAGCGCCTCCACCTTGACCGGCATCTTCCTAGGCAACATCATTAGCTGGCAAGATCCCGCGATTGCTCACGACAATCCCGGCGTAGCCCTGCCCCATGCGGCCATCATTGTGGTACACCGCGCGGAAGGCAGCGGCACCACCAGTATTTTTACCTCCTATCTAGCGAAGGTCAGCCCGGACTGGTCGAAGAAAGTCGGCAATGGCCTGTCGGTAAAATGGCCCGTCGGCATTGGCGAGCAGGGCAGCTCCGGCGTACTGGACTTTATAAAACAAAACGTCGGCACGATCGGCTATGCGGAACTGAATTATGCCGCTGCGCAACACCTGCCGGTGGCTTCGATACAGAATCGCGCAGGAACCTACGTCGTTCCCAGTTCGGCCAGCACCACCGCGGCGGTTCAGGCGTTTGATCAGGCGCTCTCGCAGGATTTGCGGGCAGCCATCGTCGACCCCCCGGCCTCCGCCAAGGATGCCTATCCGATCTCCGGCCTGTCCTTCTTCCTTATTGCCAAGGACGGTTCTGACGCCGCAGAGCGCCTGGCGATCCGCGATTTCACTCAATATATCGTTACTGGCGGACAAGACCTATCGGGCGGTCTGGACTATGCTCCGCTGCCCAAGCCCGTCCAAGATCAAGCCCTCGGCTTGCTTGGCCAAATGCAGGCCAACGGCCAGCCTATCAAATCCACCTGAGGCCCCCGCATCACTGCTGATTGGGATTCTTGCGCCAGGCTTCAATCAACGGTTGCATATCCGCCTTCGATTTGCCGGCAATCTGATTCAGAACCAGCCACACGGCCCCATAGACCGGGATTCCGCTGTTTTGTGGATCGGCGTAAAACGCGTCCATCTCATCCGTTAGGCGGATCCCGCTTACGTGCCCCAGGTATTTTGCGCGGTTTTCGGAATAGGAATTTGCCAGAGGCGCCGAGGCCTCTTTCCTGTTTTCGACTCCCCAGTACGCAAACCGGCCTCCCAGTTCCATGCCGTCCAAAAAGCCAGCCAAATAATTCGCCTTGGCTACTGGATCAATCTCTCGCCACCAGTTTCCATCTCTTTTGTCATATTCCTGATTTCGCGAAAGCGGCGCAGCTATACAGAGCAGAACGACGACCGCCAAAATTCGTACTGATGACTTGAGTGTCATTGGGCACCTTGGCCGGTAATGTAGTCCACTTCATTTCCTGAGTAAACGGTGGCGCTTTTTCACCTCCGTTGTTCCTCAGAGCACTCCCAAAATTCCAGGTATCGGACACCGGTCGTCCGTCATCAGAAAAGGCGCGGAGAGGAGCCTTTTGCGGCGCTTTCCCGCGTTGCGAACATCTCGAGCAGGCGGTGGGGGATGAACACACTCAAAGAAGTACTCCAGCAAGCAGAGAACAGGGCTGTTGCCCTTGGTCATTTCAATTTTTCGGAGTTGGCCGTGCTAAAAGCAGCGGCAGAGGCCGCCAGTGCGCTCGGGGTGCCGGTAGTGATGGGAGTATCCGAAAGCGAGCGGGAGTTTCTGGGAGTGCGGCAGGCGGCGGCACTGGTGCGTCTCCTAAAGGAGGAAAGGGGCTTGGAGATTTTTCTGAACGCGGATCATACACATTCCCTTGCCAAAGCCGAGGAGGCGGCGCGGGCGGGCTTCGACATGATCGTATTCGACACGTCGGAAAAGCCGCTCGAAGAAAACATCGTAGCAACGCGGCGTGGCGTGGAAGCGGCGAAGTCCATCCGGCCTGAAATTTTGGTGGAAGGGGAAGTCGGCTATGTGGGCTCGGGTTCGGAAATCCATGAGAAACGGCCGGACAATATCCGCCTGACGGAACCGGCGGAGGCAAAGCAATTCGTGGCGGAAACGAAAGTGGATCTGCTGTCTCCTTCCGTGGGAACCACGCACGGGATGCTTGCAAGCATGATCCGTGGAACCGAGCACAAACGGCTGGACATCCAGAGAATCGCAGCCATTAAAAAAGCGGCACGCGTACCACTGACGCTTCACGGCGGCTCCGGCACGGATTCAGAGGACTTCCGCCAGTCCATCCAGGCGGGTATCTCCATGATCCACATCAATACGGAATTGCGCGTTGCGTGGCGGAGGGGACTCGAGGAGTCGCTCCGGAAAAACGGGGACTCCGTCGCGCCGTACAAGATTTTGCCGGACGTGGTGGATGACGTTAGGGCCGTGGTGATGGATCGGCTGAAGCTGTTCAACAGAATGTCGTGAGGGAGGGAAACGCCCTATATACTGGCCGAAGCAGGCGCGCGTCGAACATCGTCGGACATAAGGTTCCGGACAAGGAGAGTGCGCCATCATGCTGGCCAAGACCTGGCCTGTCGATCTGTCCATCCTTTTGACGATTGGCGTCGTCCTGACGCTGCTCCGCTACACCATCGTCGGCGAACTGTTCCATCTTCATGTACGCGATCGCCCTAGGCGCCGCCTGCTGCTGGCTGCGGTCGGATTCTTCACCACATTTGCGGTGGCGCGTTCGGTGGCCTACGCGGCGCAGCGCAACACGGGCCCGTTTCATTACGTGTACGTCGGCGGAACGCACATCCATCATCTGGTGTGGGGTATTCTGCTTCTGCTGGCCGTGGGCTTCTGCTGGCTGATCGAAGTGGGCACGGGAGACAAATCGTCGTCGCTCTTCGCGAGCCGCCTCATGTCTCTGCTCTACGGCGTGGCCGCGGCGCTCACGCTCGACGAATTTGCGCTTTGGCTGAACGTGCAGGAAGGCATCTACTGGACGCGCCGCGACCTCATCAGCATTGATGCGGTTCTCCTGTTCGGCGTAGGGCTGCTCATCGGCATTTGGGGTCGCGACTTCCTCAAAGCGCTCGGCGTGGAGCTGTGGCACGCGCCCCGCAAGCGGCGTCAGGCCCGCAAAGCCAACCGCAATCAGTAATCAGCGATCAGCAATCGGTAATCAGTCATCATGCCTTTATTGGAAGCCCCGCCGGTCTGGAGACCGGCCGCTACACGGGCGCGCGGAGGAAGGCGAGCGCGGTTTTGGCGAACTGGTCGGCCTGGTCGAGGAACATCGGCCCATGTCCCCCGCTGGGCACCACCCACAGCGCCGAGCGCGGAATCGCCCGATACATTTCCACGGCCATTTCGACCGGGTAGAGGGGGTCGCGGTCTCCATACACAATCAGGGTCCGCGCTGTGATTCGGGCCAGCAGCGGCGGCGTGAAGTTCATGTCGTCGTAGCTCTCCTTCAGGCTGCGCGCCCACTCCCATAGCCGCGCAATCTGCTCGTCCCCGAGTTTGTGGCGCTTGCGCATGCTCTCCCACTCCGCGGTGGACTGGCCTTCCGGCGCGTGCGCCTTTTGCATGATGGCTCGCGCTTGCTGCGGAAAATACATGGTGCAGCTGACTGCGACCATGGCCTCGATGCGCTCTGGCTGCAGCGTGGCCATGTGCAGCAGGATGTTGCCGCCCATGCTCAGGCCGATGGCGCGCGTTTTGCAGATGCCAAGATGATCCAGCAGCGCCAGCGTGTCCAGTGCGCACTGGCGGTGAGTGATAGTGCCGCCCGGATTGGTCGAGCGGCCGTGTCCGCGCGCGTCCGGCTGGATGAGCGAATATTCCCGCAGGAACTGGCCGTGCCCGGCATACTGCCAATCGTCATGGCAGCCGGTGCCTCCGTGGAGAAGCAGGAGCGGCTCTCCCGCGCCTTCGGTCTGGTAGAAAAGGTCGATGCCGTTCAGTCGGACGGTGTTGGTTTCCATGCGCGGATTCTGGGGAGTTCCAGAAAAAGATACAAGCTAGGAAATGCGCATGATAAAATGCATACTCCGCTGACGGCCTCGAGCCCCCTCCGTGAAAAACAGTCATCAGTTTTAAGTGATTAGTTGTCAGTGAAGGAAGCGTCGTGGGTATTGGTGTCCCTGGCAGATTTGTGCGGTGCCCCACCGGACCCCCGCCCGCACCGTCATTCCTCGCGAAGCGAGGAACCTCTCTTCCTGCCCGAGGCTGTCCCCTTTGTGTGCCGTTCCTGTATTTCTTGATGTGTGTTATTTAGCTGCGGGGACCGATCCATTATGAACCTGCGTTTCGCCACCGAGTCCGACCTTCCCGGCTTGATGGCGCTCGTCAACCAGGCCTTTCAAGTCGAGCGGTTTTTCCTAATCGGAGATCGCCTGGATCCGGAGCGCACCCACCAGCATTTCGAAAAGGGGCGTTTTCTGCTGCTGGAGGAGGCAGGCCTTGCCGGATGCGTTTATGTGGAGTTGCGCGGCGACCGCGCCTATCTCGGCCTTCTTTCCGTCGATCCCGCGCGCCAGAACAGCGGTCTTGGCCGCCAGTTGGTGTCGGCCGCGGAGGAGTTCGCCGGTCAGAGCGGTATGCGCTTCATGGATTTGACCGTCGTCAGCCTGCGCACCGAACTCCCGCCCTTCTACGAGAAGCTCGGTTACACAACGGTCGGCACCCAGCCGATCCATGAGGATTTAGCCAGCCGCGTCAGTCAGCCCTGTCACCTGGTTCGCATGTCCAAACCGCTCCACGGAGCCGTTGCCAGTAATCCGTGATCCGTGTTTAGCGGCCGCCTTCTCAGGCGGGTCCATCGCGCCTTCGCCATGAATCCCTCTGCCGCGTGCCCCATGCTCGGCCTTTGCCATGGATCGGAGCGAGCTTAGGGGGTTGGAGCCCCCAAACTCACCTGGAATCTCCCCCCGCTGATTACAATATTTGCAGGACCCGCTTTCCGAAGCGGACCGTTTCTCCTCACACGATCAGCGTCCCTACAACCAGGGCATCGCGGAAGCAAAACCGATACAGGTACTTACGCGCGAGTTGAGGAAATTTGTGGAAAAGAAAAAATTCCCCATGAACGAGTGTTGACAAATTCGCTGCGTTTGGTAATCTTAGTGAGTTCGTTGGAGGCCACTCTGCGTGACAGGGAGGCAGAACAAACGCTCTTTGACAACCGATACGATGTGCCAGAATCTGTTCGACCTCATCTGAGCTTCGAGCGCAGATGAGACTTTGAGTAATTTGAGCGACTAACAATTTTGCTTAGCAGGCTGGCCCGGGGCAACCCGGGTTTTTTATTGCTCCCTGACCGGGGAGCATGAGCCCCCGCAAGGGGGTAACGCTAAGCGACAGGTTTCAAACGAGAGTTTGATCCTGGCTCAGAACGAACGCTGGCGGCGTGCTTAACACATGCAAGTCGCGTGCGCAGTTTCCTGTAGCAATACAGGGGATGGGCGCACGGC
>Ga0187772_10000538_pt1 | contig 16962 bp, 12 predicted proteins | sample 0116_SJ02_MP15_2_FD_133137 | JGI IMG/M metagenome (GOLD analysis project Ga0187772, IMG submission 133137) | Tropical peat soil microbial communities from peatlands in Department of Meta, Colombia - 0116_SJ02_MP15_20_MG | ecosystem: Environmental > Terrestrial > Soil > Wetlands > Peat | place... | reverse complement strand
TGTACGAGAGCTACATCCACCCGATCACGATTCTTTCTACCCTGCCGTCGGCGGGCGTGGGAGCAATTCTGGCGCTGATGATCACCGGGAACGACCTGACGGTGGTGGCGCTGATCGGCATCATCCTGCTGATCGGCATTGTGAAGAAAAACGCAATCATGATGATCGACTTCGCGCTGGAAGCCGAGCGCGAAGAGCACAAGCCGCCGGAAGAGGCGATTTATCAGGCCTGCCTGCTGCGCTTCCGGCCGATCATGATGACCACCATGGCAGCACTGTTGGGCGGATTGCCGCTCGCCCTGGGATCGGGCACGGGGGCTGAATTGCGGCGGCCGCTGGGCATCACCATCGTCGGCGGGCTGCTGCTCAGCCAGCTGCTAACGCTCTACACGACACCGGTGGTTTATTTGTGGTTCGATCGGCTGGCGCAGAGATTTGCGCGGTACAGGATCGGCAATCCCATCGTCGAGGAGCCCGCTTCCGGGGATTAGGCGATGAGCATCTCGGCTCCATTTATTCGGCGTCCGATCGGCACGTCGCTGCTGGCTGCGGCGCTGCTGCTGTCGGGAATTCTCGCCTTCAATTTCCTTCCAGTCGCTTCGCTGCCGAGAGTCGACTTCCCGGTCATCAGCGTGGGAGCTTCGTTGCCCGGGGCTGATCCCCAAACCATGGCCTCCGCCGTGGCAACGCCGCTCGAGCGGCAGTTCGGACGCATCGCCGCCGTCAATCAGATGACATCCTCGAGTCAACTGGGATCGACGTCAATCACCATGCAGTTCGACCTGGACCGCAATATCGATGCGGCGGCACGAGATGTGCAAGCCGCCATCAATGCTTCGCGCGGCCAGCTTCCCGCGAACCTGCCGAGCAATCCGACCTATCGCAAGACGAATCCGGCGGATGCGCCCATTTTCCTGATCGCGCTCACGTCAGACACAATGACGGTGCCGCAGCTTTACGACGCCGCCGACTCTATCCTGGCGCAGAAAGTTTCGCAGGTGCCCGGAGTCGGGCAGGTCTTCGTATGGGGCTCTTCGCAGCCGGCGGTTCGAGCGGAAGTAAATCCCACGTTGCTCAACAAGCTGGGAGTGGGCCTCGACACGGTGCGAAACGCGTTGAATGCGGCCAATGCGAACAATGCGAAAGGGCAGGTTGCCGACGACACGCGCACCTTCACCCTCGACGACAATGACCAACTGTTCACTGCCAACGAATATCGGCCGCTGATCGTTGCCTACAACAACGGCGCGCCCGTCCGATTGGGGGATGTTGCCGACGTCGAAGACGACGTGGCTGACGCGCGCAACATCGGGCTTGCTAATGCCAAACCTAGTGTTCTGGTTGTGCTGTTCCGGCAGCCGGGAGCCAACATCATCGATACCGTCGACCGTGTGCGGGCGCTGATGCCCTACCTGCAGTCCTCGGTTTCGCCCGCGATCAAACTTACCGTCGTCATGGACCGGACAATTACGGTGCGTGCTTCGGTAAAAGATATCGAAGGCACCTTGCTGATCTCGGTGATCCTGGTGATTCTGGTGGTGTTCGTGTTTTTGCGCACGGTGCGGGCCACGATCATTCCGAGCATCGCCGTGCCACTTTCGCTAGTGGGCACCTGCGGCGGGATGTATCTGCTGGGTTATAGCTTGGACAATCTCTCGCTGATGGCGCTGGCCATCTCGACCGGCTTCGTGGTCGACGACGCGATCGTAGTGCTGGAAAACATCATGCGCTACATCGAGCATGGCATGGGCGCGGTGCCGGCGGCATTCAAAGGAGCGGCGGAGATCGGATTCACGGTTGTCTCGATGAGCGTGTCGCTGGTGGCGGTGTTTATTCCGCTGCTTATGATGGGAGGAATTGTAGGACGGCTGTTTCGCGAATTTGCCGTGACGCTGAGCATGGCGATTGGCGTTTCGCTGGTCGTTTCCCTGACGACGACGCCAACCATGTGCGCGAAGTTCCTGCGCCCGACGAAAGAGGAGAAGCACAACATCTTCTACCGGGCGAGCGAATGGATTTTCGACTGGCTGCTGAGAACTTACAGTCACGCGCTGAAATGGGTGCTGGCCTACCAGCCGATCACCTTGACGGTGACCATCCTGGTCGCCTGCCTGAGTGTATTTCTCTACATCAAGGTACCGAAAGGATTCTTCCCGCAGCAGGACACCGGCCGGATTATGGGCGCCGTGATGGCCGCGCAGGACATCTCGTTTCAGTCGATGCGCGACAAGATGCAGCGCTACGTGACCATCGTGATGGAGGACCCGGCGGTGGATACGGTCACGGGTTTCGCTGGCGGCGGCTCTCCCCTGAACCAGGGACGCTTCTTTATGATGCTGAAGCCGCTCGACCAGCGCGGCCCATGCGAGAAGAAACATTTTTGGGAACAATGCCGCTACGTCACGGCAGATGACGTGATCAACCGCCTTCGCGGCAAACTGGCGGTAGTGCCGGGGGCGACGCTGATTCTCCAGTCGGCGCAGGACTTGACGATTGGCGGCCGATTCGGCAACGCGCAATATCAGTACACACTGCAGAGCACGAGCCTCGACGACCTGAATAACTGGGCACCACGCCTGCTGAAAAAATTGAAGGCGCTGCCGGAATTGACCGATACCAACTCAGACCAGCAGGATCAAGGATTGCAGGCCAAGCTGGTGATTGACCGCGATACGGCAAGCCGGATGGGCATTACGGCGCAAACGCTGGACAACGCCCTGTACGATGCCTTCGGGCAGAGGCAGGTCTCCACTATGTACCGGCCGCTCAATCAGTATCACGTAGTGATGGAAGTGGCGCCGCAATTCCAGCAGACGCCGGAAGCGCTGCAAAACATTTATTTGCGTTCGACCGCCGGAACGCCCGTGCCGCTAGCGGCCTTTACGCACTACGAGCCGTCGAATACTCCACTCGAGGTCAACCACCAGGGTCAGGTGCCCTCGGTCACGATCTCGTTCAACCTGGCGCCGGGAGTTTCGCTGGGGCAGGCGACGGAGGCGATCGAAACCGCCGAGCGGAACATCGGGTTTCCGCCGACGATTGCGGCCAGCTTCCAGGGCACGGCAGCCGCTTTCCAGAGTTCGCTTTCAAGCGAGCCGATTCTGATTCTGACGGCGTTGATTGCGGTCTATATCGTGCTCGGCATGCTGTATGAGAGCTACATCCATCCCATTACGATTCTTTCCACCCTGCCGTCGGCAGGCGTGGGAGCGCTGCTGGCGCTGCTGCTGACGCACAACGAGTTGAATGTAATCGGGACGATCGGCATCATTTTGCTGATCGGACTGGTGAAAAAGAACGCGATCATGATGATCGATGTAGCCCTGGACGTCGAACGAACGCAGGGCAAGAAGCCGGTCGAGGCGATCTACGACGCCTGCATTCTCCGCTTCCGGCCGATCACGATGACCACGATGGCTGCGTTGCTGGGCGGCTTGCCGCTGGCCCTGGGTAGGGGAACCGGCTCGGAACTGCATCGGCCGCTGGGCATCACGATTGTCGGCGGCCTCATCGTCAGCCAGATGCTTACACTGTTTACCACGCCGGTGGTTTATGTCTATCTCGATCGCCTGCGCCTGGCTCTGCGCGGAGGAGCAGATGAACCGCTGCCCCAGACTTCCGGGCCGGGAAGTCCGCGGCCGAGTCCCGCGCATTAGCTCGGGCCGGGACCCTCTTCTCTTCACATTCAATGGCGCTGAAACCGGCGGGAGCGGTTTCCCATGCTCCGGTGTTGTGCAACCTGTGCGGCGAGCTCCGGCATCGCAGGAGCTTGTAGCGGGAAAAAGGCCTTGGGAGACCCCTCCCTCGTCGGCTGCCGGAGGCTGCGCGAAACCCCATTTGTCCCGTATGATAGAGGATTCATTATTCGCTGGTTCGCAATCCATACGCCCGGCTCTCAGGGCTGACGGGGCGATTTCCGGTTTTCGTTGGAGAGAATTCCATCAGGAGTAACCGATGCTAAAGAAAGCGGCAGCTCTGCTGGCGATTTGCGCAGGGCTGGGCCTGTTCGTCAGTTGTGGGACAACGATCAGTAATTATCTGTATGCGGCGCTGCCCGGCGTAAGCGAGATTCTCGCATACCGCGAAGACCCAAATTCAGGATTTCTGACGGTGCTGTCGATCAGCCCGATCACGGCCGGGCCATCCGTGCAATCGCTCGCCATTCATCCAACGAGGAAATTCCTGTATGCGGCCAACGCCGGCGAAAACGATGTGTCGTTGTTCACGATTTCTCTGGATGGTGCGCTGACTGAAGTGACCCCGCGAACCCGAGCGGGCACGGTGCCCACTCTGCTGGTCATGGATCCGGCTGGTAAGTACCTGTACGTAGCGAACTCGGCTTCGAACAACATTTCGGTGTTTTCGATCAACGCCACGAATGGAGTGCTGACCCAGGTAACTGGATCTCCGTTTCAGGTGGGAGTTTCGCCGCTCAACATGACGCTGGCCCTTTCGGGGAAATTTCTCTATGTCACGGGATCCGCATTGCCGGGAGCCGTTCTGACTTTGAGCATCAACCAACCGTCTTCTGCGTGCAAGGAGTTCTTGTGCCTGCTTCAAGTCTCGCAAGTGGGCACCAATCCGTACGGGCTGGCGATCGCGACTCCCGGCTCGAAGGGACAGTCGTTTCTTTACGCCGCGAATTCATCGCCTGACAATTCGATCTCGGAATTTTCCATCAATTCGAGCACAGGGATGCTGACGGTGCTTCCGGGCTCCCCGATCGGCGAGGCCTTTTCTTCGCCGACTGCGATTCTGATCACAAATGACAGCAACTATATGTACGTGGCCAACGCCGCGTCGGGGAATCTAGCGGCGTACTCGATCGATTCCGGCGGCGGCATCACTCTTCTGCAGAACTCCCCGTTCGCCACCAATGCGGGGCCGATTTCGCTTGCCAGCGATACGCTGGGAAAGTATCTCTTTGTCGGCAACCAGGGGTCTTCCGCGGCGATTGAGTCCTTTTTGTTTGAGGGCAACAGTGGAACCCTCACAGAGGTTCACTCGAACACTGTGAGCAGCACCGCGACTTCGATTGTCATTACCCCGTAGCTTGGACAATCATGTCGCGCATGGCATCGAATGCGCTTTTCTTTGACAGAGGCGTGACAACTTCGCGAGGCTGTGAAAAGAGAATGATGGCACCGGCAGGAAGGCCGTCGCGGCAACCTCAGGCGCAGGCTGGTCATCTCTAGGGTTTGCTTGTTTTCCGCCGTGCGACATCCGTCGCCAGCATCCTCGCTCAACAACCGCGGGTGATGAGGAGGAAGAGACAGAACTCAAAACAGCCTATGAAAATTGCCAGCGCGGCGAGCGCCTTCCCCAAGCATTACTATCCCCAGAGATTCCTTCTGGAGCAATTGCAGGAGTACTGGGGCGACCGCCTGCGCAATCCGCAGATGCTGGAGCGCCTGCATCGCAATGTGGCGGTGGAGGGCCGGCATCTCGCGATTCCAACGGAAAAGTATTACGACATCAAGAACTGGGGACAGGCAAACGATATCTGGATCGAGGTCGCAAAGGATTTGGGCGAACAGGCGCTCTGCCGCGCCCTGCATCACGCGGGACTGGAGCGCGAAACGTTGGGCGCGTTGCTGTTCACATCGGTCACGGGCATCTCCAGCCCGTCCATTGACGCACTGCTGATCAATCGCATGGGGCTGCCGAAGAACATCCGGCGTGTGCCGATTTTTGGCTTAGGATGCGTCGCGGGAGCTGCGGGAATCGCGCGCGCCGCTGACTATGTTCGGGCCTATCCGCAGCAGGCAGCAGCGCTGGTTTCCGTGGAGCTTTGTTCTCTGACCATACAGCGGGACGATCTGTCCGTGGCCAACCTGATCTCTTCCGGGCTCTTCGCCGACGGCTCGGCAGCTGTGATCGTGACCGGGAGCGACGTTCCAGCCGACGGTCCCGAGATTCTCGCGACGCGGTCGGTTTTTTATCCCGATACGGAAGAGATGATGGGATGGAAAATCACCGAGAAGGGCTTCCGCATCACACTTTCGCCGCAGGTGCCGGAGTTGATCCGGGAAAACCTCGGCCGCGATGTCGACGCATTTCTGGCGGACTCCGGGCATTCCAAGAGCGAGATCGGAAGCTGGGTCTTGCACACCGGTGGTCCGAAGGTGCTCGAAGCGACGGCGGCAGCGCTTGATCTGCACGATGGCGAACTCGACGCGTCGTGGGATTGTCTGAAACGGGTGGGGAATCTGTCATCGGCATCGGTGCTGGTGGTGCTCGAAGATGTGATGAGGAATCGGAGGCCCGAACCGGGCACGCTCGGCCTGCTGGCAGCGATGGGGCCTGGTTTCTGCTCTGAGCTGTTGCTGTTGCGGTGGTAGAGTGGCGAACCGAGATGATCGAATCATGAATCAGGTTGCTGTACGCGCGGCTGATCTGTTTGTCATTGGCGGAGGTCCCGCTGGGCTGGCCGCAGCGATCGCTGCGCGGCAACATGGACTTGAGGTCGTCGTGGCTGACGGAGCCGAGCCGCCGATCGACAAGGCCTGCGGGGAAGGTTTGCTGCCCGACGCCGTCGCGGCGCTGGAGCGGCTGGGTGTGCACGTCCCTGCCAATGAGAGCTGGGCGTTTCGCGGCATCCGCTTCGTGACTTCGCAGTTGTCGGCGGAAGCGCCGTTTGACGAAGGCCTCTGTGGTGTCGCGGTACGTCGGACGGTTCTGCATCGATTGCTGAAAGAACATGCGCAGCGCCTCGGCGCGCGTTTCCTGTGGCGCACGCCGGTAACCGGCGTCTCGGCACAGGGAGTTCAGTTCGGCGATCGAACCGTGCGCGCGCGCTGGATCATCGGCGCCGACGGATTGAATTCGCGCGTGCGCCGCTGGGTCGGGCTCGAGCCCGGCCGACGACCACGCCTCCGCTATGCGTATCGGGCGCACTTTGAAGTCAGGCCCTGGACCGACCACATGGAACTCTATTGGGGCGATCGTTGCCAGGGTTATGCGACGGCAGTGAGCGGGACGCAGGTTTGTGTCGCGCTGGCGTCGCATGATCCCAGGCTGCGCTTGATGGAAGGGCTGGAGAATCTTCCGAGGCTAGGCGAGCGGCTGCGGGGAACAAAGATTGTCTCGCGCGAGCGGGGAGCTTTAACGGGGAATCGCAAGCTCAGCCGCGTGTGCCGCGAAAATGTGGCGCTGATCGGCGACGCCTCGGGCACCGTGGACGCGATCACGGGCGCTGGTCTTCGGCTGGCTTTCGAGCAGGCGACGCTCTTAGCGGAGTGCTTGGAATCTGGCGATCTTTCACGCTATCAGGAAGAGCATCCGAAACTCGCGCTGCGCACCCGCCTGATGGCGAATTTGATGCTCACTCTCGAGGGACGCCCGAACTTGCAGGGTCGCACATTGAGAGCGTTCCGTCGCAGACCGCAGGTTTTTCGGCGATTGCTCGATTTCCACATCGGAGGATCGACGCCCTTGCACCTGGTCGGGAACGGCTTGAGCCTGGGATGGGATCTTCTGACCGCATGAGGATCTACAGGAATGGCCACTGGGCACGCGCTGGCTTGATCGTTCTCGTTCTTTCTTGCGTTCCAGTTCCTTCCCTGTCAGCGCAGCAGATCGATCTCAAGCTTGATCCTGCCCAGACTTCTGTCCAGTTCACACTGAAAGACGTGCTGCACACCGTGCACGGAACATTTCATTTGAAGCAGGGAGCGTTGCAGTTCGATCCTGGTACGGGAGGAGTCTCTGGCGAAATCGTTGTCGATGCCCGCAGCGGCGATAGCGGCAGCAGCATGCGCGACCGCAAGATGCATCGCGAAGTGCTCGAGAGCGAAACGTACCCCGAGATTTCGTTTCGGCCAAGCCTGGTCGAAGGAAAAGTCGTCAGCGACGGAGAATCTTCGGTGAAGGTGCAAGGGATGTTTCGCATTCATGGCGTGGATCGCGAGATAACGGTGCCAGCCGAGGTGCGGATCTCGGCCGACCACTGGAACACGACGGTGCACTTCACGGTTCCCTACGCGAAGTGGGGGATGAAGAATCCGAGCACGCTGTTCCTGCGCGTCGAGGACACAGTAGCGATTGATTTGTCGGCAGCAGGAAGCGTGGTCCGGGTGAGCAGCGCAACGACGGGTTCGGCTCAATAGCCATCCTGCGGCGCGATCCCTTTTCCCTCTATACATTCGTAGGACCGCCCGGCGGAGAGATTCTTGTATTCCTCGCTTCTGCCGCTAGGCCAGCTGATTTCCACATGATCAATGCGGTCGTGCTTTTCCATTCCAAACGTCACGGGCAACTCGGATTGGGACAGATAACTGGAGCCGCTCTTAACCACGCGCAACTGCGTGAGTCCTGCAGCGAAGACGCGAATGACGGCACCGATCGCATCGCGGTTGGACTTTGTCCCGACCAGGCGGAAGCGGATGCTGCGATTGCCGTTTTGCAGATCGTTGCGATAGAGATAAGCGGGGCCGTTGTTGGTAGTGAGCAGCAAGTCGAGATCGCCATCACGGTCGAAGTCGCCGTAGGCGAGACCGCGGCCGACTTTCGGCTGATCGAAACTGGCCCCGACTTCGGAGGCTACATCGCGAAACGTGTCTTTGCCGTAGTTGAGAAAAAGAGCTGGCGGCTGGGCGTATCCGACGTTGCCTCGAATATTGCGGACCGTTTCGTCGATGTGGCCGTTCGCGACTACGAAATCGAGCCAGCCATCCAGATTGACATCGAGGAAGCAGCAACCGAAGCCCAGGCTGTTCTTTGAGGCCATGCCCACGCCGGATTGAGCGGCGATGTCTTCAAACGTCCGTCCGTTCGAGCGATAGAGTCCGATCATTTCGTTGTCGAAGTTGGTGATGGCGACGCCGGGCGCGCCAGAATTTTCGAAGTCGGCGATGTCGATGCCCATGCCGGCGCGAGCTTTTCCTTCGCTGCTGAAGGCCAGGCCGGCTTCGACGGCGGCATCTCTGAACGTACCGTTGTGCTGATTGCGATACAGTTTGTTCGGTTGCGTGTCGTTGGCGACGAGCAGATCGGGCCAGCCGTCATGATCGTTATCGAGCAGGGCGACACCCAAGGATTTTGAGCTGCTGTCGAAAATCTGGCTGGAAGCAGTTACGTCTTCAAACGTGCCGTCGCCGCGATTGTGGAAGAGCCAACAAGTCTCGCCGCGATAGGCTTCCGGAGTGCAATAGGACTTGTGCTTACCATCGAGGCTGCAAAAGACGTCGCGCTCGGGCGACCACTTGACATAGTTGCAGACGAAAAAATCGAGTAAGCCGTCGCGGTCGTAGTCGAACCACAAAGCAGAGGTGCTGAAAGCCTCGCGCTTGCCCAAACCGCTGGCGGTGGTGACGTCGACGAAAGTTCCCTTGCCGGTATTGCGGAACAAGTGATTCTGTCCGACGCACGTGACAAGGATGTCGGGGAAGCCGTCGTTGTTGTAGTCGCCGACAGCGACGCCCATGCCGTACATTTCGACATCCAGTCCGGCGCGCGAGGTCACGTCGGTGAAGGTTCCGTTGCCGTTGTTGCGATAGAGGCGGAGCGTGGAGCGCGATTTCTTGTGGCCCGGCCAGTCCGCACCGTTGATCAGCAGAATGTCTTGCCAGCCGTCGCCGTCGTAGTCGAGAAACGCACAACCGGAGCCGAGCGTCTCAGGCAGATATTTCCCGCCGAAGGCGCCGCTGTTATGCGAAAACTGGATTCCGGCGGATCGGGTCACATCAGCAAATTGAAAACCGAGAGAGTTCGCTGGTGCAACGAGCACCGACGCTCGCGAAAGTTGCGACCAGGACGCCAGACCAGCCATTCCCCATACGAAGGACCTGCGATTCACGGAACGTTCACCAGCCCGGCGCGAATCGCATAGACGACAAGCTCCGCCGTCTTGTGGATCCCGAGAGTATTCATAATGTTGGCGCGGTGCACGGCAACGGTGTTGGCGCTAAGGTCGAGCGCAGTGGCGATTTCCTTGTTGGATTTGCCATCGACGATCATCTGCAGCACTTCCAGTTCGCGCTGCGTCAATGCGCTGCCGCGCTCGCCTCGCAGAGTGGATCGCTGTTCGACTTGAGGATCGAAGATAGTTTCGCCGGCAGCTACTTTGCGAATGGCCGAGCCAAGTTCAAGATCCAAAGCATTCTTGAGGATATATCCTTTCGCGCCGGCTTCGATCGCCTGCCGCACCCATGTGCTCTCGCTGTGCATGCTGAGCATGAGGACAGACGTTCCTGGATGGTTCGCGAGAATCTGGCGCGTGGCTTCGAGGCCATTCATGCCGGGAAGGGCGCAATCCATCACCACGACCTGCGGATGCAGCTCTTTGGCGAGTTGAATCGCTTCTTCGCCGTTGCTGGCTTCGCCGACCACCCGCATGTCGGATTCGTCGTCGAGCATGCGCCGGAAGCCGCGCCGCACGAGGCTGTGATCATCCACCAGCAAGACTGTGATCTTCTTTTCCATAAGACTCTACTTTCTCACGAGGAATCGCCAGATACACCAGTGTTCCTCCCTGGGGCGGATGGGTGAAGCGAATCTGCCCATCCATGAGTTCGGCTCGCTCACGCATCGCGACCAGCCCAATGCCGCGCCGGTTGGGGCGTTCGGTGAATCCCACGCCATGATCTTCGACTTCCAGCTCCAACGAACTCGAAAGAAACCGCAAGCGCACCCAAGCCTGTTTCGCACCGGAATGTCGCGCGACGTTATTCAGCGCCTCCTGCAGCACACGGTAGATATGCACACCTGCCGCGCTGTCAACGGCAAACGGCTTGCCCTGCTTTTCATAGGATATGGCAATTCCGGTTTGCCTTTCCACGGTCGGAATGTACCAGTCGAGCGTGCTTTCGAGCCCGGCCTCGTCGAGCATGACCGGATGCAGGGCTTGCGAGAGGCTGCGCACGCTCTCAAGCGTCGATTGAACAGTCTCGAGAACTTCCTGCAAATCGGCGCGCAGCGAGGAACCCTCGGGCGCGTGCGTGCCCGCGCGGCGCAGCATCGAGCCGATGGCGGTGAGAATCTGTCCGAATTCGTCGTGCAGTTCGCGCGAAATGTACCGGAGAGTAGATTCCTGCGTGGCGATCAGCTTTTGCGCCAGCTCGCTGCGCCGCTCGGAGATTTCTGCGAGGCGTGCGAACAGTCGCCGGTTCCAGCGAATGATGGAAAGACTGCTCAGTAGAATAGCGAGCAGCGTCAGGCCCAGGAAGACATACACCTGTCGTTGCACGCGATCGTAAATCTGAACGATCCTCGCGCCCGCTTGCTCTTCATTCTCGCTGTTTTGCACCAGCAGACGGGCCACGGCCGTGCTCAGGGCCGCCTGGCGCTCCTGCAGCGAGAGCTGAATCTGCGCCCGGGCTTCTTTGTCTTTACCCTGCTGCGCCAGCGAGAAGATGCGGTCAACGGCGTCCCAGAATTGGTTGAAGGAACTGGTCAGGAATGCACTTTGCTCGGGAGTGCGGCTGGCGGCGGCAAATCCGGCTTCGAGGCGCATGGCGTCGTCGAGATCGGTGCGAATGCGCTGAAACTGGGCCGACCAGGCGGTCAGAGGATACGGCTCATCGCCGCTGACCATGTCACGCATGGCGACCGCGAGCAGGTTGAGATCATTCTGAATACGCAGCAACTGTAGGGAATCCTTGCGGTTGCGGTCGACCAGATTGGTCTGCAGCTGGCGCAAGCCGGTTACTTGCCAGGTAATGTAAGCGGAATACGCAAGCACCGCGGACAGCGTGATCAGCAGGCCCAAAAGCAGGCCCAGAGTCGGCGAACGGTCCGGCGCGGACGGACGGGACACGCCCCGAGCATACAACGCCTGCGCCAAGCCTGTCACAGGGCCGCGCAGACCGGGCGGATGTGTGACAATAATGAACCGACTTCTGCGTCTACGGAGTCAAACGATAGATTGAGTCCCGCAGCCAAAGACGTCGCGAAACCCCCGAAGATCCAGCGGTTGAAGGCGGTTTTGCCGGAAGTCTGGAAGCTGATGCTTCCCCGCCGCGGGCTGCTCGCTGTCGGCTTTGTGCTGATGGTGATCAACCGGCTGGCCGGGTTTGTCCTGCCCTATTCGTCGAAATTCCTGATCGATAACGTGGTAGCGAAACACCAGACCGCATTGCTGCGGCCGCTGGTGATGGCGGTGTTGGCGGCGACGGTAGTTCAGGGGGTCACCTCGTTTTCATTGACTCAATTGCTGTCGAAGGCGGCGCAGCGGTTGATCACCGAGCTGCGCGAGCAAGTGCAGAAGCATGTTTCACGGTTGCCCGTCGCATTTTATGACGCCAACAAAACCGGGGTGCTCGTGGCGCGCATCATGAGCGACGTGGAGGGTGTACGGAACCTTCTGGGCACCGGGCTCGTAGACTTTACCGGAGGGCTGGTCGCCTCGGGAATCGCGCTGTTTCTGCTGCTGCGCATCAGCGTTCCGCTGACCTTGATTGCCGTGGGCTCGCTGGGCTGCTTCGCCCTGGCGCTGAACAAAGCCTTCGCGACGATCCGGCCGATTTTCCGCGAGCGAAGCAAGATCAACGCGGAAGTGACGGGACGGCTGACGGAATCGTTAGGTGGCGTGCGCGTGATCAAGGGATATCACGCGGAAGAGCGCGAGGAGAACACGTTCGCGAGCGGCGTGCGGCGATTGCTGGATAACGTGATGCGCACGCTGACGGCGACTTCGCTGATGAGTCTTTCGGCAAGTGTATTGCTGGGACTGGTGGGTGCAGCAACTATGTACGTCGGCGGGCGCCAGATGGTCGCGCACTCCCTGACGCCAGGAAGTTATTTCTCCTACAACTTTCTTCTGGTTTTTCTGGTTGCGCCAATCATGCAGATCGTATCGATCGGCACGCAGCTCACCGAAGCGCTCGCTGGGCTCGAGCGCACGCAGGAGATCATGCGGGAGCGGCCAGAAGATCAGGATCCAAAACGCGCCGTGCAGTTGCCTGACATCGTGGGCACGGTCGAGTTTACCGATGTAAGTTTCAGCTATGACGGCGAGCATTATGTGCTGCACGACGTCTCGTTCGTCTCGCAGCCGGGTACGGTGACAGCGCTGGTCGGTTCGTCTGGATCAGGCAAGTCGACGACCATCGGCTTGATCTCCGCTTTCTACGTGCCGACGAAAGGAATGATTCGCGTCGACGGAGTGGATTTAAGCACAGTGCGCCTGGATTGCTACCGTACGCGGCTGGGAGTCGTTTTGCAGGAATCGTTCCTGTTCGATGGTACCATCCGCGCCAACGTAGCTTTCTCGCGACCTGACGCCAGCGAGGAAGAGATCATGCGGGCGTGCCGCATCGCCCGAGTGGATGAGTTCGCCGAGACATTTGCTGAGAAGTACGACACGATCGTCGGAGAGCGCGGTGTGAAATTATCGGGGGGGCAGCGGCAGCGAATTTCGATCGCCCGTGCGATCCTTGCCGAACCGCGCATCCTGATTCTCGACGAGGCAACATCCAGCCTTGACTCGGAATCGGAACATATGATCCAGCAGGGCCTGGCATATCTGATGCAGGGGCGAACCACATTCGTGATTGCACACCGGCTCTCGACCATCCGCCGCGCCGATCAGATCATGGTGATGGAGCAGGGACGGATCGTGGAGCGCGGAACCCACGCCCAACTCTACGCCGCGCGTGGCCGCTATTACGACTTGTACACGCGGCAACACGGCGTGGAGAACAACCTGTTCCTGGCTCCCGGCGAAGGCGATGCGGTGACGGTGGGCAGCGGCGAGGGCAACGGCAAGAATGGGGATGTGAAAGCGGCCGACGCCCTGCGCGTGCTGCGAGGAGAGATGCGATAGTCCATGAGTACGGCCCCCGTAATTTCCCCAAACACTGCTACAGTTGCGATCCGCAGCGATAACCTTTGCCGCCATTACCGCATGGGCGAAACTTTGATCCGCGCGGTCGATGGCGTTTCCCTCGACGTTCGCTCCGGGGAATTTCTGGCGTTGTTGGGAAGCTCTGGGTCGGGCAAGTCGTCGATGCTGAACCTGATTGCCGGCCTCGATCGCCCGACCGCAGGCAGTGTGATCGTCGCGGATCGGGATCTGGCGAAGCTCACGCGCGAGCAGCTTGCCAAGTATCGGCTGCACGTTGTGGGGATGGTCTTCCAGTCGTTCAACCTCATTGCCAGCATGACACTGGCAGAAAATGTCGAGCTGCCCTTGCGTTTTGCCGAGATCGATCGCGGCGAGCGCGAAAAGCTGGCGCGTGAAGCCCTCGGGCGGGTCGGTCTCGGCGCGCGCATGAATCACCGGCCGAGTGAACTTTCCGGCGGCGAGCAGCAGCGGGCGGCCCTGGCGCGGGCGCTGATCAATCGGCCGAAGCTTTTGCTGGCCGATGAGCCGACGGGGAATCTTGATAGCCACACGGGATCCGAGATCATGGAACTGGTGCGCGAATTCAATCGCGACCTAGGGATGACGGTTGTCATGGTCACGCACGAGCGCCCGCTGGCCGAGCGCTATGTGCAGCGCATGATTTTTCTGGCGGACGGAAAGTTGGTCGACGACCAGCCGAATATTCCAATTCCTCTGAGCGCGGGAGGGCGATCGTGAAAATTCCTGATCTCACCGAACTCGCATTGCGCAATCTGCGCGAATCGGTCTTGCGGAATTCACTAACCACCGTGGGGATTTCGGTTGGTGTGGCATCACTGGTGGCTATGCTTTCACTCGGCATTGGCCTGCAGCAGCTGGCGTCGCGACGGCTGGTGCGCTCGGGTCTGTTTGATACCGTAGTCGTTTCTTCGCGGCGGGAAATGCGCGGCATGGGACGCGAAGAAGAACGCAACGGGCCCACTCCCGGCGAAAGCCGCGTGCTCGACGAGGCGGCCCGCGCGGAGATTGAGCGGCTGCCGAATGTGAGCGAGGCCTATCCGGATATTCGCTTCATGACCGAGCTTCGCTACGAAGACAAGCCACATCTGACGATGATTTCGGCGCTGCCCGAATCCTCCAAGTCGAATGACGCTTTTGAAGGTATGCAGGGCAGCTTCTTCTCTTCCGGCACCGCGGCCGAGGTGATCCTGCAGAAATCGTTTGCGGAGGAGTTGCTGGGCAAGACTCCGCCTCTTGGCGCACCGGAGCCGAGCGTGGGCGAACTGGCGAAGCCGCTACTGGGCAAAGAGCTGACCATGCGCTATGCGCAGCGGCAGGCGGCGCCAGCAACGCAACCTACTCCGGTGCCGGCTGCACCAGCCGCAAATCCGGCCTCCGACGCCACCCTGGCGGTCGATGCCTATTCTGTTGTGTCGCGCGAGCAGAAACTCAAAATCGTGGGCGTATCCGATCTCGATCCCGAGAGCATGCGCGGGCCGATGCGTGCGCGGGTTTTCTTGCCGCTGAAACTGGCCGAGAGTTTGCACGTGATGCAACCCGGCGATCTACGGGAGATTTCCCACGCAGCCAGCGGCCAGCCTGTCTATTCGTCCGTCAGCGTGCGGGTGAAGAACCCGTCGCAGGTGCAAGGGGTCGAGGACGGCATCAAGAAGATGGGATTCAGCACCTTCTCGATTCTCGACGCCACCCGCAGCTTGCGCCAGTTTTTTGCCATCCTCGATCTGTTTCTGGGAATCTTCGGCAGCCTGGCTCTGGCGGTGGCATCGATTGGCATCGTCAACACGCTGGTGATGGCGATTCTTGAGCGCCGCCGCGAGATCGGAATCATGAAAGCGATTGGGGCAAGCGACGGAGATGTGAAGAGCCTGTTTTTTGCTGAGGCGGGTGCCATGGGAGTTCTGGGGGGAATCGTCGGAGTGGCTCTGGGATGGGCAATCGGCCAGGTTATCAACTTCGGCACCAATATTTACCTCAGAAGGCAGTCCTTACCGCCGGAACACTTCTGGGCGGTGCCGTGGTGGCTGGTCGCGGCGGCGATTGTGTTTGCCTCCGTCGTGAGTCTCGTTTCCGGATTGTACCCCGCCGGGCGCGCTGCGCGTCTCGATCCAGTTCAGGCGCTGCGCTACGAATGAGCATGAAATGCCGGCTAAGGGATTTACTCGCGATCAGCTCTATTTGTTTCGTCGCGACATGCGCTGCCGCGGCGCAGAGCCGCATTGACTGCAGCGCGCTGAACAGCAAGATTCTGAAACGGACCGTCCGCTACTGCGTTTATCTTCCCTCTGGGTATGACGCGAGTGCAGCCAAGAGTCCTCCGCGACGCTACCCGCTGCTCTATTTTCTTCATGGACTCGGCGACAACGAGCAGACGCTGTTCAACAGCGGCGGCTGGACGCTGCTCGATGATCTTCGCAAGCAAGGCAAAATAGCAGACTTCCTGATCGTTGCTCCCGAGGGCTGGCGCAGCTTTTATATCAACTCGTCCGATGGCTCGATGCGCTACAGCGATTTCTTTCTGCAGGAGTTCATGCCAGGGATCGAGCACAAATATCGCGTGCGCCCGGGAAGCGCCGGACGCGGCATCAGCGGGATTTCGATGGGAGGCTATGGAGCGCTGCGCTTTGCCTTTGCACATCCGGCCCTGTTTTTGGCAGTAAGCGCGCAGAGCGCCGCGCTGATCACAGAATCTCCGCAGGAACTCAACTCAGCGGTGAGTGCCGGCGCCCCCCTCGCCGGAGTTTTAGCTGCAGTGTTTGGCAAGCCGATTCGCGTGGCGCATTGGAATGAGAACAGTCCCTTTGTTCTCGCCGCGAAGAATGCGGCCGCGCTGAAACATCTGGCAATCTACTTCAACTGCGGGCAGGATGACAATTACGGCTTCGAGCGGGGAACGGCGCAGCTCCATGAAGAACTACAGAAAGAAGGCGTGAAGCACGAATATCACGCGTATCCGGGCGACCACAGCTTCGCTTATTTCATGTCTCACTTTGAAGAAGTGATGGAGTTTCACTCCAAGGCCTTTGCTGCGGCGCCGAGCAAGTGAAGTGGCGGACATAGGGTTATCTTGATCAGGATTCGCCGCGATGTCTACAATCAGACAGCACGTCTCGCCAGTGCGGAGGGATGTGTGAGTGGTTGAAACAGTCGGTCTTGAAAGT
>Ga0187772_10000537_pt1 | contig 16964 bp, 13 predicted proteins | sample 0116_SJ02_MP15_2_FD_133137 | JGI IMG/M metagenome (GOLD analysis project Ga0187772, IMG submission 133137) | Tropical peat soil microbial communities from peatlands in Department of Meta, Colombia - 0116_SJ02_MP15_20_MG | ecosystem: Environmental > Terrestrial > Soil > Wetlands > Peat | place... | reverse complement strand
GGAGCTCACCATCAAGCCACCGGCGCCGGCCCCGTAGAGGCTTTCCGTTCTACCGAGGAGCCCTTATGGAACGGTCATCGTTCTCATCATTCGAAGGGGGACCGTGAGCGGGAACTTAGGGAGCGTTCCGCGCCCGACGTCATCCTCGGGAGTCGGCATAGCTACCTCGTCGGGACTCCCGAGCTCCACCCCGGCGGAGGGACCGCGGGTGAGCGTCGTAGTCCTGGCTCACACGCGGTCGCAGTTCCTACGGCGAGCCGTGACCTCGGCGGCGGTCCAACGCCCGGACGAACTTTTGGTGGTGAAGTTCGGCCGCGACCCCGAGCTCGACGAGGAGCTCACCCAGCAAGGGGTTCGGGTCCACGTGACCCAAGAACCGTACCAGGGGGGCAAGGTGGCCGATGGCATCGACCTCGCGCGGGGTGACGTCGTGGTGTTCCTCGACGACGACGATGTCCTTCTGCCCGGAAAGGTCGACCGGGTCCGGAACGTCTTCCGCGACCCCGGGGCGGTCTTCCACGCGAACCGGTTCGTGGCGTTCACCGATACGCCTCCCCCGAGCGGGTCGATGGGACCCGTCGAACTGTTCGAACCCGGATCCGGCAACCTCTACCGAGCCGGGTTGCGGCCGGTGATCACGAGTTGCATGAGCGTCCGGAAGGGAGCGCTCGCTCCGTGGCTCGACGACCTCCGGAAGCTGACCATCGCCGACCATTCGGTGTTCATCATGGCCGTCACGGCCCGGAAGCGGATGGCGATGGACCAGAGCGTGCTCACGGGGTACCATCTGAACGTCGCCGACCGGGCGTATCGTTCATCGAGCACCATCTGGGCGAGCCCGGGCGTGAGCCCCAATCGGGACATCCGGTGGATGTTGGACGTTCTGGACCGCGAGGCGGGCGGGGTGCATGAAACCTTGAATCCCGTGGTGGCGAATGCCATCCTCCACCTCGTCTTTCTGTCCCGGGAACCCCACTTCCACGAGTATCGGAGAACGATGCGGGCGATTCTCCGCGGGGTCGGAGTGCGAAGACCGCTGACGGTCCCCACCCTTCTCATGTTCGGTTACCCGCTCGCTCCGCGGGTTGCGGTCGCGCTCGGCCGGACTTGGTGGTCCTTGGTGGGCCCCCGTCGCGACCTGAGCTAGCGCGGGGACCGCTTCGAGAGGATCGTCCGGGGAGCCGCTCCTCCCCCCCGTCCGTAGGCTCGACCCAACGGAGGCGAGGGCCGTCCTTCAACCGCGAACGGAATGGGGCTGCCCGAATTTGAATCGGGGTCCCGGGCTCCCAAAGCCCGAAGGATGGACCAGTAGAGCGGACGGAGGGACCGGCCTCCGGCCCGTAGCTACCCCACAGCCCCGCATCGGAGACTAGACCGCCTTCACGCGTTTCAACGTTCGGCCGATCAGGCACGTCGCCGCCTCGTCGTCGACCTGCTCGATGCGATACCGCTGCTTCGAGGGCAGCGATGGGCCGGCGCAGACCGTCCAGTTCGGACAGTCGAGCCGGTTGCACGGGAAGCGACCGATCTCGACCGAACTCCCGACGACCGCACTCCGGGCATCCACCACGAGCGGCCGGGCGACCGGTTTCACCTCGACCACGTGCGCGTCGCTCTCTTGGAGGGCGCACGGGTGGGTCACGGGCCGTACCTTCGTGACGGTATAGCGACGGCCCGGGTCGAGGGTGAGGCAGGCGTGTCGGAACGGACAGGTACGACAGATCGGCGCCCCGCCCTGATAATCGAATTCGAACCCCTCGCGCGCCTCGGCGACCGCGAGCAGGGTGATCTCCGCCATGTCAGCCGATTACTCCCGTGGCGGCCGCGAGACGCTCGGCCGCTTCCCGCGTAAGACCGTTGTCCCCGAGGATCGTGTAGCGGTCCGGGCGGATCGAATGCGCCATGACGAGCGCCTTCACGACCTCCTCGTTCCGGACTCCGAGCTCCCGGGCGGTCGTCGGGGCCCCGATCGTCAAAAGGGCGTTCTTAAGACGTTTCCAGTCGCCGCCATGAAGGTACATCATCATGATCGCTCCCACCCCGCATTGCTCGCCGTGGAGGCTCGGCCGTTCGCTCACCCGGTCGAGCGCGTGACTGAACAAATGTTCGCTGCCCGAGCACGGACGCGACGAACCGGCTACGCTCATCGCGATCCCGGCGACCAGGATCGGGCGGATCGCGATCCAGACCGACTCCTCGAGGCTCGGCTTGATCGACGAGGCATGGTCCATGATCTCCTGCGCCGCGTACTCGCTGAGCGCGACCGCGGTGCTGGAGTACTCTTCGTTTCGGAGGCGTACCGCGAGCCTCCAGTCGAGCGTCGCGGTGAGATTCGAGATCACGTCGGCGCAACCGGACGCGAGGAGGCGGAACGGGGCCTGAACGATGAGCTGCGTGTCGGCCACGACCCCAATCGGGACGGCGCCCTCGGTGCTGACGATGCTCGACGCGCCGTGGAGGGAAGCGCGCGGTGAAGAGATCCCGTCATGCGCGGCGGACGTGGGCAAGCTCACGAACGGGATGTGAAGACGGGCGGCGACCACCTTCGTGATGTCGATTTTGCTCCCGCCGCCGGCGCCCACGAGGAACTGGGCCTCGGCCGTCCGGACCTCCTCCGCCACCCGGTCGACCTCCGCTTCGTTCGCCTCGTGCGCGATCACGGTCACCGCACTGAACCCGCCTTCCCCGAGGATCTGGGTCGCCCGTCGGCCCGCGAGGTCGGCGGTCTTGGGCCCGGTGATCACAACTCCCCGGTTTGGGAAGCCGAACTGCCGGCACGTCGTGGCGAGCTCGTCCAGAACTCCGTGCCCGACCAGAACGATCCGGGGGAATACCATGCCCTTCGCCTTACCGAAGACCGACTCGTAGCCGGGCATCACGGTTCGAAATTGGGGTTCTTGCGATGCCATCGTAGGGAGAGCCGGACGACGGAAGGCGCCTTTTTAGCCTAACTGTGCCGCTGACACGCGGGCTCGGCTAGCGGCCGGGGGTGTCTCCCCAGAGGAGCTTGTGCTCTTGCAGCATCACGCGGACGTCCAGTCGGTCCGTGAGCACCCAGTCGGCGAGACGGCCGGCGTCGGTCCCCCAGACGGGTTGGAACACGATCGTCGCGGCGCCGGCGTAGTCGCGCAGGACGGCCCGGGCGTATCGGTAGTCGATGCGGTCGCCGATGACGAACTTGAGGACGTCCCTTCGACGCAAGAGCGGAAGGTTCTCCCAGCGGTTCCGACCCTCCATGCCGGAGGAGGGACATTTCACGTCGACGCTCAGGACGAGACGGGGAACCTTGAGATAGGGGCGGACGTCGAGCGAACCTCCCGTCTCGACCACGGTCGTGATGCCGCGCTCGGCGAGGCGCTGGACGAGCGTCATCGACTCCCGCTGCAGGAGCGGCTCACCTCCCGTGAGGCACACATGGCGGGTCCGGTTTCGACGGACCTCGGCGAGGAGCGAGGCGAGCGAGCGTTCTCGGCCCGGGCCGAACGAGTACTGAGTGTCGCACCACGAGCATCGGAGGTTGCAGCGCGCCGTGCGGATGAACGTTGTACGGACCCCGGAAAGGGGGCCCTCCCCCTGGAGCGAGTGAAACACCTCGATGATCCGCATCCGACCCAGTAGCATGGTCGCTCGGCTAAATCGCCTCCGGGTCGCCCTGAGGCACCGACCTTTCGGGAATCCCTCAAATACGGTGACCGTGTCGTTGGCCACGCATGGACGCGGCCCGTTGTCGACGGTGGCAGGAGGCGTGGGACCGGGCCGGCATCGCCACGGGGCAGCGGGTCCCCGGGCGCGGCAAGTTCTACGCGATGAATGCCTACCCTGGACCGAGCGGATTCCTGCACGTCGGCACGGTTCGGGGGCTGCTCTACACCGACGCGTTGCACCGATTTCACCGAATGCTCGGGGAGTCGGTCCTGCTCCCGTTCGGGATCCATGCTTCCGGGATTCCGGCCGTCGCGTTCGCCCAGCGCGTTCAGGACCGGGACCCGGCCGTCGTCCAGCAGCTGGATGACGCGAAGGTACCCGAGCCGGAGCGAGAACGATTGCGCGACCCCGAGTATGCGGCCCGGTACCTCGGCGAGTCGTACCGTTCCGTGCTCCGCTCGATCGGGGTCCTCTGCGACCCGACCACGTATGTCACGACCATCGACGAGGACTATCGAGCCTTCATCCGTTGGCAGTTCCGAGCCCTCGAACGGACGAAGGCGTTGGTCCGCGGGACCTATACGTCCTCCGTCTGCCCGGTGTGCGGTCCGGTAGCGGTCGACCCCTCGGAGACCGACCTGTCGAGTGGCGGCGACGCCGAACTCCTCCAGTTCTCCACGGTGGCGTTTCGTCTCGACGACGGTCGGTACCTGCTCGCCGCCACCCTCCGGCCGGAGACGGTCTTCGGCGTCACCAACTTGTGGCTGCGTCCGGACGAGACCCTCGTCGTCTGGCACGAAGGAGAACGGTCGTTCCTAGTGGCGCGCCCGGGGGGCGAGCGCCTCGTCGAGCAGCACGGCGGCCATCTGGGACGCGACGTGCCGGCGTCGGAGCTCCTCGGCCACGCGGTCGAGGTCCCGCTCCGCGGGATCCGTGTCCCGGTACTCCCGAGCGACCTCGTCGACCCGGGGATCGGTACCGGCGTCGTGATGAGCGTCCCGGCCCACGCGCCCGCCGACACGGCGGCGATGCGGGCCTTGCCCGACGACGTGCGGGCGAGCCTCGAGCCCCCTCCGGTGCTGGTCAAAATCCCCTCGCACGTGACGCTGAGCCCCTCCGAGAGCAGCCTCTCGACGGGAACGGGGACGCCGGCCGAACGAGCGCTCGCCGCGACCGGCGCGTCCGGTCTCTCCGACACCGAGGCCCTCGAGGAGGCGACCGAACGGCTGTACCGTCTCGAATTCTCGCGCGGCGAGATGACCGTGCCCGCCCTCGCGGGCGTCCCCGTCCGGGAAGCACGGACCCGGGTCGTCGAGATGCTCGCTCAGGTCGGACCGACGTTCGACCTTCAGGAGTTTTCGAAGCCGGTACGGTGCCGCAACGGCCACCTCGTCATCATTCGCAAGGTCCCCGACCAATGGTTCCTCGCGTACGGGGAGCGCGAATGGAAGACCCACACGAAGGAGTACGTCGCTCGCCTCGTGACCTGGCCCACCGACTACGGGCGGGAGCTGCCCGCGATCATCGACTGGTTCGCGGACCGACCGTGCACGCGCAAGGGTCGCTGGCTCGGGACCCCGTTCCCGCTCGACCCGGAGTGGATCATCGAGCCGATCGCCGATTCGACGTTCTACATGGCCTACTTCCTCGTGCGACGGTTCGTCTCCACGGGACGTATCCCGGTCGCTCAGCTCACCGAGGCGTTCTTCGACTACGTCTTCCTCGGAGAAGGTCCGGGAGAGCCGACCGTCGAGCGGAAGCTCCTCGACGAGGTGCGGGATGAGTTCCTGTACTGGTACCCGGTCGACATCAATCTCGGCGGCAAGGAGCATAAACGGGTGCACTTCCCCGTGTTCCTCTTCACGCACGCCCGGCTGCTACCCCCGGAACTGCAACCCCGAGCGATCTACGTCAACGGATGGATCACCGGCCCATCCGGCGCGAAGGTCTCGAAGAAGGAGGTGTCGAGCAAAGGAGGCAAGATCCCTCCCCTGGACATCGCCCTCGAGAACTGGGGACCGGATGCGCTCCGCCTCTTCTATGCGATCGCGGCGTCGCCCTCCCAGGACGTGGCCTGGGACCCGTCGCTCGTCGACTCGGCCGTCGGTCGGCTCGCCGAGGTGGAACGCCTGATCCGGGAGGCGGTGGCCGGCGATTCGGCCGGGCCTCCCGAGCTCGAGGCGTGGCTACACTCCGCGATGCACCGAGCGGTCGCTTCGGTCCGAGAGGCGTACGTGGGCACCGACCTCCGGGCGGCCGCGGAAGTGACGTATGTGGGTCTCCCGGCGCTCCTCCGGAGGTACTATGCCCGGGGCGGGATGCCGGACCAAGCCACCGCGCGGGTCGCACGCGCCTGGATCCGCCTGCTCGTCCCGATCACGCCGCATCTCGCGGAAGAGCTGGGCGAGGGGAGGTTCCCGGGCTTGGTCTCGGTCGAACGGTTCCCCGAGGCGGAAGAGTTCCCTCCCTCCGAGCTCGCCGACGCGCACGAGGCGTTCCTCGATCGCGTCGAAGAAGACCTGCGAGCGGTGATCCGGCCCGCCGAAGAGCGGGGCGAGCGGCCGGTGGCGGAAGCGGTCTTCTTCGTCGCCGAGCCGTGGAAGGAAACGGTGGAGCGCTGGCTCCGCGAGTCCGTGGACCGAGGGGAGGTGCCGAACCTCCGGGAGGTCATGGCGCGAGCGGCTTCCGACCCCGTCGTCGCGGCGCACCGTTCGGAGGTCGCGAAGTACGTTCCTCGCGTGGCGCCGCTGATCCGGGGCGAGCCACCGACGACGGGACCCCACGTGGACGAGGTGGCCGCGCTTCGCGGCGCGGAAGCGTACTTTGCCCGGCGCCTCGGCTTCCCCTCTATCCGGGTCGTGCGCGAGAGCGAGGCGGGGGAACTGGACCCGCTGGGCCGGCGCGACCGGGCCCGACCCGGTCGTCCCGCGTTCTACCTCCGGCGGCAGGTCTAGGTGGTTCGCCCACCTACGCCGAACTTCGTCGCCGGCGTGGGACGGGAGGGTCCGTCACGAGCCTCGAGAAGAGCAGCGTGCTGAGCCATCGTCCGTTCTTCCGCGCTTCGTCGCGGAGGCGTCCCTCGTAGCGGAATCCGCATCTTCGGATGACCCGACGCGACGCGGTGTTCCAGGGATACACCCGCGCCTCGAGGCGGTGGACGCCGAGGCGCGTGAACGCGGCGCGAACGACCAGGTTCGCCGCCTCGGTGGCGTAGCCCTGGCCCCAATAATCGCGACCGAGCCAGTACCCGATCTCCGCCCGCGCCGCCGTCGCATCGAGCTGGTGGAGCCCGACCCCTCCGAGGAGCTCCCCGTCCGAACGTCGCACAATTCGCAGCGACAACGAGCGGCCGGCCGTTCGATCACGGTTCGCCTTCCGAATCCACGCTCGCCCGTCGTGCTCGGTGTACGGAAACGGGAGGCGTAGCGTACCTCGCTGAACCTCGGGGTCGTTCAACAGTCGCACGGTCGCGGCCAGTTGGTCGAAGACCGGAGCTGCCAAGAGCACCCGGCGACCTCGAATGGGGAGCGGGAGAGACGCGATACGCTCCGACATCGACCCTCGGCGGGCGGTCATCCGATCAACCTCGACGCCGTCGGCCGGGTCGCGGGGGCCGGAAGTTGAGGAACATGCGCGACGGCGTCGGATGCGCGGAGACCTTGCGATACTTCGCGGACCGCTTCTCGGAATAGCTACGACGTACGCGCCCGGAGATCTCGAAGTAGATGAGCTGGCCGACCGGCATGCCGGCGAACACCCGCACGGGGAGCTTCACGCTCATCTCGAGCGTCCAGTAATTGCAGAACCCCTCGTCGCCTTTGCCCGCGGTCGAGTGGATGTCGATGCCGAGTCGTCCGACGCTCGACTTTCCCTCCAGGAAGGGGACGAAACCGTGAGTCTCCGTATACTCTTCCGTGACCCCGAGATAAAGCTGCCCCGGAATGAGGACGTAACCTTCCCGCGGGATCCGGAACTCCTCCACGCGGTTGTCCTTACTCGCGTCGAGGGCGGCGTCCCGGTAGACCGCCAGGTACCGGCCGAGATGCACGTCGTACGAGTTGGTCCCGAGGCAATCGGACCGAAACGGTCGGATGACGATCCGCCCCTCCCGCAGCGCTTCGCGGATCTTGTCGTCCGAAAGGATCATCGCCGGCCGCGCGCGCCGAGCCTCCCACCCTATTTAACGGGGGAGCGCTCGGGGCCGCTTTCGAAGACGATCGCACCGTAGCCGACGACCTCGCGCATCTTCTCCACCTCGCCGGAATGGCCCCATCGCAACAGTCGGGGTCGCGCCCCCGAACCTTCGAGCGCGGCGAGAAGGACGGTCGTGGGAGCGATGCCGCACATCGAGATGTCGTTCCGCGTGACGGTTTGGTAAAGCCCGCGGGCATCGCTCGCAAGGATCTGGTCGATCGCCATCCGGTCCAACCGCTGGGCGGTCGCCGGAGGAACATAGTGCGAGAAGTCCGTCGACGCGATGAGCAGCACGTCGCGGTCCTGGACCGCCGAGCGGACGACCGAGGCCACGTCCTGGAGAAACTCGTACGGGCCGAATCCCACTTCGAGCGGTACGAATTTTGGGTGCGGGAGGACGTACTCGAGGAACGGCAACTGAACCTCGATCGAGTGCTCTCGGCGGTGGGCCTCCTCGTTGACGTCGATGGCGCCGTGCCGTAGGGCTCCGACCAAGTCGAGGTCGACCGGCGTCGGGCCGAGAGGGGTCAGCCACGGTCGCGCGGAGAGCGCCGCCCCGGCGCTCATGCCGTAATGGTCGACGCCCAGGATCAGAATGCTCTCGGGCGGGCGGTCCGCCGCGATCGTGCGGTAGGCATGCGCGGCGATCGCCCCAGAGAAGACGTAGCCCGCATGCGGCACCACGACCGCGCGAACGCTCCGGGCGGTGGAACGATGGCGGTCCGGCAGCGAACCGGGCCCGCGCGCATCGGTAAAACAATCTTCCACCTGGCGGGCCAGGGCCGTGGGGTCCGCTTCGTAGAACTGTCCGGCCACCGCGGGAGGACGGGGGGGTTTCACCATCGGGTCCCTCATGGTGCGGAGAGCTCCGCGACCAGCGCTCGCGCCTCGCTCTCCTCAAGGCGGGGCCGAGGTGAGATATGGAACGGATTTGCCTCGCCGTACCTCGGAATGATGTGGAAGTGGACGTGGAATACCACCTGACCGGCATTCGCGCCCGCGTTCAACGAGAGGTTGTAATCGGGGGACAGCCGTTCCGCCCTTCGGCAGACTTCGTCCAGGGTCCGGATCAGCGCCATCTGGTCCTCCCAGGGGAGGTCGGTAAGTCGCGCCCCATGCCGTTTGGATACGACGAGGAGGTGGCCTCGCGTGAAGGGGTAGTTGTCGAGAAACGCGCAGGTCGCGGCGTCCTCGAAGATGATGTGGGCCGGGATTCGGTGCGCCACGATGTCGCAGAAGACACACCGGTCCGAGCCCGAGTCCCCGTCGTTCGACATCCGGGGCCTCGACGCCGCGCGCTCCTAAAGGATTAGCGTGCCGGCCGCCGGGTCGACCTCATTAGGGGGAGTCGGTCTCGGTGAGGGTGATGCGCTGGCCCGTGCTCTCGATTGTTCCGCTGCTCGCGCTCCTCGTCGTCGTCGGTTCGGCGGCGGGAGTGGTTTCGGGGGTTCCACCCGCGAGACCCGTCACCGTGGAACCCGGCGCGATCGTCACCGACGCGGTTGGGGTCCCGACCGACGCCCTCGCCCGGGTGCTCCCCGACACCACGCCGATTACGCTCACGCTCACCATGAGTAACCCCCACGCGTCGGCGCTCCGTGAGTTCCTCGCCCAGGCAGAAGACCCCGGGTCTCCCGGGTATCACCACTTCCTGTCGCTCTCTGAGTATCTCGCGGAATTCGCCCCCCCCGAGTCCCAGCTCGTAAGCGTCGCCGGCGCCCTCCGCTCCGACGGCGCCCAACATCTCACGGTGGCGCCGGACCGTTCGTTCGTGAGCGGTGTCATGTCCGCCGGGGACGTGGAATCGCTGCTGGGCGTCCGCTTGGTCGAGTACGGCCCCGCCGGGGGCCCTCCCGAGTACACCTCGGTGGGGTCGGTGAACCTACCGGATTCTCTCGCCGGGATGGTCGCGGGCATCGGCGGGCTCTCGGACGAAGCCACCGTGGCCTTGGACGCCCGGGAGGCCACGCTCGCTTCCGAGCTGCGACCGCTCCCGCTGTCGGGTGGGCAGTTCGCCCACGACAACACGAGCGGTCTGAATTGGTACCTCGGGTCCGACTATACTCAGCTATACAACGTGACGGACCTTTTCCCGGGAACGGGCAGCGTCGCGAACGCGACGTATCCCCGGTCCGTCGCGATTGCGACCCTGCTCGTCAGTGCCTACAACCAGAGCGCGGGCGGGAACGGAAACCTGCCTCCCTTCGACCCCAACGTCGTCCACTCCTATCTCAACGCGACCCTCGGGCCGGGCTGGCCCGTCTCGAACGCCACGGGCGTACCGGTTCCGATCGACGGCGTCACTCCTCCGCTTCCCGGATCCTTCGGCGCCTTGAACGATTCCTCCGCGTACGAGATCGAGAACTCGCTCGACCTCGAGATGGCCGGCAGCCTTGCGCCCGGCGCGGCGCTCTACAACTTCTACTACGGGGCGAGCTTGCTCACGGGCTCCACCACCAACGGAGATGCCGCGGACTACTTCGCCATGGACCTCGCCCAGGCGCTCGGCTACCCGTACTCGCCGCAGCACCTCGTCGCGGTCAGCTGCTCGTTCGGGTTGCCGGACCTCGACGATGCCGCCTGGGACGCTGAGCTCCTGACGGCCGCGTCCCTGGGGGTCACGATCGTCGCGGCGAGCGGCGACCAGGGCAACGCCCCGGATTCCTTCACCGGTCGCTCGGACGGCCAATGGCCCGTCTGGCCGGCGTCGGACGCCTCGGAGCTTGCTGGCGCGCTCTCCGCGGGGGGGGTTTCGCTTGACGTCACGGGTACTCCGAGCGCGTTTTACAACGGGAGCGCTCTCAACATCTCGTTCGACCCGAAGGTGGGTCATCTCACGAACGTCGCCACTTGGTACGATACGGCCGGCGGGCAGGGTACGTACGCCGGCTCCGAGGGTGGCATCAGTACCGTCTACCCGGAACCGTACTGGCAATTCCATTCGGCGGCCGAACCGGCCATTGTCAACGCGACCGTGCTCGAGGGGGCGTCCTCGCTCGGTCGTGCCGAGCCGGACCTCGCCATGCCGGCGAACGAGACGATTGCCACGGTCTCCGCGAACTCCACGGGCACGGTCTTCTTCCTCGTGCTCGAAGGCACCAGCGTCGCCTCCCCCGTGCTGGCGGGCCTGCTCGCCGACATCGTAGCGATCGACAACAACGGGACCCATTCGGGATGGACGTCGCTCGGGTTCATCGACCCCCTGCTCTACCGGTTCGGGAGCTACTTCGCCACGCACGCGGGGGCCCCCTCCGACCCGTTCCTCGATGTGACCCACGGAGGGAACTACGTGTTCTCGGCCGGTCCCGACTGGGATGCGACCACCGGATGGGGCGAAGTCGAAGCTCCTGCGATGCTCGCCGCCTTCGCTAACTCGACCCTCTTGAGCTACAACTACTCCGGGCCCACTCCGGTCCTGCCGATCGCGCCTTCCTCGCCGTCGGGCAATATCCCATGGACGGTGATCTTCGCGATCTTCGGGGTCGGGGTGATCGTCGCGATCGTGCTCGTCGTCGTCGCGGCCCGGCCGAGCCGGCGGCAGCCGGCCCCACCCATGGTTCCCTGGGGTGCTCAAGCCCCCGGGGCGGTTCCGCCGGGGCCGTCCGGGACGCTCCCGGGGGCGACGTTCCTCTGCCCGTACTGCGGCGCGATTCGACCGGCGGAGCCGGTGCGCTGCCCCCAGTGCGGCGCGTATTAGCGCGAGCGCCCCCTCTTAGGACGCCATTGGCGGTTCGGTGGGGGATTCCCCGTCGTTCCCATCCCCGCCCGGGTCCGCGGGCGTGGGTTCGGCCGGGCCTTCCGGAGCCGCCGGGGCGGAGGGGGGCACTTCGCCCGAGTCGGGCGATGCGGTGGGATTCGCGGTCGACGGTGTGACCCCAAGTTTCTGCTCGAGAAACCGCTGAATCTCCTCCGGCTTCGTGGAGGCAATGCCGAAATACTCCGCGAACCGGCGCGTGGTGGTGAGTTCGAGGGTCGAGCCCTTCGGCTCGGTGTGCACGAGGCCGATCCCCCGCAAGTGCTGGACCTCCTCGTAGGCGACGTCCCCGATCATCCGGACGAGGTGGCTCTGGAGGATCGGCTGGTGGTAGGCCACGAGCGTGAGCGCCCGCAGCGTCCGGGAGGTCATCTCGACGGGCGTAACGGAGTGTACCGTCGGGACATACTTCTCCTGAAGTTGGAGCGCGTACCGGTCCCCCACCCGCCGGACCTCGAGGGCCGACTGGCGGTTTTCGTACGTTTGCTCGAGCGTTCGCACGGCGCGCTGCACCGGCCGGTAGTCGTCGAGGCCGAGCGCGTCAGCGATCTCCTTGACGGCAAGGGGCTTCCCGCTGGCGAACAGCACCGCTTCGACCTGAAAGACCAGGTCGTCAAGCTTGGACGGCATGTTGGTATCGATCTCCTGGATGGACGGTTCGTTCAGCTCCCCGCCGTGGGCGCGGGCCGGGACTCGGCCGTGCGGACGACCAGCACCGGCGAGGCGCCGAGGACCTCCTGACGGAGCTCCACGGCGCGTTCACGGGCGAGGAACAGCAGGGCGAGAAACAGCGCGACCAGACGGTCGCGACCGGCGAGCGGGTTCCACAGCTCGAGGAGGGGGAACGGCTCCCCGACCGCGTGGTGGAGGGTCGCCGCCCAAGTGTCCTCCAGGTCGCGCTCGGGGATCTCACCGTGCACGAGCACTTCGGGGGGGGCGCGCTGCTCCTCCCGGAGCCGGTCCCGGAGCTCCTCGATCCGGAGCGACCGGCGGGCGTCCGCTTCGGCCTCCCCGAAGGCGCGGACGAGTTCGAGGAGCGACACCGGCCGGGTTTCGGGGTGGCGAACCATCTCGAGGAGCGGCGGGGGGTCGGTCGAACTGAGGACCGTGCTGGTCACGTCGACCGCCTCGGGAGTCTCGAGGAGCGGAAGGTAGCCGGTGTCGCCCGCGTCGGTGAGCCCGGCATCTCCCTCGAGCGCGGGGTCGGCCGCGGCCCGCATCTTGAGGATCTCCTCGGATTGGAGGTAGAGGATGTTCCACGCCATGTAGACGAGGCGGCCCGCGATCGCAAAGTTGACCGCGCCGTCTTCGCGCACCCGCTCGAGGTACGACTCGGTGAATTTCACCAGGTCGATCTCCCAGGGGTCGAACTCCTCCTCCATCACGAGCTCGAAGAGGAGGGCGATCGCCTTCTGGAACGGGTCGGGGATTACGATGTGGACTCCTTCCTTGAGGTTCTCGACCAGCGAGAGGTACCGCTCGAGGAGCGCCGAACCCGAGTCGCCTTCCCCGATCAGCGACCGGTGGAAGACCAGGTAGCGAAGCACCTTCTCCGCCGCCTCCCTCGGCACCGCCGGGGAAGGGAGGAACTCCGCCGCCTCGCTCTGGGAGATCGTCATCGCGCCTCGACCGGGGCGGCCGCCTCCGGACCTCGAACGTTCTCGCGGGTCTCGACATCGTGGATGTCGTCGAGGTCGATACCGACGACGCGCGAGCAGCCGTCGCCCCGCATCGTCACGCCGAGGAGATGGTGGGCGAACTTGAGCGTCACCTTGCGGAGCGAGATCACGATGAATTGGGCTCGTTCCGCGTTGCGCCGGAGCATTCGCCCGACAAACTCGGCGTTGAGCCCGTCGAGCGACATGTCGACCTCGTCAAAGACGTAGAGCGGGCTCGGGTCGTACCGCTGCATCGAGAAGATGAACGCGAGGCTCGCGAGCGACTTCTCGCCCCCCGAGAGTTGTTCGAGCCGGGAGACCTGCTTCCCCACGGGGCGGGCCTTGATGAGCAGGCCTCCCGCGAGCGGGTCGTCCGGGTTCTCGAGGGCGATCTCGCCCTCGCCTCCGGCGGAGAGTTCGCCGTAGATCTCCTTGAAGTGGACGCCTACCTGGGCGACGACCTCGGTGATTTTCTCCCGCTTCTTCTTCTCGATCTCGCCGACCAGCGCGAGAAGCTGCTCCTTCTCGCTGGTCAGGCGCTGGACCTCGGACTGGAACTCGTCCGACCGGGACTTCTCCTGGTCGTACTCTTCGACGGCGCGCTGGTTCACGTCACCCATCGACTGGATTTGCTGCTCGAGGCCCGAGATCTTCCGCTTCAGCTCCTCGACCGAGACCGACTTCTCGTCCGGTTCCGGCTCGGGGAACTGCTTCAGGGCCTCGTCCAGCTCCTTGACCCGGGCCTCCGCTTGGGCGAGCCGGGTCTCCTCCTGGGTCAGCATGCTCCGCCGGGTCTCAAGGTTCGCTTGCGCCTGGGCAAGCTTCGCCGTGACGGCGAGGCGGTCAGTGTCGAGCTTTCGCTTCTTCTCCGACTGGACTCGTGCCGACTCGCTCTGCTTCGACTCGACCGACTTGAGCGCTTCGAGGGCCGCGCGCGACTCCTTGAGCTGCCGCTCGGCGGCGGCGATCTCCTTTTTCTTCGACGCGATCTCCTTCTGCGATTTCTCGAGGTCCACCCGTCGAGTTTCGAGGTTGGCGGAAAGGGCCGCGAGCGAGGCACGTACCGATTCGAGCTCGCCGTTCACCCGGACGCGCTCTTCGGCGGTCTTCTGGGCGGTCTCCTGGAGGGTGCGCAGGTGGGCCGATACCGCTTCGGGGAGCTGGCTCAGATAGAGCTCCTGGGCTTTCTGGGCCTGCTCTTTCAACGTCGCGATTTCGGACGCGAGTCGGTTCACGTCGGCTTCGGCCTTCGCGAGAGCCGCCTCGGCTTTCTTCTGCTCGGCGCGGGCCGCGTCGATGCGGCCTCGCGCGGTCGTCAGGCGGTCCCGGGCCGAATCCAGGTCCTTGTCGTAGGCCGCGCGCGCCGACTGGTGCGCCTGGTCCTGAATCGAGCGCGTGGAGAGCTCCTCCGCCACCGTGCGGATTCGCTCGGCCACCTTCGCGAGCTCGGCCCGGCCGGCCGTCTCCGCGGCCCCCTTCTCCCGAAGCTCGTCGCCGAGCCGCTTCAACTCGACCGCTGAGTCGCTCCCGCGGCCCTGGCTGGTCGGGTCGACGTAGCCTCCGGAAATCGCGCCCGTGGCCTCGATGAGGTCTCCGGCGAGAGTGACGAGGCGGACGCCGCCCATCTGGGCTCGCGCCTTCGTAAGGTCGTCCATAACGACCGTCTCCCCGAAGACGTACCAGAACGCCGGGCGGAGGGATTCGTCGAACTTCACGAGGTCGATGGCGAAGCCGGTCGCGCCGGGGGCCTTCGCGACGACGAGGGACTTGCCGTGGGGGCGCCCGGGGAGCATCTTGTTGAGAGGAAGGAACGTGGCCCGTCCGCGTTTCTCGTCGCGGAGGAGCTTGATGCATTCCTCGGCGACCTGGTCGCTCTCGACGACCAAGGCCTGGAAGCGACTTCCCCCCGCGATCTGAAGGGCAGTCTTGAGCTTCGGGTCGAAGTCGGCGAGTTCCTCGACCGTGCCCCGGATTCCGGCGACCTTCCCGAGGTTGCGCTGGGAGAGCAAGTAGTCGACCGCGGCTAGCGCGGTCGGTCGCGCACCCCCCTCCGCCCGGGCCTTGAGACGGGCGTCGAGGGCCAGGTAGCGACGGTTGAGCTCGGAGACCTCCTGCGAGAGACGGTCGCATTCCGCGGTGAGGCTCTTCTCCTTGTTCTTGAGGGCGAAGAGCTCCTTTTGAAGCTCGGAGGTGGTCGGACCGGAGCCGTTCTTCCCCGGGGAGGCCTCTTTGATCCGGAGCTCGAGGTCCTTCACTTCGACCTCGCGCTCGCGTAGGTCGTCCTCGGCCTGGGCTTCGGAAACCTCGGCGGTGTGCAACGAGGCGTTCGCCGTTTCCCGGGCCTTGACCGCATCGGCCCAGGCCGTCTGCTTCGCCTCGGTCTGGCGCGCGAGCTCGAGCTGCTGCTTGCGCGCGGCCGCGAGCTTATCGCGTCCCTTTCCGGGGGTCCCGGTCGCGGATTGGATCTCCCGGGCGTTCTCCTCCGCGGCCTTTTCGAGGTCGGCGAGCTGGTCGGCGAGCTTCGCTTCTTGCTCCTTGAGAGAACCTTCCTGGGTCTCGTCCGCCTTCACGGCCTTGACGAGCTCGTCCGCTTGGGTCGCGACGGCCTCGAGGGCTTCCCGAAGGTGGCCGAGGCTCTGGTCGAGCCGCGCGTAGGCCATCTTCTTCTCGTCGACCTCTTGTTTGAACTTGACCGCCGCCGCGCCACCGGCTTCCGCGATCTCCCGGTCGAGAGCGTCGATCGCCTTCGCCATGTCGTCCTGCTGGGCGGCGAGCGCGGTACGGGTCTGGTCGAGCTCATCGATCTCCGCTCGGACGGCATCGACCTGCTTTCGGCAGGTTGCGAACTCGCGTTCCGCGAGGCGATAACCGGCTCGGGCGAGCCGGGCCTCCGAGTGTCGCTTCTCGTCCTGGAGCTGCTTATACTGGATGGCGAGGAGACGCTGGCCCTCGAGGTTCGCGAGCCGGGTCTTGATGTCCGTAAGAAGCGTCTGGATCCGGTCGAGGTTCCCGTCCAGGTCGGCCCGCTTCGTGGCCGCCCGCTCGAGCTCCTCATCGTACTGGCTGATCCCGGCGAGCCGCTCCACGAGGCCACGGCGGGGGATCGGGCCCATCGTGACGATCTTATTGATGTCGCCCTGCTGGACGAGATTGTAACCGTCCCCCGAGAGGCGCGCGTGGGACAAGAGCGAGTCGATGTCGGTCTGGGTCGTCCGCCGTCCGTTGACGTAGAAGTAGGAGTAGTAGCCGTCCGGGTCGCTCGGCGCGAGCTTCACGTACCGGGTGATTTCGACCTCCGAGGTCTCTACCGGGAGCAGCTTGTCCGAATTGTCGAAGACGAGGGAGACTTCACAGTCGGTCGCCGGCTTCTTCGAGGAACCTCCGTTGAAGAAGAGGTGGGTCAAGCGTTCGGCTCGCAGGGCCTTCGAGCTGGTCGGGCCCAGGACGAAGAGGATGGCGTCCGAGATGTTCGACTTCCCCATCCCGTTCGGTCCAGCCACGCCGGTGAACCCCGGCTGGAACGGAATCTCGGTCGCGCCCGCGAACGACTTGAAGTTCCTCAGTTTGATTCGCTTCAGGTGCATCGGGCGCTTCCTCCGATCCCTCGACCTGCTGCCACCGACGCCGGAACACGCCCGTTTGTCGGACGGTTGTCAGCAGCGCTTCCCGAGCCCCGTCTGCCGTATTTAACCATTGGCTTGCTCGGGTACTGT
>Ga0187772_10000536_pt1 | contig 16966 bp, 14 predicted proteins | sample 0116_SJ02_MP15_2_FD_133137 | JGI IMG/M metagenome (GOLD analysis project Ga0187772, IMG submission 133137) | Tropical peat soil microbial communities from peatlands in Department of Meta, Colombia - 0116_SJ02_MP15_20_MG | ecosystem: Environmental > Terrestrial > Soil > Wetlands > Peat | place... | reverse complement strand
GACCCCCGAGACGTTCACGTCGGAGCTTCGGGTGATCACGGCCCCCGCCGCGCCGGCACTCACTTCGAGGCCCCGGAACGTGCCTCCCGTGGAGTTGGAGAAGTCGCTGACGACGGCGGAGCCGGTCTGGACGGCCGACCCGTCGTCGACTGCCACCGTCGTGTCGTGAGAGAGGTTGAGACCGCTGCCGTTGACGCTCGTCGAGGAGAAGGTGAGGCCGGTGCTGTTGGCCCAGCTCCCGCCGTAGGCCCCCGCGACCGTGAGGTCCGTGATCGACCCGCCGTTGGAGGCGTTCGCACTGAACCCCGTCGCGGCGGTCGTGACCGTCAGCGACGTGATGGCGAGGTCCGTGACGTGGTTCGCGATCAGGCCGTTCGCGTCGTCCGCGACCGAGAGCGTGGAAGCGGTCACCCCGCTGCTGTCGAGGAAGCTCGCCAGCGAAGAGGAGACGAAGTTGCGGTCCTGGCCGCTCGCTCCCGCCTCGGAGACCGTGAGCCCTGTCGCGCCGCTGGCCAGCACGCCCATCGCCCCCGTCGTCACGGCGAGGTTGACGACGCGGGTCGAGGAGGCGTTGTAGACCGAGACCCCGACCGCGTCCTGGGTGGCGGTCAGGTTGGCGACGGTGGACCCGGACGTGCGGTAGAACTCCACGGTGGACGGTGGGTAGGTCGGGAAGGTCGCGTAGGCGAGGGTCGTGTTCCCCTCGATGGTCGTGTTCTCGACCGTGAAGTGGCCACTCCCCCCGTAGAAGAAGTAGCCCTGGGTCCAGCCGGCCAGGTAGACCACCGTGCCGGATTCCTCCGTGTAGTTGAACGAGCTCGCCGCCTGGACGAACCCGTTGACCACCACCGAGAGGTTGACGTCGAGCATCGCGAAGAGGGGGAACGTCGGGTAGTCGAACGTGTTCACCCGCAGGAACGGCGCGGCGAGCGGGTCCTGCGAGGTGTTGATCCATAGGGTCGAGCGCGCCGAGGAATACGCGGTCTGGGTGACGCCCGCGTCCGCGAAGGTGACGGCCTCGGCGTTCCCCCGCAGGAGGATCGGGGCATCCACCGTCGTGGCCGAACCGGTGAGGCTGAGCGATGCGGGGGCGGCGGCGGTCGAGTTGTTGTCGCCGACGGTGACGCTCAGGTTGCTGTAACCGTCGGCCCAGGCGGTGAACACGTAGGAGTTGTTCGCGGGCGGTGCCGGGAGGTCCGCAACGAAATCCCCCGCCTGGGACGTGGGGGCGAAGGAGTAGTCGGCCTCGCGAAGCAAGGCCGAGGCTGAGAGCGTCTGAGTTGTCGCGAACAGGAGCCCGTAGTCCGGCTTCACGTCGATCTGGACCTTGATCCAGCCGGGGTGGGCGTAGGGGGCGATCTTCGTCGCGGCCGTGCCGTTCGTGTTCCACAAGCCGTTCAGGAACGACGGACCGGCGGTCAGCTGCGCGGTGGTCCCCGTGTAGGCGACCGCCACGCCGAGGGCGGTCTCCGAGGAGTCGGCGCCGAAGTCGAACGCGGCGGGGATCGGCTTGTAGACGCTGCCCACCTCCCGCTGCAGGGTCGCGGTCGCGGCCAGGGACGCCAGGTCGACGTTCGCGCCTTCCCCGTTGCCGCCCAGGTCAAGCTCCGCGTCGTACAGCTCCTTGGACGGGGTGAGCGCCCCGCCGTCCACGAAGAACTGGGACGGCGTGGCCGCGGGGGCCGTTCCGTTGAACGTCACGACATCGTACGTCTCCCCCTTCCCGTTCAGGGTGTAGCCGAACTCCACGACGGTGTGCCCGCCGGCCTGGGTGATGTTGTCGTAGAGGTTGACGGCCATCGGCAGGGTGACCGGGAGCGTCGGGCCCATCCCGGCGTAGACCTCCCCGTAGAGCACCTTGCCGTGCAGGCCCTGCAGGGTGGCGGGCAGGATGCCGGCTCCGGGCGCCGAGAAGTTCCAGACGTTGTCCTCCAGCTGTACGGTCGACCCGTTGAAGTGGAGGCCGTTCTGGACCCAGAAGGTCCCGTCGGCGGTCGGTAAGGACGCGGGTGGGACCGTGACGTTCACCGCGACCGCGTCCAGCTGGACCAGGATCCAGTTCGGGGCCGGGTAGGAGATGTTCGTGGTGTTGGACGGGGTGAACGCGGAGAACGCGGAGACCGTCAGGCTCCCGTTGAAGCTCGAGGTCCCATAGGAGTAGTTACCGCTCGCGTTGACCCCCAGGTCGGAGAGGCCCATCGGGGCGGGAGTGGAGACGTAGGCCGGGGAAGCCGCCGCCGGTGCGGCCGTGTACGGCCGTGGATTCGGGGGGAAGATAGTGGGGAGCTGGTCTCGGGGCCGGCCGCTGCTCGATCCGGCGTGCGCGGTGGCGTCCTGGCCCCGGAGTCCCGCGGGAGGAACGCCGACCCGGGCGACCTGCCGGACCTCCCTCGCGGCCGGCACCGACCCGGCAGCGCTCCCGGAGCCTATGTGCGCGAACGCGGCTCGATCCGGTGCATGGACCGCGCCGACGGCGACCGCCATCGAGCCGGCGACGAGCAGAAGGAGCACGAAGACGGCGGTCCGCGCCGACCAGCGGAACCTAGGGTCCATGGGGGGGAGGCCCAGCCGGCCCCGGCTATATACTCCTTAGGTCAGCCGTTCGGGTGGGGTAGGTCGCCCCGGGCCGCCGCACGGAAGCGGCGGGTCTTCTCCCGGTGGCATGGCCGACAGACGGTCCGAAGGTTACCGTACTCCAGTGCCGCTCCGCCCGCCGCGATCTCGATCACGTGGTCGACGTCGAGCTCGCGCGCCCGCCGCCGGACCCCACAGACCTGGCAGGTGTAGCGGTCCCGAAGCAGGACGAACGACCGTGCGGAGTCCCAGAAGTAGTGGCCGTGGAACTTCCACCGGCACCGCCGCGAGCAGTAGGGCGTCCGGCGGGACGGCAGCTCCCGTTGGCACTCGACACACCGTCGGCTCGCCCGCGCCTCGGCGCGGCGCCGGGCCCCATCGGAGAACCAGGCAGCGGACAGCGCCAGGACGCGGCCGCCGCGGTCGACGGTGACGCTCGGCGCCCCGGCCATCGGGCAGGACCTGGGCCCGTCCGCCAAGAACGTTCCGCTCGAGCGGTGCCTCCTCCTTCGCGAACCTTTAGGGACGTTGGGGCTCCCCCGCCCGTGACCTCTGCCGACCGGTTCCCGCTGGCCGACTGGATCGACGACCACGAGGGCTGCCGGTTCAACCTCGGGTCCAGCGGGATGCGAGGCGCGGTCCCCCCACCCCCCTGGCCGAGACGGAGGGTCTCCCGGGAGATCGCCCGGACCTTGCGGGCCGAGCTCGCCGATCACCTCGACATCGACCCGCGTCGCCTCTTCCTGGCCCACGGGGCGTCGGAGGCCAACGCCTGGGTCCTCGGATGGCTGGCCCGGTACCGGTGCTCGGGAACGCGGGTGGCGCGCGCGAGGGTCCGGTACCCGGAGTACCCGCCCCTGTTCGATGGCGCCCGAGCGCTCGGGTTCGTTGTCCGTGGGGACGGACGGCCCGTCGATGTCGCGGTGACCTCCCGTCCCCGGAACCCTGGGGGCGAGCTCTGGACCGAGGAGACCCTGAGCGACTTCGCAGAGGGGGCACGCGCCCTGGTGGTCGACGAGACGTTCCGCGAGTTCGCGGAGGTCCCGTCGGTAGCGGCCCGTGGCATGGCCGGGGTTTGGGCGACCGGCTCGTTCACGAAGTACTTCGGGGCCGACGAGGTCCGGGTCGGCTATGCGGTGACACCGCCAGCCGAGGCCGCCTCCTTCGGGAGGTACGTGGGGCTGGTCTCGGACGAGATCGCGCCGGCATCCGCCGCCGCGGCCCTGGGCCCGCTGCGTACCATCGGGCGGGTGCGGAAGGCCGTCCGGGCCGTCCTTGCACCGAACCTCGCGGCGTTCGCCCGGGCCTTTCCCGGGGCCAAGCTCCCGGCCGCGCCGCTTCACTTCGACTGGCTTACCCGCACTACCGGAAGATCGTTCGCTCGCCGCTGCCTCGGGGCCTCGGTACTGGTCTGCCCGGGAGAGTACTTCGGGGAACCGCGCGGCGTGCGACTCTGCCTCACGCGACGCGCGACGCCCGCGGCGCTGCGGGCCTACCGACGGGTCCGGGACCGGTGGGTCGGTCCCCCTTCAGCGGAATCCACGGGGGTCTAGCCGCTCGACCGCCCCCCGCGGATACCGCCCCAGGGCGCCTTGCGCCGGGGCGGTCACCGGTACGGGGGCGGGAACGCCTCGGGTGGGGGCTTCCGCGCGCTCCCTCAGGAACGTCGCCGCGAACCGTACGGCACGCTCCCGGTCGCTCTCGCGCACCAGGAGGAACCCCCGAGCCAGCTCGGTGAGGACCGCCCGGGCCGGAACGATGCCGTCGAGGGCCGGCTCCTCGTGGAGCTCGGCGGGAGGTGGAGCCATGCCGCCCGTGGACGCGGCACGTCGGCTCAAAAAACCGAGGCTCCACAAGCGGCGCGGTCAATGCCGTCTGACCGCGAACGTCATACCTTCGGAGCGGCCTTTCCCGGCCGGGTCACCGATGAGCCAGAGCACTCCCTCTCCCGTCGTCGCTCCGTCACCCAGCCGCTCGCCGTCGCCGAAGGGGGTCCGCATCCAGCCCCCGTTCCCGGGCCCGAGGGCCCGGCAGGTCGTCGAGCGCGACGGTCGCTTCCTGATGACGAGCACGAAGGCGGCGCCGGTCGTGGCGGCCTCCGGGGAGGGGGTATGGGTCACGGACGTCGACGGCAACCGCCTCCTCGACTTCGCGTCGGGGGTCGGGGCCCTCCCGGTCGGCCACTCGCACCCGGCGGTCGTCCGTGCGGTCCGCGAGCAGGTCGGGCGACTCAGCCACTTCGCCGGGACCGACTTCTACTACGAGAACCAGGTCGAGCTCGCCGAGCGCCTCATCCGCATCACTCCCGGCGCGTTCGGGAAGAAGGTCTTCTTCACCAACAGCGGCGCGGAGAGCGTTGAGGCGGCGCTCAAGATCGTCCACTATCAGCGCCAGCGCCCGATCGTGCTGGGCTTGCTGGGGGGGTTCCACGGGCGGACGATGGGCGCCCTCGGGCTCACCGCCTCCAAGCCCGTGCAACGGGCCCGCTACGCCCCGTTCGTCGGGGGCGGCCACCACATCCCGGCGCCGACCTGCTTCCGATGCCCGTACAAGCTGCAGTATCCGAGCTGTGACCTCTACTGCGCGAAGATCCTCAAGGAGCTGTACTTCCAGACCTCGATCCCGCCGGACGACGTTGCCGCCTTCGTCGCCGAGCCGATCCTGGGCGAGGGGGGGTACGTCGTCCCCCCGCCGCGCTGGCACGCGACCCTGAAGGCGATCCTGGACGAGTACAAGATCCCCCTCGTCGACGACGAGGTCCAGGCCGGCATCGGCCGCACCGGGACCTGGTTCGGCATCGAGCACCACGGTGTCGTGCCCCCCATCGTCACGATGGCGAAGGCGCTCGGCGGAGGTTTCCCGCTAGGTGCCGTAACGTTCCCCGCCGAAATGGACTACCCGGTCCACGGCTCGCACTCCAACACCTTCGGAGGCAACGTCGCGGCGGTCGCCGCTTCCCTCGCGACGCTGGACGTCCTGGAGAAGGAGCGCCTGCTCGACAACGCGCGGGTCCAGGGCGCCTACCTGCTGCAGCGACTGAAGGAGCTGCAGTCCCGCCACCCGGAGATCGGCGACGTTCGCGGCGTCGGCCTGATGGTCGCCACGGACTTCGTCCGGGACCCCTCGACGCGCGAGCCGGCGACCGAGTTCCGCGACCGGGTCACGGAGGAGGCGGTCCGTCGCGGCCTGATCCTCCTTGGGTGCGGGCGTTCCTCTATCCGGTACATCCCGGCGCTGATCGTCCGGCGCGAGGAGATCGACGAGGCGGTCGATATCCTCGACGCCTCGATCACGGCGGCCCGCGCGCGGGCATGAAGGTCGGCCGGCTAGGGTCCGCCGGCTCGGTCGTCCTCGACGACGTCGCCGAGCCGGTCGCCGGTCCGGGCGAGGTCACGGTACGGCTCGCGGCCTGCGGGGTCTGCGGGACGGACCTCGAGAAGCTGCGGGGGAACTACCGCTCCGCCGGTATCCTCGGCCACGAGCCCGTCGGTCGCATCGACGGCGCGGGTGAGGGGGTCGCCGGCTTTCGGGTGGGGGACCGGGTCTTCGTCCACCACCATGTCCCGTGCCTCGCCTGCGAGGTCTGCCGGAGGGGGGACACGACGTTCTGCCCTGCCTATGCCTCGACGAACCTAGACCCCGGGGGGTTCGCCGAGCGGTTCCGCGCGTCGGCCGAGCATGTGACGAAAGGCGCGGTCCTCCGTCTTGGCGACGGCCTCGATTGGCGGACGGGCGCCCTGCTCGAGCCCGCGGGCTGCGCGCTCACGGCGATCCACAAGGTCGGGCTGCCACCCGGCGCGAGCGTGCTCGTACTGGGGCTGGGGCCGGTCGGGCTGCTGTACGCCCGGCTCGCGAAGGCGCTGGGCGCCTCTTGGGTCGGCGGGACCGAGATCTCCGAGCTACGACGGCGGGCGGCCGAGCACGGCCGCATCGACGCGACGGCCGACCCCCGGCGCCCGGAGGAGGTGCAGGAGATGGTCCGGAAGGCCACCTCGGGACGGGGGGTCGATCTCGCGGTGGCGGCGTCCGGGCATCCCTCGGTCGCCCGTACTGCGGTCGAGCAGGTCCGCCGGGGCGGGACGGTCAACCTCTTCGGACTCCCGGAAGCGGGCAGCCGCCTGGACGTGGACCTCCAGCAGGTCTACCTCCGAGGGGTCCGCCTGGTCCCTTCCTATGCGACCACGGAGAAGGAGATCCGGGAGGTCCACGACCTCGTCGGCGCCGGCCGCCTCGTGGTCGGCGACCTGGTCACCCACCACCGACCCCTGGACGAGATCGCGGATGCGTTCCGTCTTGCCTCCCGACCGGACGAGGCGGTAAAGGTGCTGGTGACCGGCGCCGCGTTCGGGGTCTAGGCCGGGCGGGAACCGACCAGCTCGTCCGTGACCGTCCGGTCGGTCGCCACGGTCTCGCCTGGCCCGACGACCGACCGCACCACCCGCGCCCCCCGCTCCACCACGGCCCCCGCCATGAGGACGGAGTCCTCGACGTAGGCGCCGGGCTCGACGCGGCTTCCGGACCCGAGCGTGACGTAGCGGCCGAACGTGGCCCCTCGAGCCTCCGCGTCCCCCATCCGCGCGACCGGCCCGACGCCGCTCGACCCCTCCGGCAGTCCGACGCCGCTCCCCCTCCCGGCGTCGAAGAGGTACCGCTGCGACCGGAGCAGTCGCTCGCGGGTCCCGGCGTCGTCCCAGAAGCCCGAGAGGCGGAAGCCGAAGAGCCCATCGGCGAGAAGGCCCGGGACGACCTCCTGCTCGAAGCTGACGGGACGGCCGGCAGGGATGCGGTCGAGCACGGTCCGGGACCAGACCGCGAGGCCCGCGTTGATCCAGTGGGACGGGGCGTTCGCCGGTTCCGGCTTCTCCACGAACGTCGTGATACGGTCGCTCGGGTCGAGCGCGGCCACCCCGTAGGGCTTCGTGTCCTCGACCTCGGCGAGGGCCATCGTCCCCATCCGCCGCGAGCGGCGGTGGGCCGAGACCATCGCTCCGAGGTCCGCGGCCGCGATCACGTCCGAGTTCAGCAGGAAGAACTCCTCGCTCATGCCGTCGCCCGCGTTCTTCATCCCGCCGCCCGTCCCGAGGGGAGACGCCTCGGGAACGCACCGCACCGGGACGCGCGGGGGATGCTCGCGGACGTACCGGTCGATCTGGTCGGACCGGTATCCCGTGGCGAGGACGGCCTCCTCGACCCCGGCGGGCAGCAGGTCGAGCACGTGGTAGAGCATCGGCTTCCCCGCCAGCGGGATGAGCTGCTTCGGGACGGCGTAGGTGATCGGCCGCAGCCGGGTCCCGAACCCCCCGATCAGGACGAGCGCCTTCATCCCGGCTCCTCCCGGGAGCCCGGGGCCGATAATGGGTTTGGGGCCCGCCGCGGCGTCAGCCGAACCGGCCGTTGACGTAGTTCTCGGTCAGCTTCTCGAACGGGGCAGAGAAGATCTTCGCCGTCGGACCGACCTCGACGACCTTCCCGAGGTAGAAGAACGCCGTCCGGTCCGAGATCCGGTGGGCCTGGGCGAGGTTGTGCGTGACGACCACGACGGTGTACTCCGTCTTCAGCCGGGCCAAGAGCGTCTCGATCTTCGCCGTCGCGATCGGGTCGAGCGCCGAGCAAGGCTCGTCCATGAGCAGCACTTCCGGACGGACCGCGAGCGCCCGGGCGATGCAGAGCCGCTGCTGCTGTCCCCCGGACAGGCCGGTCCCCGGGGCGTCCAGCTGGTGCTCGACCTCCTCCCAGAGGCCCGCATGGACCAGCGCCTCCGCGACCCCCTGGTCGAGCTCCTCCCGGCGGTGGACGCCGAGGAGCCGCAGGCCGGCGGCGACGTTCTCGAAGACCGACATGTTCGGGAACGGGTTCGGCTTCTGGAACACCATCCCTACGCGGCAGCGGACGGTGACGACGTTCTCCTTCGCGAGGTCGTCCCCGTCCAGGCGGATCGAGCCGGTGACGCGTGCGCCTGGGACCTCCTCGTGGAGGCGGTTCAGGCACCGCAGGAACGTCGACTTGCCGCAGCCCGAGGGGCCGATGATCGCGGTCGTCCCGCGTTCCTCGATGTCGAGCGAGACGTCGTAGAGCGCCTGACGGTCGCCGTACCAGGCGTTCAGCTCCCGGATCTCGAGCTTCGTCGCCACGCCGCGCTCACACCGACCCCGCGCCGTCCGTGCCCCGGAGGGCGAGGCGGGCGGCGAGACTGACGACGGCCATGATAAGGAGGAGGACGAGCGCGGCCCCCCAGGCGTCCGTCTGGTAGTTCGGGGAGGTGTAGATCGTCAGCGCGTCGAAGATGAACGGGCCGAGCCCCGGGGTCTGCGCGCGGAGGTTGCTGATCCAGAACGTGCTCGTCCCCGCGGTCATCACCAGCGCCGCGGTCTCCCCGCCGGCGCGCATGGCGGCCAGCAAACTGCCGGTGAGGAGCGGGCTGCGGCAGCTGCCCAGCACGACGCGCAGCGTCACCCGATGGCGGGGGAAGCCGAGGGCCAGGGCCCCCTCCCGGACCGAGACGGGCACGGTCCGCAAGGCGGTCTCGGCTGCCTTCGTGACGATCGGGACCATCAGCACGGCGAGGGCCGCCGCTCCTGCGAACGCGCTCTGGTCGTCGATGCGGTCGTAGCGGAGGTAGACGGTGAAGACGAAGATCCCGATGAGGATGGACGGGACCCCGAGCATCACGTCGTTGACGACCCCGACCGCCCGGGCCCAGCGGTTCCGCCCGTACTCCGAGAGGTAGATGCCCACGAGGATGCCCACCGGGACCGCGATCGCTGCGCCCAGGCCGAGCATGACCAGCGTACCCTCGATCTCGGGACCGATCCCCCCAAGGGGGCAGCTCGACTGGCCCACCCCGCAGGCCGGGGGCGGGGTCGAGACGTAGAACGACGGCTGGACGACGGCCGCACCCCCGCCGACCACGGCTGTGTCGATCAGGCTCACCAGGGGGTAGGCGGCGAGCGCGACGGCGCCCACGACGAGCGCGACCACGGTGGCATGCACTACCTGGCGGCGACGCAGGCGCCGGGGCCGCGCGGCGACCACTCGGGCCCACCACGTCGGCGTGGCCATCGCGCCCCCGGTCGCGGCGGCGGACGTAGTGGAGGAGGACGGACGCCGGACGGGGCTCATCAGCCGCCGTCGGGCCCCTCGGTGCCGGGTCTCCAACCAGCGGACCAGGAACCGCGCTCCGACGTTGACCGCGGCCGACAGGAGCAGCAGGAGCCCGGCGAGCTCGTACAGGGCGCTCCGCGAGAGCCCGGTCGACTCGAGGAAGCCGTTGACCAGCCAGCTGGGGATCGTGCTGCCGCTGGAGAAGAGGGATGTCGGGGCCGCGTAGTTGTTGTTGATCACGAGGGCGACCGCGATCGTCTCCCCGATCGCTCGACCCAGGCCCAGGACGACCGCCCCGGCGATGCCGGGCGACGCCGGCCCGAGCACCGCAAGGCGAGTCGCCTCCCAACGGGTCGCTCCGACCGCGAGCGCCCCCTCCCGCTGCTCTCGGGGGACCGAACGGAGGGCCTCGCGCGACAGCGCAGCGATGGTCGGGATGATCATGATCGCGAGGATAGTCCCCGCCGCGAGGAAGTCCATGCCACCCGGGACGCCCGAAAACGGCGACCCTCCCCCCGTGGCCTGGGCCAGCCGTGGCTCAACGGTCGTGGCGAGGACGGGAACGAGCACGATCCGCGCCCAGAACCCGTAGACCACGCTCGGCACGGCCGCCCCGAGGTCGACGAAGTACGCGAGCGGCCCCCGGAGCCGGCGGGGGGCGATCTCCGAGGCGAAGAGCGCGACACCCAGCCCTACCGGCACGGCGAACAGCAGGGCGAGGCCGCTGGCCAGCAGGGTACCGGCAAGGGCCGGCCAGGCTCCGAACGCGCTCGTCGGGATCGACCAGACCGAGGCGGTGACGAACCCCAGACCGAACGTCCGGATCGAGGAGGACGCCCCGGCGACCAGGAATAGGGCGAACGCGATGACCAGCCCGACGAGACCGAGCGCCGCGACCGTCACGCCGAGCCGGAAGGTGGTGCCGAGACGGACCAGCGCGGCGAGCCGACGGGCCCGTGCTGACCCGGCGACCGCCGACGCCGGCTTCCCGGCCGTCCCCACGGGACGGACCCTACGTACAGGAGAGGAAAGACGTACCGTTGAACGTCATCGTCCCCAGGACCGAGGTGTCCTGCGTCAGCAGGGCCGCGGGCGGGCTCGTGAAGGGGAAGTCGCTGCGACTGTAGTCCTGCCCCTGGGTCGCCGCCCAGTAGATCCACTGGCGCAGCACGGTCGCGTCCGCCGCGTTCGCGGTGTGGCCCGCGCCGGGGTTGAGGGGCACCAGCAGGTAGACGAGCGTCGCGAGCGGGTAGTCGCCCGACCCGCTGGCGTTCACCCACGTCACGCTTGCCCAGTCGCCGGTCGGCGAGGGCAGCGAGCTCTTGGTGGCGTTGTAGACGTCCCCGATGGCGCTCGCAGTATCCGCGACCGTGGGGGCGATGAACTTGCTCGCGGAGTTCTCGATCGAGGCCACGGTGAGACCCTTGAGCTGCGCGTCGTACAGGTCCGTGTAGCCGATCGTCCCGCCCGCGTCAGTGGAGACGTCCTTCAGCATCGCGGAGTTGCCGGAGGCCCCGACCGAGCCCAGCCCCCCCGCGGTCCCGGTGATCGTCGGCCAGGTCGGTAGGAGCGAGGTACCGAGGTTGGGGTTGTTGCGCCAGGTCTTATTCTCCAGCGTGAGCAGATTCGTGAGAACGTACGTCATGCCCGCGGGGTCCGACCGGTGGACGGAGGTGATCCCAACGGTGATGCTGGAGAGCCCGGGGTTGTTGGCGACCAGGGCGGTGTTGTTCCACTCCGTGTAGGTACCGTTGAAGATGCCGGCGATATCGCTCGCGGTGAGGTTCAGCGTTCCCGAGAATCCGGGGATGTGGTAGACCAGGACCACCGCGCCCCCGGTGACGGGGAGCGTGAGGTAGGTCCCGACGGCCGCGATGAGCGCTGTGTTCTGGGAGGAGGTAAGCGGCTCGTCGGTCAGCGCGAAGTCAACCGATTTGTCGGTCAGCGCGGTGATCCCGGCACCGGCTCCGGCGGGATTGTAGTTCACGAGGTTCGAGGTCGCCCCCTCGTACTCGCTCGACCACTGCGAGACGAGCCCTGCAGGGAACGAGGCACCCTCTCCCTGGAGGGTGACCCCGGTCGGGCAGCTCGCGGTGGAGGTGCTGCTCGGGCGCAGCCCGTACCAGGAAGTCCCGGCGCCGACCCCGATCAGAACGGCGGCAATCACGACCACGGCGATCACGATGTAGATCTTCGTGCGGTCCCCCTTCCGGCGGACCACCGGGGGAGGCGGTGTGGCGGAACCAGGTGGGGGGTTCGCGCTCACGGCCGCCTCCCCTTAGACCGCCGGGCCCCTGGGGAGGGAGGCCGGCGGTAGGAAAGGATCTGGGCTGCAAAGGGGGGGTACGTCAGGGTCCGCCCAAGTGGCGACGGGCCCAAGGGGAGCGCTCCAACCTCGACGGATGCGGATTCTCGGGGCATGTCCTTGGGTCCCGGATGGGGGTTATAAGCCCGGGCCCAAGGCCCACAACTATCGCGAAGTAACGTAGGCGCCAGCCGACCTGGCGAGCGGCGACGGCAGTTCAGCCCCGAGGGATGCTACGCCGAGATGACCCGGGTCCCCCACGCCCTGTGGTGGGTGCGTAGCGTTGGGATAACCCGCTCTACTTAGGGGTCCCTGTGTTCGGCGCTGCCGGCAGCGCCTCCCCGGACGGAGGGCCCGCGACGCGCAGGCATCCGCCGGCCGCAAGGCTCCTGCTTTTCTAGACGGGCGCCGATGGCGTGGACGTGCCCAGCACCTCGGCTCCGCCGTCCCCCGGCTGGGTCGCCTGGATCGAGGGGATCCCCTTCTCGGGAAAGACGACACAGTCCCGTTCCGTCAGCGAGCGCCTGCGGGCGCTCGGCCGAGAGGTCGAGGTCCTGGACGGGGACGAGGTCCGCCAGATGTTCTCGCCCGAGCTCGGATTCTCCCGCAAGGACCGCGAGATGCACGCGCGCCGGGTGAGCTTCGTCGCTCGGATGCTGTCCCGGCACGGCGTGGTCGTGCTCGTGGCGATGATCACGCCGTACGAGACCTCGCGCCAGGCCGCTCGCGCGACCGTGGGCGACGGGTTCAGCGAGATCTGGCTTCGATGTCCGGTGGAGGTCTGCCGGCAGCGCGACACCAAGGGGCTGTACCGCCGCGACCGGGTCGGGGGAGCGAAGGTCACCGGGGTCGACGACCCGTTCGAGGAACCGCTGGCCCCGGACCTGGTCGTGGACACCTCGGTGGAGAGCGTGGGAGTGTCGACCGAGAAGATCGTCGCCTACCTCGCCACCCGTGGGATCGTGCCACCCCTGCCCGCCCGCTAGCCGAGCTGAGCCCGCCCGCCCGGTCCGTTCAGGCCCGAGCCGGAGGGCTCGCCGGCAGCCACCCCTTGCGCTCGAGCTCGCGGAGGACGTAGTCCGCGGACTCCGGCGCGCTCAGGCGGACGGCGTCCACGACGATCTCCGCATGCTCGGGCGGTTCGTACGGGTCGTCGATGCCGGTCATCTCGTGGATCTCGCCGGCCCTCGCCTTGCGGTAGAGTCCCTTGACGTCCCGCTGCTCGCAGACGTTGAGGGGCGTGCTGATGTAGACCTCGACGAACCGTCCGATCTCCGCCCGGGCCCGCGCCCGCGAGGTCCGGTACGGGGAGATGAGGGCGACGATCGGGATCACGCCGTTGCGAGCGAGCACCTTGGCGACGTAGGTCACGCGGCCGGCGTGGGCCTCCCGAGCGACGCGGTTGAAGCCGAGATCGGCGCTGAGCCCCTTGCGGATCTCGTCGCCGTCCAGCAGCTCCACATACCGTCCCCGCGCGATGAGGCGCTCGGCAAGGGCCTTGCCGATCGTCGTCTTTCCCGCGCTCGGAAGCCCGGTCAGCCACAGGCAGAATCCCTCGGGACCGCGCGACATGCTCCCGCCCCGCTCCTTCAGGAGGTCAAGACGGCGTCGGACCGCCTGAGAACGTCCGCGACCTCCGGCCGGAGGATCTCGGTCGGCAGGGCTTCGCCCTTGGTCAGGGCCTCCCGGATCCGTGTCTGGCTGGTCGCCACGCGTTCGCCCGCACCATGAGGACAGACCTTCTCGCTCGCCATCCAGCCGCACTTCCGGCAGAAGAACGACTCCTCGTAGCGGAGCGGGACGATCCCGAGGTCGGCACCGTCAAAGATCCGGTGGCAGGCGTACGGGTCGTAGTACTTGCCGACGCCGGCCTGGTCGCGCCCGACGATGTAGGCCCCGCAACCGTAGTTCTTGCGCACGATCGCGAGGAAGAGCGCGGCCTTCGGGCCGCCGTACCGCATAGTGATCCCTAGCGGGCGGACGATCACCCGATTCGCCGGGTAGTAGGCCCGGACCAGGGCGTCGTAGGCGTCCAGGATCACCTCGGGGCGGTAGTCTCCCTTCTTGAGCCGGCCGACCACGGGGTGGACGAGGAGCCCATCGATCTCCTCCCGTTCGAGCGTCACCCTCTGGAGATACTCGTGGGCCGTGTGCGGTGGATTGCGGCACTGATACCCCGCGACGGTGCGCCATCCGAGCCGCACGAACTCTTCGCGCATCTCGGCGGGGCTCGGCTCGCGGCGGTCGCCTATCGTTCGAAGCCGGCGCAGCAGCTCGACCTTGCCGCTCCAGCAGAACTCGCTCTGGCGCAGGATGTCCGCGACGTTCGGGTGCGCAGGGTCGTCGGTGCCGTACGCGCCCCGGGCCATCTCTGCGCGGTCGAGGCGGAACCGCTCCTCTACCTTGAGGAGCGCCGTAGCCTCCCCGGCAGGGTCCAGCAGCGCGACCTCGTCCCCCGGGCCCACACCGGTGGTCTCGGCTCCCTCAGGCACCGGGCAGACGACCGGCATCGTCCAAGGCAGGCCGTTCGGTAGACCATTGTGACGCAGGACGGACTCGAGCTCCGCCGGTCCCATGAACCCCTCGAGCGGGCTGTAGGCCCCGAATCCGAGCTTCTCCGCGTCGTAGAGCTGGTCGAGGAATGGGCGCACCCGGGGGAGGCTTCCGAGCTCCGCGAGGCGGCGCTCGAGCGCCGGGCCTGTGAGCTGCCGGTCCACCAACCGGCCCCCGTGGGGCGAGGGGATCACGGTCGTCAACCCCCGACGCGGCCACGAGTCTGCGCGGCCGTCTCCATCGTTCGGCCCCGCCAGCCCTGGTTGCAGCGCATGACGACCGCCGCTGACCGTGGGGAGTATTTGTTGGGCGCGCACTCGAGGGGGGCCGCCCGTTCCGGGCGGCGCCCGCTGGCGTGGCCACCCTCGACCGCCCCGAGCTTGGGCGGGCTAATATCCCTCCCGACCTGCAGGGAGTGGAGGCGGGGCCGATGGCGGAGCCGAAGCGGATCGGGATCGTCGGGAGCGGGGATGTGGGCAAACAGCTGGCGCGCGGGTTTGCGGCGCACGGCTACGACGTGATGGTCGGTACGCGCGAGCCGAAGAAGCTCGACGACTGGAGAAAGGAGACGCACGGGAAAGTCGCTGTCGGCTCGCCCGCCCAGGCCGCGGCCCACGGCAACCTGGTGCTGCTGGCGACCCACGGCGCCGCCACCGAGGGCGTCCTGGACGCGATCGGCCCCGCGGCGTTCCGGGGGAAGATCGTCCTGGACGCTACCAACCCGCTCGACTTCTCCAAGGGCATGCCGCCAGGACTCCTGTTCGGCCTCACCGACTCGCTGGGCGAGCGCGTCCAGCGCAAGCTCAAGGACGCGAAGGTGGTCAAGTGCTTCAACACCGTTAGCAACATCCGCATGGTAGACCCGAAGTTCGCCGCAGGGCCGGCGCGGATGTGGATCTGCGGCGACGACGCTGCGGCCAAGAAGACCGTGGAAGGGATCCTTCACGAGCTCGGCTGGGCCGGGGTCTGGGACGTCGGGGGGATCGATGGGGCCCGGTGGCTCGAGGCGATGGTCCCGCTCTGGGTACGTGCCGGCGCTGCGCTCAACACCTGGGAGCACATGCTCCAGGTCGTCCGGTAACCCTCCTCGCGCCCTGGTCCTACTCGTAGGAGACGTCCGACCGCAGGTACGCCCGGACCGCCAGCACGAGGAAGACCATCGTCTCGACGAGCAGCAGCAGCATCTGGTAGCCGTCCGTCGCGGAGAGGGTTCCCGCGTAGGCGCCCCGCACGGCGTCCGCGACGTAGGTGAGCGGGTTCACGTCGAACAGGACGCGGAGGCCGAGGGGGAGTCCCGCCGCGAGCGGGTAGAACACGGTGCTCGCGAAGTTGACGACGAAGATCAGCAGGATCTGGACGCTGTTGTAGGCGGTGTTCGACTTCACTAGGGCGGAGATGAACAGCATCAGCGCCCCGAAGAAGATCGACCCGACCGTGATGCAGGCGGCGATCACGGCGAAGGCAAACCAGCTGGTCGGACCGGTGCGCAGCAGCGCCCAGGCCAGCCCGAGCATGACCGCCGCCCCGCCCAGTCCGAACATCAGCGCGGTGAGCATGATCCCAAGGAGGTACTGCAGCCGGGTGAACGGCCCCGAAAGGAGCTGGGCCAGCATCCCGTAGCGGCGGTCGGCCCAGAGCATGCTCCCACCGACCGTCCCGGCCATCACGACCTGGAACGACATGATCCCCGGCGTGAGGAACTTGAGGTAGCTGTCCCCCCCGCCCGAGGCCATGGACTGGAACCCGAAGCCAAAGAAGACGAGGTACATCCCCGGTAGGCCGAGCAGGATGATCAACGTCCCCGGGTCGGTGTTGACCTTGATGTTGCGGTAGACGAGCCGGACGAGGTTAGGGATGGCCATTGCCGCCTCCCGTGTGCCCGACCGACTGGAGGAAAACGTCCTCCAGGGTGTTCTTGCGGACATTGATCCACTCCAGCGCGACCCCGGTCGCCGACGACAGCTCGAGAATCGCGGAGAGGGCCTCCTTCGGGTCGGCGGTCAGGATCACCGCGGAGTTGCCCGAGGCCGTCACGGTCGCCTCCGGCCCGAGCGCTGCCGTCAGTCGGGCAAAGAACGCCGGAGCGTCACCGCTCCCGAGCGTCAGGTCGACCGTCTTGCGGCCCCCGTAGAGCCGCTTGAGGTTCTCGACGGTGTCGAGGGCGAGCAGGCGGCCCGCGTCGACCACCGCGACCCGGTCGCAGAGGTAGTCGGCCTCCTCGAGGTTGTGGGTCGTGAAGACGACCGTAAGCCCGCGGCGGACCTCGTCCCGGACCGAGTCCAGCAGCTCGCGCCGCATGATCACGTCCAGGCCGACCGTCGGCTCGTCCAGGAACAGTACGTCCATGTCGTGCATGAACTCCCGTGCGACCTGGACACGGCGCTTCTGGCCGCCGGAGAGGTCGAACGCGCGACGACGCCGGATCTCCCCCAG
>Ga0187772_10000535_pt1 | contig 16969 bp, 19 predicted proteins | sample 0116_SJ02_MP15_2_FD_133137 | JGI IMG/M metagenome (GOLD analysis project Ga0187772, IMG submission 133137) | Tropical peat soil microbial communities from peatlands in Department of Meta, Colombia - 0116_SJ02_MP15_20_MG | ecosystem: Environmental > Terrestrial > Soil > Wetlands > Peat | place... | reverse complement strand
CGCGGAGAATCGGCCAGATCTTCCCAGGGAAATCATTCTCGCAATCCGCCGAGCCGCCTGGAATGACGAACCTCCCCTCCCTGATGACGTAGGTCGTGGCTCCGGCTGCACCTGCACGGACAGAGGAGTCCCTCTGCTCGATGCCACTACCTACGGATCCGGCCCCATTCCGAACCAAGACCGCGACCTGAGAGGACCCTACGACCAGGGTTGAAGTTTGCAGCGCCAGCACAGGTGTGAGCTTTTTGGATATGTCTTGGTACAGTTCTTTCCCCGAGTTGGTAAGATGGCATCCCGTCGTGTCCGCTGCCACGTATCTCATCTGCCGGAATTTCTTGAGGACAGTCCGCATCGAACCCTCTCCCAGGCCTGAGCTCTTGGCCAGCGCCTGCCTTCCTATGGCACCTGCATTCCCGATGGTCATGAATGCAAGGAGTGCATGCGCCTTGCTGTAGCCGGGGGACGGGCCCGGCTCGTGTTTTTCCAATGCGCTGAGCCAGACGGATACCGTGGTCAAAGTGGCCCGCTCCTCCTGTGGTTCTCTATAACCCGTTCCGTCATCCACTTGAGGGCGGACATCGAGGGACTGAAGTGAACTTAGAGTTGACTGGAGCGTTTAAATCACCGCTGGATGGATAATCCATCCAGATTGCGTTCGAAAGGGGTGGCTGTCGTTGCCGTGTTCTCCGCGACCGTGGTTGCATCGGACTTCGCGCTCGCGCCTTTTGTCAACTTCAAGCTCATGGATCCCATCGTCTTCCTTGTCGCCTATGTTTTCGGCTTCCGGCAGGGGGCGGCAGTGGCACTGGTCTCGGAGGCTGTCTGGAGCGTAGTGAGCCCCTGGGGACCCGCCGGGGCCATAGCACCGTTTCTCATCGGGGGAGAACTCCTGTTCGCCGCCGCGGGCTGGGCAGCCTCCCGAGTCTGGGGGACAGAGAAGGCACCGATTTCCTCTACAGCACTCTTCATCGGCGCGACGCTCGCGCTGTGTGCTTTTGCCTGGGATTTCGAGACGAACGCAGCCACCGCCCTGATCGCCAATTGGCCCGGATTGACCTTTGGAGAGGTGCTTGGTTACGAACTTTCGGGGTTCGTGTTCCCCATACCTCTCGCCCACGAGGTGGGCGACTTCCTTCTTGGCACACTGGCAGCACCCGCGGCCATCCTGATGCTTCCAAGGTTCAGGAGGGGGGCCTAGACGGCTTCCAGGCCGGTGCTCTATGGCGTCGTAGCGATGTTTACGGCGCTTCTGCTCATCAGTTCGACCTTCGCACTGGTGTACTACAGTGACTACCAGCAAGCGAGCTCCCAGAGTGGGAGCTACGCGGGGGAGTTGGGAACGGCCCTGGCCAGCTACAGGTCGCTGTCAGGGGATTACAACTCGAGTCTCCGCGACTACAACACCACCCTTTCTTTGCTCGCGACTGCTGTTGCCAACCTGAACACAAGCACCCCGGCATACGTCAACGCCAGCGCCGCGCTGGCGAAGCTTTGGGATTCCTACCAGCAGCTCGCCACCATCAGCGGGCGCAGAACTCTCGCCTACACGGTCAACCTGCTCGTTGACTTCGGCAATGGAACCCTCATGTGGTACAACGACACCTCGACTCAGCCCGGCTGGAACGGGTATGTCGCGAGTCTTGTGGTGTTGAAGGGGAACGTCCAGGCCACCTGGTATCCACAGTATGGCGAGCATTTTGTGACTGGAATTGAAGGAGTGCCTAGCACTCCCTCAACGTCTTGGTTCGTATGGAAATTCGGCGGAGGGGGGTGGAGCTCGTCCCAGACCGGAGCAGATCAAATGGAAGTCAACAACGGCACTACCATTGCGTGGACGCTGTGTACCTATGACAGCAGCTACAATCCCACGTGCAGCCCGTAGTGGCCTGACGTTTAGGCGGCCGTGATCGCTATGGTCACGACATTGCCGATCTGGTTTGAACTTCGGGCGTCAAGATTAGAGCAGATGTGGAAGTCGGTTCTGTATTGATTTGTTGCAGGAATGCTGCGGGGACTGTCCCTCTCCCTGTTTTATCGTTCGGCAGCTCCGTCAACCTACAGAGAAGAAGGATGAGGGTCCCTTGAACCGGATCCCCTTTGGGCCATCGAGCCTGATGTGCCTGCGCCTGTTCATGAGCCTGTAACGATCAGACTCCCAGTTGAACAGGGGAATCAACGATTGCTGACCAAAAACTCAACGCTGTTTACCGGCCTAGACTGCTTAAGTGTGAGGGAAGTGCCGGAACCGCAATTTGATGGTGACGGAGGACGAAATGAAGGCCTCGGTGGTAGCGCTGATCCTCGACTCGAAACCTGAAGTCGCGATAGATGCGCTTTCACGATGGTATAGGGTCTCGAAACCGAAACTGGGGATTGGCGTCGTAGAGGGGAAGACAAAGGGGGTGGCTGCCGTGTATTCGCAGAAGAGGAAAGAGATCCTCGCCGCCAATCGTGAGTTCATGTACGATCCATTCGTGATGATACATGAGTTCTACCACCATCTGAGGTCGGTGAGCGGGAAACATCGGGGGACAGAGAAGCAGGCCGATAGGTTCGCCCTGGGGTTCATATCGGCATACCAGCGGCTCGCTACGGCAAACGGATTGAGGGGCGGCCGCTAAAGCCCGACAGCAGACCAGATTTCGTCGTCATCATCCAGTCGCACGAAGCCGCAGACGGTGCATTTCGTCCCTCTGATGGCAGCCTTCCCTTCAGGGCCCACATTCCGCTCATAGGGCTGCATCTGTCCAGCGTGGCAGCGGTCGCAGATCATCCCATCGCGCCGCGTTGAGGCGGGTATTAAGATAGGACGCAGGGCAAAGGTTTAGTTGGTTTGCCTGCCCATGCGCATCGGCAAAGGGACTTGAGGCGCCTAGCATTCAGCAGCCCGACCGTCGGGCCAGACAAGTGTGTCTTTTGCCAGATTGCCTCCCGGAAATCGCCGTCGAGCATAGTCTACGAGGACGACAAGTACATCGGGTTCCTGGACATCTTTCCCTTCTCGAGAGGTCATACCCTGGTGTGTCCGAAGGAGCACGGAGAGACGATATGGGACATGAAGGAGCAGGACATAGCCGAGCTGTTCAAAGTCGCCTTCAAGGTCTCCAAGGCGGTGGTAGCGGCCGTAGGGGCGGACGGGTTCAGGTTCGTTCAGAACAACGGAGAGGCCGCCAACCAGGTGGTCGCGCACGTCCACGTGCACGTGATACCAGTAAAGATGGAAGACAAGGGAAGGTACGTCGACAGGAAACTTTTCACCCCTAAGGAGATGGAGGAGACTGCCCGCTCCATACGTTCGGAGCTGGACGTCTGCTAGGCGACAAACACTGAAGTCGACGTGATTGCAGATTCTGTGCTTGAGCCTGTTATCAGGTAGATGGTGTAGACTCCTGGGCCGTATTCCTTGACGAATGGCTGGAGCGTGAAAGCGATGTCGACGACGCTGGCGTTGAAGGTCCACTTGTCCGCGCACACCGTAGTCCCTGAACTGAACTGGTTACAGCCTCCGAAGAAGCCGTTCTGAGGCAGGACGCCCCCGATGAGCGTGCCCGGCCCGTATTCGTGGGGACCAGCGTTAAGTTCGGCTGGAGTGGTTGCGTTCGGTGTGCCATCATAGGCAACGTAGATCGAATTGGGCGGGGTGACAGTGCGCGCCGGGACTCCTGACATGGTCACGTAGTTCGGGTTCGAGACTGTCGGGGCCGTCACGGCGAAAGTCAGGTTGATGTAGTCGTTCTCAAACTCCTCGTCGAAGTAGACGTAGGTGCTCGTGTAGGCCACCCCTATTGACACCTTGTTGTGGAGCGGGTCGAGAATGTTGTACCTGTGACCGTTGCTGCAGCAGGCGCTGTCGTTGTACACCATGGAGCGCTCTAGGGCCTGAATTGCTGTCTCGACCGAGCCCGTGGATAGGAAGTGGGGAAGGGAGTAGTAGAAGTAGGCGACGTTCTCAAAATCCGCCCCCACCCCGCCAAGGAGGGTGTAGCGCATGTACGGTTTGTAGCCCTGGGTGTCGAAGTGGCTGAAGTACCCATAGTAGAGCATGGAATCGGCGTGTTGCTGGGCGGCCTGGTTGTAGTCGAGAGCGACAGGACCCGTGCCGTTAGCAGCCCTGTCCTGGTTGATCAAACCCAGCGCGTATGAAGCGAGGGTACAGTAGTCGGAAGGATAGGTGACGTCGGCGGAGCCGTTGTTGATGTCAGGTGCGGCAAGGTTCTCGATGGATACCACGCTCGAGCATTGGGACGTAGATGTGTTCGAAGTCGTGCTGCTCACGCTGGAACTGTTTAGCTGACCTGACGACGCCTGGGTGCTGGGTCCGGTCGTCGTGGAGCCAGACAGTATTGAGTACCCCTCCTTTAGCGCGGATGAAATGTAAGGCGCGGCTACCACGAACGCTGCCAGGAGGATGAGCGCACTTACTATCAGCGCTGCGGCACGGTGAGACCCACTAGGGGAGACGTGGTTTCCCGAAGCCGATTCCGTAGGGACGGAACGCCTGGCAAAACGGCCGATTTTCAATTCTGGACCGACTTCGCGTCTCTCGATATTAAGCCAATTGTATTTTCTAGCAGTTCAATTTGATTGTATGAGGGGCCGGACCATGGTTGTGGCATCCAGGCAAAACCATGAAGACCCGCTTGCTCTGAAAAGGGTCGGCTAGGCCGTGAGGCCCTCGTCTTCTGTCGAGATGACACCTGCCGGAATCTCCGGAAAGCTCTCCTTCATCCTCTGCTCCGCGACGACTGAGGCTTCCTCCAGCACTTTCTGGGCATCCTCGTTGGCAGCGTCGAAGTTGAGGGAGATTCCTCCCGTTGTGCTCGCGTCGACGAGCACGCTGCTCAGCAGCCCCGAAATCTCGCCTATTTCCTTGTCTGCCTCGGGGAGCGCTAATCTGAGACCTTCCTTCATGTTCCTGATGACAGACACAGCGGGGGCGAGGGTGCTGGCGATTTCGCCCAGGTCATTTATCGTCCCGAGCCTGAGCGAGATCTGTTCCATCGCAAGCTGTGCCTGGGTCACCATCTTGCCCATCTTCCTGACCTCTGAGAGCTCGTTGGCATAGACAGCCGCGTGCTGCATGTCGTGCTTGGCTAGAGAAGAGACGACGTTCTTGAAAATCGTGGAGTCGCGCTGCCTGATCCTGTTCACCGTGCTATCGAGTTGCGATATCAGGAGCCTGATCTGCCGGTTAGCCTGCTCGATCTGAGATTTCAATGGAGTTGGCGTTCGCACTGTCCCCCTGAGCCTGCCGACAAAACCGGGGCCCTGATCTTTCTTTTCCCATTTAGTTGAAAAGCTCATGCTAGAACCCAATTTCAGTCAGAGTTGCAATATACCGGGGGCTCTAATCCGGATGCCAGTTTGAAGAAAATTTGTTGACCGTGGCCGATTCTCGGAGTCTAGGCTGAAATATCAAGGAATGAAGAGCCCTCGGGGTTGAAGTCGCGAGCGGGTCTGGTGTATCTGACCGCCGAGGAGATGGCTGAGGCGGACAGGCTGACAATCGAAGAATTTGGCATCGACGTGTTATCCCTCATGGAAAATGCAGGACTGGCGACCGCCAGACTGGCGCGAATGATGCTCGGTGGCAGTGTTAAGGGAAAGAAGCTCTGCTGCCTCGTAGGGAAGGGCAACAATGGAGGGGACGGACTCGTCGCGGCGAGGCACCTCCTCAATTGGGGCGCAAAGGTCAACGTCGTGATCGGGGGTGACCGGTCTGAACTCCGCGACGTCCCGGCCAGACAGCTCACCACGGTAGACAGGATGCAGATTCCTGTATCTGGACCAGAAGGGGACTTTGGGGCGGCAGCGCTTCTCGTGGATTCCCTTCTCGGGTACGGTTCGAGGGGAAATCCCCGAGAACCTGTCGCCGGGCTGATATGTCGTGCGAACGATTCGAGAATCCCTATACTAGCGGTCGACATTCCGTCCGGGTTTGATGCAACTTCGGGGGAACCTGGCGAGCCGTGTATAACGGCGAAGGCAACGGTGACCTTCGGGCTTCCGAAGACGGGATTCCTCAATCCTCGGGGGCGGAAGTTCTTGGGGGACATTTACCTGGCCGATATCTCCCTCCCCGTGGGCGTCTATGGTAGGTTCTCCCAGCCATCAGGCTTATTCAGGAATGACTCCCTGGTAGAGCTGACTCGGTAGTTTCAACGCTTTTGAACCAACCCGCGAGAGTGCTGAGCATGAAGGGCCAGAGCGACGAGATGAAGTGCCCAAAATGTGGGCGTTTCGAACTGCGGGAGACTCCGCAGGGGGTCACCTGTCGCGTCTGTGGCTACGCTCTGACGCCCGGTGAGAACGACAAGTACCGCCTCTACAAGATGCTCAAGGAAGACGGAAAGAAGAGCACGCGCTGATACGGTTAACTTGGTCCTGCAGCCGAGGGTGCCATGATGTCGGTAAGGGTAAGCCCGGTTTCGAAGCTGGCAGCAATTCTGATCATAGGAGTGGGGGCCTTCGTGTTACTCGCCGGATTTGTCACGGGGGAGCTAGCCAGCTACATCGCAGGTTCGGCGTTCATCGTGCTCGGGGTGATACTCTACGCGCTACTGTTATGGTTCACACGGAAACTGGAGAGGAACATTGGAGAGATACAGAAGGATCAGGCCACCGGGGCCTGAATGGACCTGAACCTGGACCTGAGGTTCCTATCCCAAATTCTTGCGGACAAGAATCCTCCGAGAGCTCCGCTAGCTATTCCCCATACGACTATGGGTATGTAGACGACTTCAATCAACGTGGTCGTCGAATAACCGTTTAGGTCAATCCCCGTGCTGAGGTTTAGGGCAAGGAAGACGTAGGCTATGCTAACGCCCAGCACCGTGCTCGCAAGCCCGAGGGCCAACGCGAGCCTTCTTGCGCTGGTTTTTCCTTCGACTCTTACTTTCAGCAGGGTGCCGAATGCATCGACAAGGACTCCGTATGAAACAGCAAAGATCAGGTCGTAGGGGAAGAAGCTGACCTTCACGGCGGACTGGAGGATGCCGTTGATCAAGCCCGTGAATGTGGCACCACCTCTGCCGAGCAGCAGGAAACTCAGGGAAAGAATCGGGGCCTCAACTATGATTAGGTAGTCGGTCACTGGGAATGTAAAGGGGGCCTTCACGACGGCGATGAGAACCCCGAAGAGGGTGGCCGCCGTGAGCTTCCTCGTATCCAAGCTTGGCCTAGGGCGAAGACAGTTGATTATTTAACATTAGTTATATTTTGGAATGGCGGAAAATCAGCGAAAATATCGCGGAGCAGCTCCCTCCCGAATGCATTGGGGGCAGTTTGCGCACCGAAGATGCTCTCGAGCTTCAGCCAAGAGTCTAGAAGCTCTGATACGGCTGAGGGGTTGGGAGGGGCTGCCCGCCGCGAACCCTCGGAAACGCGTTCGCGACTCCGGGTAGGCTTGACTTTCTCGTACATCATGGCCCGTCCTTTATCACTAAGGCATTGCCATGGTTGGAGGGCAGGTTCGAGATGGCCCGAAAGAGAATTGAGTCTTAGCCAGACGGTTAGGCCGCCAGCCGAGTCGCGCACCAGTCGCAGGCGATGGGACGCCATTGTCATCGGTTGTGGTGTGATGGGCGCAGCTGCCAGCTACAACCTCGCTAAGAGGGGCCTCCGTGTCTTGAACCTCGAGAGGTTCGGGGTCAACAACAAGTCCGGTTCGTCGCATGGAAGGACCAGAATCATCAGGCTGGCCTACTACGAAGATCCCCGGTACGTTCCACTCCTGCGAAGAGCCTACGAATCGTGGAAGGATATCGAGTCGAAGTCGGGGAAGAAACTCCTACAGATCACCGGGGGTCTCATGATAGGACGAGAGGAAGGCGAGCTGGTCTCGGGGGTCATGAAGAGCGCCAGAGCGCACGGGCTCCCTCACGAAGTCCTCTCATCTTCAGAAGCGGAGGGGCGGTTCAAGATCTTCACCCTCGGAAGCGAATACTCAGCGGTGTACGAGAAGGATGCGGGGATCCTGTTTGCGGAGGAGTCTGTGAGGGCATTCGTCGGACTCGCGAGCGAAGCAGGATGCGAGTTCAGGTTCTCCGAGGAGGTGCATGACTGGAGGGGCAACTCCGAAGGCATCGAGGTAGAAACGGCCGCTGGGATTCAGACGGCGTCCAAGTTGGTTCTGTGTGCAGGAGCGTGGAACGGCCCCCTCCTTCACGGACTGGTGCCACTCCACTGCGAAAGACAGGTGCCCCTGTGGTTCTCTTCAGGAGGTCCTGACTACGCGCCCCCAAGGATGCCTGTCTTCTTGATGGAAGAGGCGAAGGGGGTCTTTTACTATGGGGTTCCGGATGTGGGCCACGGTGTGAAAGTGGCCCGGTCCCATGGCGGTGTTGTCACCGAACCTGACAGTGTGAAGAGGCAGGTGACAGAGGAGGACATTAGACCTGTAAGGGATTTCATTTCCAAGCGCCTGAAGAAGCTTGACGGGCCACCAATCGCGTCGACTACATGCCTCTACTCGAATACCCCGGATATGAATTTCGCTGTCGGGCTGCATCCGGCAGATCCAAGGATAGTTGTGATGAGCGCATGCTCAGGCCACGGGTTCAAGTTCGCGAGCGTCCTCGGCGAGGTCGCGGCCGATCTGGTGACGGAGGGAAGGACGACCCACGATATTTCATTTCTGAGCCCGGGCAGGTTCGGAACGGCCAGAGACAAGGACAGAAGGTAGCTCGTTGGTCTGGCCGGCAGCTACTCTCTGAGGAAGAGTTTGGCCCTCATCAGGTCCCCGCTCCGGGGGGAGAATACGGCGTCGAAGAGCAGATACCCGGCCGCGACGGCCCATTCCAGCCCTGCATAGGCAAGGGGCTCCGCCGAAGTCGCGACGACTGCAACTGCTGTGGCAGGGCTAACCGAGGCAACTTTACCCGACGCACATATTGACGTTGCTCGGCGCTTCGAGACGTTGACAAGGGATCCCTTTGTGTCGAAAAAGAAAGGACGGGCACCAGCCTGGCGATGCCGGCCAAGCGCCCGGGAAGTACCTGGGCCAGGGTCGTTCGTCCAATTCTCATCCCCCGGAACCTGATTCCCAATGATGCGCCCACTAGATAGTTGGCCGGACAGTGTACGAGATAGGTGGCAACGAACTGGGCGATTGCAAACATAGAACGCGAAGGGAAGGCCTGCTGGCACGAAGGTGCCCAGAACCGCAACCGAAATCACCGAGTTCGACAAGGACGCCCATTGCTGGCCTCATTGTCACGGACCTGCCTCCTATGCACGAGTGTCGGCAGGGAGTAGGCTCAAGGGAGACCGCCTGCCCTGTGTTTATACCAATTGCCCAGGCCGAGGACGCGGGGTTGTTCAGCGAATACAGGGGTATCCCCTGGCAGGCAAGGCTGCTCGTCTACCTCAGCTTCATTCCCAACGTGGCCATCGGTTTCATCTACACGGACCTCGGATACTTTCTTGTTACGTTCCAGGGGATAGGGCCAACGCAGGCTGGCTTCGTCATCACCGTCATGGGTCTGACCCTGGTGGTCGAGAGCATTCCCATGGGGATCGTTGCAGATAGGTTCGGACGAAAGAAGATGTTGATCCTCGGCAACCTCTGCGCGAGCCTGAGCCTGGTCGGTTTCGCGTTGACAACCAACTATGCACTTATTCTGCTCGTGGCTGTCCTAGAGGGGACGGGAGAAGCGGCGTTTGCGGTTTCGGTGTCCGCCATCCTCGCGGGCAACGCCGGGGACGAGAAGCGCACCTCTGCGTTCTCGCTTCTGAACATAATCGGCTGGATTGCCAGCGCTGTGGGCTCGGCGGTCATCGCATCGGTCGTCGGCTTTCAGGGGCTGGGGCTTGGCCTCGGGCAGGCGCACGTTGTGCTTTTTGTCATCGTCGGGTTGCTCGACCTTTCTATCACCCCCTTCCTCCTGAAGGTCAGCGGGGGCCCATCGTATGGGAAGACAAAGGGGCTGCTTCCGAGGAAGTCAGGGGGAGTTCTGATGAAGTATCTTTCGTACAGTGTGCTGATCGCCGTCGGCGCCGGGCTGTTCGTGCCAATCATGACGGTGTGGTTCCGCGCCGCCTACGGAGTGTCAGATGACGTCAGCGGACTTGTGCTCGCGGTCACGTCATTGCTTACCGCTGGGGTCGTAGTGGTCACGCCAAAGCTCGCGAAGAAGTTCGGGCTCGTAAGAGCGACCGTCGTCACCCAAGCCTCTTCCACCGCTTTCATGCTGGCGGTCCCCCTTTCACCTACCTTTCCATTGTCAGCCTCATTCTACGTAGTACGCGTTTTCCTGATGAACCTATCCAGTCCTTTGACGCAGTCGCTGATCATGGGTCTTGTCTCCCCCGATGAAAGAGGGATGGCTTCTGGTATCACGGCATCGCTCTGGCGCCTTCCGAACTCCCTTTCGACCACCGTCGGCCTCACCTGGATCGGGGAAGGGCTCATTGCGTTGCCGTTCTACGTTGCGACGGTGCTGTACATCGTCGGCATCACCACCTTCTGGCTTCTGTTTAGGAAAGCCACGCTGCCAGAGGAAGAGATGAGAGTCGCTCAGGAGGCCCAGTCGTCGAGCTTGGAGGGGCCCGAAGTTGAGTGCTGAATGTCGGAAACCCGGACCCCCACGAGTCTGACAGGCTTCCCCCTTGTCTCGAATTCGTCCAGAAGCTTCTCCACCGCCTCCATCAAAGGGCCGTCGCTGTCCGTGTGGCTGACCAGGGTCTTCTCCCTAGTGTGGGTCTCGAAACCTCGGAACCTGATCTTGATCCCAGCGACCTTGAAGGAATATCCCGCCGACTTCACCCTCCTCATCAGCTCGGATGCGCCTTCTGCTGCCTCCTTCCTTACCTCGCGAAAGTCGCTCACGTCTTCCTTGAATGTCCTCTCAACGCTCAGGGACTTCGGCATCTCCTGCTGTCTGACCTCAACGTTCTCCTCGCCGTGGATCACTCCCCAGAGCCACACCCCGTTCTTTCCGAACCAGGTGATCAGCTGCTTGCCATTCAGCCCCTGGAGCTGGCCTATGGTCGCGATCCCCTTCTCACTCAGGAACTCCCCTGTCTTCCTCCCAATCCCAGGAACTACACCCACGGGGAGAGGGGCGAGGAAACCTTGAACGTCGTCGAAGGGGACCACCGTGAGACCGTCCGGTTTGTCCCGGTCCGACGCAATCTTCGCCGACGACTTGTTCGGGCCGACCCCCACCGAACATGTCAGGTGATGTTTCTCCCTGACCGCGTTCTTGACCTGGACGGCGACCTTCTTCGCTGACTCCTGGTCTGCGGCCCTGCTGGTGACGTCCAGGAAGGCCTCATCTATGCTCCCCTGTTCGAACTTGTCTGCGAACCCCCTGAGGGTCGCCATGACCTCTTCGGAAACCCGCTCGTAAAGTCCCCAGCTTGGCGGGATGTATCTGGCCTGGGGGCAAAGCCTGTAGGCGATTGAGATGGGCATCCCAGACCGGAGTCCGAACTTTCTTGCCTCGTAGGAGCAGGCCACGACCACCCCCCGACCCTTGCCCCCTTCGGGGTTCGCTCCGACCACGACGGGGAGCCCCTTTAGTTCTTGGCGCTCCCTCACCTCTGCTGACACGTAGAAGGCGTCCAGGTCGACGTGAAGAATTGCCCTACGATCTCGTTGCATTTGTCAGCTACGACCCGAAGAGCGTCTGCTGCTCAGTCCCCTGAGCCTTCCAGTCGAGCTCCATTAGCCCCAGGAGCCGGCGGAACTCGTTGGACGACTCCGGGCTGAAGCCTGCGAAGTGGTTGTTGAAGAAGACATATCCGGACTCGAACTTGTTCGCGTTTTCCTTGATGGCTGAGGCCCACCTCTTCATGTCGGCGGACCTGTCCCTCTGAATGCCAGTGAACTCTGTTAGCTCCCGGTCTCCGACCATCCTCAGATAGACAAAGTCTGCCGTGACCTCCGGAGGAGTCTCCACGTACTGGTTCAGGGACCAGACCATGGCGATGTTGTTTTTCCTCAGCAGCGAGTAGACCTCAGGGGTGAACCATGACCTGTGCCGGAACTCGATGGCGTGCCTGAACTCGGGGCTCAGTTGCGAGATGAACTCCTTCATTGTGCTCTGGTGAGTGCTGAGCTTGATGGACGGCGGGAGCTGGATGGCGATGGGGCCCAGTTTGTCCTTGAGCTTGCTCAAGACGCTGTAGAAGTACACCAGTGTGGACTCGGAGTTCTTCAGCTTGTTTTCGTGCGTAATCTTCTTCGGAAGCTTGGGCGAGAAGATGAAGCCCTGGGGTGTGTTGTTGCGCCACTGGTTGACCATGAACTGGTTCGGGATTCGGTAGAAGCTGGAGTCTATCTCCACGCAGTTGAAGACCTTGGAATAGTAGCCCAGGTAGTCCTTGGCGGCGAGTCCCTTCGGGTAGAATATGCCTTGCCAGTCCTTGTAGGACCAGCCGCTGCAGCCGATTCTGAGCTTCTCGAGGTCCAAGGTCGATGAGACTGTTCCCATTCTTGGCTGACGCTCCCAATATTTATAACGATGGGAGAGGGCGCAAGTCTGGTAAGATAATGTCTCAGGGTAACCCGGACATCAGGCAGCAGGTAGACGACAACAGGGGAGCCATGAAGAAGCTGGAGCTCCTTATACCTGGCCTGAGAGGTTACAGGACCAAGGAAGATCTCAGGGTCTCCGACTCCCTGCTCAGGAACCAGGTCGCGGACAGGCTTGACAGAGTTAAGGACAACCTTCAGCAGCTGAGGAAGCAGGTGGCTGCGAACAACGATCTGACCAACCTGACAAGTGTAGGCTCGCTCATGTCCCAGGTGCAGACTTTGAGCGGGGAGGTGAGGCACGCGGCCCAGGGGTACTCTGGGTGGGTGGCCCCGATCCAGATAACCGATGACAAACTCAACAAGCTGTACGAGTTCGATTATTCCTTCGTCAGCTCTGTCTTCCAGCTGGACGACGCGACATCCCCGGCAAAACTCACCTACGACAGTACGGCGCCTAACTCAATACAGGCGGCGCTCAGCGGTTTCGTGAGGTCCGTCGCCGACATCAAACAGAAGTGGTCGCAGAGGATTGAGGCGATGGAGGGCATAGCCCTCGGGCAGTGATGGCGATGGTGTTCGGCAAGAAGGGTGATGCTGTACCCGCGACAGGAGGGAGCGCGTTCGGCTCGACCACCTTCGCATGGGATGATCAGTACAAGCAACCGTCTCCCGGAGTGTACAACGTCCTCTGGAAGGCTCCCAGGCAGATCAGGCTCAACGACAACATTGTCGTGAGGGAGGACGAGATCGCGGTGTTCTACAGAGACGGAAAGGCCCTCACCTACTTCGACCAGCCCAACAGGTATGCTCTGACGGACTTCAACGCCCCCATAGTCGGGAATCTGCTGAAGTTCTTCACCGGAGTGACGCAGTGGGCCGAGGTCTACTACATCCCGAAGAGGTACCTGGACGGGAAGTTCGGCAGCACACAGCCGTACCAGTTCACGGACCCGACATTCGGGATTGTCAACCTGCGTGTATTCGGGGAATACAGGTGGAAGGTTTCTTCGCCTGAGCTCTTCATCAACCAGTTCGTTGGTACTTTCGGTGCGGACACCTCGGACGACGTGGAAGGGAGAATCAAGGAGCAGATGGTGATAATCATCTACAACGCCCTTGGAAAGATGAAGCAGCAGGGATTGAAGGTGACCGACCTCGCTGCCAACCTTACGAACATAGAACAGGAGGTGCTCGCAGCAGGTCCGGACAACCTGGGTCAGTACGGGATCGAAATCAACAAGATCTCCGGGCTCACCATCAGTCTCCCGGATGAGGTTCAGAAAGCCATCGACACGAGGTCTCAGATGCAGGTGCTAGGGGTCAACTTCATGCAGTACCAGACCGGCAAGGCCATCGATGATGCTGCGAAGAATCCGTCCGGTGGCGCGGGCGTCTTCGCCGGGCTCGGCGCTGGGATCGGAGCAGGCTCGGCGATTGGAGGACAGATGGCACAGGGGATGACCCAAGGTCAAACCAAGAGCTGTCCAAACTGCGGATCGATTATTCCCCTGAGCACCAAGTTCTGTCCGAATTGTGGCGCGACCCAGGCTCAGCCTCAGGGAGGCGCACCCGGAGGTGCGAAGCCCAAGTTCTGTCCGAATTGTGGCACGGCGGTAGGCGAGACCGTGAAGTTCTGTCCCAGCTGCGGACAGCAGCTGTGATAACATACGTCATTTCGTCCAGCCGCGGCGAGAGGGGCGGATACCTAACCCTGCAGATCTCAGCCTAGCAGTGTCGATAGAGAGGCGTAGTTCACGGCGCTGTTGGCGCCGACCGAACTGCCGTCGAAGCCTCCGACGCAGTAGATGTTGCCCGAGGCCGTTACGCACTCAGTAGCGTCACTCAACGGGAAATTGGGGGCCTGTTTCCAGGCTCCGATCCCTCCTGGCGACACGGGAGCGTAATAGACGGCATTGGTGTAGGCAGGGCTTGAGCCTCCGGTCGTCTGTCCGGCCACGCACAGGATGTACGCTGAGAAGAAGACACAGGCCTGACCGCTGCCCGCGACCGGATAGGCGGTCGTCTGGCTCCAGGCACCTACCCCCGCTGATGATAGCGGAGCGTAGTAGGCGGTGCCCAGTGAATTGTCGTTGGCGTCAGCGCCGCCCAGGCAGAATATGAACCCGCCCCCGGTGACGCAGCTGGGGAAGTACACGTTCGTGGGATAGGCCGTGGTGTGGGTCCAAGACCCGATACCCGACGAGGAGAGCGCCGCGTACCAGACGGACGAGGTTGGAACGCTGTCCGCGTTGGAGCCGTCGGTCTGGTTGTTGCCGCCTACACAGTAGATGTAGGAGGACGATGCCACGCAGGATTGGGTATCAATGGGTATTGGAAACGCCGTGGTGGAAGTCCAGTTGCCCAGGGTTCCCGAGCTAGACAGTTGGGAGTAGTAGCTCGATGCGACGTCGTCCTGGTTATCGTTGTAGCTCCCCCCGACGCAGTAGACGTATCCCGAGTATAACACGCAGGACTGGCTGTCGATGGTCTGAGGATAGGAATATGGCTCGCTCCCCCACTCCGTGATGTTTCCTGAGGATGGGCTGACTGGAGAGGAGTAGTACGACTCGCTTCTTGGCCCCTCGTTCGCATCCTGCCCCCCGATGCACACTACCTGCGTACCGTTGCTGAGGCACTGCTGTCCGGCCACTGCATACGTTCCGCCGATCTGGAGCGGGTAGCCCGCGCCGCAGTTCCAGGTTGAAGTGCAGGCCGGCGAGGAGCCGAAGAAGTATCCAATTGCGACAAGGGCCGCTATCACTATCACGACCACCACCACGACAACGAGGATAACTCTTGACAGCTTCATTTTACCAATTGCCTTCTCGGAAAGGGCTCTGGCAGATTGATTCGTGCCCCGTATTTGAATCCTTCCAAGCGGGCATCTCCGCCACGGGAGAAGGCGGGGCGCTACAGGCCGAGACTGTTGATTACTCTGCCGGAGTTGGCATCAACCACGAGGACGATCTTGTTTCCTTTGTGGTCGTACTTTGCGAACCATATCGGTGCGTGCAAGAGTTCGACGTCCCCGACGTCTGACTCGGTGTTTATCGACTGAATCATGTGGTACTTCGCATGCGCCTTCTGTGACTGAAGCTGATCGACCAGGGTCTTCGCCTGAGATTTAGCCACGTCTTCGCCTATGTCCCCGTTGAGAATCTTGACTCCCTTGGGCAGCTTGGAGATGTCGAACAGCGCCCTGCCGTCGAGGTCGAATTGATAATCCTTGGGTTGATAGTCCGTGAGGCCTTTCAGGGCTATCACAGGAAAGTTGTAGTTCTCGTCCATCTGCTCCGTCTTCCTCATCCCGCCGCCGTATCCCATCCCCATCCCCATTCCCCAGGCCATTATCGGAAGCCGCCCCAATCCAAGGGCGCTGAGCGACAGGCCGCCTGTTCCGTAGCCTAAAGCACGCCTGCGGCCTCCACCTCCGAAACCACCTCCCCCTCCCATGCCGCCAAAAATCACGCCCATCAAAGCCGCGGTTGTGGCGACCTGTCCAATCTGGGCTGCCTCGTTGGTAGCGACGATGGTGGTGCGAGCGGAGACGCTGACGATCCAGTAGGGCACATAGGACAGAGACATTTCTTCCTGCTTGGAGTCTTCCTGGAGGTGTCTGTGCAGCAGGCCCTTGTCCATCAAGGGTCTGATCAGGGAGTTCAGGTCGTCGGCATTAGCAATCTTCAACGGGAGCATCGTCTGATTCTGTATGTGGGTCCAACCCTGCGCCCCCAGAGTGACGCCGCTGCCGCAGTACTCGCAGGTTATCACCATCTCACCGAATTTGGGGGCTAACGGAGCGCCGCAGTTGGGGCACTTCAGCGAGGTAACCCCTGACGGAGCGAGGATTTCCTGTGGTTTCGAAGCCGGGGCACTGGCGGGCGGGGCACCGGTTTGCGCGCGGGAACCCTGGCCCTGGGTCGCCGTCAGATTGGTCGCGCTTCCGCACTTGTAACAGAACGCTGCATCGTCTGGAAGTTGGGCACCACAATTTGGACAGTTCATGTGTCTCGCCTGCGTTTTTCTGTTCTTAAACCCAAGGATATACGTTTTCCCCCCCAGAATTGGTTGCGGCAAGGACTGAGATTTCCCAACTCAAAATAAGGGCGGTGACCTGGCCGTTGGCTATGGCAACTAACAAGCAGGGGGTACCCGTGACCATTCCGCGGGACATATGGCAGCCGCTGATGGAGATAAGGGCCCAGCTCGACTCGGAGTGCCCCGGGACGCCTACCCCCATAGAGGAACTGCTGAGAGAGATAGTCGGCCACTACAAGAGGTGTGAGAAGGCTGTGGACGAGGCCGATGACTTCTGCAGGCGGGCGCAGGCCTGGAAGAAGCCCGGCTGAGGGAGTGGATATAGCGCCCTGGGACTAGGGCGTGGTGTGCCGAATGTCGACGTAGGAGGGATTTCGCTCTATTACGAAGAGAAGGGAGCCGGTGAGCCTGTAGTCTTTGTCCATGGGATCCCGACCGATTACAGGGCGT